>Ga0308170_10001688_pt1 | contig 20347 bp, 26 predicted proteins | sample PhyBR2_2_FD_202136 | JGI IMG/M metagenome (GOLD analysis project Ga0308170, IMG submission 202136) | Phyllosphere microbial communities from UC Gill Tract Community Farm, Albany, California, United States - DLSLSB.R2 | ecosystem: Host-associated > Plants > Phyllosphere > Unclassified | place...
CGGCCGCTGCCGGCGCGTCTGGGACGTATTCCGCTCCAAGGATGCCAGAGGCGCCGGGTACAGCGCGATCGCGCAGGTAGGGGCTCAGCTAGGCGAGCAGGCCTCCTGATACAGTCCAAGACGGCCAACCCGGTCGTGCGACCGATCTCCGGTCACGCAATGCTCAACGTCATGCGAACCTGCAGCGAGCCAATCGCGAACAAGGCGCGAAAAATCGCGGTCGCGCGACGGGCGCATATCATCCAGTTGGGAGAGAAGCTGTCGGAAGACAGATCAGACCATGTCGAACAGACATGACTCCGCCGCACTGAAAAACGTTTGTCTTCTGCGGTGGAGAATGGTGGACGCACTTGGGCTCGAACCAAGGACCCGCTGATTAAGAGTCAGGCGGGGCTGTTCTGTCGGCCGCGCAAATAGCCGTGTTGCCGCACTTCTTCTAGCAGGGGGGTGCAGTATCCTGAAGGGGGGTGCACTCGCCCACGACGAGATGCCGGATCAACGGCTGCAAACGATCAATCGAACGAGTTCGCCATTGCTTCCGGGCACGATCGGCCGCCACTGGGCCGGACGGTCAAGAGATGCATCGCTTGCGACTACCTGTCCTTGCGCGTCGTAGTCCACGTAAGCGCGCTGCGCGCGCATCCTTGCGTTGCAATCGATCTCCAAAAAGGTGCGCTGGAGGACGACGCGATATTGGTTCGGGGTGGCCATCTTTGTGACCTCCCAATAACGCTTCGACGTGCCGAAAGCCTGGATGGTGCTAGTATCAACGAATGTGGCGTCACCGTTCGGCTGGGCGTAAACCTTCACCAGATTTTCACTCTGTGCCGTGGCTGACGACGCCACGACGGCGAGCCCCAGCACTAAGATCTTAATCACAATATTGGCCCCCAGTTCCTTGATGGAGGAGGTCTGAAGGCCGATGGATTATCTGTCAATCAAAGCACCTATACGTTTTCGCGCCGTTTCGCGGCCTCGTCCATGAGGTCCGCCGCACGGTTCGAGTCCTCGCGTGCCGCCAGATACTTCAGCGCCATCTGGTAGGTGGAATGCCCGATGATCGAGACGATCGTCGCCACCGTCGCACCCGCCTCGTTGAGTGTACCAGCCGCGCTGTAGCGCAGACCATGGAAACTCACGTCGGTCCAACCCTGCTCATCCAGCCAGGACCGCAGGTGATCGCTATAGAGCCTCTTGCTGTAGGCCTTCCCGTCCTCCTGCAGAAGAAGTTGGTCGGCATCGTCCTCGGCGTTGGCGCCACGGCGGCGCGCGATCAGATTGACCAGAGGACCGGTTGCACGGATGTCCACCAGGTTGCCTGTCTTCTCCTGCTTCACGCGAACCACGGGGCCGACGCACTGGCGCTTCGTCATGGCACAGCAGTCGCCTAGACGCTGGCCGGTGTACGTGCCCAGAATGACGCCCTCGCGTATCGCGCGAGGGCCATGCTCAATCGCGAACTGGATCTGATGTTCGGTCCACGGCTTGCGGGACTCGACGTTCTTCTTGCGGTGCAGTTTCCTGATCCGGTCGGCAGGATTCTTCGAGATGATGCGCTGCTCCACTGCCCAGCTCATCAATGCCGACAGAACCGACTTGAACAGGTCCGCCGTGCGCGCGCCGGTCGTCTTTGTAACCGCAGGCGGCGGCTTGCGACGTGAGCCCTTCACGCCTGCCTCTGCAGCGCAGGCGTCCTGCACTAGGCGTGCCGCGATCGCGGTTTGGCGCTGGGCAACAACCTCTGCCTTCACCTGCGACCGCATGTTTAGAACGCCCTCGGCGGTCAGCTTTGAGAACGGCAGGTCACCAGCCATGCGGCAGAGGCGGTCGAGCTCGCGTCCGTAGTCCGAGCGTGTCTTGTCGGCGAGCTGTTGCCATTCGTCCGAGGCGCGGTACAGATCCGCAAGGGACCGGATGGAGCCTTCGTCCGCTCGCTGCTCCTCAGCCTGGCGCTCGCCCTCGGCCTCTGTAAGCAGGCGGGCGTAGACGCGTTGGAACGCCGCTTCTCCCGGTTGACCCGGCACGCGTGTCGGCGGCATGGACGGATGACGGAAATACCAGCGATGGCGACCGTTCCGCAGCCGCTTGTCGAGGAAGCGGAGGTTCGCCGGCGCCATCAGCTTGCCTTCGCGAAGCGTGCTGCGAACGGGTCGGCATCGCGGCCACCGTCGTTCGCGGCACCGCCGCCGACGACACCGAACTGCCGGTCGATGAGCGCGTCCAGATCGTCACGCAGCCACACGCGGACACCGCCGTCCCTGATCCCGGCAGGGTAGGCCCCGGCCTTCACTCGATCCAGAAACGTCTGCTCTGAAACGTCCATGTAGGCGGCGGCCGTGACGGCGCGCATGCGGCGGGGAGGAAAGGCGAACGTCATGCTGCGATCCTATCGCGCACTTGCCTTCCCGCGCCGGGACAGCGGGTTTGCACCCCCTCAGTCATATCGGTGGCGGTTGCCAAGGCCCAGGCGTCGATCGCGTGAGCACCGTCGGCGACGACGAGGACGTGCCCAGCGCGAGGAACCGCTTCCGGGCATGACGCCAACGCGGCACCCACGACGTCCATGGTGAATCTGCCAGCCGGTTGACCGCGCCACCAAGCGCCGAGCATGGCGGCAGCTATGAGGATGAGAAGCGAAGGCCGCACCCACTCGTTCGCCGGTGTCACGGCTGCCATCCCGGAACCAGCGCCAGGAGGCGAAGCACGTCCATCTGCGTCAGCGCGCCGATGCTGAGAAGCGGCTGCAGATCAGCCCGGGTGAGGTGGCGGAGCTCAGGCTGGGCGAACGCTGGCGTCTGCAGAGTCTGAAGGCACTCGATAATCTCTACCACGTTCCAGCCACGCACGTCGGCCTCGAGCACGCGGCGTTGCTCAAAGCAGAGAATTGTCTCAATATCCGTTAGCACCGAGCCATGCATACCCGACGGACGGATCCAGAGTCCCCTCACCGTCGTCCAGTGTCTCGGCAGCTCGAGGCGACGACCGCCCTTCACGGCAACACCCGTACGACCTGACGTCGCGCGCATTCGATGTCGATGAACTCAAGGTCGAGCAGCAGGTCGACGTCTGCGACCGTCATCCGGCGCTCCGTCGCCGCAGCGTCGTGCGCCGCTTCAACGACCGTCCGACCGTCCAGCATCCAGAGGCGACCATCGGGCAGCGCAACGGTGCCGAACAGCCCCCGCAGCGTCTCGTGGACATCCTTCACGACGTATAGTTTCGGCATGTGCCGCCCTCCGCGCGTCGCGGGGCGCCAGGCGGTCTGCCTTTCGCTTCACCCCCGTGACGGCACGGGAGGTTTCACCTTCATCTATTCCACTGATGCGGACGGCAGTTTAGCGCAGCCGCCCACCGCATCGCTTCGACACCCCCGTATAGCCAGCCACCTTCAACGAGATCGGCCAGCACGTCCTCGCGGATGCACTCGATGGACGTGGGCATCAGGCTTCGTCCTTCGCTACCTGGGCGCGGACGCGTTCGAGCACGTTGGCGTCGAGCGTGACCAACCCGACGCCCATAGCGAGGAGCAGAGCTTTCGCGCGCGTCTGGTGCCTGCCTCCGGCAGCGACCTCCTTGCCTGAGAGGATCTGCGACACGAAGCCGCGGGTGTGACCGATCCGCTTGGCCAGCTCGCCCATGCTTACCTGACCTTCGTTCTCCCCGACGCGGCGGCGGACCTCAGCGATGAGCGCGGCTGGATCGATCGCGGACGGATAGACGTGAACGGTCATGCCGAAACCCTTTCAACCCGGTTGTTCGATGGCACGGACTGGAGCGGTCGGTACGTGCCATCCGTCGTCCGCTCAAGGCGTTCTTGCCTTGCGAGTTCATCGAGGAACCACTCGGTCGACCAGTTCACTGGCTCGCCCGTCTTAGTACGCCGGTTGCGTGCGATCCCTCCATCCTCGACGGCTTTGCCAAGGATCGGCAGTGTTTTGCGCCACAACGTGGAGAGGGCGTTTCTCTCGATCTCCGCAGCCGTGTATCCGGGGCTCGGCGGCGCACCATCGGTCGCATCCTTGGCATCGCCCGCCGCCTTCCGTTCCACGATCGCAAGGATGGCGTCGGCGGCCACGGCGCGGTCGACGACCATATCCGTCTCGATGACCGGTTCGGTTGATTCGGTCGGCTCGAGGACGTGACCCTTCGCGCCGGACGGCAGAACGTAGTGACCCTCGATAGCGCGGACCAGCATGCCCATCGCGACGAGCTCGTCGAGTGCCCAGTGATACGAGAGGCGGGCCGGGGCACCGCGCACGATGCGGTTGCGGGACAAGCCGCCCTGATCGACGGACAGCGCCAACGCCTGGTGCTCTTCGCGCCACTTCGTCGACAACGCCCGGTCCTGGATCGCCTTCTCATCCAGGCGGACCTCACGCTCGTGCTCGACCATATGTCGTGCGATCGCCAGGACTGCTCCGATTGCAGCCGCTCGATCGATCTCGGCTACATCAGCCTGGTCCTGTTCGACTTCGGCTTCAGCGCCGGCGAGAGCGAATCCGCCCTTCACCTTGATCAGCTCGCCGGTGGCGATCAGCTTGTCGACGTGCCACTTCACCGATCCGGGCCGGGCGTCGTTGTTGTCGATCCCGCCATCCTTTGGCTTCATGCCGCCCTTGTCGTCATCGCTGCTGAGCACCGGGTGTTCCTTGATCCAGTCGGCCTTCTTCCGCAGCTGGTGTAGTGCCGTGATCGTGAAGGGTTTGCCGCCTGCGGCGAGGTGCTGGCACATGGCCAGCACCGCTTCCGACGCATCATTGCGGTCGATGTGCTCGGCTTGTGTCTGCCCCGAGGCCGCCGCCTTCTCGATCTTGGCCTGCTTCTGAAAATCGTCGAATTGCTCCTTCGAGCGGGCGACGCCGTTCAGTGCGTTCGTCACGTCGGTGAAGACGTGATCGCGCGACCAGCGCAACCAGAGCTTGCGGCGGCACGCGTCCTTGCCGTTCGCCTTAACAACCGCGACGGTAAGCGCCTGCTCCGGCTTCGTGATAATGCCGCGACCGATGGCCTCCATCGACTCGCTCCATGCCTTCTTCGTCGCGTTAAGGCCGAGGGGAACCCGCACCTCCACAACGAGGCGGGGGGCCGTTACCCAGACCACGACGCCGCGCAGGCGATACCGCGCACGGTGCTCGGGTGCATAAGGGTCGATTTTGGCTTTTTGCGCAATGTGACCGAGAACCAGTGCGAAGATGCCATAGCGATTGCAGATGCGCGTCGCCCAGAAGAAGAACCGGCTGACAGCCTCGCCCTCCATGGCGTCAAAGCCCGCGACGCTGGTGGCGCTGTCGATGATGATGCCGACTACCTTTTCGTCCGCCTGCGTTGCCTCGGAGTTGATCTGCTCGATGCTGGCGAGAATCCCTTCGGCATTGCCGGACGGGCGCCACTTGCCGTTGCGGCCCTTCTCGAAGAGTACGGGATCGAAGCCAGTGAACTCGTCGTCGTCCAGATAGGCCGGGTTGATGAACACGACGCGCTCGATGGTGTCCTGAAGCTCATCACCCCGTAGACCCATGAGGCCTTCGGCCATGTCGCGCAGACGCTCACGCCCTTCCTCCAGCGTGTCTTCGCCGGAGTAAATGATGACGATGCCCCGCTTGAGGATCGGCTGGCCGCACCAGTGAGAGGGGGCGTTCGGCCCTCGAGCCGCGATGCACAGCGCCTTCCACAACTCGATCATCGTCTTGCCGATGCCGGACTCGCCGAACCAGACGGCAGTCTGCGTCGCCGGAACGAGACCTTCGATGGCCCAGCCACCGTCGATCTTCGCCGCGCGGGCGTCTTGCGATTTACGATAGGAGCCCGATACGCAGAACGTCGGCTGCGCCGGGCCGTCTTCCTGATCGGCTCGCTGCACCGCCTTGCGCGCTTCGCGATTGTAATCCCGTTCCACCTTTCCCTGCACCGTCATCGTTAGTTACCGCCTGCTTGATCCTGCTCTTCAATATAGACGAGGGCGTTACATATGTAAATGGTTGGTTGTGAAATATTGCCGGCGGATCAGTCGAAGATGCCGGGGATGACCACGCGCTGAGCCGGGGTGTCCCGCAGGCGGCGAGGGCGATCGTGGCGGGGCCGGGCGGGGAGGGGCATGTCGCGTTCCGGCGCCAGATCCGCGAACACCTCGAACAGGCTGAACTGCGTCCAGACGTGGCAGGCCATATCGATGCCGAAGTCGGCGGGGAGTACGATGGGCCGGGAGCGGCCGGCCAGATCGAAAACGTGGCGCAGCAGCGCGGACAGGTCGGTGAGGCTGAAGCCGCCAAGCAGCGCGAGGTCTGCGGCCTGATCAAGGAGGAGGTGGTCGTCGTCGTCGAGCAGCGTGTCGTCCTCCTCGTCGATCGCCCGGACCCTTAGGATGCATTCGAGCTCCTCCGCCCATCGGTGTGCGGCGATGCGATCGCCGGGCGACCAGTCCGGACCGGTTACGACGCCGTCGAGGATGACATAGCCCACCGACGCGAGGGCGAGCGCCCGGCGATCCCATACGAACCGTGAGGTGGGCACGATCTCGGGAATGAAGCAGTCAGACGCTAGGTCGTCGGAGGCGAACACGTCGTCGAGCCTGAGGGACTCGAGCATCTGGCGATCTTCGGACTTGAAGCGGTGCTGCACCAGCTTCCAGCCGACCGCCACGACGCCTGGGATGCCGAACTCGCGCGCCACGCCGATGCCGGCCCGGCCGATCAGCCGCGCGGGGTCGTCGCCAACCAGCGTCCTGATCCGGTCGCCCAACGCGCGCGACTGCCGCGATGGCGAGACCGGAATGAGCGAGGCGATGGACGGGCCGGCCGGCCGATCAAGGTCGGCGGCGGTTGCTGGCATCGCCGTGGTGGAGTTGATCCGCTCGTGCATCGGCGCTCCCGCACGCCGCGTCGATGCGGCTCGAGGATCATGATGTATCGAAAACATCCTGACGTCAACAGAAGCTGAGGAAGATCGAGTATAATTGCGCCGAGTGACGATGTGCGAGAAGAGAAATGTTTGACACGTAGGTTGTCAAAAGTCGGTCTTCGTTGTCAAATGTCAAAACCTGACAGGGTTGAAAGGCCGCAGTTAACGGGGTTCTGACATAGATGGGTTTTGACGTAATGTTTCGACAAAGCGTGATAACACTCGTCCGCTGCGGACGCCGTTCGACTGCGCAGGCGACCTGAAAACGCCGGGATCATTGACGATTCTCTCAGGCTGATCTCCATGATCCGCGCATTTTGACATTTGACAGCGCGTCACCTCCTTGCAGGAGGTAGGTGGAAGAGGGGTTGTAACCCCGTCCACCTACCGCCCTAGAAGAAGGCATCATTGTCTGCGTAGGCGCGTGACGTGGGCTTCGGTACAGGGACCGGGTGAGCGGCTTTCAGGTCCATCGCCTACGCGAGCAACTTCGATTATCGATGCGAGGCAGGGAACCTGCCGCCGGTCCTATACCGAGCTATACGACAATGCGCGATACTGAATAGATGCGCAGGTTTGGCTTTTGCAGTATCGTCGAGTATAGTAGGTCGGTGTTGCGCTGGATAAGCCGGCCCTGGAGCACCGCATGAGCGTCACCGTCCAGATCGATCACCGCGCCGCGGTCCGCGCATTGAGCCGCGTCGGCGGTGCCGTTCACCGAGGCACGGTGAGGGGCCTGAACGACGTCGCGTTCCAGGCGATGCGCTTTGAGCGCGGCCAGATGCCGAAGCGCCTCGACCGGCCGTCGAAGTTCACGATCAGCGGCACCCAAGTGATCCGCGCGCGCGCGCGCGATACCATTCCCGAGGCCACGGTTCGCATCGAGGACAAGCGCGCCAAGTTTCTGCGCTGGCAGGAGGAGGGCGGCACCGAGACCCGCAAGTCTGCGGCTCAATCGCGCGGCAGCCGGTCCGAGGCGCTGGTGATCCCCGTTGCGGACATCGTCCGCGACCATCTCGGCGGCGCCGGTCGGAACGCCGTGAAGCGCGCGCTGAAGCTCCCGCGAGCGTTCGTGGCTCGCATGCGCAACCAGCTCCATGGCGGCGTATTTCAGCGGACCGGCATCGGTCGCGGCATCCGTCCGCTGCTGATTTTCAGCGATCAGATCGACTTCGACGCACCGCCGCTGCACTTCGAGGACGACGTCGGCAGGTTCGCTCAGCCGCGCATCCAGTCGGCGGTGGCGATGCGCGTAGACCGCGAACTGTCGCGGGCGACACGGGCATGAGGGAGCATTCTTGGTATGAAGATCTCGAGGACGAGGCCATCCACGTGGCCAACGACGTCTGGGTGCGCGCCGTCGATAATGGTGGTGCTGCTTTGAGATATTGGTCCTGTGACGAAGGCAGCAGCTGGCGGACCGTCTGGTGCAATCTCAGCATGGACAACTCTGACTACGTGGAGATGATGCTCGCGCTTGCCTCACACGAAGACACGCCGTCCTGGTGGCTGGTTGACGTCATCCCGCTGTTGTTGGAATACCAGCCCGGCCCGTTCGACGACCTCGAAATTGACATAATGACCAAGCTGCGCCTGGCGGCTCGATGTGCGGACGCAAAGGCGGGGATGTTCGCGTGGGACTAACGCGAAAAGCCGTCAACGGCCGAACTTAGCCTCGTCCAGCGCCTTGATGAAACGCAATAGGCTCAACACCGTCTCGAACACGTAACGGCCCTCAGCGATGCCCAGGATCGTGTTATCGTGGGCCAGACTCTGCTTATTCCGAACCTGGTTGAAATTCTCGCATACCTGAACGGCTGACTTCGCGATCTGTGCCGAATACTCGCCGATCTGTCCCGCTTGGCGCAAGTTGTTGACGTAGCGACCAGCCCGAGCGTGCAGCGCGTCGTTGTGACCGACGGCGATCCCGTCTCGTTCGAGCAGGTCGGCGAACTTCTTCATCGTGTACGTGTGCAGCCGATCGAGCGCGGCGTGCGGGGCGTTCGCCTGGATCTCGCGCTGGATCGCCTCAACGACCTCGGCCAACGTCGGATCATCACTGAACGCCTCGACGACGGCCATGTCGATCGGTTGCTCGCCGCCTTCCAGCCGCGAGATCATCGCGAGGAAGTCAGCTTCGACCTTCGGTTCGAGGTCGCTGTTCGCGCCGTTGTTGGTCTGTTGCTGGCGGTATGCCCAGAACGTCCGCAGCACCTCGGCCTGCGCACCGGGCACCAACGAGCGGAGAAGCGCGCGCAGACGTTTTGCCTTGCTGGCACCGTCGGCAGTGTAGGCTGGTGCCGTCGAGTCGATACCGAACTTGCGCCTGACGAAGTCGTTGAAGGTCGCATTTGTGAAGTCGAGAACCCACCCAGACGTCATGCCCAACGCCTGATCGACCAGCCATATGTCGAGGGTCGGCTCGTCAGGATCATTCACCAGCTTGTCGTCGAAGTAGCCCATGCAATGACACTACCGCAGCGGCTATCGATGGCCAGCACGTAGAGTCCGGTGTGTGGGTCCGATCGTGGACTTTGGCGATCCGCCGTGCCAGCCTCATCGCATGGATGGAACGACAGCCACTCTCGTAGTCGGCGCAGGAGCTATCATCGTCGGCCTGGTGCAGGCGGTGATCTACCTTGGACAATCGCGCAATCAAGCTATTGCGAACAAGCAGGCTCTTTTCGACCGACGTCTTCGCATCTTCAGGGAAATCAGATTCTACGCTTGGACTTACCTCGAGGCGAATGGGAACTTCTTCGCGACGCGACGCCGCGAGGATCTCAGCGAGACGTTCATCGAGAGCGAGTTCGTCTTTTCATCAGATGCATACGCGGCGATCAAGTCGTTGGAGAATGCCCTCGTCGCCCATGAGGCTTCTCGAGGAACGCCAGAGTACGATTGCGGCGGCAGCATCGCCGTTCCGGCCGCGCCGCCGCCGGCACATCTGACCACGAAGCTTCAAGGTGCTTACGACCGCCTTGCCGCCGCCCTGTTCACCGATCTTGACCTCACCGGTAGCGGCAAACGGAAGCGAAGGGCCGAAGCGTTGCCGCTTCGTCCCTCCGATTAATTAGCGCCAAGCAGCCCACGCCCGCGCGATCTCCGGCCCACCGGCGTCGCTGGCGAAGGGCCGCAGGAAGGCGCCGTATCCATCCGGCCCGAGCTCTCGCGCAGGTGCCACCAAGTGGACGTGAGCGTCACGACGAACTCCGCTTCGAGCAGGCATGTGCAGCACCGCTACGACTGCCATGTTGCGTTTCTCGCAGAATTCGGTTCGCGCGAAGGCCTGGATACGCGGCCATTCGACGAGGATGCGATTGCTCTTGCTGATGTCGAACTTGGCGACGCACGCCAGATCCTTGATCCCGACGAATGCCTCCGCCTCGTAACGCTCGGCCAGACGTTTGGCATCGAGCAGGTCGGACGGCGCGTCGGCTGGCAGCATGACCGTGTGTGTGGCTGTGGCGTGCCAGTCGCCCATCCAGTGCGGCCCGCGACCGTGGGTGAGCTTCGTCCACATGAACTCACGCAGGTCGGCGGCGTGATCGCGTCCGGCTAGCGTCCGGCGGAGGACGCCCCAGCCGACGTCCTCCCCCGCATCCGTCATCACCAGGGGCGCACCCGACGGGACACCGATGTTCGATGTCCAGTGTGCCTTGAAGGGCTGTCTCTTACTCATGTCATGTCTCCCAGGCGGGCGTCGCATGCTACGCCGGCCCATCGTTTTCCCATCTTCGCACGCGCAAGACGTGCCGCTCCCCTCCTGCGCCGAGGGCGCGCGTCGACGACGCAAATCCGATGGTTGGTGTGTTGCTAGCATGCAACACCGAGGGTCTGATAACACGACCTGCCTGCACCACGCCTCGTGGTCACGGGTCCTTCTGAGGGGGGGCACTACATGGGCGGGGGGCGCAAGTCGCGGCCTGTAGCTGCGATAATGTGCGAAAAATCCCATTTATACACTTGAGGCGTTCGACCGCGCACTGATCGAGCGCGGGAAGGCTCGCGAGGCGGTTGCTCGATCAGGATCCCTTGGTCATGATCCTGTCAGGTGCAGGTCACGGCGGGGGTCGCTGAGTCGCATCGGGGGATGCGATGAAGTTCATCTACGTCGACGAGAGTGGCGCCCGAGATCAGGGCGACGTCTTCACCATGTGCGGGCTGATGGTCGATGCCTACAAGCTCCGGAAAAAGACGGCGGACCTGGACACGCAGCTCGAGGCCATCTTCGCACAACACCCGGGCACGCGCGGCGACCTGAAGACCAAGCGGTTCATCAACGGCGCGGGCGCGTGGAACCAAGTCGATGCACAGGTCCGAAAGGACTTCCTACGCGAGTTGTGCCAGCTAGCAGTAGCCAACGGCGGGAAGGTCTACGGCATCGGCCTGTCGTTCGACGGGTTCGACGCGGCCACTGCCGCCGGTCACGGCCATCCGTTCGCGAACAGCTACTGGATCGCCGGTGCCATGTTCGTCAGCGCGCTGGTGCAGAAGAAGATGCAGGGCGTCGCGAACAGCAAGGGCCTCACGGTCTTCATCATGGACGACAACAAGCAGGAGATGCCGAACCTCTCCGACGGCCTCTACAAGTGCAGCGAATGGTATGACGGCCTATACCAATGCCGCGGCACGAAGCGGGGCAAGAAGGTCTGGCTGGATAGGAAGCCGAAGGACCGGTTCGATCAGATCATCAATACGGCGTTCGCGATCAAGTCCGATCACTCCTCGCTGGTCCAGGTCGCCGATGCGATAAGCTGGGTCTATCGCCGCCATCTCGAATTGAAGGCGCAGGCGGAGGCTTACGCCGGGGAGCAGGCCTACTATCAGCAGCTGATCGACATCCTTGAGCCGCAGCGTGAAAAGCTGGGGCAGTGCCCCAAGGAGGCGACCGTCGGATTCTACCAAGCGGCTTGCCATCCGGAATGGGGCATCTGATGGGCAAGGGCGGCTACAACGGCGGCTCGACGATCGTGGGGCCGTGGTCAGGCGGGTGGTTCTCCAAGCCGCGCGGCAAGCCCGTGCAGCTCACGCCGGAAGAGATGAAGGCGGCGGCCGCAAGACGGGCCGAGATCAAGGCGCAGAACCGAGCCGAGGCGGTGGCCAAGCAGAAGGCCGGCGAGGTGAAGGCTGCGGCCAAGCGTGCGACCAACGAGGCCGCCGAGCTGAAGCGGCGGCAGTTCGCTGCCAAGGCGGTGAAGCGAACGCCGGAGGAGATAGCCGAACGGCTCGGGAGGGCGATGAAGGGCGTCGAGGTTCGCCGCATCACGTCGCGCACGCTCCGCCTGCGGAAACCAGACTAAATCGATCAGCGGCCGGCGGCGGCGTGCGGCGGTTCCGGCACGACGTCGCGTATCTCCACCGGTGCAATGGCGGTAGCGGCGGGGGCCGACCTTCCCTCCTTTAGCCAGATGCCGACGAGAGCGATTAAGGCACCCACCATCACGGGGATCGCCCATCGAATGAACGTTTCCCGCGCGGTCCGAATGTCGGCTTCCGAGCAGCGGCGGGCAGCCCTCACCCATGCCCGGTCCTCACCCGGCTCGGTCACCCACAGGAACGGTCCGCGCGTCACCTCCAGGTCGGAGATGCTGATAGTCCGGCGTGCGTCGGATGGAAGGTCACCATCATCGCCGCCATCGTCGAAGCAGGCCGGATCTCGCCGCTCGCCGGCCTCCCGTTGGAGATTGAGATCGAACTGGCGCTCCTCACCGTGCAGGCCACCCGGGTGGGTCAGCCGGCGACCGGGCGACCCGACTTGGACAACCTCGCGAAGGCCACCGGCGACGTGCCGATGGAGCCGTCATCGCGCGCCCTCATCGCCGCTACGCGCAAGCTCCCGATGGGCCGCAGCTATGCCGGGGTGATCGCCGACGACGCCGCAATCGTCCGGCTGGTCGCGACGAAGCGCTGGTCGGCCAGGCCTGGTGGATGCCGGATCATCCTCCGCGACGCCGTCTGAGCGCGTCGCAGTTGTCTATTATGTTCTAGACAAGTGTCAGGGGGGTGGTTGTCGCCGAGTCATGAGTACGGGACAATGGTTCGCGCAGCAGCGAGGAACCACCATGACCACCGACGTCGTCAACTATGCCATCCTCGGTCAACGGAAGCTGAAGTTGCACGATCTCGTGGCGACGCAGGCGCACAACATGCGGGAGGTCACGGTCCACAACGCGGAGCCGGACGGACCGCCGCCGATCCTAGTCATGGGCGACCCGGCGACGAACGTCGCGGTGCGGTCCCGCCTTCGTGATCTCGGCATCCAGCCGCGCAAGGGAGCGGTGGTCGCAATCGAGCTTCTGGCCGACGTGTCAAAGGCGTGGTGGTTATCCGAAGACAAAGCCGTGCAGGCTCTGCAGCGCGTTTCGATCGAGCGTCAGGTCCGCAAGTATCTGGCCGACCGGTATCCCGATCCGAGGTGCATCGTCAGCATGATCTGGCACGTCGATGAAACCACCCAGCACCTGCACATCATCACCATCCCAGCCCGCCTGCGGGTGGACGGCCGGCGGCGCGATGGCGTTGCGATATGGTCGCTGTCTGCACGCGGCGACCTGCTGCTGAAGATGGCGGCAGATGACCGCGCGATCGCCTATGAGGCCGTGTGTCGCGCAGGGATCGGCGGTCGCGGTCAGATGGCGCAGGAGCAGACGATCTTCGCGTCGTACATGGCCCCCTTGAAGCTCGAGCGCGGCAAGGTTTGGAGCGGCACGCCGAACAAGCCGAACCGCCTCTACCAGGCGGAGCTGAGGGCGGTGACCGCCGCGCGTGACGTCGAGCGCGAGGGCCATGAGCGCGCCCGTGTCGCCTACGAGCAAAGCCTGATCCAGACGGCCCAGACCGTTGACGATCTCGCCCAAGCGAAGGCGGAATCGGATGCGCAGAGGTGCGATCTGGAAGGTCGAGCTCGTGCCCTCGCCCAGCGTGAGGCGATCGTGGCGACCGACGCTACGGCGGTCCAGGAAAGGGCCAACAAGGCGGCGGCATGGGAGTGGGAAGCGCGTCGTCGCGACCGTGATCTGAAGCGGCGCGAGGTGGCCGCAGCGGCGCACGAGGCGCGGACCGCCAGCGTCATGCGCCGGCTGTCCGATGTCCTATCGGACGCCGACGTCGTCGCTCGCGCGATCGCTGCGCTGGGCGAGAAGGGCGCACAGTTCCGCGAGGTGGACGACGTCATCCGCCGCCTCGGCTCGGCAGTGGGTGACGCCGGGATGCGCGATGCCGCGTTCGCCCGGGATCTCCGTCAGGCGCGAGCCAAGGGAGCTGGCGGGCTAGTCTGAGCGGCCACCGGGAAGCCGTCGCATCTCGTCGGCGCTGACCGGTTCCGCTACCATTTCCAGCGCCTCGCGATCGACACTGCCGGTGCGTCGCCGAGTCTCGTCCCGCGCAATCTCCTGATCGACTTCGGTGGCTACGGACCTGCGAGGCCGACCGGCCCGCAGATCGGTTCCGAAGCCGACGCGCTTGGCGATGGCGCGCTTGTTGTCGAGGTATGCCTGAGGAACCATCGCGTAGTCGAACGGGAGGTCCCACCGGGTCCGGTACTCGTTCGGCGACATGCCGTGCGCCTTTTCCAAGTGCGGCTTCAGCAGACCGACGCGATTGCCGCACTCCAGGCAGATCAGGTGGTTCGACAGCCGGGTCATCTCGGCTCGCTGTTCGCCAGACAGGTCGGCATCGCCGGCGGCATGGAACGGTGGGTTTGGCTTCGGCGGCAGCACACGCTCCGCTTCCGGCTCGGCACTCGCTTCGACGGCTACGGGCGGAACGGCGGCAGGCTGTTCGTCCTCGACGATCGGATCATCGACATTGCGCGCGGCGAGCTTCAGGATGCGCGCCTGGGCGCGATCGACCGCATCCAGCATCTCGTCCAGCGAAACCTGCTCACCGCCGTTGGCGGCGTTCACCATCTGGATCGCCAATCTTAGAGCATCCTCGGCAGTCATGTCGTTTTCCTCGGGTTCGCTGGATCGTCTATCCTCCATTTCCCTCGGAGACGTCAACTGGCCTAGAGCAGCAGAGGCTGTGCCTCGCGCGGGAGGGCGAGCGTTTGGCGGGCCATGATCGCCGCGTCGACCGCCTGACGGTAATGAATCGTGCCGCATCGCTCGGCCTCCTCGAAGCCGACCGGAGTCCAGTCGTTGGTCGGATAGACCGTGTCGTAGATGGCGCGCGCCGTAGCACGCAGGGCCATATCGTGGGCGAGCTGCATCATGTTCCTCCGTCGATTCGACCGCGCAAGCGGGACGGCCGAAGTAGAACAAAAGAGGAATATCGCGCAACCCGCCCAGCGGTCCGCCGCCGCCCGGGACGGGTCAGGCGGCGACGGATTCCGTGATGCCGTCGCGCTCGTCGCGCAGCTCCGGCAGCGTCCGATCTCGCAGGTAGCGCGCGAGATCATCAGGCTGGTCGACATCGATGGTGAAGACGTCCTCGGTCACGACGCCCTCGTCGTCGTGCGGCATCATCAGGTGGATGTAGAAGACCTGGCGGAAGTCGCCGCAGGCGCCCGGCTCACGGTAGACGTGGCAGGGGGCGAGCTGGATGCGCATGAGCTCCAGACCGAAGCCTTCGCGGTTCGCCTCGCCGAGCACTTCGAGCGCGGCCAGCTTCATCTTCTGGCGGATCAGCGCGGTCTGAGCGGCATGGTCGCGCAGGTGCGCCATGTGTCGGACGAACAGGTCGGCGATGCGCTGCCGCTTCGCGTGCGTGTCGATCGCGCAGAACATGCCAGGCGAGGTGACCAGCGTCGTCAGCTCGTGTTCGAGGCCGTGGTTCGGCTGGAAGCGGACGCTGATGTCGGCAGCGACGAACCGCCGACCCCGATGCGGGCTGACTGTCACCGCGCCGTGGTTCATTAGGTAGCGGGCCAGCCCCGCCGCATCGGCCGCGTCCTGGATCTGATCCCGGAGCGCATCGATCTCGGACATGAGATCGTGCCGCGTCGTCGTGGCCCGCTTCTTCGTCATTTCATCGCTCCAGATGGTTGTACCATCCACCTGAAGGTCTTGGCCGCTTCGGCGGCTCTCCTTCGTCAGCCTGTCGCCAGCATCGGCGTATTGAGTACTTCCAGATCGCGACGTTGCAGCACGTCGTGGAGGCGACGGCCGACCCATTCCGCTACCTGCGGGGTCACCGAGTTACCTACGGCGTGATAGCGAAGGCTGTCCTGGCGTTCGGTATCAAACCTGGAGCCTGTCTTCGGCTCGGTCCAATCGACGGGAAAACCCTGCACGCGTTCGACCTCGTTCGTTGTGAAGCGACGCACGCGGCCATCCGGATACCAGACGTAGTTGCGACTCCAATCCGTCCCGGTGTGCCGAGCGCTTTCAGCATAAATGCAGTGCGCTAGAGCTTTGACGAGGGGGCCTTTGCGAGGATTTCCAACGATTGTCTGAAAGAGGGAGGGAGATTTCTCCCCATCTGATCTACTCGGCGTAGTATCCCCACTGCCGCGTTCTCGCTCAAAAAGTATTTCCGCGGCACTTCCTGCGTCTCGATGCACGGCAACAATGAAGACTCGACGGCGTTGTTGGGGCACTCCGAAGTCTTTACTGTTAAGCACACGCCACGCGACACCATACCCGAGCTCATCCAACGCCTTGAGTACGATGGCGAAGTCGCGTCCTCCGTGGCTAGTGAGAAGGCCGTGCACGTTTTCGAGGATAATTGCTCGTGGCATGCCTCCTCGAACGAGGCGCATGAACTCGTGAAAGAGTCCAGATTGGCTCCCTCGAAGCCCAGATCTCGGCCCCATTCGCGCAAGACTGAGATCCTGGCAGGGGAATCCTGCGGTCCAAACATCTGCAGCTGGGATTTCTTCATTCTGAACGGTCCTGATATCAGACTTGCGCGGAACCTCCGGCCAGTGACGCTCCAGCACGTGGGAGCAGAACGGTTTTACCTCACACTGAAAAACGGTCTCGAAGCCGGCTTCCTCGAACCCCAGTTCGATTCCGCCGATGCCCGAGAAGAATGACGCTATTCGATATCCCACTGCCTACCCTGCATGTTTCCTGCCCTCGGCGGAGCCGTTTGCCCGTGGTCCGTCACCGCGCGTCGTCCACCGGACCCTGCCGTTCCCCTTTTCTCTCTCACACCCACCGGGCTATGTCACGGCGTAGTTGATGAACGGAGGGATTCGCGTGGCCGAGGTATTGATCAGATATCGGCCGTCAGGGGCGTCCAAACCGACCACCACCGCGGCGACCGGCCGAGGCGAGTTCGAATGGATGCCGTCGCCGGCGCTCATGAACAAGCACATCATCCTGCGCATCCCGGCGTTCGATCTCGACATCCCCGCCGAGGTCTACGGCAAGCGGGCCGACGGGAAGCCGCGCCTGCGCAAGGACGAGCCGAACAATCGGAAGAAGCTGCACATCGACGCGCTGGTGACGTCGCTGGCCAAGCTGCCCGAATCCTCGCGCTCGGTGCAACAGGGGCCGACGTGGCCCCTTGAGGGCAAGGGCTACGTGGTCGACGGCATCCTGTGCGATATCGATGAGGAGACGGCGACGACGGCGACGCTGATCCCGCGCCGGCTCGACATTCTCGGCTCCGACCAGTCGATCAACCTGGCCGAGCGCTTCGCGTACGTCGCGGCCGAGCTGGAGGCCGACTACTCGAAGCACCCTGCGCTGGCCGATGCGATGGACACCTTCGCGACCGAGGTCCAGGCGGCGGTGAACGGCCGCGACCTGCGCGACGCCGCCGACGCGGTGATCGACCTGCAGAGCGAGATCTTCGGTCCGTCGAACGCCGGATCGCTCGAGGCGCTGGAGGAACTGGAGGCGCTGCCGCCTTCCGACCTCGAGGACGCGCCGGTCGAGCCGGCCGCTGCGACGCCGCCGCCCAAAGCGACCCCCAAGCCGCCGACGAAGGGCGGTATCGTCCCTGCCGCCCCGACGAAGACCGAGGGCAAGGAGGGGCGGCTCCTGACGCGCTGGCACGCCTATCGCGAGCGGGACCGTGGCTTGGTGAAGAGCGCCAAGCAGGCGTTCAAGCTGAAGCACGGCAAGCTGTTCTGCGAGGCGTGCGGGCTCGATCCGAAGACGCGCTACGGCGAGCGTGGCGAGGACCGGCTGCAGGCGCACCATCGTACGCCGATCGAGGAGATGATTCCGGGCTCGGTCACGAAGGCCGACGATCTCGCGATGGTCTGCCCGACATGCCACGACATCATCCACGCCCGCCGCCCATGGATCACTGTCGAGGACGTGAAGAAGCTGCTGAACGAGCACGCCGGCGGCTGATCACCGGACGGCCGGCTTCGGCAGGATCGGCGGCGTGTTGTCGGCGCAGGTTAGCCAAGCGGTCCAGATCGCCGTCGTGCGCTCCCGGGGCAGCCGCGTTTTGCACCCCAGCAGCTTCATCCCGGCGATCGTGCCAGGCGTACAGTGCTGCCATACGGCGTCGCATTCGGCGTCCCGGTAGGCGATCCACGCTGACTGACCGGCGCAGCTTGGCGAGCGTCGCCGGCTCGTCCTTCAGCCGGGTCGTGGCGGTTTGATGGTAGCGGTTGAGCTCCGCGTCGGCCGTCTTCAGCTCCTGCGCGGCGCATGCCTGGATCTCGATCGTGGTGTCGCCCTCGCAGGCGGTGGCAGGGGCCACGGCAAGAGCGGCTGCAAGCAGAACATAGGAATTCCAGAAGCTATTCGCGGCTAACATATGCTGGACGACGCTGTCCTCATGGTGGCAGACTTGGCAGGGAGAACGCGACAGGACTTGTAACAAATGTGGATAGCGGTCGCTGAGCGTTTCAAGCGCTTCGTAGCGGATCTTCAGGTCACGCCAGCACAGTGGAACGATGGGATCGGAAAGCACATTGATGCCGGTCGCCTGCTCGAGCGTGCATATTACGGCGGAAACTTTGGTGACGCGCCCCCAGGCCTGCTCGTAGGTTCGTGGGGGAAAAACACCCAAGTGCGACCTTCGAATGACGTGGACTCATTTTTCATCCTTCCGCCCGAAGTCAAAGCGCGTTTCGACCAGCGATCCGGCAACGTGCAGTCCCAGCTCCTGCAGGAAGTGAAGGGCATTCTTGAGATCACCAAGTCGCAGACTCGGATTCGCGGCGATGGTCAAGTCGTGCTCCTAGCCTTCAACACGATCACGCTCGAGATCGTCCCGGTGTTTCAAACCTACGGCGGCGCCTTCATCATGCCGGACACCAATGGCGGCGGCGGCTGGAAGAACGTGGATCCTGCGGCACAGATCCGACATATCGATGCCGCCGATCGCGCCATGAACGGCAACGTGCGCGCGCTCGCTCAGATCGCGAAGCACTGGCGCAACGAAAAGAGTGTGCCCCTCAAATCCTTCGCGATCGAACTGCTCGTCGCCAACTTCCTGCCTGCTCGGGGCTGGGGTGACCAGAGCACCTTCTGGTACGACTATTACGTGCGCGACTTCCTCATTTATCTCTGCGGCCGTGCAAACAGCCACCTCGTCATTCCGGGCACAGGCCAGCTTTACTGGCTCGGTGACGAGTGGCTTTCGAGAGCGCAGACGGCAAGGGACATTGCCATCTCTGCGTGTCACTGGGAGTATCACGACTACGACGTTACGGCGGGGCAGGAATGGCAGAAGATATTCGGACCGAGGATTCCCATCCACGTCAGGTGATGGTTCGTCGCGGAGCTGAGATCCGCGTCGAAGCGCTCCGTCAGGAGGAAAACTGCCTTTACACGTCAACCGCCCTGTATGGATGGCTGAAGACGGTGAAGTTCCAGCATGGCGTCGTCGTACTCGCGCCAATCATCCTCACAGCACTAGCTGGGTTCAGTTACGTGAAGGACCTTGTTCCAGCGTGGACCGTCGCGCTCGCGGGTCTGCTTTCAACCCTCATACCGTCGTTAGCAAAGGCGCTTGATTTCGAGACCCACGTCAAGGAACTCAAGGACGCAGCAGGCGAGTATAAGAGCCTGCAGGACCGGTTCAGACAGCTTGGAAAAATCCTCGTGCACGGCGATGTCGCTGCGGCCGAAGCGCGGCTAAGCGAGCTCATGGACAGGTTGGACGCCGTGCGGGCCAAATCGATCGTCGTCCCTCAGAAGCACTTTGAGGCCGCTCAGGCCAAGATTAAGGGCGGTGCCTACGACTTCTCGGTCGATATGAGCCTCCGCGATGCGGCTGGAGGCGACGTGGTTCCAATGGCTTCGCGGCTATAGTTTCGGAGGTCGCAGGGGGGTGCAGTGGCGACCCCGCTCCCTCGTGGCGCATCGTGCCCAAAAAGCCATGCGATTGCACCCCCCACGAGGGGAGCCCCAGAGGGGATTAGCTAGCGATTATAGAGGGGAAGGTGGTGGACGCACTTGGGCTCGAACCAAGGACCCGCTGATTAAGAGTCAGCTGCTCTACCAACTGAGCTATGCGTCCATTCCGGAGCGGTTTTGAGTGGCGCCCTGGTGTGGCGCCCCGCTGCTGGAGGCGCGCTGTTAGCAGACTCATC
>Ga0308170_10001695_pt1 | contig 20256 bp, 15 predicted proteins | sample PhyBR2_2_FD_202136 | JGI IMG/M metagenome (GOLD analysis project Ga0308170, IMG submission 202136) | Phyllosphere microbial communities from UC Gill Tract Community Farm, Albany, California, United States - DLSLSB.R2 | ecosystem: Host-associated > Plants > Phyllosphere > Unclassified | place...
TGATGGACCTATAAAAGCAGTATTCTACGCGAATGGCCAAGAACAAATTAAACAAAAACTGGTTACACGACCATATTAACGATCCCTACGTCAAACTCGCGCAAAAAGAGGGCTACCGCGCCCGCGCTGCTTACAAGCTGAAAGAAATCGACGAAGCCGAGAAACTCATCAAGTCCGGCAATGTCGTGGTCGACCTTGGCTGCACTCCGGGCAGCTGGGCGCAGTACACCCGGCGCAAACTGGCCGGCAAGGATGGTGGCGGCATCCACGGTACCATCATTGGCCTGGATATTCTGCCAATGGAACCGGTCGCCGATGTTCAATATATTCAGGGCGACTTCCGTGAAGAAGAGGTGCTGACGCAGCTCGATGTCGTGCTGGCCGACCGCAAGGTCGATGTCGTGCTGTCCGACATGGCGCCGAATCTGTCGGGTATCGGCCATGCCGACGCGGCCCGCATGGAACATCTGATCGATCTGGCAATCGAATTCTCGCAGGCGCATCTGAAGCCGGGCGGTGCGCTGCTGGTGAAGTGTTTCAAGGACATGGGTTTTACCCAGATCCTGGAGAAATTCCGCCTCGAGTTTACGACCGTGAAGCAAATCAAACCCAAGGCCAGCCGCGATAAATCGTCCGAGATTTTCCTGCTGGGCCGCGGTCTGAAAAATCCGAGTGCGTAATTGGCAGGTGGCGATCGATCGCCCCTTGAAATTTGGTCGCGCGGCCACCACATCTGCCGCGTGAACCCGTGTGTTGCAACTGCGTTTCGGGCAGTCGCAGCGACGGGAATGAATAAGACAGTCATTCGATGGTATTTCGACACTACGGCCGGAGTTGCGTGGCAGCGTTGGCTTATTGCGGGTAAAATCAGAATACTGAAATCGGTAGAGATGCGTACGCATCGGAGGAGTGCTCGTGAATAATATGTTTTCCAAATCCGCCATCTGGGTGGTCGTCGCGCTGCTGTTGTTCATGCTGTTCAAGCAGTTTGACACCCACAGCGTCGCTGGCGGCAGCAAGACCATCGCTTATTCCGAGTTGCTCGATGAAGTGAAGTCGCGCCGCATCAAGGAAGTCCTGATCGAGGGCACCAACATCACCGCCACGCGGGCTGATGACACCAAGGTGCGCGCGACCGCCACCGGTCTCGACCGTGGCCTGATCGGCGATCTGCGCGAAAACGGCGTGCGCTTCGATGTCAAGCCGCCAGAAGAAGCCTCGTTCCTGCAACAGGTCTTCATCTCGTGGTTCCCGATGCTTCTGCTGATCGGCGTGTGGGTGTTCTTCATGCGCCAGATGCAGGGCGGCGGCAAGGGCGGCGCGTTCTCCTTCGGCAAGTCGAAGGCACGCATGCTCGACGAAACCAACAACACCGTGACGTTCTCGGACGTCGCCGGCTGCGATGAAGCCAAAGAAGAAGTTTCCGAAATCGTTGACTTCCTGCGCGATCCAACCAAGTTCCAGAAGCTGGGTGGCCGTATCCCGCGCGGCGTGCTGATGGTCGGTCCTCCAGGTACCGGTAAGACCCTGCTGGCCCGCGCCATCGCCGGCGAAGCCAAAGTGCCGTTCTTCTCGATCTCGGGTTCCGACTTCGTCGAGATGTTCGTGGGTGTCGGCGCCAGCCGCGTCCGTGACATGTTCGAAAACGCCAAGAAGCACTCGCCGTGCATCATCTTCATCGATGAGATCGACGCAGTCGGTCGTCATCGCGGCGCCGGCATGGGCGGCGGTAACGACGAACGCGAACAGACGCTGAACCAGCTGCTGGTCGAGATGGATGGCTTTGAAGCGCAATCGGGCGTGATCGTCATCGCCGCCACCAACCGCGCCGACGTGCTGGATAAAGCGCTGCTGCGTCCGGGCCGTTTCGACCGCCAGGTGATGGTGGGCCTGCCGGATATCCGCGGCCGTGAACAGATCCTGAACGTGCACATGCGTAAAGTGCCAATCGGCACCGACGTGAAAGCCGACATCCTGGCCCGCGGTACGCCTGGTTTCTCGGGTGCCGACCTGGCCAACCTGGTCAACGAAGCAGCCTTGTTCGCAGCACGTCGCAGCAAGCGTCTGGTCGAGATGATCGACTTCGAAGATGCGAAGGACAAGATCTTCATGGGTCCGGAGCGCAAGTCGATGGTCATCCGCGAAGAAGAGCGTCGCAACACGGCGTATCACGAGTCGGGCCACGCGGTGATCGCCAAGCTGTTGCCAAAGGCTGATCCGGTGCACAAGGTCACGATCATGCCGCGCGGTTACGCGCTCGGCCTGACCTGGCAGCTGCCGGAACACGATGCTCTGTCTGGTTACAAGGACAAGATGCTCGAGGAAATTTCGATCCTGTTCGGTGGCCGTATCGCCGAAGAGATTTTCGTCGGCCAGATGTCCACCGGCGCGTCGAATGACTTCTCGCGTGCGACCAAGCTGGCGCGTTCGATGGTGACCCGCTTCGGTATGTCCGATAGCATGGGCGTGATGGTGTACGAAGACAGCGAGAACGAAGGCTTCTTCGGTGGCGCCACCAAGACCATTTCGGAAGCGACCCAGCAAAAGGTCGACGCCGAGATCCGCGCGATCCTCGATACGCAGTACGCCCTGGCGCGTCGCCTGCTGGAAGAGAACCGCGACAAGGTCGAGATGATGACGAAGGCACTGCTCGACTGGGAAACCATCGATGCCGACCAGATCAACGACATCATGGCTGGCCAGGAGCCACGCAAGCCGACGACGGTGCTGACCAAGCGCACGCCGCCAGGCGACAGCGGCCCTGGCGGTGTGGCGCCAAACGCCACTGCACCAGCCTGACGCTCGCGCTACCCCACGAAGGCACCCGCAAGGGTGCCTTTTTTCATGACGGCGTCTGCTTGCTGACCCAGAGCGTAGCGCCCGCACTACTGACACCATGAACAAGACACTGCAATGCGGCCAGTTCCGCTTCGCGCTCGACGGCGCCGCCTCGCTCGAACCGGTCGTGATGGGCATCCTGAACATCACGCCGGATTCCTTTTCCGATGGCGGCCGCTACCAGGGCCTGGAATTTGCGCTGACCCACGCCGAATCCATGATCCGCGATGGCGCCACGATGATCGACATCGGCGGCGAGTCGACCCGTCCCGGTTCCCCAGCCGTACCCCTCGATGAAGAGCTGCGTCGCGTGATGCCGACGCTGTACGCGCTGCGTACGCTGGACGTCGCGCTGTCGGTCGACACCACCAAACCCGAGGTCATGCGCGAGGCGCTGATCGCTGGCGCCGATATGGTCAACGACGTCAACGGCTTTCGCGCGCCAGGGGCGCTGGAGGCGGTGCAGGACAGCGACTGCGGTCTGTGCGTGATGCACATGCAAGCCACGCCGGCCACCATGCAGCAGGCGCCCCGGTATGATGACGTGGTGGGGGAGGTGATTGCGTTCCTGGCCACGCGCATCGATGCGATGACGGCGGCTGGCATCGATCGCAGCCGCATCTGCGTCGACCCGGGCTTCGGCTTTGGCAAGACGGTCGAGCACAACTACGCGTTGCTGCGCGGCCTGGGCCGCATCCGGGATGAACTCGGCTTGCCGGTACTGGCCGGCATGTCACGCAAGTCGATGATCGGCGCCGTCACGGGGCGGCCGGTCGAGCAGCGTACGGCTGGCAGCGTTGGCGCGGCATTGGCTGCGGTAGCACAGGGCGCTAGAATCGTGCGTGTGCATGATGTTGCGGAGACGGTCGATGCGCTGAAGGTGTGGCACGCGGCCATGCATCCATAAAAATTCGTTTCAATAAGAGAAAAGAGAACTAGATGGCACGGAAATATTTCGGCACCGATGGCATTCGCGGCCTCGTGGGCGCAGCACCAATCACCCCTGATTTCGTCATGCGCCTCGGCTATGCCGCCGGCACCGTGCTGGCAAAGGGAAAGAAATCGAGCAGCGGCCGTCCCGTCGTTCTGATTGGCAAGGACACGCGCATCTCGGGCTATATGCTCGAGGCAGCGCTGGAGTCCGGCTTCTCGGCGGCTGGCGTCGACGTCATGCTGGCCGGCCCGATGCCAACCCCGGCCATTGCCTACCTGACACGCGCGCTACGCCTGCAGGCCGGCGTCGTCATCTCGGCGTCGCATAACCCGTTCCAGGATAACGGCATCAAGTTCTTCTCCGGCCATGGCACCAAGCTGCCAGACGCGGTGGAACTGGAAATCGAAGAGGCGATCGACCAGCCAATGGGCTGCGTGTCGTCGGACAAGCTCGGCCGCGTATCGCGCCTGCGCGACGCCCAGGGCCGCTACATCGAATTCTGCAAGAGCACGTTCCCGAACGAGCTCGACCTGCGCGGCCTGAAGATCGTCGTCGACAGCGCCCACGGGGCCGCCTACAACATCGCCCCGCACGTGTTCCATGAACTGGGCGCCGAAGTCATTTCCATTGGTGCCCAGCCGGACGGCTTCAACATCAACGCCGGCTTCGGCGCGACCGCGCCGCAGGCGCTGTCGGAAGCCGTCGTGGCCAACAAGGCCGACCTGGGCATTGCGCTGGACGGCGACGCCGACCGACTGATCATGGTCGACGCCACCGGCCGCGTCTATAACGGCGACGAGCTGCTGTACGTGATGGTGCGCGACCGCATGAGCACCGGCCCCGTAGCGGGCGCTGTGGGCACGCTGATGACGAATATGGCGCTCGAAGTGGCATTCAAGGAAATGGGCATCGGCTTCGCGCGCGCGAAGGTGGGCGACCGCTACGTGCTCGAAGTCATGAGGGAGCGTGGCTGGCTGTTCGGCGGAGAAGGTTCGGGCCATCTGCTGGCACTGGACAAGCACACCACCGGCGACGGCATCGTCTCGGCCCTGCAAGTGCTGTCGGCGCTGGTACGCGGCAACAAGTCGCTTGCCGAATGCTGCAACGAGCTCACGTTGTTCCCGCAAACCCTGATCAACAAGAAAGTCGCACCGGGCTTCGACTGGACCGCTGATGCGGCGATGGTCGCCGAGAAAGAAGCCGTCGAGCGCGAGCTGGGCGACAACGGCCGCGTCCTGATCCGCGCATCGGGCACTGAGCCATTGATCCGGGTGATGGTCGAGGCGAAAGAGGCCGAACTTGCGGACAGCCTGGCACGGCGTATCGCGGCCAAGTTGTCGGCATAAATGCACTGACCGAAGCGCTGGCGTCGGCATTGCATCAAGCGGCTGTCAGACACTGGTGTTTCGCGAACGATTGGCATATAATGTTGCCCACGGCGGAGTGTAGCGCAGCCCGGTAGCGCACCTGGTTTGGGACCAGGGGGTCCAAGGTTCGAATCCTTGTACTCCGACCAGCAAGATTCATCAGAACAGGCCGTCATCGACGGCCTGTTTTGTTTTCCGGTCTCATCGTTTTGCACCGCCCTTAGCTCAGTCGGATAGAGCAACAGCCTTCTAAGCTGTGGGTCGGGGGTTCGATTCCCTCAGGGCGGGCCAGATTCCTCATTATTCCCAAACGTTGATCAAGCGTGCGATTGCTTGAGTTGTGAGCGATGCGCTATTCAGCGCGGATATGCTGTTCAATTGCTTCGACGTTCTCGCATAGCACGTTGGTCGTTGCGTAAGGCATGACTGGCGTCACAACCAGTCCGTCCACGCTGCACGGTCCGACAATGTTCGTGCAAACCGCGCCCCAACTCACCGCATTCAATCTAGCTTCCCAGCGCGTAGATCAGAGTCTCCGAACCGAGTGCGCAACACGGGCGCCGCGATGGGCGCAGATAAAAATCTTTCCCCGATAGTTTCCAGGCTGCGCAGTAAGCTGTAGTTGTAAGCCTGGTTGTCGCTGCTTGGCTGAGCTACGAATTGCGTTTGCTGTATGCGAAATGCATGGCGTGCGTGAGAAGACCCTCGACGAGGGGGAATGATGATCCGAGTTTTGCTCTCGACTTAATTTATCCAATTCTCAAGAGTAAAAGTTGGTTATAATTCAACCAAATAATGAAAAATGAGTTGGGGACAGAATGAGCGATTGGGAATATGATTTGGCCCGGTACGGGATGCGACGACCATTCCTCAAAGAGCAGTCTATTTGGGCTGTCTGGCTTTATCGTTGCGGGCGCCGCATCGATCTTCAGCCTGCAGGATTTGCAAAAAAGATTCAAACGACACTATATTGGTTAGCGTTCCGTTTGGTCGAGACGACGACCGGCGTCAGCCTTCCAAAATCCGCCAAAATTGGTCCAGGCCTGCGTATTTGGCACTTTGGCAGTATTTTTATTCATCCTGACACGAAGATTGGCGCAAATTGCACGTTGCGCCAAGGTGTCACGATCGGTAATCGTCATGTAGATGGACCCGTGCCTGTGCTAGGCGATAACGTGGAAATCGGCGCTTATGCACAAATACTGGGTGGCGTCAGAATCGGGAATAATTGCCGCATCGGCGCAATGTCGGTCGTGCTGACGGATATGCCGGACGACAGTACTGCGGTGGGTGCTCCCGCTCGCTTGGTCCTTGATTCTCGTGTGGACCGCAATGCGGTAATGATTCAGCAGCATTAAGCTGGCGATCTCACATCGCAGCTGCGCTACTGATAGGCCGGCAATTGCCCTGTGCGATAATTGGCCATTCTTGGATTAGCTTCTCGCCGATTCGAACAAGGCGGTTCGGTTTTATATTTACAAGTCGTCCGATGCATACCCGCTGCGTCTACCAAGGATCGCCATCGGCCTTGCTGATTCAAGCCGACAGGCGTCGCAGGGTGCTCAAGGAAAAGCCGGTCATCGAAGAGCAACGGCGGCTTTAACTTGGGCTGTAATATCAGGTAACGAACTGTCTCGTCCCGCGCCAGCGTGCAAGCATGAACGATGTGATAAGTGCCAGGAAAAAGACGACTGCCAAATATGCAGCGCCTCTGAGGGAGGGATTATCTATCATCCGCTCCAGCCAGCGTACGTGCTCCACAAAATAATAATGTGATGCATACACGCCCAAAATCAATGGGCCAATAGACGCTAATGCTTTCACGCGCAAATATGGCGTGTTGGAAAGCGCAATCATGCTCATGCCCAGCCCGAAAAAATATGTTCCTACGATATAGTCATGTAGCAAAGGTGTGCCCCATTGCTGGTGAATCCAAGTCGTTTCGAAGAGTTGCAGCAAAAAACCACTGATAGCAAGAGCTATTCCGATTGGAAGTAAAGCAAGGCGTTGGCCGTATCGGTGAATCGCGTATCCGCTATAAAACATGATCAAGCTGAAGAACGGGCCATTTCTAAAATTGAAACGTGACGTGAATCCGTAAGGTGCGTCAGAATAGGAACTGCCAGCAAGGCCCACTGCGAACAGTAAAAATGCCAATACGAATAATGCGCGCTCTTGACGTCGGGCCAGCAACGCGCCGCTGATCAATGCTGCGATCGCAAGCGCTGGTAAAAACCAAAGATGGTTTTTAGTCCCTTGCAAAATTGCACTGATAACTTTTATTGCATCAAATGGGGAGAAAATGCTCATGATGTTTGCGAGCAGGCTGTCCAGTCCTTCCTGTCTGACTACGTAGAGCGAAGGTCCAATTGCATATATAAGCGACCAGAAGCAAAATATGATCATCACACGTCTGCTGGTTGCCACTGAGCGTGCCCAGTAGTCACCAACAGGCGCGCAGCGGGCGGCCCACAGGTAGCCAGATATTACAAAGAAAAATGGGACAGCAAAACGTGCGAGCTGGTCAGCGATGGTTGCTGCGTCAAGGCTCGTGACATTAACCTTAGAGTACCAAGGTGTGTGAATCTGGATCACTGCAAGCATTGCCAATACGCGCATTGCGTCGATGCTTTCGATCCGACCATGCTTAGGTGGCATGCCTATCCTCGGAAAATGTTGAGAAATATACATGATATTTAGGCGCGCGTGAACTATTTAGTTCAGTTCAAAAACACCTGTTCCCGTGTTCTCAACGCCTGGACTTTCTGGCACACATCGACTGGATTGTTGATTATGCAGCTTGTAAGCCCAAACAAGCTAACTGCCGGCAAGATCGCAGTCATTGCTAGCGCCAGAATTCACCCAGCTCAGATATGGGATGAAGACACAAGCTTTGACGTTGAGCATGAATGCAATCTTGCACCCATGCGGCCGCAAGCGATAAATGCGCAGTGCCTGTCGATCATTGCCGCGCTTCGATAAAATGCTCGAAGAATGGGTGAGGTATTACGTCCCAACTGTTGGTTTGGTGGCGATTCACTCAGGGAGGACGGCTTCCGAGATCGGTTTCACGATCACGTCGGCCGTGGTGATCGCATCGTATTCCAGCGCGCCGGGCCGGTACGCGAAGCAGCCAGTGTCCGGCGCCGGATCCAGCACGTTTGTATTGAGCGCGGTGATGCGCGCGGTATTCGTGGATGCTGGGCCGTTCGCTTTTAAAATCGGGTGAGCGGGAAACGAAGATATCGTCCTCGCTTGCGTACGGATCGACGGTGCTGTAGCGGGCTGTGCGGCCGTAGAACTGGCCGAGTTCCGGGGCCCGGACGGGATCCAGGTCGAGGGGCCAGGCCCGGTTCATGGCCGACCACGTCAGGTCATCCAGGGAGTCGAGCGTGGGGTAGGCGGACATGGCAGGCCTCGGGTAATGGGATGCGCCGATGCTAGGCCTGGCAATATCGTCCAGCGCGCCGACATGGTTACGCGCTATACGTGCGGCATCACGTGGTCATCATGCGACCGCCGGGAACGCTTCGCTACCGTCGCCCCATGCCGCCAGTGCGCGGCGCAGCAGGCGCCGTTCGCGGTGATCGATCTGCTGGTCGGCCCGCACGATTTCGAGCATGCCCTTGAGCACCAGCGCGCGCAGTGCGGGATCTTGCACTTCGTCCAGCAGTGCGTCGATCGTGGCGGGTTCGATTTCGACCATGCCAGCCGTGTGATTGGTGCTGTGCGCCAGCAGATCCTGGGTCAGCTCGCCGGCGGCATCGTCGAACGTGTCTTCGCTTACACCCAGTACCTCGAGGACGCCGCTTTGGTGCAACGTCTTGAGCTCCTGCGGTGCCAGACGGCCGTCGGCGATCATCGCCAGGGCCAGGAGGCGGCTCATGGCCTTGGGACTGTCGGTCGGGTAATTTCTCATTGCTTCCTCGCTTCGTGTGAACTGAGTCACCAATATACGGTTGCGCAATGCTAAAGTAAAATCGAAATATCTTTAGCAATCCTCAACATTTTTGGTGGTAAGCGCGCATGAATTACAAGCACTTGCAGTATTTCCATACGGTTGCCACGGTCGGCAGCGTTGTTCGCGCGGCTGAGCAGTTGCACGTGTCGGCGCAGGCAATCAGTACGCAACTGCAGTTGTTGGAAGACCAGTTTGGCGAGGAACTGTTGCGCAAGAAAGGGCGCGGGCTGGTGCTGACCGAGGCCGGCAAGACCGTCTTGCGCTACACGGACCAGATCTTCAGCCTCGGTAATGAACTGGAGCAAGCGGTGCGACGCGGCCTGTTCACCGAGACGGAGACATTGCGGGTTGGCCTGTGCGACGCGATCGCCAAGACGATGGCCTTCCGGCTGCTGCAACCGGCGCGCGATGCGGGGCTGGCCATGCACCTGGTCTGCCGTGAGGGTCGCTTTGGCGACCTGATGGAGGACCTCAGCGCGCACCGGCTCGACCTGTTGATCTCGGACCAGGGCTTACCGCCCGGTGGCGCGGTGCGTGGTTATAGTCACTTGCTCGGATCGAGCACGGTGACGGTCGTCGGGCATCCCGATGTATGCCAGCGCTGGGGCGGTGATTTTCCGCAGCGCCTGAAGGGAGCGCCGTTCCTGATGCCGGGGCAGGGTGCGGCGCTGCACAGCCAGTTGATGGCCTGGCTCGAAGCGCAGGGATTGCGCCCGATCGTCGTTGGCGAATTCGACGACGGTGCGTTGCTGGGTGCATTCGCCGGCGCCGGGACGGGCTTCATGGCAGCGCCGACCGTGCTTGCGGCGTCACTGTGTGCGCAGTACGGGCTTGAGCCAGTTGGTGCGATCGATGCCATCGTCGAACAGGTCTACGCCGTGACCGTCGAGCGGCGGGTGCACCATCCTGCGCTGCGGCGCATCCTGGAGCGGGCGCCGCAGGTGTTTGGCTGAGAACGGCCCGCGTGCGTCAGATGCGATCGCTTTCCTTGCGCACCACGCGCCCGATCACGATGCAGTCGTCGCCCTGGCATCGTTTGCGGTGATAGGTGCGCTGGTCGGGGTTGTCGGACGTGAGCCACCACTGGGCTGCATCGCGCGCCAGGCGCTTGACGACGGCTTCGCCTTCGACATTGAACGCGAACACGGCGCCGGCAACCGGTTTGGTGTCGAGCGTGTTGATGACGACGATGTCGCCGGCGTACAGCGACGGCTCCATGCTCTCGCCCTTGACGTAGATTGCAATCAGATGCGACGGGCTGTACTGGTTGCGTTCGAGCCAGGTGCGGCGCATGCCGAGTGTGCCGCCATCGCGTGCCTCGGGCTCGGTCTGGTACCCGGTGATACCCGCCGACAGGCGTAATTTCACCATCGGAATCGGCACGAAGGCATCGTCATCGCCTTCGGCCACCACCCGCAGTGCATTGGGTAACCCGACTGGCCCGGCCAGGCCGGGCAGGGTGGTGCCGTCCACGAGCGGGCTACCGGCCAGCGGCGCCAGGATGTCGGCCGGCAGACGGCAGCCGGTGACCCTGGAAATTGCCAGCAGCTGCTTCAGGTTGGGGCTGTGCTTTTCATTTTCCCAGTGCGAGATATTGGCCTTGGTGTGGCCACGCTCCGTGCCGAGCTCGAGTGCGAGGCGTGCGCCCAGCGCCGTGCCCGACAAGCCGGCTGAGGTCCGTGCTTCTTTTACCCAGTTAGCAATCATTGTTTGAAGGTCCATATGCGTATGGTAAAGGAAATCTATACATTGAAGTATAGCTTTTCTTTACTGCTGTGGTATAGTTTTCCTATACTTTGGTCCATTGCATTGATGTGGCGCAGGGTAAGCGTGGGCTTGCCGGTGCAGGTTCCGCCGCAAGCACAGGGGAGACACGATGATCATTGAAACATTACAGCGTCTGATGGACGCCAACCTGGCCGGGCTGGCCACCGAGCTGACAATGGCCGATATCGGGGCGCTCATTGGCATGGTCAGCGCCTTGCTGAGCACCCTCGGCAACCTGTTATATACATGGCGCAAGGACCGGCGTGAGCAGCGCGACAGCGATGCCGCCTGGGCCCGGCGCCAGAAGGAACCCTGAGGCCTGGCTCGCCGGTCGCGGTAGAATAGCAAACCGCAAGCACATCGATCCCGGAGCAGTCAGTACATGGTTTTTCTCACCGTCCCCTACGCCGAAAAAGACGCCGCCAAGGCGCTTGGTGCCCGCTGGAATCCGACCCGTCGCCGCTGGTATGTGGCCGATGGCGTCGCTATTGAACCCTTTGCCAAGTGGATTGATGCAGCCTCTGCGTCTGCCTCTGCATCGGCGTCAACCGCCAGTTCTGGTGGCGGCGCCGTCAAGCCGGGCGCCAAGGCGGGTTCCGGTCGGGTGGACAGCTATCAGGGCAAAACAGTGGTCGGCGTGAATTACGTGGCGCTTGAACACGATTGCAACCCGCTCGAAGAATGCCCGCGCTGCCGGCAGACTCTGGAAGGCACCCCATGGTGGGCTGCACGCACCAGCCTGGCCGCGCTGGTTGGCGGGATGCCGGGCACGTCGACGATCCGGACGCCTGGCAAGGCGTCGTGATCGCCATACGGTCGCGTTAACGCTAAGATGCAAGCCTGACAATACTTCCCAACCGACGCCATGCATCCTGCGACCGCCAGCACGCGACACGCCGGCCACGCCCGCAGCAACCGGCGCCTGGTCGGCGGCATCGCCATCTCGGTGCTGCTGCATGCCTTGTTGCTGTCGCTGCAGTTTGGGGTGCCGGGCAGTGATGCCGGTGGTGGTGGACCGCTGAGTGTTGTGCTTGCGCCTTCTGCTGTGTCGGCGCCGGATCCCTTGCTGGCCCCGCCGCCTGCGCCGCCGCCGCCGACGGCTGCTGAGCCTTTGACGCCGTTGGGCCCGCCCCCTGTTCAGTCGCCATCCCCGGCGCCTGCTGCGGCGGCCCCGCCAGATCCCGAGCCTGCGCGCGGATTACGTCTGGTCGATTTACCACCGCCACCACCACCGGTAGAGAAGATTGCGCCAGCGCCGAAGGCAAGCTTGCGTCGACCGACGCCAGCTGTGCCAAAGCGTCGTCTGCGTGACGTGGCAACGCCCGTGATTGCCATGCAAGCCGATCCGGCGTCCGAATTCGCTGTCGCAGTGCCGTTACCCGAGGTCGACGCCGGTCCGCCGTCAACCGATGCAGATGTGCCTGACGCGCCCGAGGATGTTGCGGCGCGAGAGATGCCTGCTGAACCGGCACCTGTCGTGGATGCCGAAGCGGAACACATCGCGCAGGCGGCATTGGCACGCCGCGCGGACGATGCGGCGCGTGATGCGGCGTTACAGCAGGAGCTTGCCCTTCAGCGGGAGCAGGCGCAACGCGACGCTGCCGAGGCACGCAGGCTCGCCGAGCTGCAGCAGGCACAGGAGCAGCAGGCGCAACAACTAGCGCAGCAAGAAGCGCAGCAACGGGCGCAGCAAGAAGCACAGCAACAAGCGCAGCAACAGCAGGCGCAGCAACAGCAGGCTCAGCAACAGCAGGCTCAGCAGCAGGCCGTGCGCGATCAGGAGGCGCTGTTGCGCCAGCGCGAACAAGAGGCGGGAGCGGCGCGCGAACTGGCTGCGCAGCGCGCGGCGCAGGAAGCAGCGGCGCAGGAAACCCTGGCCCAGGCGCAGTTACAAGCACGCCAGCGTGCCGAAGAGGCTGCCCAGCGCCTGGTGCAGCAGGCGGCCGAGCGCCAGCGTGCCGAGGAACTGGCGCAGCGCAGCCAGGCCGAGGAGCGCGCACGCCAGCAAGCCGCCGAGCGGCAACGCATCGACGAACTGGCGCAACGCACGCTGGCCGAGGAGCGGGCACGCGAGCAAGCGGCCGAGCAGGCGCGCATGGCCGCCGAGCGGCTGGCGCGGGGCGCTGCCGAAGAAGCCGCGCGTCAGGCGGCGCAGCGTTCGCAGGCGCAGGTGGCCGGACCGGCCGCAGGATCGGCTGCTGGGCCAGCCACTGGCAGCGGTCCGGCGGCGACGCGCGTTGACGGTGCCGGCGCCGGCGCCGGCGTCGGCCAGGGCAGCGGTCCGGGTGCGTTGGCCGGCCCGGGCGCCATCGCTGGCTTGCCCGGCAACCGCGCACGCGAATTGCTGCGCGGGGTGACGATCCCGAACGTAGACGCCGCCGGCTTGCCGCGCGAGCGCTCGGTCGGCAATCGCCGCGTGGTGGCCGACGGCGGCGAGCGCGATGCGCCGCTGCGCTTGTACGTCGACAGCGTGCGTCAGAAACTCGAGCGCAACGCCGTGCTCGGCGGCGCGCGCCTGTCGCTGCGCGACGTTCGTATCGATCCGCTGGTGAGCGTTGCGCTGCGCAGCGACGGCAGTATCGACGAGGTCACCATCGTGCGGTCAAGCGGGCGCGCCGACGTGGATGATGCGGTGCGCCGCTTCGTGCGCCTGAACGCCCGTTACGCGGTGTTTCCGCCGAATGTCGCTGCGAACTTCGATGTGATCGAGATCCGCCGTATCTGGCGCTTCGGCGATGGACTCAAGCTGGTCGAAGAGATGCGCTGACGCCATCTGGCGCCAGTCTCCACAGCATCTGCGGTTACGTCGATTGCAAAGGCTGCCACCTGTCAGCCGGAGCACCTTCGACCGTGCAATGCATCACCCCAGAAGTTCGACCGATTCGACACCGCGCACTTGCCGCGGCCTGGTCGCGTTTAGCAGACTCAGCGCGACGTGGCGCGCATCGGACGCCGCCAGGTAGGGGCCGATTGGCAAGCTCAATACGGACGCAGCCATCGCATCGCTGACGGGACACGACGCGCCGGCCGCCAGGGGAGCGTAGGCAGGTTGCCGGTGCACCGGCACCGGGTAGTGTACGACGGTCGGGATGCCGGCTTGCGCCAGGACCGCGCGCACTCGCTCGCGGTCCTCGACCAGCACGGTGTACTGGGCGTGGACGCTGGTCCGGTCGGACCGGCAGCCAATGAGCGGCACATGCGGCTGCAGCATTTCATCGTACGCGGCGGCGACCAGGCGACGCTGCTTGTTCTCTTGGTCGAAGCGTTCCAGCTTGGCCAGCACGATGGCGCATTGCAGTGTGTCCATGCGAGCGCCGGGACCAAGACGGACTCGGCCATGCGCGTGGCGCCGCGCCCGGCCGTGCATGCGGATGTCGCGCATCGCACTTGCGAGCGCATCGTCGTTCGTCAGCAGGGCGCCGCCATCGCCATAGCAGCCCAGCGGATGGCTTGGTGAAAAGCTGGTGCAGCCGATCAGCGCCAGGTTGCCGCTCTGGCGGCCGTGATAGGTTGCGCCAAAACTCTGCGCGCCGTTTTCGATCACTGCCAGGCCGTGGCGGGCGGCGATGCTGTTGATGGCGTCCATGTCGGACGGCTGGCCGTACAGAGAGACAGGGATGATGGCGCGTGCCGCCGGCGTGATCGCCGGTTCGATCAGGCCAGGATCGAGCGTGCAGGTGGCGCGCTCGATGTCGGTGAATACGGGCCTCGCACCCACCAGCAAGATCGCCTCGGCCGTCGCGATGCCAGCGAACGGTGAGGTGATGACGTCGTCACCTGGCCCGATGCCAACTGCCATCATGGCGATCGCCAGTGCCGTGGTGCCGGACGATACGGTGATGCAATGGCGCGCGCCCGTGTAGCTGGCCAGGCTTTGCTCCAGCTCGGCGACTTCCGGGCCCATCACGTATTGGCCATGGTCGAGAACGGTCTGGATACGGCCGTTGATCAGGCTGCGCAAAGCATTGTATTGCGATTGCAGGTCAGTGAATTTCATGCGTTGTCCTTGTTCACCGATGGTTGCGGCACGTGGCCGTCGCGCAGCACGTGGACGGCCCGTTCGTGGCCGCCAGCGCTGGTCGTGGTCCCGGATTCAAGCCTGCACGACGTTGGGCGAGCGGTGCGGGAACACGCCGCGCGTATCCACGATGAGGCTGGCGTTCTGGCGCACGAGTTCATAGTCGAAGGCGCTGTGGCCGGTGGCCAGCAGCACGACGTCATACGAAGCGAGCGACGCTGGTGTGAGTTCGACGCTGGACAGATCGAAGTGGTGTTCGCGCATGCGTGGGAACACCGGCACATGGGGGTCGGAATACTCGACTGTGGCGCCGCGCGCGCGCAGCAGTTCCATCAGCGCCACCGAGGGTGACTCGCGCATGTCGTCGACATCCTTCTTGTAGGCGATGCCCAGCACCAGGACGCGGCTGCCCATGACGGCGCGACTGCGACTGTTCAGCGCGTCGGCGACCTTGGCGATTACCCAGGCCGGCATGTCGCTGTTGATTTCGCCTGCCAGCTCGATGAAGCGGGTGTGCAGGCCGAACTGGCGCGCTTTCCAGGTGAGGTAGAACGGGTCGATCGGGATGCAGTGCCCGCCCAGGCCCGGGCCGGGATAATAGGCGGTGAAGCCGAACGGCTTGGTGGCGGCGGCCCGGATGACTTCGTGGATGTCGATGCCCATCCGGTCGGCGATGATTTTCATCTCGTTGACCAGCCCGATATTGACGGCGCGGTGAATGTTCTCGAGCAGCTTGGTCAGTTCAGCCGCGCGGGTCGAGCTGACCGGGACGACGGTGTCGATTGCCGTCCGGTACAGGGCCAGGCCGGCTTCCAGGCAGGCGTCAGTCGAGCCGCCGCAGATCTTGGGGATGGTGCGGGTGTGAAAGTCGGGGTTGCCAGGGTCTTCGCGCTCGGGCGAAAACACGAGAAAGACATCATGGCCGACGTGCAGGCCGCGCGCTTCCAGGCGGGGCCGCAGTTCTTCTTCAGTGGTGCCGGGATAGGTGGTGCTTTCGAGGGACAGCAATTGCCCGGGCCGCATGTGGGGCAGCAGCGACTCGACGGTGCCGATCACGTACGACAAATCGGGCTCGCGGTAGGCGGTGAGAGGCGTGGGGACGCAGATGATCAGCGCATCGGCTTCGACCACGCGTGAAAAATCGTTGGTGGCGGCCAGGCCGGCCGCGCGCGCCGCAGCGATCGTCGGGCTCTTGATGTGGGCAATATAGCTCTCGCCGCGGTTGAGCTGGTCGACCTTGGCGGCGTCGATGTCGATCCCCAGGACGTGGAAGCCTTCGGCCGCATAGCGCAGCGCGAGCGGCAGGCCGACGTAGCCAAGGCCGACAATGCCGATCACGGCGTGGCGCTCGCGCAGCCGGGTCAGCAGCTGCTCCAGGTGCACTGGTGTGTTTTCGTCTCGCATGGTGTCCTCCACAATGGCAGTGATCGTTACGGGTGAGATTGAAAACGGCGATGCTTCAGGTTGGTAATCGTGCGGCAGCGCGCTAAAGTTGTTGATTAAAAATGGCGGGCGTGAAAAAAGAACATGGCAAGGCGGTATTGCAGGGCAAGCCAAATGGTTTTGCGTGGCGACCTTGGATAGATTGAATGACGGCGTGGGGGTCAATATATTGCGCGAGTGCGAATATAACCGGTGCGGCGAGCAGAAAATAGTTTTCAGGGAAAATAAATAGAGTGGCAATCCCAAATCGATTTGTCAGATAAGAATCGCCGCTGCAATATATTAGGGCGGCAAAAAACCAGAGCGCCAATCCGGCCGCGGCCATCATCTTCGTGCGACCAGCCCTGGTTGTGCAAGGCACCGACATAACGTACGCAGAGGGCCGCCCGGTCTTCGCAACACATTGAATTGACATGGCAACATTCCCTCGCTTCAAAAGCTGGCTATTTCAATCAAAGAAATTTATTTGCAACATGGTCGAGCCAACACGCCACTCGATGGAATCAATTGCAATCGATCGTTTATGTGTCGCGAGTTGATTATCCAATCCTGACAGCATGGCAGGATTGAGATCACTCAACAGCACTCAGGGATATAGCCGAGGAATAGCGTTATTCAAGCGTCTTAGTGAAAATAGAAATAGAGTCAGGGAATTAGATTTCTAATTCCCTATTTCTTTTTTGAAGATTGAAGAATGAAGCGGAAGCGCGGTAACGTTCCCGGCCCGGCAAGCCGGGAACGCAAAGCAATGTATTACGCGCCGGGCCGGCCAGGCCGCGGCTGCGGCGCCATCGGCGGCACCGTGATCGTCTCGTTCAGGCGCAGGAACTTGAAGCCGGCCAGCATCTGGCCCGGCTTGCCGGCGCGTGCATTGTCGGCTTCGCGTCCGGCCACGCGGGCCATGTACGAGGCGAACGTTTCTTCGCGCACCTTCGGCGCCGACGAATGCAGGAAGTGCCGCTCGCCATTCGGCCCCAGCACCACCAGGCCCACATGCGAGGCCCAGTACTCGCCGTTGCGGGTCGAGATCACGTTGACGAAGTCGCCCTCTTGCAACTGGTCGAGGATGGCCGCCACGCCGTCTTTCGGCACGTAGGTCTGGCGGCTGGTTTCAACAGGGATGTCGCGCACCGTGTTGTGGCGGGTGCGCAGGAAGCGCGCGCGGTCGACGCGCATGTCGTAGCCGGGGCCGTTCGGGCCGGCCAGGTTGGCGCTGATATCCGTGACCAGCCAGCGGTTGGCCACGTTCCAGTCCAGCTCGGTGTAATGGTTGCGCGTGGCGACACCGATCACGCCATCGCGGTAGCGGATCCGCTGCAGCATCCAGAAGAATTCTTCCCATGATTGCGACAGCGCCATCGCATAGGTGTGTTCCACAAAAACGACACAATCGCTTTGTTCGATGCTGTACATCGGCAGGCTGTCATGGATCTCGAACGGAAACTCGCCCAGCAGGTTCAGCGAATACGGCTGGCCGATGTTCTGGCGGCCGATTGCCGCGATGCGCTTGCGCAGGTCGGGCTGCGCGCCCTGCATGTGCGGGATGTACTGGCCGGCTTCGAACGGCGTCATCTTGTAGATCGGCTTGTCCAGCAGGGCCGCCATTGGCGTGGGCGGCGGTGGCGCACCCGGGATCAGCGGCGTGGAAGCAGGGGGACTGGCGCAGCCGGTCAGGACGGCGCTGGCAAGAAGCAGGCAGGCAAGGCGCATGGCGGTCATCTCGAGAGAAGGGAAAGTGTCACGCTAATCCGGTAAGCGCAATGGAGATAATGAATTCTGCGTCGTTGCCCATAACCAGAACGACCCGTCGGAAACATGCATTCCTCCCAGTTATACGAAAGCGAATACAAGTGATTATTCATGATGGCAATCCATCATCAATACTCGCCACAAGCATTTAAAAATTTGCCTTACTTTACCAAGAATCGCACCCTTCCCAGGAGAGAGATGATGTTCAAGCAGAAGCCGCTTGCCGCGGCCGTATCGATGGCCGTCTGGAGCCTTGCCACCTTGCCAGTGCTGGCGCAGGCGCAAGCGCAGGACCAGGAGAGCGCAGCCGCCGTGCCGATACAGACCGTGGAAGTGACGGGCATCCGCGCTTCGCTGGCCCGGTCGCTGGCGGTCAAGCGCGATGCGTCGGCCAACGTCGAGGTGATCACGGCCGAAGACGTCGGCAAGATGCCTGACAAAAACCTGGCCGATTCGCTGCAGCGCCTGGCCGGCGTGGCGGTGCGCACCGACTATGACGAGGCAGAGAAGGTCTCGATGCGCGGCACCAATCCGGACATGTCGCTGATCATCTTCAATGGCCACGCCGTCAGCAGTGCCGACTGGTACGTGGCCGACCAGGGCTCGAGCTCGCGCTCGACCAGCTTGTCGCTGATGCCGTCGCACGTGCTGCAGCAGGCCGTCGTCTACAAGACCTCCCAGGCCAATATCGTCGATGGCGGCCTGGCCGGCACCATCAACGTCTCCACGCGTAAACCGCTGTCAGCCAAGGAGAATTTCTCGGGTGTCGTCAGCGTCGGCGCCAGCTACGCCGACCTGCCGGGCCGCTACGCGCCGGACATGAACGGCTCGGTCAACTGGAAGAACGAAGCCGGCACCTTCGGCGTGCTGGCCGCGCTGTTTGCCGAAAAGCGTTATGTGCGGCGCGATTCGGTCTCGCGTTTCGCGTACGGCACCAACAGCGGCTGGGACGTGATCAACACCAGCACGATGAAAGGCATCACCGATGCATCGCTCGCCGGCACGGGCTACACGGCAGCAGACCTGAACGGCGTGCGCCTGCCGGGCTCGATGAGCTCGGAGTTCGTCGAATCGGTGCGTGACCGCAAGGGCGGTATGCTGTCGCTGCAGTTCAAGCCGAACCGCGACTTCGACGTGACCCTCACGGGCTTTCATTCGTCGATGGACGCCGACAACCACGGTCGCCTGACATCGAGCGCCATCTACTCCATGCTGCTCGGGAAGAACGCGCCGCTGGGCAGCACCGTCGCCGCTGCCGCCAACACCAGTTCGAACGGCCAGCAGGTATTTGCGCAGATTCGCAATCCGGTCATCGTCAACGAAACCACGGTCTACGGCAACCAGCTCAAGGTGCTGAAGGCCGCCGACATCGTGTTCCCGAACGGGACCACGCCGCAGTACGTCGGCAACTCGGAGGGCTTCTTCCGCGACGGCGCCAAGGCCGAAAGCTCGTTCCTCGACCTGGATGCCAAGTACCGCGTCAACGATGACCTGACGATCAAGACACTGCTCTCGAGCACGCGCGGCGTGGGCACGACCGAACTCGATCAGGGCCTGACGCTGGCCCGCTACGGCACCGGCATTTCGTACGCGCTCGGCAGCCTGCACGACGCGCCATTCGTTCAGTACCAGAACGCCGGCGGCAACCAGCCCGGCCTGAACGCCGATGGCAGCGGCTACACCATCGTCGACCGCGCCGCTTCGGGCGTGCGTACTGTCGACAAGGAATGGAGCGCGCAATTCGACGCCGAATACCGCGTCGACCGTGGCATCTTCCAGTCGCTGGAAAGCGGCGTGCGCTTCTCGGACCACAAGCGCACCAGCGCGCGCCGCGGCCCGGCATTCCGCAATGGCATCACGCTCAATCCGGTCACGGGCCGCGTGACGTCGAATACGCCGACGCCAACCACCGGCTGGCAAGCGTTCCCGGGCGACTTCGGCGATGGCCTGGATGGCCCGGCCGGCTGGGACAACACCGGTTTCACGTACACGCCGGAAGCGATCAAGGACTATATCGCGGCCAATACCAAGGTCACGAGCGACGCGTTCGAACGCCGCGTGAGTTCCGAGATCGACATGCAGGAACGCCAGAGCGCCGCCTACCTGATGGCCAACCTGGAACGCGATCGCTGGTCGGGTAACGTCGGCGTGCGCTTCTCGCGCACCGAAGTGAAAGCCA
>Ga0308170_10001698_pt1 | contig 20226 bp, 16 predicted proteins | sample PhyBR2_2_FD_202136 | JGI IMG/M metagenome (GOLD analysis project Ga0308170, IMG submission 202136) | Phyllosphere microbial communities from UC Gill Tract Community Farm, Albany, California, United States - DLSLSB.R2 | ecosystem: Host-associated > Plants > Phyllosphere > Unclassified | place...
GAAAAAGACAGCTATCGCAATTGCAGTGGCACTGGCTGGCTTCGCTACCGTAGCGCAGGCCGCCCCTAAAGATGACACCTGGTACACCGGTGCTAAACTGGGCTGGTCTCAGTATCACGATACTGGCTACTACGGTAACGGTTACCAAAACAACGACGGCCCAACTCACGAAAGCCAACTGGGTGCCGGTGCATTCGGTGGTTATCAGGCTAATCCTTACCTGGGCTTCGAGCTGGGTTATGACTGGCTGGGTCGTATGCCTAACAAAGGCAACCAGGTTAATGGCGCATTCAAAGCACAGGGCATTCAGCTGGCAGCTAAATTAAGCTACCCGATCAATGATGACCTGGATGTTTACACCCGTCTGGGTGGTATGGTGTGGCGTGCTGATTCAACTCAGCAGGTTGTTGGCGGCAATCGTATCAGCGATCACGACACCGGCGTTTCACCTCTGGCAGCAGTTGGTCTGGAATACGCACTGACTCAGAACTGGGCAACTCGTCTGGACTACCAGTGGGTTAACAACATCGGCGACGCACAGACCGTGGGCACTCGTCCAGACAACGGCATGCTGAGCGTAGGTGTTTCTTACCGCTTTGGTCAGGAAGAAGCTGCTGCTCCAGCACCAGCTCCAACACCCGCTCCAGCTCCAGTTGTTGAAACCAAGCGTTTCACTCTGAAATCAGACGTTCTGTTTACCTTCAACAAGGCGACTCTGAAGCCTGAAGGCCAGCAGGCACTGGATCAGCTGTACACTCAGCTGAGCTCAATGGATCCTAAAGACGGCTCTGTTGTTGTTCTGGGTTACACCGACCGTATCGGTTCAGAGCAGTACAACCAGAAACTGTCTGAGAAACGTGCTCAGTCTGTTGTTGATTACCTGATCTCTAAAGGTATCCCTTCTGACAAAGTTTCTGCACGTGGCATGGGTGAAACTAACCCAGTTACCGGCAATACCTGTGACAGCGTGAAAGGCCGTAATGCCCTGATCGATTGCCTGGCACCGGATCGTCGCGTAGAAATCGAAGTTAAAGGCATCAAAGACGTTGTAACTCAGCCACAGGGCTAAGATGTTATAGCGTAAAAAAACCCCGCCTAAGCGGGGTTTTTTATTGCCTGAAATCTTGTTTCGCCTGCATGAGCCAACAGTTCAGCTAGTCCGGCTTACCGAGAATATCTTTTAAGTCCTGCTTTAAAGATGACATTTGATTGTCATAGCGCTCTTTTCTTTCAGCATCTTCAATCAACTGCACGATGGTTTCGGAGAGCGTCGCTGAACGCCGCTGGGCCAGTCCTGCCAAACGCTGCCAGACGAGATATTCCAGATCGATCGACTTTTTACGCGTGTGCTGATGTTCAGCATTAAAGTGACGTTTGCGCCTGGCACGAATGGTTTGCTTCATGCGGTTATCAAGGTCGGGATTGATGTGTTGGCTGATCCACTCAAGCACCTCGACGGGATTATTCTCCATCGTTAACAGAACCCTCACCGCTTCCTGAGCCGCACTGTGTTCCACATAACGCGTAATCAGCTCCCCTTCCCGGTGTTTTTTGACCAGGTATTTCCATTTCCAGCCGCTTTCCAAATTTTCGAGTTGCTGATATTTCATCGGAATCTCATCGTGGACACGTAACAAACTAAGAATAACAGTTTTTTTACTGCTTGCGGCAATCAAAAATCCTTGCGGCAGATGCCGCAAAAAATAACTCAACGGTGCTTAACGCGCTGAAATCCAGTATAATCACGGTTTTCATAATGCAGATTGATACGATAACTTTGACCAGCAACCAACTTACATGGCGCGCGCTACAGCCTGATACCGACAGTTACCACCACCTGTTTACTCAGCCCTTCGATGACTCCACTGACGCCTTGCCAGACGTGCAACCTCGCCTGTTTAATGCGCTGATGCTGGTTCAGGCGAGTCAGGTCGCTTGCCCGCTGTTGTTATTACGTTGTAGTGAACAGTATGAATATCTGCAATTAATTAGCGAAGCGCTGGAAAGCCACACCGAAGCTGACGACCAGCGTTACGGTGGCCATTATCATATTAATGGCCCGGTTATCAGCTGGCAGGCGGCTGATGCGGATGACGAACCCGGTGACTTTGTCAGTAATGGTGGTATTCACTACGCCGACTGGATTGAAGACGATCAGCTGTTCGGTAGCGTACGTATCTTCCAGAACCAGATCTCACTGGAAGCCGGATTGTTGCATAAAGCTAATGGTGGCACGTTGGTGCTATCACTGCGTACGTTGCTGGCGCAGCCGGTGATGTGGCTCCGTCTGAAGGCGATGCTGACCCAGCAGACGTTTAGCTGGATCTCACCTGACAGCAATCGCCCGCTGCCTGTTTCCATTCCCTCTATGCCTTTACAGCTCCGCCTGGTGTTATGCGGTGAGCGTGAAGCGCTGGCTGATTTTCAGGAGATGGAATACGAACTCAGCACTCAGGCGATTTACAGCGAATTTGAAGAGAATCTGCAGATTGCTGATGAAGAAGAACTCATCGCCTGGCGCAACTGGGTGCAGCAGGTAGCTGTACGTAATGCGTTACCGCCCCTGGCTGTCGATGCCTGGCCAACACTGATTAAAGCCTGTACGCGCTATACCGGCGATCAGGAAACGCTACCACTCTGCCCATGCTGGCTGGCACAGCAGCTGCGTGAAGCCGCGCTGTTACAGGGTGAAATTACCGCTGCCAGCCTGAGTGAAGCCTATGCGACGCGTGAATGGCGGGAAAGCTTCCTTGCCGATCGCATGCGCGATGAAATTTTGCTCGACCAGGTACTGATTGAAACCGAAGGCGAAGCGATTGGTCAGATCAATGCGCTGTCCGTCGTGGAGTTTCCGGGCCATCCGCGCGCGTTTGGTGAACCTTCCCGTATAAGCTGCGTGGTGCATGCTGGCGACGGTGAATTTACCGATGTAGAGCGAAAAGCGGAGCTCGGTGGGAATATTCATGCCAAAGGCATGATGATTATGCAGGCTTATCTGATCGCAGAACTGGAACTCGATCAACAGCTGCCCTTCTCTGCTTCGCTGGTGTTTGAGCAATCCTATTCTGAAGTCGACGGTGACAGCGCCTCGCTGGCTGAGCTTTGTGCGTTAATCAGCGCGCTGGCCTTGCAGCCTATTAACCAACAGCTGGCGGTCACCGGCTCGGTCGATCAGTTTGGCAACGTACAGCCGGTCGGCGGCCTGAATGAAAAAATTGAAGGCTTCTTCCAGATTTGCCAACAGCGCACGCTCTCCGGCAAACAGGGCGTCATCATTCCTGCCAGTAATGTGCGCCATCTCAGCCTCAGCGACGACGTGGTCAATGCGGTGCGTGAAGGACAGTTCTCGATCTGGGCAGTGAATCGCGCAGAAGAAGCGTTACCGTTGCTGACCGGTGTTGTCTGGCAACATGAGAAAGCGCCCTCTTTGCTACAGAGCATTCAGGAGCGCATTACCCAAATTAACCAGCTGGACGCACGCCAGCGTCCCTGGCCGCTGCGGTGGTTGAACTGGTTTAACCGCGCTGATTGAACTTGATCAGCCTGTGCCAGTTAGCTAACCTCCGTAACTCACTACAATAGGGCAATTTAAAACATGGTAGATAAACGCGAATCCTACTCGAAAGAAGATTTAATCGCTTCCGGACGCGGTGAACTTTTCGGCGCTGAAGGTCCGCCGTTGCCTGCCGGCAACATGCTCATGATGGACCGCGTTGTCAAAATGACGGAAGACGGCGGTAATTATGGTAAAGGCTTTGTGGAAGCTGAACTGGATATCAATCCGGACCTGTGGTTTTTTAGCTGCCACTTTATCAACGATCCGGTGATGCCTGGTTGCCTCGGCCTTGATGCGATGTGGCAGCTGGTAGGATTCTATCTCGGCTGGCTGGGCGCTGAAGGCAAAGGCCGTGCGCTGGGCGTGGGCGAAGTGAAATTTACCGGTCAGGTTTTGCCAACCGCGAAAAAAGTTTCTTATCGCATTCACTTTAAGCGCGTCATTAACCGTAAGCTGGTGATGGGTGTGGCGGATGGTGAAGTGCTGGTTGATGGTCACGTTATCTATACGGCCACCGATCTGAAAGTCGGTCTGTTCAAAGACACAACGGCATTCTGAATTAAAAAACCTCCGCTCTGGCGGAGGTTTTCTTTGAAGACAGCAACTACGCGGCCGTAGCCGTCCTGTCCTCCATGGCTTGTCGCCAACCTCCCAACCAGTAAGACTTCGTATCAATTGTTTGATACGGGCACATCTCTTTAGAGCGCCCTGTGATGCCAGCTTGATAACCACGTGAATGGGCTCGTTCAAGGCGATCTCGTTTCTGTCTCTTCATGCCGCGTTTCCCTCATTACATTAAGGTCTGGTGGAATCTGGTGGAAAGAAAACAGTGGCGCATTTCGTGCTGCCACTATTAATTTCTAACGCGGATCGATCGAAAGGTCAATGCGCAAATTTCACGCCAATGTCATTTTTTTGCATAAAGAAAAGCGGCGTCAAAGCCTGAATTCGCTTACTTATTGCGCTATCGTAATGATAGCTGGCATAAAAAAATCCCCGATACACGCTGATTTCTTTTGGCGCATCGGGGATTTTTATCGGGCTTCAGGTAAGATTATTTAATCGTTACCAGCGTTTTTGCTATCTCATCTGCCTGCTGCTTCCAGCCCTGCGCCAGCGTGCTGACCAGCGCATCGTAGCCATCTTCCGACTGTGGCAACACCACGTTAAACGCATGCTTGATCACCCTTCCCTGATGCTCCAGCAACCATTCACCGCTGATCACCGCTTTGCCATCATAACGCCCCTGGAAACCGGTGACGTTAACATTCAGCGTATCGTAGTTAGCGCCTGGCGGTTTTGACGAGATTAACCAACCGGGCAAAGCCTGACCAAGATTACTGACCAGTGTTTGCTGCAGTTGCTGATCCAGCGGGCTGGCCCACAGATTATTAGCGGCGATGACATACTGCACTTCACTCGCCTGATAGACCACGCCATTACCTGCAAGATAATCAGGTACCGAAACATGCTCGACCCACACCACCGACTGGCCGTCAGCTGGCGTAGCGATCACCGTTGCCGGTACCTGTGCGGTGGGCAACTGATAATAGTGCGTCTGCGGTGTGCTGCTACAGGCAGTGAGCAACACCGCCGCAGCCAGAATTAATCCTTTCACTGTTTCGCCCTTTTTGGCTGTGGATCTTGTCCGGGTTTCGCTTCAAACACCAGCGCATTGCTCTTGGTATTCAGCGTCTTCAGTACGGGTTGCAGCTCACGCATCACTTGATCCAGCCGCTGCATATCACCCACCAGCTTATTATAGGCCGGTGAACCTGGCTGTAGCCCTTTCATACTGCGGTTCAACTCACGTAGCGTTTGCTGCATATCGCCTGGCAACGCCTGCAGTGCCGGGCTGGCGGTGATCTTGTTGAGATTATCCAGCGTTTTCTGCACATCACGCATTGTACGCTGCGTCTCTTTCAGCGTACCGGTCGCCTCATTGATCATCGGATTCAACGGCAGCTGATTAATCTTATCCAGCGCCTGGGTCAGTTTCTGTTGGATCTGCGCCAGGCCACCGCTGGTGGTGGGAATGATCTCGTAACCCGCTACTTTATTCGGTCCTTTATACGCCGGCACATTGTCATAAAAGTCGAGATCGATATACAGCGAGCCGGTTAACAGGTTGGCCGATTTCAGTGACGCACGCAGACCCTGTTTTTTACCATCCTGCAGATGCTGTTCAAGATCGAAGTTATCGCCCAGTCGCTGCATAAAGCGATCGGGTTCAATGCGAATCAGCACCGGAATACGGTAGTCATTATTCAATGCCTGTGTCGCGCCAGGGAACAAATACGGCACTTCGGCAACCGTACCCAGCCGGATGCCGCGGAATTCAACCGGCGCACCCGCCTGCAGGCCACGAATCGAGTCGTTAAAGAACATCAGATAATCGATGTGCGTGGTATAGAGTGAATCCTGAATGTTGCGCTGGTTATCGTAAAGATGGTATTCGGCCTGATTACTGGCAGCGCTGCCCAGCTCCCAGCCATCCGGCACGTCGAAGCTGACGCCGCCGCTGAACAGCGTGGTCAGCGATCCCATCTCAACCCGCATGCCCGAGGCGGACATATCCACGGCTATACCGCTGTCCTTCCAGAAGCGTACATTGCTGGTCACGAGGCGATCGTACGGCGCGTTGATAAACAACTGATAGCGCATCACGCGTTTATCGGCATCGAACTGACTGGTTTCAACCGAGCCCACGCGATAGCCGCGAAACAGCACCGGATCGCCCGGATTGAGCTGGCCCGCTTTGATGCTGTCCAGCGTAATGCGAATACCCTTAGCATCCGGCGAGGCGAGCGGCGGTGAGTCGAGCAGTTCATAACGCGGCGCCACCTCACCCTTTGCACCGGGCTGCAGCTCAATGTAGGAACCGGAAAGCAGCGTGCCTAAACCGGTTACGCCCTCTTTTCCTACCTGCGGTTTCACCACCCAAAACACGCTATCCTTGTGCAAGAGCTTTCCCATGCCGGAATTGAGGCGCGCCTTGATCTCAACATGGTTGAGATCGTCGCTCAACACGGCGCTTTCGACCACGCCAACGTTGACGCTGCGGCTTTTAATCGCCGTTTTCCCCGCCTCAATACCTTCGGCGTTGGTGGTAATTAAGGTCACTTCCGGGCCCTGATGGCTGAAGTGATAAAACAGGATCCATCCACCAATCAGCAGGGTGAGAATGGGAATGATCCAGACCGGCGACCAGCGCTTAATTTGGTCAACCTGGGCGATGCCGCGATTATTGTCCGTCAACGCTCGGCTCCTTAAGAGTGTTTTTATGTTTTATGTCCCACGTCAACCGGGGATCAAACGCCATGGCTGCAAAGATGGTTAAAATGACCACCACCGCAAACAGCAGTGCCCCAATGCCGGGATTGATACTCATTAAACGTCCCATCTGCACCAGCGCAGAAAGAACGGCAACGACAAATACGTCAATCATCGACCAGCGGCCGACAAACTCCACTACTTCATAAATCAGATGCATTTTTTCTCTGTCGCCACGGCCATAGCCTTTTGCATCCCAACAGAGCCAGCCAATGGCGAGCATTTTCAGCGAGGGCACCATAATACTGGCGATGAAAATCACCAGCGCAATCGGATATGAGCCATCGCTCCACAGCAGAATAACGCCCGCCATGATGTTTGAGTTGTGTTCACTGCCCAGCGTATTGGTCAGCATAATCGGCAAAATATTGGCCGGTATATAGAGCATTACGGAGGTAAACAGCAGTGCCAGCGTCCATTGCAGGCTATGCTTGCGCCGCGCATGGCCAGTTACGCCGCAGCGAGGGCAACTGAGCTGGCCAACCGGCAGCACAGCGGTACAGCAGGAACAGGATCGCAGTCCCTGCTCCAGACCGCTGATACCACCTTGCGGCTGATGAGGCAAAGCGGGCTGCGGTGCGATACGCTGCCATAACCAGCGGCGATCAACGCACTGGATCGCGCGTAGCTGCATCATGCAAAACAGACACCACGGCCAAAAGCTGGTGCCCAGGCCGATGTCACCATAAGCCATTAGCTTAACGAAGCTGACCAACACGCCAGCCATAAAGATTTCCGCCATGCCCCAATTTTTGAGCTGAAACAGCACGCGCGCCAGGCCGCCGCGTAGCGTGTGCGGCAGCGGCAGCGGCAGATTGGTCATTAACAGCAAAATGAGTAGCATGCAGCAGGCCGGAATGCCCTGTACCAGCAACAGAAAAATGGTGGCGAGACTGCTGTAATCTTCGTTAACCATCACACGCGGTATCTGCATCAGCCCAATTTCACTGCTGATGCCAGAAACGTGCATATTCACGAAAGGAAAGAGGTTAGCCAGCAGCAGCATGACCAGCGCGGCGATGGCATAAGCGACCGGGCGTTTGCCCGGGTCGCTCCAGTTGGTCGCCAGCGTGGTGTGACAGCGCGGACAACGCGCCCGTTGTCCGGGCGCCATGGTGGGTAATTCAACGGTCAGATCACATTGCGGACAGAGCATCCATTGATGCGCATGATCCTGTGAACACATACTCTTGCTCCCTTGCTTACTCACCACTATTTTTCAGGGATTCAAGGTATTCCCAGCGTTCAAAGGCCTTTTCCAGATCCTGCTCCGCCTGCGCCATTGCATCCAGTACCGGCTGCGTGGTTTCACGCGGCTGGCTGAAGAAGTCAGCATCGCCGATCTGGGCCTGAAGCGTGGCGATACGTGATTCCAGCTGCTCCAGCTGCTGCGGAAGCTGTTCAAGCTCGCGCTGCAGGTTATAGCTTAGTTTGCTTGCGCTGCGTTTAACAGGTTCGCTTTTCGCGTTTTCGCTTTTTGACGAGGCGGTAGGTTTTGCCGGCGCGCGGGTCTGTTTATAGGCGCTACGTTGCAGCTGAGCATCGTGATAGCCGCCAACAAAGGTGCCGATCTCGCCGGTGCCTTCAAAAATCCAGCATTCGGTCACGGTGTTATCAACAAATTCACGATCGTGGCTTACCAGCAGCACGCTGCCCTGATAGCCATCGATCAGCTCTTCCAGCAGCTCCAGCGTTTCCACATCCAGGTCATTGGTCGGTTCATCGAGAATCAACAGGTTGCTGGGCTTGAGGAACAGCTTAGCCAGCAGGAGGCGGTTACGCTCGCCGCCCGACAGCGCTCTGACCGGCGTCATGGCGCGCTTGGGATGGAACAGGAAGTCCTGCAGGTAGCCGAGCACATGGCGCGGCTTACCGTTGACCAGCACTTCCTGTTTACCTTCAGCAAGGTTGTCCATCACCGTACGATCGGGATCGAGTTCGGCACGGTGCTGATCGAAGTACGCCACTTCCAGCTTGGTACCGATATGCACACGACCACTGTCCGCTTTAAGCTGACCGAGCATCAGCTTAAGCAGCGTAGTTTTACCGCAGCCGTTAGGCCCCACCAGCGCAATTTTGTCGCCGCGCTGTACCTGCGCAGAGAAATCTTTAACCAGCTGCTTACCAGCAATGCTGTAATCGACGTTTTCCAGTTCAAAGACAATTTTGCCCGAGCGCGTGGCTTCGCCAACCTGCATGTTCGCTTTGCCCATCACTTCACGACGTTCTGAGCGTTCGCGACGCAGCGCTTTTAGCGCACGCACGCGGCCTTCGTTACGCGTGCGGCGCGCCTTAATGCCCTGACGGATCCACACTTCTTCCTGCGCCAGCTTGCGGTCAAACTCCGCGTTCTGCATCTCTTCTACCCGCAGCGCTTCTTCTTTGCTTTCCAGGTAGAGATCGTAATTACCCGGCCAGGAGACCAGCTTACCGCGGTCGAGATCGACAATACGCGTCGCCATGTTGCGGATAAACGAACGGTCATGGGAAATAAAGACGATGCTGCCCTGAAAAGTTTTCAGGAAGGTTTCCAGCCAGTGAATTGTTTCAATATCCAGGTGGTTGGTTGGCTCATCGAGCATCAACACGCGTGGATTACTGACCAGCGCACGGCCCAGCGCCGCTTTACGCAGCCAGCCGCCTGACAATGATGAAAGCTCAACGTCAGGCTCAAGGCCGATTTTTTCCAGCACATCATTGATACGCGCTTCCAGCTGCCAGAGATTCTGATGATCGAGGATCGCCTGCAGGCGCGCCATCTCATCAAAATTCTTCTCACTCGGATCGTCCATCACCACATGCGAAATCGCGTGGTAGGCTTTTAAATGCTCCGCCTGCTCGGCGACGCCTTCGGCCACAAAGTCATACACCGTACCGGCGATATTGCGCGGTGGATCCTGTTGCAGGCGCGCAACGATCAAATCCTGTTCGTAAATAATGCGACCATCGTCGAGCGGCTGTTCGCCGTTGATGATTTTCATCAGCGTCGATTTACCGGCGCCGTTACGGCCTACCAGGCAGACGCGCTCATTCTCTTCGATATGCAGTTCTGTGTTGTCCAGCAGCGGCGCGTCGCTGAACGATAAATAGGCACCATGAATACTGATTAATGACATATAACGCTTATTCCTTACCGGCGTGAGTAATCAGCCAGCAGTTGTGAATCTGACGATTGCGGGCAAAATCTTGTGACTGCGTTTTAGCAGTGATTTCCTGGGCTGTCAGGCCGAGCGCGCTCAGGCCGTCGTGGTCCATTTTGAAACCGCGTTTGTTGTTGGAGAACATGATCGTGCCAGCGTTGCGTAAAATACGCTTCAGGTCACGCATCAGGTCCAGGTGATCGCGCTGGATATCAAAACTCTCTTCCATGCGCTTGGAGTTTGAAAAGGTTGGCGGATCGACAAAAATCAGATCGAACTGCTCATCGCAATCGCGCAGCCAGCTCAGGCAATCTGCCTGCAGCAGGCGATGCTGACGGCCAGTCAGGCCGTTCAGACGCATATTGCGCTCCGCCCACTCCAGATAGGTACGCGACATATCAACCGTGGTTGTGCTGCGCGCCTCGCCCAGCCCGGCGTGCACGCTGGCGCTGCCGGTGTAAGCAAACAGGTTCAGAAAGTCTTTGCCTTTGCTCATCTGGCCCAGCATTTTACGCGCGATACGGTGATCGAGAAACAGGCCAGTATCGAGATAATCGGTAAGGTTTACCCAGAATCGCGCATTATATTCACGCACTTCAAAGTAGTCGCCTTTTTCACCGAGTTTTTGATACTGGCTTTTACCTTTCTGGCGCTCACGCGTTTTCAGCACCAGCCGATTGGCCGGCAACGCCAGCACGCTCAGCGTGGCGGCGATCACGTCGAACAGACGCTGACGTGCTTTTTGCGGATCGATGGTTTTTGGCGGCGCATATTCCTGAATAATGACCCAGTCATCGTAGCGATCCACCGCTACGTTGTAATCAGGCAGATCGGCGTCATACAGGCGATAGCAGTTGATGCCCTCCTGACGCGCCCATTTATCCAGCTTCTTAACGTTTTTACGCAGGCGGTTGGCATAATCATCCGCCAGCTGCGCGCCGGTTTCGCCGACGGCTTTTTCCGCCAGATGATAGTTTTTCTGTACACAATCCAGCGGACCATTTTTCGCTTTGAACTGGCGATCGGCACGCAGTTGCAGGCAGCTTAGCAGCTCGGGCGATGCGCTGAACAGCGACAGGTTCCAGCCGCCGAACTGGCTTTTGGCAATGCGTCCCAGTTGGCTGTGCAATGCGATCAGCGCAGGTTCGCTTTCCAGACGTTCGCCGTACGGTGGGTTGCTTAACAGCGTGCCGTGCGGACCCTGCGGTAATGGATTTTTCAGCTGCAGAATGTCCTGCACCTTCACGCTGATCAGATCGCCCAGGCCAGCGCGGCGCGCGTTGGCACGAGCGCGATCGATAACGCGTTCATCATTATCAAAGCCGAAAAAGCGCGACTGGCACGCCTGTAAGCCTTCACGGGCGCGCACCTGCGCTTCCTGGGTCAGGCTCTTCCACAATTCTGGCTGGAAACTTTTCCAGCCGGTAAAGCCCCAGTGCTGACGATGCAGGCCCGGCGCACGATCGGTAGCGATCATCGCCGCCTCAATCAGCAGCGTTCCGGAGCCACACATTGGGTCGATCAGCGGAGTTTGCGTCTGCCAGCCGGAGCGCAGCACAATGGCCGCCGCCAGGTTCTCCTTCAGCGGTGCCTGGCCGGTCTGCTGGCGATAGCCGCGCTGATGCAGGCCTTCGCCACTGAGGTCGAGAGCAATACTGGCCTGATCGTTGTTCAGCCAGACGTTAATGCGAATATCGGGCTGCTCACGATCGACATTCGGACGCGGCAGATTTTTACGGGTAAAGCTGTCCACAATGGCGTCTTTTACCTTCAGGGCGCCAAACTGGCTGTTGCGAATCACATCGTTGGTGCCGCTAAAGTGCACGGCAAAGGTTTTGTCGCTGTCAAACAGCGCTGGCCAGTCGATAATCTGCGCGCCGATATAGAGATCGAGATCGCTGTAAACACCGCATTCGCTTAACGGCAGCAAGATGCGCGAGGCGAGACGGCTCCACAGCAAACTTTGATACAGCAAACGATCGTCACCCTCAAAATGGACGCCGCCTTGTACCACGCGCACTTCCTGCGCACCCAGCGCTTCCAGCTCAGTTTTTAACAGCTCTTCGAGCCCACGCGCCGTACTGGCAAACAGAGAATTCATATCGTCACTTACTGTATTGAGAAAATTGAGGCGCATTATAGCCAATCGCCGACCTATGTCATAAAGTTAGCTTCCTTTCGTACCAGGTTTTTACCTTTTGCACGGAGCAATCCATGATTATGTTATCTCGCCTGGCGGTCTACCCGGTGAAATCGATGCGCGGTTTGCAGCTTTCACATGCGCAGGTTCTGCCTGGCGGCCTGGCGTTTGATCGCATATTTATGATTACCGACACGGATGGCACCTTTATTACCGCCCGTCAGTTTCCCCAAATGGTGCTGTTTACCGCGGCGCTGCTCACGGATGGTTTGCACCTCAGCGCACCTAACGGCAGCAGCGCCAGCGTGCGCTTTACAGATTTCTCCGCTGACGCCGCCGCCACCGAAGTGTGGGGCAATCACTTTACCGCCCACATCGCGCCCGCCGCGATTAATCAGTGGCTGAGCGGTTTTTTCCCGCGCGCGGTGCAGCTGCGTTGGACCGGCAACCTTCCGACACGGCGGGTAAAGCAGCGCGATGACGTCCCGCTGGGATTTGCCGACGGCTACCCTTTTTTGCTCACCAACGACGCCTCGCTGCGCGATCTGCAGCATCGCTGCCCGGCGGGCGTGCGCATGGAACAGTTTCGCCCCAACCTGGTGATCGGCGGCGCGAGCGCCTGGGCGGAAGATAGCTGGTCATCGCTGCGCATCGGCGAGATTATTTTTGACGTGCCGAAACCCTGCAGCCGCTGCATCTTCACCACCGTCAGCCCGTCGCGCGGCCAGAAGCATCCCAGCGGCGAGCCATTGGCCACGCTGCAACGTTTTCGTACTGCTCAGGATAACAGTAGCGATGTCGATTTTGGTCTCAATCTGATCGCACGTAACAGCGGCATCATCCGCACCGGCGATGAGGTCGAGATCTTAACCCTGCGTGAACCTCGCCACTATGGCGCTGGCGAGGTGGCGGAAAGTATTAAGCCGCTGGTGCAGCCAGAGCAAAGCGTGACGATTACCTATCAGGGCAGACATTTTCGCGGGAATAATCAGCAAATTTTACTGGAACAGCTGGAGATGCAGGGCGAAAAAATTGCCTATTCATGTCGGGCAGGCATTTGCGGCAGTTGTGCATTAAGGCTGGTGGCAGGAAAAGTGAAACCGCTGAAGCAGACTGCGCTGCAGGCTGACGGCAAGGTGTTATCGTGCAGCTGTATTCCGGATGGTGATATAGAGCTGGCCTGAACCGGGCGGTTCAGACCGCGCGGTCGTAGCGAATGACTGCCGGTTCGCAGCGTGGGATTAAACGATCGTTCATCACTTTAATCGCGTCACCAAGTACCATTTCGCGGCCAGCCAGCGTAACCGAATCCTGGGCCAGCACACAAAGCGAGGCGCTGCCGCCACTTTCAACCGTTAGCAGGCGCGCCTTTTCACCATTCTCACACAGGATCACATCGGCCAGTTCGCCCGCCTGCGGCTGCCAGCCGTAGTTTGGCTGATTGCAGAAGTGCCAGCTTTTAGGCATCAAAGGTTTCACAAAGCGAGCGGCCACCAGCGCATTAAGCACCAGTTCGGAACGCTGCTGATGATCGAGTTCGGTCTGACGGCAATGTTCAGCGAAGGTGTAAAACAGCGCGGCGTCATCAACAGAAAATTCTGAAGAGTCAAAGGCATCAGGCGTGAGCGTCTTGCGGGCGAAACGGGAGCGAAATAACTGGCCATCCGCTAAATCAAGCATCATTCGGTCGTGTTCTGCGTCATAAAACCAACGCCACTTATCGTCCGGCTTAATTTTCATCTTCGCCCTTCCTGTTGAATATTAACTCATTTCCCGCTTCTTATTAGCGACCAGCCGACATTCTAGACAATTTGACTGCCTCTGTCTGTTTAAATAAGAAACAAAAATGTCAAAATTTGAGACGGGCCGTAAAACGCGGCGATAATGGCGGGAATGCAGGAAAAGTCTTAGGGGAGACTAACACCGTATTTAAACAACTTTTCTCCTTATTATTCATTAATATCAAAACGTTGCGTTATTAAGGTTAGCAGCAGGCCGATAGATCAGACGATTTAGCTGCCGCCGCGCGTTTAATCGCAAATAAAACGATAAAATGCAAAATGGGCCGTAAAACCGCAATTTTCGGCCCATCATGCAGAAAAGAGCTTAAAGGTGATTAACAATCTCTTTAATCAGCGGCGGGCCTTTGTAGATAAAACCTGAGTAAATTTGCACCAGCGTGGCGCCCGCGGCGATTTTTTCACGGGCGGAGGTAAGCGAATCAATGCCGCCAACGCCAATGATCGGCAGGCGACCATTCAATTCAACCGCCAGTCGGCGAATCACTTCGGTGCTGCGTGACTGCACCGGACGCCCGCTGAGTCCACCCGCTTCCTCGCTGAATTTCAAACCGCTGACCAGCGAACGGTCAAGCGTAGTATTAGTGGCAATCACGCCATCAATGCCGTGTCGCACCAGGCTGTCGGCAATCTGTACCAGTTCCTCTTCCGATAAATCCGGGGCAATTTTTACCGCCACCGGCACATACTTCAGATGGCGCTTCTCCAGTTCGCCCTGCTTCGCTTTGATCGCTGCTAACAGCTCATCCAGCGCTTCACCGTATTGCAGCGTGCGCAGGCCCGGTGTATTGGGTGAGGAGATATTAATGGCGATATAACCCGCATGCGCATAGACCTTCTCCATACAGATGAGATAGTCATCTTTGCCGTTCTCTACGGCAGTATCTTTATTTTTACCGATATTAATGCCGAGAATGCCGTCAAAGCGCGCCTTCTTCACGTTCTCAACCAAATGATCCACGCCAAGATTATTGAAGCCCATGCGGTTAATGATGCCTTCTGCTTCCGGCAGGCGAAACATGCGTGGCTTATCATTACCCGCTTGCGGTCGTGGCGTTACGGTACCCACCTCGATAAAACCAAAGCCCATAGCGGCAAACGCGTTAATACATTCGCCATTTTTATCCAGACCCGCCGCCAGCCCAACACCATTTTTAAAGGTTAGCCCCATACATTTCACCGGACGCGAAGCGACCTGCTGGCGAATCATCATCTCCAGCGGCGTACCGGAAATAAAGCGCAGCTGTTGAAAAGTCAGCTCGTGCGCGCGCTCAGCATCAAGCTTGAATAACGCTTTTCGGACCAAAGGATAAAACATGTGCTCTCCAGAATGGCGGGGGTAAGGGCGACAGGCGCGCCAAAATGGTAAAGCGCTTTGTGGATAAAGTAAACGCAAATACAGCCACTTAAGGCGTTTTTCAACCCGCCAAACCCTAAGCTAACAGACTGATAACCCTGTGATTACCGTTGCGCATCCCAAATGGCGCTTTCTTCACGCCGGTTCAGCTTCTGCAACATCCTGATTCCCCCGCTTACGCAGCGGCACGCTTCTGTGCTTCCAGCATCAGGAAGGCTTTAGCGTAAAGCTGACTAAATAATCCCGGATAAATCATTTAGTGGTGCCTCGCAGCTCTGCCAGGATGAAGCCATCAGTTCTTTAAAGATGTTAATCAATAACTTTTAGTTATAAGGAGTATCGATGCGCGTAATAACGCTGGCGGGCAGTCCTCGCTTTCCTTCCCGTTCAACCGCCCTGCTGGCGCTCAGTCAACAACGACTGGAAGGCCGTGGCGTCGAGGTTATTCCCTGGAATATCCAAAACTTTGTGCCGGAAGATCTGATTAATGCGCGCTTTGACGCCCCGGCCCTGCTGGCTTTTAAAGAAGATTTGGCCAGCGCTGATGGCCTTATCGTGGCGACGCCGGTCTACAAAGCCTCCTTTACCGGCGCCCTGAAAACGCTGCTCGATCTGCTGCCCGAACGTGCACTGGAACATAAAGTCGTGCTGCCGCTGGCTACTGGCGGAACGGTAGCCCACCTGCTGGCGGTAGATTACGCGCTTAAACCGGTGCTGAACGCCCTGAAAGCCCAGGAGATTCTGCATGGCGTGTTTGCCGATGACACGCAAATCACCCATTACGATCGCCAGCCCGAACTGGTCCCTCAGCTAACGCTGCGTCTTGACGAGGCGCTTGAGACCTTCTGGCAGGCGCTGGCCAGACGTCATTTGCCCTATGCGCTGGCGGTGTAAAAGGAGTGAATCATGATGCGTAAAATGGCTTTCTTTTTGCAGGGTCTGCTGCTGCTTATCTGGTCCGCGACGGCTTTCGCCAGCGATCCCGCGACCTTCCGTATTGGCTATCAGAAAGGCTCAGTGAGCATGGTGCTGGCTAAGTCGCATCATATGCTGGAGCAGCGCTTTCCCAACACGCGCATTCAGTGGGTTGAATTTCCGGCCGGTCCGCAAATGCTTGAAGCGCTGAACATCGGCAGTATCGATCTGGGCAGCACCGGCGATATTCCCCCGCTTTTCGCTCAGGCCGCCGGGGCTGATTTGCTCTATGTCGGCGCCGAGCCGCCAAAGCCGCTGGCCGAAGTTATTCTGGTGCCGAAATCGAGCCCGCTACAACAGGTCAGCGATCTGAAAGGCAAGAAAGTTGCCTTTCAGAAAGGTTCCAGCTCACATAATTTGCTGCTGCGCGCGCTTGAGCAGGCAGGGCTGAGCTTTACCGATATCAAGCCGATCTACCTGACCCCCGCCGATGCCCGCGCCGCCTTTCAGCAAGGCGATGTTGATGCCTGGGCTATCTGGGATCCCTACTATTCCGCCGTGCTGCTGCAGGGCAATGCCCGCGTGCTGGCCGATGGCAGCAAGCTGAAGCAGAGCGGCTCGTTTTATCTCGCTACGCGATCCTTTACCGAAGCACATGGCGACTTTGTGCAGCAGGTGCTGGCCACCTTTAGCCAGGCGGATGCATTAACGCTTAGCCATCGCGATGAGAGTATCGATCTGCTGGCGCAGGCGATGGGCCTGCCCAAGCCAGTGCTTGCCAGCTATCTCGACCATCGTCCGCCCACTTCTATTAGCCTGGTCAGCGAGAAAACCGCGCAACTGCAGCAACAAACAGCCGACCTGTTTTATCAAAACCATTTAATGCCGGTAAAAGTCTCCGTCGCCGATCGTATCTGGCACGGCCCGGCCGCCCATAAGTCAGGAGAATAAACGATGTCACTTTCCGTATTCTGGTTTTTACCCACGCATGGCGATGGCCGTTATCTTGGTACCGCTGAAGGTGCGCGTCCGGTGGACCACGGCTACCTGCAACAGGTGGCGCAGGCAGCCGATCGTCTGGGCTTTGGTGGCGTACTGATTCCAACCGGCCGCTCCTGTGAGGATGCCTGGCTGGTTGCCGCTTCGCTGATCCCGGTCACACAACGTCTGCGCTTTTTAGTGGCGCTGCGTCCCGGCGTGATTTCGCCGACTCAGGCAGCGCGACAGGCAGCTACGCTGGATCGCCTCTCTAATGGACGTGCGCTGTTTAACCTGGTCACCGGCGGCGATCCTGAAGAGCTGGCGGGCGACGGTGTGTTTCTCGATCACCGCGAGCGCTACGCTGAATCGGCTGAGTTTACCCGCGTCTGGCGCCGGGTGCTGGAGGGCGAAACCGTAGATTACGAAGGCAAGCATGTGCACGTGCGCGGTGCGCGACTGATGTTTAAACCGGTGCAGCAGCCGCGCCCACCGCTGTGGTTCGGCGGTTCGTCGGATGCCGCACAAGATCTGGCCGCAGAGCAGGTGGATGTCTATCTCACCTGGGGCGAGCCACCGGCCCAGGTTAAAGAGAAGATTGCCCAGGTGCGTGATAAAGCGGCAGCGCAGGGACGTAAAGTCCGTTTTGGTATTCGGCTGCACGTTATTGTGCGCGAAACCAATGAAGAAGCCTGGCAGGCCGCCGATCGGCTGATTGCTCACGTGGATGATGAGACCATTGCCAAAGCGCAGGCGGCTTTCCTGCGCGCCGACTCTGTCGGTCAGCGCCGCATGGCTGCCCTGCACGCCGGACGTCGCGATCGGCTGGAGATCAGCCCTAACCTGTGGGCGGGCGTGGGTTTGGTACGCAGCGGTGCCGGTACGGCGCTGGTAGGTGATGGCCCGACGGTAGCGGCGCGTATGCAGGAATACGCCGATCTCGGTATCGAAACCTTTATTTTATCGGGCTATCCACATCTGGAAGAGGCGTATCGGGTCAGTGAGTTGCTGTTCCCCCACCTCGATTTGCAGGTGCCGGAGGTGCCACAGCCGCGGGTGGCCGATGCACACGGCGAGGCGGTGGCTAACGATTTTACGCCGCAGAAAGCCGCGCGAGGATAATTCGCCATGAGCAGAATACGCAGCAGGTTCCTGAATCATCTGATGCCGTGGGCGCTGCCGGTGTTGTTGATTGTAGTCTGGCAGATCGCTTCGCAAACCGGTGCGCTTTCCACGCGCATTCTGCCCTCGCCGGAAAACGTGGTTCTCGCCTTCTGGCGGCTGTCGGCCAGCGGGGAGCTGTGGCAGCATCTGGCGATCAGCAGCTGGCGCGCGCTGGTGGGATTCGCCATCGGTGGCTCAATCGGCCTGACGCTGGGCCTGATTACCGGGCTTTCTCGCCAGGGAGAACGGCTGCTGGACACCTCGGTGCAGATGCTGCGCAATGTGCCCCATCTGGCGCTGATCCCGCTGGTGATTTTGTGGTTTGGCATCGACGAAGCGGCGAAGATTTTTCTGGTGGCGCTCGGCACGCTGTTTCCCATTTATATCAATACCTGGCACGGCATTCGGAACGTCGATCGCGGTCTGGTTGAGATGGCACGTAGCTATGGTCTTTCCGGCTGGCGTTTATTTGCTCAGGTGATTCTGCCTGGCGCCCTGCCCTCTATTATGGTCGGCGTACGCTTTGCCCTTGGCCTGATGTGGTTAACGCTGATCGTTGCTGAAACGATCTCAGCCAATTCCGGTATCGGTTATCTGGCGATGAATGCCCGTGAGTTTTTACAAACTGACGTCGTAGTGGTCGCCATCATCCTGTACGCCCTGCTCGGCAAGCTGGCAGACGTCAGCGCGCTGCTGCTGGAGCGTCTCTGGTTACGCTGGCATCCCGCTTATCAAAACAAGGAGGCGTTCGCATGAATCAGATGACCCCGCGCCCCGCGCGTCTCAATAACGGCACGCCGGTGGCAATTGAAAACATCACCAAAACCTACGGCACAAAGACCATTCTGAATCAGCTGGATCTGCACATTCCGTCCGGTCAGTTCGTGGCGGTAGTGGGACGCAGCGGCTGCGGCAAGAGCACGCTGCTGCGCCTGCTTGCCGGGCTGGAGAATGCCACCGACGGCCAGCTATTGGCGGGAAACCGTCCGCTTGCCGCTGCTCGTGATGACACCCGTATGATGTTTCAGGATGCGCGCCTGCTACCGTGGAAAAGCGTAATCAATAATGTCGGTCTTGGTCTGCGTGGCAACCACTGGCGTGATGCGGCACAGGATGCCCTGCAGGCGGTGGGGCTGGCGGATCGTGCCGACGAATGGCCTGCGGCACTTTCGGGTGGTCAGAAGCAGCGCGTGGCGCTGGCCAGAGCGCTGATCCATCGTCCTGGCCTACTGCTACTGGATGAACCGCTTGGGGCGCTGGATGCTCTGACGCGCATAGAGATGCAGGATTTGATTGAGGCGCTCTGGCAACAGCACCATTTTACCGTGCTGTTGGTGACCCATGACGTCAGCGAGGCGGTGGCGATGGCCGATCGGGTCTTGTTGATTGAAGAAGGGAAAGTTGGGCTGGATCTTGCTGTCGATTTGCCGCGACCACGGCGCAAAGGGTCGGCACGGCTGGCGGAACTGGAAGCGGAAGTGCTGGATCGAGTGATGAAGCGATCGTCAACGGAACAGCTTCGCCTTCGGGCACAATAAAAAACGGGGCGATTGCCCCGTTTGGTTTTATCAGGCGTTTAACGCCTTGGTGATTTTCTCGTAAAGATCGCCGGAAAGATTCTCCAGCGCCTTCAGCTGCTCCAGCGCCTGACGCATCAACGCCTGACGTTCGCTGTTGTAGCGTTTCAGACGAATCAGCGGTTCAACCATGCGCGCGGCAACCTGTGGATTACGCGTGTTAAGGTCGGTCAGCATCTCCACCATAAACTGATAGCCGCTGCCATCTTTGGCGTGAAACGCCGCCGGATTCGCCGAGGCAAATGCACCAATCAACGAGCGCACGCG
>Ga0308170_10001699_pt1 | contig 20226 bp, 23 predicted proteins | sample PhyBR2_2_FD_202136 | JGI IMG/M metagenome (GOLD analysis project Ga0308170, IMG submission 202136) | Phyllosphere microbial communities from UC Gill Tract Community Farm, Albany, California, United States - DLSLSB.R2 | ecosystem: Host-associated > Plants > Phyllosphere > Unclassified | place...
CCCGAGCATGCCGTCGGCGTGCCCGAGCTGGGCGAGCATGAACGCGCTCATGTCCGATGCCGTGGCTGAGACCGCGCCGGCGGGCGCCGGAGAGACGATCTCGAAGGGCACCGCCGCCGCCCCAGCGGCGTCCCAGCCCCCGGAGACCACGGCGGCATCGCCGGAGGAAAGGGGCTGGTCGAGCGTCGCGGTCGTCATGCCGGCCGGGTCAAAGACCCGCTCCTGCACGAGATCGGCCCACGGGCGTCCGGTGGCTTGCTCGGCGACGTACGCCGCGACTCCGTTGGACCAGTTCGAGTACGCGGGGGTCGTGCCGGGCTCGTAGATCTGCTCGGGCGGATCGACGGCCACGGCGTCCCGCAACGTCGTCGGCCCCTCCCCCGGCCCTGCGATGACCCCGGCCAACTCGTCCTCGAAGCCCGCGGTGTGGCTCAGCAGATGTCGGAGGGTGACCGGACGGTCGAAGGCCCTGGGCAGCGTGACGTCGATCCTGTCCTGGACGGGGTCGTCGAGGTCGAGGACGCCCTCCTCGACGAGCGACATGACGACGGTCGCGGTGACGACCTTCGAGATCGACCCGATCCGGAAAAGTGTGCTGTCGGGGTCGACGGGACGCCGGTCCTCCCGCTCGTCACCAAGGTCGGACCAGCCCCAGCCCCGTTCGGTGACGACCTCGCCGTCAGCGACGATCGAGACGGTCGCACCGACGATGCCCTCCCTCTCCAGGGCGGCCGGGACGAACCCGTCGAGCCATGCATCCGCCTCGGCGGTCGTCAGCTCGGAGGCGCCTCCCCCGAGGCCCGGGACGACGGAGGCGCGAGGCGCGGTGGCACAGGATGCCACGAGCAGGCAGGCCAGCAGCGTCGAGACCACGCCTCCTGCAGTCCTGAGGCGGGCGTTCGTCACGGGCGTCCTCCTGGGGCGCGAGCGAGGGCGGACCGAGCGTCACACCTCGACGACCATATCGGTCCGCGACGAAGCCTCACATGCCGGCTCGTGCTCGCCCGGCCGTGCTGGTCGAGTCGGAGATCGGTGTCACGTACTCCGAAGGTCCCCTCATCTCACGGGGAGTCGCGTGTCGGACACGACGTGCGCGATCTCGAGGCGTGCCTACTTGTAGATGTAGGGATCGTCGGGCTGGGCGGCCTTCCGCACGGCGTCGGCCGTCACAGCGATGCCTTGAGCACTGCTCGTGCTGGCGTTCACGGCGAACTCGCCCTCCAGGTCGATCCACTCGTCGGCGTCGTACCTGTCGTCCCAGTCGGGCATGTAGACGGGGACGCCGACGGCTTGGGCGTCGATGGCGCAGTGGCTGATGTAGAACCGCGAGACGTAGAACACGTTGCCGGGGTCGTCGCTGTCGGGGGTGATGAACCCCGTGGCCTGAACGGTCTTGCCTTCGTAGAAGCCGAGGTCGCTGGTCTGCCTGAGGAGGGAAGCCCAGTCGAGTAGTGAGAGGTTCGCGGTCGAGGCGTCGGGCTCGGATTGCGCGTCAAGGGTCGTGGTGTTTGTGAGCGGGGCTGTGCTGTTGACGTCACGCTGCGCAGCTGTCGCGGACGTCAACGTCGCTGGTGGCAGAAGAACCATCGCCGCGGTCACGACCGCCGCGACCGTGCCGCCGATGCCTGCAGCGACGCGGCCGAGCATCCGCGGCCGCGCCTCGGCGTGGTGATGGACGGTGACGCGCATGGCGCTGACGAGGACAGCGGCGAGGGCGAGGCTCGACATGACGACGGCGAAGATCGCGTGCTTCGGGGCGACGTAGAGCTCGAGTTGCCCCGTGGCGGCGAGCCACAGGGTCGAGGCGGACATGACGCCGATGAGGGCGAGGCCTTGGTAGCGCTTGAGGTCAGGCATAGAAATTCACCATGAATCCGATCGTGGCGCTCATGAGAGCGACGACTGTCGTGATCTGGACGAGGGTCTTGGTCGTGAAGGTGGTCCGCATCATGGCGAGCATCTTGATGTCGACGATGGGGCCGAACAGCAGGAACGCGACGATCCCGCCGGGCATGAACGTCGAGGCGAACGGGAGGATGAAGAACGCGTCGATGTTCGAGCAGATCGAGATGACGAACGCGAGGGCCATCAGCGCCAGGACCGACCACACCGGGTTGCTGCCGAGCGCCACCAGCACAGAACGGGGAACGGCGACCTGCACGAGGCCGGCGATGAACGCTCCGAGGACCAGGGCCGGCATCACCGCGGCTGCCTCCCGGGCGAACAGGTCCCGGCTCTCCTGCCAGCGGGATCCGCCGTGGTCGTGGTCGTCCGCGGCGGGGAGGGCGCACTCCGCGGCGAACTTCTCCGTGAGCAGCTTCCCGGGGGTCGGGTGCTGGCTGAACAGCCAGCCGACGAGGTTCGCGATCAGGAACCCACCGACGATCCGGGAGACCAGGATGCCGTCGGTGAAGCCGAACACCTGGTAGGTGGTGAGGATCGTGACCGGGTTCACGATCGGCGCCGCGACGAGGAACGTCATGGCCTCCGGGACCGAGAACCCCTTCGCGATGAGGCCGCGCGCGAGGGGCACGTTGCCGCACTCGCAGACGGGCAGGAGTACCCCGAGGACGGAGATCACGACCCGCCGAGCTGCCGCGTTCCGAGGAAGGACCTTCACGACCCACCGGTCGGGTATCCAGACCTGCACGAGGACCGAGATCAGGATCCCGAGGATCACGAACCCGAGGGACTCGATCATCACACTGACGGTCAGGGTGACGAGGTCCTGCGCGGCATTGGGCAGGTCGACGAGGGCGATGTCTCCCGTGAGCGTGCGGACGAGGAACACTGCCGCGAGTCCGCCGGCAGCGACGAGGAGCCCGATGCGCTGAGCGCGGCGGGCGACCTTGGGTCGGGTGCGCGTGAGCAGGTCAGTCATGGGCCAACCTCCTCAGTCCCGGGCGGCGGGCCGTCAGTTCTGGTCAACGGCGTCTCGGACAGCTTGCCTCAACGCGTCGGGTGTCGACAGCTCGATCGGCTCGTCGCCGAGGAAGATCGTCGGTGTCGCCTCCACCCCGAGCGCCATGCCGGCGTCGAAGTCCTGTTGCACCCGCGCCTCCGTCGACGGATCACCAACGGCGTGGTCGTACTGCTCCATGTCGAGGCCCAGCTCCACGGCGTAGCCACGGAAGACGCCTGCCTTCGACTCCTGCTGCTCGCCCCACTCAGCCTGGGTCTCGAACATGCGCTGGTACATCGCCTCGAACTGACCCTGCTCGGCCGCGGCCTCCACGGCGACCGCGGCGTTCATCGAGTTCGCGTGGCCCGGCAGCGGGAAGTACCGAGTGATGAAGGTGACCTCGCCGGCGTGGGTGTCACGCAGTTCCTCGACGATCGGGTGGACGGCCGCGCAGACCTCGCACTCGAAGTCGAGGAACTCGGTGAACACCACCGACCCGTTAGATGCGGTGTCGAGGCGGTGGCTGTTCTCTGCGACGACCGTCACCTCCGCCGGCTCTGCCTGTGGCGCTGCGGGTCTGATCAGGACGACTGCGGCGATCGTCGCTGCGGCGACGAGGGCGCCGATCAGGGCAAGGTTGATCTTCGTGGTGCGCTTCATGGTTCTCCTGGCGGTCGCGGCACGGACGTCGTGCCGTCAGGGGTGGTCGGGGTAGGTCAGCAGCAGTCGCAGGTCTCGACCTGGCGCTCGCCTGTCAGGGCCGACACGGGGGTCTTGCAGGCGTCCCCGCGCCAGGCCTCGAGGCCCTCGCGGACGGCGAAGACGACGATGACGAGCCCGGCTACCGGATCAGCCCATGTCCACCCGAACGCGAGGTTGAGGACGAGGCCGAGGAGAACCGCTGCCGAGAGGTAGGAGCAGATGAGGGTCTGCTTCGAGTCGGCGATGGCTGACGCGGATCCGAGCTCGGTGCCGGTGCGGCGCTCGATCAGGCTGAGGAACGGCATGATCGCCAGGCTCACCGCGGCGAGGACGATCCCGACAGGAGAGTGCTCAGGCTCACGGAGACCCGTGAGTGACAGCGCTGCGTCGACCGTGACGTAGGCGGCTAGGCCGAAGAACGAAACGGCGATCACGCGCAACGCCACCCGCTCTCGCTTCTCGGGATCGGGTGCGGCGAACTGCCACGCGATCGCGGCGGCCGACAGCACCTCCACGATCGAGTCCAGACCGAACCCGATGAGAGCCGTCGACGAGGCGACGGTGCCGGCAGCGATCGCCACGATGGCCTCGACGACGTTGTAGGCGATCGTCACGGCGACGATGATCCGGATGCGACGCTGCAGCAGGAGCCGTCGGGCCGGTACGAGCACGGCAGGGAGCGTGGTCGCGCTCACGCGCCGGTCCCACAGCAGAGAGGGACATCGCAGGCGTCGTCCGTGCAGGGCTCCCCGTCGTCGACGGCGAGCACGACGTCGACCAGGGCCGTCAACGCCTTCGTGAGGTGAGCATCGGCGATCTCGTAGCGGGTCGATCGGCCCTCGGGCACGGCGACGACGATGCCGCAGCCACGGAGGCAGGAGAGGTGGTTCGACACGTTGGACCGGGTGAGTTCGAGCTGATCGGCGAGTGCGCCTGGGTAGCCAGGTTCATCGAGCAGGTGCAGCAGGATGCGCGATCGGGTGGGATCGGCCATGGCACGCCCGATGCGGTTCATGACGTCGGCCCGCGTCGATAGGGTCAGCATGTGCTGACTATACAGCCAGTACTGACGATTTGGTCTGGGACACCACACAAGTCAATTGGGCCTTCGAGCGCCGGACACAGTGCTCTGCGGCAGTCGTCCTGCGCGAGAATGACCAGTCATCTGATCCCCCAGGACAGAGACATCGAAGGCGAGCTCGAGCCTCATGGGCTTCGTGACGGACTGCGTCCAGATGACGCGGGCGCCCTCGTCGCCGCCCTCGACGCGAAGGTCCCGCAAGGGCACTTCCTCCGACTTGCCTGAAGCCCTTCCCCTCACCGTTCCGTCATCGACAGAGAAGACCAGCACGGCTCGCATGGTCCCGATGGGCGTTCGCATCGAGATGTCCCATGTGCCGGCGACGCGGCCGATGGAAGCGCCACCCGGGTCGCCAGCAGTCGGCGCGTTCGGGGCCGTCACAGCGCGAGCGCCTCAGGTCCGCGCGCGGCCCAGACGGTGCCTCGGCGCTCGTACTCGAACAGCTTCTCGACTGCATGGGCGATGCGGGGCCCGAACTCCCGCTCCAGCAGGTAAAGAGCGAGGTCGAGGCCAGAGGTCACACCTCCGGCACTGACCAGGTCGCCGTCGTCCACGACGCGAGCTCTGATTACGGTCGTCCCGGTCGCCTCGAGGACGTCGTTGCCCTGGGTGTGCGTGACTGCCGTCCTCCCTTCGAGGAGGCCAGCCATGCCGAGGGCGAGGCCACCGCCGCAGATGGTGGCAACGAGTGTGTCGGGGGCTGCCAGGGCTCGACGCATGAGGTCGGGCATAGCAGTCTCGCCGAGGCCGGCGAGGATGACGGGGATGGTCCTGACCATATCCGGATCCCCGACGGTGGGCCCTGACGCACCGGGCAGGATCACCATGCCGGGTGCTTCTGGGTCCAGGACGTGGCTGGCCGTGAGCGTCATCCCTCGGGTGCCGCTCACGACGGGCCCCGGCTTGTCGAGGGCGACCAGCCTGACGTCGAGAGTTCCGCCGAGTGCGTCAGAGCCGGCGCTCAGGACTTCGAAGGGGGCGACGACATCGAGGGGGTCGAAGCCGTCGAACAGGATGATCTGGGCGAGCACATGGTGCCTTTCGGTCGGGGTAGCAACGAGTTGGTCTGAAGGGCTTGGGCGCCGCGGATGAGCGAGCTGCTCAGCTCGCGCCTCCGGGCTTGGTGATCATGAGGACGAGAACGGTCAGCCAGATCAGGTTCAGAAGGCCCGGATGGAGCATTGCTCGCTTGCGGGCGTCGGGGTCGGTCGGCGGAACGCGGAGCATCTCGCGCTGCGCTGGGATGATCTTCGCGACGAGAACGAATCCGCCAAGGAGCACAAGAACTATCGAGATGAGAATCCAAGGCTCCGAAAGGCGCCCGAGGAGGAACGCGAGGACCAGCCCTACCACCGGTGTGATGATCGCCAGGCGGCCGTACCCCTTGGTGATGCGGTGCATTGCGAGGGCGCTGGGATGGCCACCGACATCGGCGAACGGGGCCGCCGCATCTGCGGTCGCATAGCGTGGGAAGACGCTCGCGGACACTGTGACGCCGCCGATGAAGATGATCGCTGTGGCGATGTGGATCACGAGCAGCACGTATTCCATAGCTACCTCCTGGGGTCGGCGCGTATATATCAGGGCACGGGGTGATGCGGGCAGGCGAGGCCCTGCGGCATGGCTTCAGGGGCGTCGCGGTTCGCCGGTGGGGGCCATGGCGAACCACTCGCCCCCGTTGAGGTAGACGTCCTGTCCCTTGTGCTCCCCCGGGGTCCTGTCCGCGGCGTACCGATACAGCGGCCATCCGTCGTAGGTCACGACCTCGCCGCCGGACGGGTTCTCGATCGAGCCGAGAAGGGACTGATCCACGCCCTCGCCGGCGATCACGTCTTTGTCGTCCGGCGCGATGAAGGGCGGCCAGTTCGTTGCACAGGTGAAGGTGCAGCTGACGGCCTCTGCATTGTCGGGGTCGAAGACGTAGAGAACCGCACCTTTCCCGTCGACGAGCACATCCCCAAGCTCTCCGGTTTCGATGACGTCAACAGCTGATGCGCGAGCGTCAACGTCTTCGGGGTCGGGTCCGCACCCGGACACCGATACGGCGACCATGATGGCGACCGCTGCGGTCAGGCTGGATCGAAGTCGGGTCATACCTGCAGTCTAACTGCAAGTGCTGTTACGGTGGGGTCTCATGGACAAGACATCTCTCGACGCCGAGACGTACTCAGCGCCTCGACTTGCACCGAGTGCGGCAATGAGCTTGATCATCCAAGCCCGCCTCGTCGAGACAACGGTTGAGGGTCGACTCCAAGATCTCGACCTGTCGATTCGTCGATTCGGACTTCTCGGCCACTTGAGGGCGACGCCAGGCATCTCTTTCAGCGAGCTTGCCCGGAGGGCGGGGATCAAGGTCCAAAGCCTGCAGCCCATCATCCAGGCGATGATGGGCCTCGGTTTTGTCAACACCGTCGGCGGAGTGGGCCAAGGCCGCGCGGCGGTCTTGGAACTGACCTCCGAGGGCAAGGAGGCTTTCGATCGTGCTGTCGAGGCTCTAGCGGAAGTCGACGGCGAAGTCTTTGCCGACGGTGACATGAGAGACCTTGGAGACGCGCTGATCCGGGTGGCTTCAGCGGCCTTTCGCCGCGATCACTGACCGATCCGTGTCAGCTAAGCAGCGCCCGGCCGTACCAGTCACCTTCGGCGGAGACCCCTGGCAGGATCGCGAAGAGCGCACTCGACGTGGCGATCGTGAACCGCGTCAGGGCGTCCGCCTCCGCTAGTCGTTGCTGGACAGGGATGAAGCTCTGCCGGGGATCCGCTTGGTAGGAGACGAAGATCAGACCGGCGTCTTCGTCTCCATCCGGTTCGACGAGCTGGCCGCTCGAGTACGAGTAGGAGCGACGCAGCATCTCCTCCCCTGCGCCGCGCTGGGGAGCGGCGAGTCGGATATGAGCATCAACAGGGACGACGGGCTGTCCCGCGGCATCGACGGCGGCCAGGTCGACCGGATCTGATTCACGCTGACCACCGAGTGGCGCTCCGGTCGCGATGTGCCGGCCGACGACTGCACCTTGCACGCGTTCTCCTGCCATCTCCCAATCGTTGAGGAGCATGCGGAAGCGGCGGACGGCCACATAGGAGCCGCCGGACATCCACGCGGGTGAGGCGTTATCGACCCACACGGCGCCCCCGGTGGAGGCACGGCTCACGGCGATGTTGTTGGTCCCGTCGATCTGACCCATGAGGTTTCGACCGTTGCTGCTCGTCGTGGCGGCAGTGACACCGCGGAAGCCGTTCATCTGCCATCGGGGAAGTAACGCGGACTCTGCGGCCTGCCGGACGGCTCGGACGGCGCCGCCGAGGTAGACCGCGTCATCGGAGCACAACTGGACGAAGACTCCACCGTGCGAGGACTCCGGGTCCAACTGGTCCCCGGGGAAGAGGGGCAGGTCCACCAGAGGGGCCGGCCGAACGATTCCGAGCTGGTCAAGGGCGCTCCCGCCGACCCCGACCGTCATCGTGAACATGCTCGGACCTGAGCCTCTCGAGACCATCGACCTGTCGACGCGGGTGTCGCCGCTCGCCAAGGCCGCTGAGATCTCTGTCCAGGAACGAAAGACGGTAGCGAGGTCCGCCCGACTGGCGCCAGGGCGAAGATCGAGAGCGAGGAAGGTCGCGTGGGTCGGGGTGGGGTCGGCGATCCCTGGCTGATGGGCTCCGAAGAACGGCACTGAGGAAGAGCTGGCCGGTGCGCTCGACGGGGAGGGGGGCACGGGTGGGCCGTCGGGGAGGCGGTTCCCGACGATCACTCCGCCCGCCGCGGCGCTGAGCACTGCCGCACCACCGATGAGGAATCCCCGCCGGCTTGCGTGGTTCAAGGCGTCGCTCATTCGGTCACGTCCCGGCTGGTGACGAGTCCGATCGTGCCGGCGGCGATGGCGGTCAGGAGGACTGTTGTTGCGATGAGTGACGGCCAGTACGGCTCTCCGCCGAGGCCTGAGGTGGCGACCGTGGAGAACGCCGAGACCGGGAGCAGTCCTTGCCCGAAGGGCGCTGCAGTATTGAGCAGGTTCTCGAACAGCGCGTACACCAGGCCCGAGGCGAGTGCTGCGATGGGAGATCGCAACCAGACGGCGAGGGCGCTGCCCGCGACAGCGAAAGCGATCATGCCGAGAGCGAGGTTGCCGATCGCTCCGACCGTCTGACCGATGCCGCCTCCCCACGACGTCGTGTCAACATCCCAGGCAGCCGCGCAGACGAGGGTGGTGGCAAGAGCGACGACGGAGCCGATGACACTGGCGATGACTGCCGCCGCGGCTACGGCGAGCCAGTTCCCGACGAGCCAGAGTGCGCGGCGAGGTTGGTACACGAATGCGATGCGGACGAAGCCGGACGAGTACTGGCTGGTGATCTGGATGATGGCGATGGCGAGCACCACTATGCCCGTGATCATGACCGGTCGTCCGACCATCATGGCCAATGTTTCCGGTGCGGACAGGAGGGCCAAAGTGAGAGGCGGGTCCGTCAGACGGGAACCGCCAGGCGCTGCTGCAGTCGTGAAGGTGAACGTGATCGACGTGACGGAGAACAAGATGATCGCACCGAGCCCGGGCCACAGCAGCACGGGTCGAGCGAGCATCGTCCACGCGGATCGAAAGGCCCCGATCATCGTGCGACCGCCGTGAGCACGGGGGTGCCCACTAGGTCGAGAGCATCGGCGGCCCCTGCACTGGTGAGTTCGAGGAAGGCTTCCTGGAGGCTCGGACGTCGAGACGAGATCTCCGAGAGAAAGATGCCAGCTCCTGTGGCAACTCGGTTGACTCGTTCTCCCAGGCCGGCATCCCCAGGGATGAAAAGAGTGACATCATCCACGAGACGCACAGGCAGGCCTTCGTGTGTTAGAGCTTCGACGGCGATGACGAGCGCTCCGGGATCGCGGACGGCACAACGGACGCCCGCGGAAAGGGGGCTCGCCATCAACGCAGGCGGACCGTTGAAGACGACGTGCCCTCGGTTCATAGCGACGATGTGATCGCACAGCTCTTCGATCTCGTCGAGGGCGTGGCTGGCGATGATGACCGTTATGCCCTCGCTGGCCAAGGAACGCAGGAACGCTCGGAGCTCGAGCGTGCCGCGCGGGTCCAAGCCGTTCGTGGGCTCGTCGAGGATCACTACCCGTGGCTTGCCGAGCAGCGCCGCGGCCAAGCCCAGGCGCTGCTTCATCCCCAGGGAGAAAGTCCCGACTCGCCTGCCGCTCACGTCGGCGAGGCCGACCCGCTCCAGTGCGTGGTCGACGAACTGCGACGGCCAGCCAGCGAGGCGGGTCAGGGCAAGGAGGTTCGCGTGTGCGGTGAGCCCGGGGATGAAGCCGGGCGAGTCGATGAGCACGCCCGTGACAGAGCCAGTCTCCGCGGCTTGTTCCTGCACCCCAGATGTGGATCGCACGGTGACTGTTCCGGCAGCCGGGGCGACGAGACCGCAGAGCATCCGCAGAGCGGTCGTCTTGCCGGCGCCGTTCGGCCCGATGAGCCCGGTGACGCCCCCTCTCGGCACGGTGAAGGTCAGCGGGCCGATCTCGAACGATCGGGTCAAAGCGGCGACAGCACCCTCGACCACCACCATCGCCTCCCGTCGGTCGTCCTCGGTGAGGACCACCTGTTCATGAGCCCTCTCGACGGCGAAGTCGCTCACCGCAGTGCGCATTGACACCAGTCGAGCCCGGCGCAGAGCGAGCAGACCGCCGATACCGGGGATGACGGCCAACCACTTCGCCGACCGCGGGAACGGCAGCAGGAGTGCGAACAAGATCGTCGAGACATAAAGGAGTCCATGCACCGGGCCGCCGCTCGACGTGATCACGGGCGAATGCACGGTGAACCGGTTGGTCAGGATGACGACCAACGAGACAAGTTCCAGAGCGGACACCATCCGCATCACCACCAGGGCGCCGTCGTGACTCGCCTTCTGCTTCATCACCAGTCATCTCCTAACTTTCAGTCAAGCTGTAAGATAGCACGGCAACGCTGACCTGCAGTTGCACTAAGAGCAAGACCGCACCCACCTCGAGGAGCACAGATGTCCACTGCCCGTTCGGAACCGCCCCATGTGACGACTGCGAACAGCAGCCGCCCGCGAGGGCGCCTTGGCGCGTATGTCGCACTGACCAAGCCGCGGGTGATGGAGCTGCTCCTCCTGACGACCGCCCCGACGATGGTCCTTGCCCATGGCGGCTTGCCGAGTCTCGGGAGCGTTGTCGCCACGTTGGTCGGCGGAGCCGCCAGTGCCGGGTCGGCGGCCGTGTTCAACATGTATCTCGACCGCGACATGGACGCTCTGATGTCTCGGACATCCGGTCGCCCGATCGTGACCGGCGAGATCTCGCCGCGCGCCGCTCTCGCCTTCGCGTGGTCCCTGGCCCTCTTCGCCACGGCGTGGTTCTCAGTCTCGGTGAACGTGCTGGCAGCCGCGCTCTCGGCTGCGGCGATCCTCTGGTACGTCGTCGTCTACACGATGGTCCTCAAGCGCCGGACCACGCAGAACATCGTCTGGGGCGGCCTGGCCGGGAGTTTCCCTGTGCTGATCGCCTGGGCATCGGCGACGGGCACCCTGGCCTGGCCGGCGGCGCTGCTCTTCGTCGTCGTGTTCTTGTGGACTCCTGCCCACTACTGGCCGCTCTCCGTCCGCTACGGCGACGACTATCGACGCGCTGGGGTGCCCATGCTCGGCGCCGTCCGCTCGCCGGACCGCGTGGCGGCCTCGGTCCTCTGGTACGCCGTCGCCACGACGGTCTGCGCTCTGGGCTTGATCCCCCTCGCGCAGATGGGCATGCTCTACTCGGCCACCGCATCCATGGGCGGCGCATGGTTGGTGTGGCACGCCGCGCGATACCTGCGAGCGGCAAGGTCGGCAGCGCCAGAGAACGCCCGACCGATGCGCGTCTTCGTGGCGTCGAACGTTTACCTCGCGCTCGTGTTCATCGCTGTCGCGGTCGACACGGTGATCACGTGATCCGGCCGGGTCCCGATGCGTGGCGAGCTGGGGAACGACCCAGTCACCGGGACGAGAGCAGGTCCGTGATCTGCTCACAGAACTCGAGATCGCGGAGAGCTTCGGCAGGAGGATTGCGCAGAGCTGCCATCTCGTGACTTCGTTCCTGTCGTGGCGCACGCACCGCATCGACGAAGCGGGCAGCCTGCCGCGCGAAACCGTCGCCCGGACTCGTCTCGTGCACAACTTCGTGGCCAGGTCGCACGAGTTCGAGCTTGCCCTGCCCCAAGTCAGCCGGGTGAAGGGTGAGCGCGCCCTGGGTCCCCACTAGCAGGACGTGCCAGTCGTCGAGGCCACGAGGCTTCACGTACGATGCGGTCAGCGAGGCTACGACATCGCCCGGGAACTCCCACACGGTCACGCATGTCTCCGGTGAGACCGCGCCCGGCGCCGTCGCGCGCTTCACGTTGCCGGCCGCTCCCCGCAGCTCGGGCTCGCCCAGCAGCCAGCGAAGCGGATCCAGGAAGGCGTAGGTGAGGTGGGTGACGAGCATCCCGCCGCTCTGCCCCTGGTCGACGTACCACCCGTTGTCCACCTGGTCGAAACCGGCGTTCGAGCGGACGCTGACGAGATCGCCCAGAGCCCCGTCGCGGACGAGCGCTGCGGCGCGCTGCCAGAGGCTCTCGTACCTTGCCTCGTACCCGGCCTCGACCACGAGACCCGACTCGAGCTGCCGCTGAACGAGGTCGCGCCCCGCTGCGGCCGTGCGCGCGAGCGGTCCCCCGATGAGCACGTCAAGGCCCGCATCGAGGGCCCTGGGCACGAAGGCGTCCTGCACGTGATGCGGAAGTGCGACGACGACGGCATCGAGCCCCAGGCCGAGGAGCTCGTCGAGCTCAACGCTTCGCGCACCAGGCATGTCTTGAGCGAGGGCAGCCGCCTTGACTGACCGGCGGCCGCCCACAGCGACGACATCCGCCCGGCCGGTGTCCCGGACGGCACGGGCGCGTATGCCTGCGAGCGTCCCGGAGCCTGCGATGGCGATGCGGGGCCGTTCCTTCAGACTCATGCTCCGAGCTTAGGGAAATGAGCCCTGCCGATCTCGTGACGTGGTCCTGGTGTGTCCCGTCTGTCATCGGCCTCTCGGCGCCGTGACGAGGTGCGGGCGCCCGGTCAACGGGTGCTCGATGATCACCGAACGGCAGCCGAAGACTTCTTCCGTGAGCCCTGAGGTCAGCACCTGAACGGGGTGCCCGGAGGCGCGTATGCGCCCTTCGTGCACGACGAACAGGTGATCGGCGTGGGCGAGGGCGTGGTCTAGGTCGTGCAGCACGACGATCCTGGTCAGGTCGACGTCCTCGAGGAGGGCGAGCAGGTCGTGCTGCGCCCGGACGTCGAGGTGGTTGGTGGGTTCGTCGAGCAGCAGCACGGGCGCGTCCTGGGCCAGGGCCCTGGCGAGGAGCACTCTCTGACGTTCGCCACCGGAGAGCGTCAGGTAGCGCCGGTCGAGGAGGTGCGCGGCGCCGCATTTCTCGAGGGACAGCCGCATGATCTCGCGATCTGCCGCGGACTCCACGGCGAACCATCTCTGGTGAGCATGGCGTCCGGTCGCGATCACGTCTCGGACGAGGAGACTGTCGTTCGTCGTCTGATGCTGGGTGACGACTGCGCGAAGTCGTGCGGCGTGGCGAGGCGTGATCGTTGAGACGTCGGTGTCACCGATGAGGATGCTTCCCGCGTCGGGCTGGAGGGCTCGATACATCGCTCGGAGGAGGGTCGACTTCCCTGAGCCGTTCGGACCCACGATCGCGACGAACGAGCCCTGCTCCACCTCAAGGCTCAGGTCGTCGATGAACGGGCGTCCGCCCAGGCTGATGGTGACGTGGTCCAGGGAGACCCTCATGCTCGCTTCCCCTCGGAGTTCATCAGCCAGAGGAAGAAGGGGCCGCCGATGAGGGCGGTGAACACGGTGAGCGGGTACTCGTTGGGGCTGCCGACAGTGCGTGCGACGAGATCGACGAGGATGAGAAACAGCGCCCCCGCGATCGCCGAGACCGGCAGCAGGCGCCTGTGGTCTGACCCGACGAGCAGCCGCATCGCGTGCGGGATGATGAGGCCGACGAAGCCCACTCCCCCAGCCACGCTCACCGCCACTGCCGTAAGGACTGCCGAAACCAGCAGCAGCCCGAGTCGGGTGCGCCGCAGGTCGACGCCCACTGCGGTGGCGTCGTCGTCGCCGAGTGCGAGAGCGTTCAGGCCCCGCGACTGGGCGAGCAACCACGCCCCCGCAATGACGAGGACCACCGCAGGCAAGACCAAGGCCGACCACCGGGCCCCGGCGACGCTTCCCATCATCCAGAACAGGATGCCTCGCAGCTCACCGGGATCTGCGTGGAGCTGGACGAAACTGGTGCCGGCCATGGCGACGTAGCCCAGGGCCACCCCTGACAGCACGAGCCTCATGTCGGTGAATGAGCCGGACCGCTGCGCGAACGCGAAGACCAGTCCGAGCAGCCCGATCGCCCCGACGAAGGCGGCGACGGAGGTCGTGAGGCCCAGCAGGGCGGCCGACCCGAAAGCCATCACCAGGACGGCCCCGAACGACGCGCCAGAGGACACCCCGATGATGTAAGGGTCCGCCAGGGGGTTGCGAAGCAGCCCCTGAAGAGCTGCCCCCGCGAGGGCGAAGGATGCCCCGACGATCCCGGCGAGGACAACCCGCGGAGCTCGCAGATCCCAGATGATCCTCTGGTCGAGGGGATCGACCGAGCCCCTGTCCCCGCCGAGGTTGCCCGCGACGGTCCGAACGACCGCCTCGGGGCTCACGGAGACGCTGCCGATCGAGACCGCCACGACGGCGACGACGGCCGTCGTGGCGGCTAAGACGACCATCCACGCGAGCAGCGAGCCCCGTCGCGCCGGCGACGTACGAACCTCCACGAGCCCCGGCCGATCAGAAGGCGTCGGGGTGCGCAGCGCGAGCGATCTTGTCGATCGCCGCGGCATTCGTCGGCCCGACGTACACCCCGTCCGACACGGTCACGTAGCTGTTGTTCTTGGCTGCGTCCCACTGCGGGTACTCGGCGAAGAGCGCTGCCGCCTCAGCGTCGAGGTCCTCGCCCCGAGTGAACCCGCCCACGACCAGGATGTCCACATCGGCGGAGGAAAGCTGCTCTTCGTCGATGGCCGAGGTGAAGGTCAACCCACTGTCCTTAAGTGCGCCCGAGACGCCTGCACGGGCGAGGACGTCGTCGAATATCCCCCCGAGGAACACGGCGGGCATCCCGTTGGGCGTCATCATCGACATGCCGGGGAACACGATCAGCCCCGTGGGCTTCTCCTTGCCTTCGACGGCTGCCGACACGGCGCCGATCTGACCGCGCAGATCGTCCACGAGGACCTGCGCCTCGTCCTGCACGTCGAAGACATTGCCGACCAGGTTGAGGAAATCGAAGGACGACTCCACGGTGGCCTCGTCGAACGCGCCGAGTTCTTCCTCTGTCGCGTCTTCCTTGCCCATGGCGCAGTTGGCGGGGTTGACGAGGGTCTCGATGCCCGCCTCGGCGAGCTCCTCCCGCGACGACTGACCGGAACTCGGGTCGAACCCTCCCGAGGTCGTCGCGATGACGAGGTCCGGCTCGAGCGCGAGGAGCTGCTCGGCGGGGATCTCGAAACTGCCGGCCATGTCGACGTCTCCCGTCGGGAGCGCGTCGATCTGCTCGACCAGTCCCGGCATGTCGGACATGCCGTAGTTCTGGGTGTTCGCGAGGATCGTGTCCTCGAGATCGAGCATCACGAGTGATTCCACCTCGGAGACCGACGCTCCGTTCATCAGGACGACTCGAGAGGGCCGCTCGTCGAACGTCTGGGTGAGGCCGCAGTTCTCGATGCTGAGGGGATACGACGTCGGCCCGCCGGTGAGCGTCGTCCCGTCGCCGACCGGGCCGGCTGAATCGGCAGGAGACGGAGTGGCCGAGCACCCCACCAGGGCGGTGAGGGTGACGAGTGATCCAAGGGCCAGCGCGGTACGTGATCTGGCGAAGTGCATGGGAGGGCCTTTCTTCAGAGGGAATGATTGACTCTACAAGTTGTAGAACACAGCGACACGCGGATTCCTCCACGTCGACACACCGTGCGCCGCATGGCGAACGGATGCCCGTGCAGTGTCAGCGTGCGGGGGCGCGGAGCTCTTCGACGAGCGGTGCGAGGAAGTCGCGAGAGAGGTCGGTCAGTGCCGGGCCGGCCTTCTCGGGAGTGCCCGTGTCGATTGGGGGCTCAGGGGCGTACTCGGCGCCCAGAACGGCGAAGCGTGCCATCTCCTCCCCGCACAGGTACGAGACCAGCGTGATGGCGAGGTCCATGCCAGCGGTGACTCCTGCCGCTGTCAGCCGGTTGCCGTCCTCCACCACGCGCTCGTTGACCTCGACGGCGCCGTAGCCGGCCAGGAGGTGCCGGACGGACCAGTGCGACGTCGCACGTCGTCCCTCGAGGAGGCCTGCGGCGGCGAGAGCGATCGAGCCGGAGCAGACGCTGGTGACGTAGGTCGCCTGGTCGCCGAGGCGTCGCAGGTCGGCCATGGCACGGGCGTCACGGAGGAGGATGCCCGTGTCGCCACCGGGCACGAGGAGGACTTCTGGGGCGACACGCATGTCGTGGAGCGCCAGCGCGGGCACCAGGGCCACACCGCTGCTGCTCAGCACCGCTTCATCCGCGGAGCCCGTCGTGACGAAGTGCACGTCCGCGCCCGTCGCTGCCAGGAAGTGGAAAGGACCGACGACGTCGAGAAGCTCGAAGCCGGGGTGCAGGACGATCAGGATCGTCTTGCCCGTGGCGAACCGCATCCCGGGCCGCGCGGCGAGGGTGTGGTGAGCAGCGACGGAGCGGTCGATGGCGTTCTGCTTGGCGGGGTCGTCGCCGACGACGCTGAACAAGGTGCTCCCAGTCTGGTCGTTCCCTGCCGTGCGTCCAGGCAGCGCCTCGGTCTCCGTGCTGTCGTGGGATTCATCGTTCATGTCTGGTTCTCCTTCTCGTGATGGTCGTGGTGGGTCGAGGTCGGCCGTCAGCTGTCCGCATAGACGAGCTGCAGGCGACCGGTGAGCGGGTTGACGAGCGTGTCGGCGCGAACGCCGAACACGCGCTGCAGCAGCTGCGGAGTGAAAACCTCGCCCGGCAGCCCCGAGGCGACGACCCGGCCATGTTCGAGCACGACGATCTCGTCGCAGTAAGACGCCGCAAGGTTCAGATCGTGCAGCGTGACCAGGGTCGTGACGTCGAGCGCCCGGACGAGAGCGAGCAGCTGGAGCTGGTGTCGGATGTCGAGATGGTTGGTGGGCTCGTCGAGAACGAGGAGCCGTGGCTCCTGCGCGAGCGCCCGGGCGAGCTGCACGCGTTGCCGTTCTCCGCCTGAGAGCGTGCTCATGCCACGGTCGGCGAAGTCCTCGACACCAGCCCTCCTCATCGCCAGCTCGACGACTCGCCCGTCGTCGGCACGGCCCGATCCGAGCAGGCTGCCGTGCGGCAGGCGTCCGGTCGTGACGCAGTCGACGACGGTGAGTTCGAGGTCGACGGCGCTGTCCTGGACGACCGCCGCGGTGAAGCGCGCCGCCTCCTTCGCTGACATCGACCAGACGTCTCGATCGTCGGCGAGCACGGTCCCCTCGGCCGGCCGCAGCATGCGGTAGATCGTCCGCAGAAGTGTCGACTTGCCGCTACCGTTCGGACCCACCAGGCCGACGACGTTCCCGTGAGCACTCAAGGCCACCTCGTCGATGATCCGGCGTCCGGCGAGATCGACGCTGACGCCTTCGACGCGGAGCGCTCCGCCTGCCCTGACGCTCATCGTCCGCTCCGCCCGGAGCGGCGCAGCAGCCAGAGGAAGAACGGCGCACCGACGACGGAGGTGAGGAGACCGACCGGCACCTCGGTCGGCGCGAGGAGCAGCCGGGCGCCGATGTCCACCAGCACCAGGAGGAGCCCTCCGGCGAGAGCGGACGCAGGCAGCACCCAGCGGTGGTCGGAGCCGATCACCATGCGGACCGCGTGCGGCACGACGAGGCCGACGAACCCGATGGAGCCGCTGACCGCGACGACGACGCCGACGAGCAACGAGGTGATGACGAACAACCCCAGTCGCACCCGGCCCACGTCGACGCCGAGGCTCGCGGCCGTCTCGTCGCCGGTGAGGAACGCGTTGAGGACGGGGGCGAGGAGCACCAGCACGGCCGTCGACATGACCAGCACGAGGGCCGGTACCCCCAGGTCGCTCCAGGTCGCCGCGGCGAGGCTGCCGGCGAGCCACGAGAGCACTTGCCCGACACCCTGGTTCGCGCCGCTCGACCGGAGGACGAGGTAGCTCGTGACGGAGCTCAGCAGGTACGACAGAGCGACGCCCGCGAGCAGCAGCCTGTTCGGCGTGACGCGCCCTCCCTGCTGGGCGAGAACGAAGACGAGGAGGGTCGTGACGAGAGCTCCGACGAACGCGGCCACCGGTGTGGACACGGCGGCGAGGGCACCGGTCGTGAGGGTGAGCGCGGCCACCGCGGCGACGGAGGCGCCCGACGAGACGCCGAACACGAACGGGTCCGCCAGGGGGTTCCGCACGACGGCCTGGAGGACGGCACCCGCGACCGCGAGGGCCGCCCCGACGACGAGGCCGAGGAGGGTGCGAGGCAGACGGAACTCCCACACGATCTGGTCGTCGAGACCGTCGACGCGACCGAGGGCCCACGGTGCCAGGCGCCCGCCGACGACCTCGAGGACTCGACTCGGCGCGATGCCGACGCTGCCGACGGCCACGGACAGGACGACGGCCACGACGCAGGCGGCCACGAGCACACCGATCATCAGCTGCGGGTGTTGGAGAGCCCTGATCTGCTGCCGGGAAGCGGTGGCCGCGCCGTTCATGAGGAGGGGACCGTCAGGTCCAGGTCTGAGTGGATCGCGTTGGCGATCTTCGTCAGCCCGACCATGACCGAGATGGAGGAGTCGGTCTCCTGCGTGGGCACCTCGGTGATCCTGCCGGCCTGCACGGCGGGCAGGTCGGGGAAGTTCTCTTCGAGGAACGCCTTCTGGGACGCGAAGTCCTGTCCGGGAAAGGTCCCCACCAGGACGACGTCCGCGTCGGAGGCGGCGAACTCCTCCTTGCTGACGTAGACGGAGTCCGAAGGGAACACGTTCTCGCCTCCCGCTGTCGTGATGAGATCGTCGTAGATGCCGCCCGCGAGGACGATCACCGGACCGGTTCCGCCGTTGAAGTAGGCCGTCTTGACGGTCGGCTCGCCCTCGACAGCCGAGACGACGGCCGATCTGTCGGCCTCGAGCTCCGCGACGACCTCGTCAGCCCTGTCAGCGACGTCGAAGATCGTCCCGTAGTCGCGGAGCGTCTTCTCGACGGACTCGATGTTCCAGGTCTCGGTGCTCTGCGAGTCGGTCGAACCGCAGAGGTTGGCGCCGTAGACGGCAGCCCCGGTCCGTTCGAGCTGCTCGACGGACGCGTAGCCCTGCGAGGCGTCGAACGCGAAGCCGTCGAGGACCTGACCGGTCACGAAGTCGGGCTTCTCGCTGAGGAGGACCTCCTTCGAGGGGAAGCCCATCTGACTGCCGACGTCCTTGAGCCCCGTCGCCTGCGACGCGACCGACTCGGGATAGGGCGCGTAGTTCTCCTGGACCGCGACGATCCGGTCGCCCAGGCCCAGGGCGAGGAGCGCCTCGGTGTTCGACTGCCACAGGCTGACCGCACGCTCCGGTGGGGCGTCGATCGTGATCTGTCGACCGCAGTTCTCGAGGGTCACGGGATACGTGGTCGACGTCGACCGAGTCGACGCCGCACCGGGGGGCGAGCTCGCGGGCGTCGCCTCGCCGTCTGCGGCCGTGCACGCGGTGGTCAGGAGCAGGAACGCGGCCGCCGCCCCGGTTCCGGTGAGGACGTGTCGGACGGTGGGTCGCATGGGACTCCTTCAGTCGGTGATGACCGCTATTCTACGTCTCGTAGAAGTCTGCAGAGAAGTACTTCTCGACGATGAACTACATTCTGTAGAACACCGTCGTGACCACACCGGAGAACAACTCGAGGGAGCACCGATGACCACTGCCGATGAGATCGACCACCTCCCGTGGCTCGACACGGCGACGAGCCTCACGCAGGTGGTCGCCATCGCCGTCTTGATCGTGATGGTGCTCGCTCGACCCACGCCGGACGACGACGACCCGCGGGCCGTGACCCTCGGCGACGACGTCGCCTCCCTGAGGCACCTCGCCGACCGGCTCGCCTCCCGATTCGCTCGAACGCGTCGAGCACCGAGAGACCCGTCGTGACCCCGCCGCTGTTCCGGGCCCTGCGCGCCCGCCGGACGCCCAGCTCCTCGACTCGGGGAATGACCCGGCCTGCAAGACAGTCAGTACGCGTGCACGACATCACCCGGGCGGCCCGCGACGCGCTCCTCGTCGAGCTCCGGCCCGTGCATCCGGACCAGGAGCTCGAGACCTTCGAGGCCGGGGCGCACGTCGACCTCCACCTCGACGAGCGCCTCGTGCGCCAGTACTCGCTCGTCAGCCACGGCGAGGACACGGCGAGGTACCTCGTCTGCGTGCGGCACGACCCGAACGGTCGCGG
>Ga0308170_10001703_pt1 | contig 20209 bp, 21 predicted proteins | sample PhyBR2_2_FD_202136 | JGI IMG/M metagenome (GOLD analysis project Ga0308170, IMG submission 202136) | Phyllosphere microbial communities from UC Gill Tract Community Farm, Albany, California, United States - DLSLSB.R2 | ecosystem: Host-associated > Plants > Phyllosphere > Unclassified | place...
GGGAGCCGCGTGCGTCGGAGGTGGAGCGGCCGGGGGAGGAGGCGGACGAGGAGGCGAGGCGTGTCGAGGGGGCGGTGCTGGTCGAGGAGGAGGGGGAGGGGACGGCTCGGCGCCGCCGTGGTACGCTGTGCGCTCGCCCTGCTGCGTCGGGCGGAACTGGAGCCTCCACCGGTGCCCAGCTCCGTCGCGCGGAACCCACTCCTCGGGCTTGCCGTCGCCCTTCCTCCACTGACCTTGACCGAATGAGGAGGAGGGTGCGGGCGCGGCCTGCCAGGCTGACGGCGGTGGTGGACCGTGCTGCTGCTGCTCGAGACCTTGTGCGACGGCTGACCAGTTGTCCGGCGGGAGCGGCTTGAGCTGCCGCGACGTGTGGGGCATGGTCGAGGTTGAGCGAGGTCGGGGACGGCGATGAGGGTTGAGAGAGGGAGGGGGAGGCGAGCAGAGCGTGCACTAGGTCGGCACGTAGGTCTGCATGAGGACGCGCTGCGCTCTGTGGCCCTGCGCGAGGGGTGCGAGCCGATGTCAAGCACCGTTCGGTCGAGGAGCGAGTGGGAGCAGGCTGGGCTCACCTGGCTGTGCGGCGGTTGGCGAGAGACGGTCGAGGCGTGTGCTAGACGGCTGCGCCGAGCGGCGGGTCGCCCAGGCGGAGAAGGCGAGGTGGAAGGAGCGAGAGCGGTGCGAGCCGGACGAGCGCGGTCAGGACGAGGCACAGCACCGCTCGCCGCGCGTGCCGTGCTCTCTGTTATCTCGCTCGGCCCACTGGCAAAAGTAGGGACGCAGCGCACACGACAGACAAGCCGCAGCGCGCCTGGCCGCAAAAAGCGCACCACGAGCAAAAGAACGCTCCCCGCTCCCGGGATCGAACCAGGGACTTTCAGATGACGCAACCGATTACAGTCTGACACTCTTCCAGCTGAGTTAAGCGGGGTTTGTTGTGACAGCGGCGGCTGGCGTGCCCACTCATCAAGCGTTGCGGTGTGTGGTCGCAAACTTCGCCGAGCCCGGCCCCACTTTACCTGATCTACGTCTCCCCGAGCAGTGTATGAGAGGCTGTACAGATCGGAGTGCGAGGACTCGCTCGGCGACGCAGCTCCTTCGGCGCACGGACCCTTTGAGAAGGCCGACTTCTGCTCGGACTCGCTCTCGGCAAGCTGGCTCGCTCGCGCTTTAGAGAGGTATTGGTGACCGTCGATGCAGAGGGTATCTCGATAAGCCCGGGTACGTCTACCATGTACAAGTGCCAAGCCCTCACAGGGGCGTCTAGCCGCCGAAGAGCCTCCTCCGCTCGTCGACGCTCAGCAACGTCCAGCGCTGCGCCGCCTCCGAGCCCACCTGCGTCGCCTCACCCTCGTCCGCCCGCTCGTCGCCCTCAGCGATGACTCCTTCTCGCGCCTCGTCCTCCTCGTAGACGCGCCGCACGGGCGCCTTCGTGACGAACCCGAGCCCGACCCCGAGAGGCATCCCGCCGACGCCGCTAAGCGCCCGACTCTCCCTGCGCGCCTTCTTGCGCGCCTTGTCCTTCTCCTTCTCACGCTCGAGCGTCTCGGCATCGCTCACTGCGCCCGCCGTCGTCGCCGAGGAAGCAGCTGACGGCCCGCTCGTGAGCCCTGCTGCGGGCGCCGGCGCGTCGAGCGGGCCGTCGAGGCCTGCGAGCGCGGTGCGGAACTCGGGGCCGAGCGAGAGGCGCGGCGTCGAGCCTGGGTTGGGCGACGACTCGGCGGCGGCGGGAGGGGAGGAGGCCGGCGACGTCGAGGCGGGTGCGAGAGTTAGAGAGGACGAGGGCGCTCGAGAGGCTGCAGAGCCGGATGCGGCGGCGTCGAGGTGGTCTCGTGGAGGAAGAGACGGCCCCAGCGCCGGCACAGGCGCCGTGGAGGACGAAGAGTGGGCGGGCGACGCCCCTCGCGGCGGCGGCGGTGCGACGGCGGACGACACGGGCGACGTCGATGCCGAGGCAAAGCGGTCGGCGATGGGCGTCTGCTGCGGCGAGACGGAGCGCGTCGAGGTCGGGATCGAGTCGTTGCTGGACGAGAGGTGCGTCGGCGAGGGTCGGGTTGAGAGGGAGGAAGTGGAGGTGAGGGCGGGCGAGAGGGAGAGGGGCGGCTCGTCGATGACGAGCCACTTGTCGCCGGCGAAGGAGCGGCTCGTCGAAGGAGAGGCGGACAACGTCGAGGCGGCGGCGGCGGACGGTGCCGAGGTGGAGGCCGAGGAGGTATCGGCGGCTTGTCGTGCGCGACCATCTGCACAGACAAGAAGGCGCAGCGTCAGCGCGCCGCGCATCGCAGATCCGCACAGAGAAGGAGAGAGACGCACCGTCGTTGCCGCCGCCGAAGAGCGCCTCCCTCTCGCCCACGAGCGCACCCAAGAACCCGGGGCTGAGCCGGAGCGTCGGGCTCAGGATGAGCTTGAGGTTGTTCAGGCTCATCTTGTTCACGTGCTCGTGCGCCGCGAGCCGCGCGAGGTGGAACGCGATGGCGCGCAAGAGGTAGAAGTGCTCGGCGGGGAGCGCCGACGTGAAGAGGGTGCGCAGCTGGGCGACGTAGTCGGGCGGAACGTGCGCCGAGGCGGGGTTGGGCGACGCTGCGGGGCTGTTGCCGCGAGAGGGGAGGGTCGTTGCGCCCGAGAGGAAGTGAGACGACGAGGCGGCGTGGCCGAGCGCGGCGGTCGTGAGGGCGTCGATCGACGGCTCGAGTTGCTGCGACAGGAGTGGGTCGGGGACTGCGAGGTGCGACGGGCGCGGGGAAGAGTCAGCGAGCGTTCCTCTGAGCGACAGAGAGGGTAGGAGAGACGGGACGCACCTTCCCGCAACCACCCTTTCCACGCGCTCGCGACCGCATGCGGGTCCAGGTCGGCCGGCCCGATCTCGCGCAGGTCGAGCTCCTGCCCGACGCCGGCGTCGTACATGCACCGCAGCTGCGCGACCATGTGGCTCCTGCCCGGGACGCGGTACACGCCCTCCTCGCGCGGGCCCCACAGCTCGAGGTACTCGAGGAGGCGGAACGCCGCGCCGGGGAGCCAGTGCCGCGCGTCGGCGCCCGTCACCGGGTCGTCGTCGTTGTACTCGGCGTCCGCCTGGTCGACGCCGCCGCCGCCGCGCGCCGAGAAGAACGACGCCGACGGGCCCGACGCTCGAGGAGGGGCCCGAGTGCGCTCGACGAGCGGTACGAGCGGCGCGCCGAACGCGACGCCGCGCGCGTTGGGCACTCGCACGCCGAGAATCGTCGTCGGGAGGCGCAGCGCGCCCGCTGCGCCGCCTGGCGCGCCCGGACCCGCACCCGGGTCGAGCCCCGCGAACGAGGGGCCCGAGCCCGGCCCTGCGAGCGGCGGGCTCGCGAGCGCGTACGGCGCGTCGCCCGCGCCCGAGACGGATGCCGCCCCGGCGCGGTGCGTCTGGAGGCCCCTCCAGCCGTCCTGGAGCTTGCCCTTGCCGCGGCCGCCCCAGTCGCGCGCGAAGCCGACGCCGGCGCCGAGGCGGTCCTTGAGCTTGGCCTGCTGAAGGCCGCGGCCGAGGACGTTGAACGCCGACGAGGCCGACGACGTGTTGAGCGACGAGTTGTACGACGCCGACGAGGACAGGGTCGACGAGGACGAGGTCGAGGTCGACGAGGAGGCGTTGGCCGTGCCCGGGTGCTGCGGTGGGCGGGCGCGCCAGCGGTCGGGCGAGCGAGAGGGCGAGGTCGTGATGGTGGGGATGGGTCGAGGGGCGTCCGAGGCGTGGAGGGCGGCAAAGGGGGACAGGGTCGACGGGCACGACGACGAGGGCGACTGGTGCGCGTCGTCGAGGAAGACGTCGCCGACGGGTGCGGGTCTCGCGGTCGGCACCGACACGTTGACCGGGCGAGGAGGGACGGCGGGAGGCATGCGCGGGCTCGGGCGCGAGGGAAAGGCGCGACTGGGCGAAGGGCTGCCGCCGCCGAGCATGGGCGAGCCTCGGGGCGAGCGCGGGGTCCTCGCGCCGGCCGAGCGCGCGTCGCCGGTCGAGGGCGGCGGCGAGGGCGTCGAGGTGCCGCGGTCGCGGGCCATGGCGCGCATCCACAGGGTCGGGCTCGTCTCGCGGCTCGGCGGTGCTGCGGCGGCTTGGCCATCGCAGTCGTCGTCGGGGCTGCTGCCGCTGGCCATGGGCGGCGGCGAGCTGGGGCTGGCGGTGCGCGACGGCGGCTTTGGCGGGATCGGCGGGCGGTACGAGGTGCGCTTTGCCGTGTCGAGGGCGGGCTGGTCGGGAGGAGGGGCGATCGAGCCGAGGCGGGGCGAGGTGCTGTCGCGGTTGAGCTGGTCGAGGTAGGCGTGCGGCAGGGCTGCCTGTGCCATGTCGGGCGAGTCGGCGTCGCGCAGTCGAGCGGTCTGGCGTGAGCTCAAGCTGGGGCGATCGGGCGAGGTGCGAGGCCCAGCGCAAGGGGACGACGAGGTGACGAGGCGAGGAGGGGGCGCGCTGTCGGGTGCGGCTCTGTAGGGCGCAGGCGAAGGCAGTCCTGCTGCTCCTGCTGGCCTTGGTGCGAGCCAAGAGGGAGCAAGGAGGGCGAGGAGCCGTCGTTCGTCGTTCGCGCTCATCCTCATCACTCGCACAGCTCTCCTCACCACGACACGCTCCTGCGCCTGGTCTGAGCCGCCCAGATTGTCACCAGAGTAGCTCGCCACCGACTCGTCCAGACAGCGCACTCCAACACAGCGTCGCCGCCGCCGTCTCTTCCTCGTTCTCCCCACCTCTCCTCCTCGCCTCGCCGCCGTCATGTCCCTCGCCGTACAGCGCGCAGAGCAGCTCGCCCGCACCCATCACGCCCGCTACGACCCGTCGCACGACTTCCACCACGTCACTCGCGTCCGCGGCCTCGCCCTCGCCATCGCCCGCTCCGTCTCCGCCGCCGACCCGTCCGCCCAGGTCGACCTCCTCGTCGTCGAGCTCGCCGCACTCGCTCACGACCTCCTCGACAAGAAGTACCTTCCGATCGGCCGTGTACCGACCCCGAGGGAGCACCTCGACGAGCACCTCTGGACCGGCTTGAGCCAGGACGACGTCTCGGACGACCAGCGACGGCTCGTCGAGCGCGTCGTCGACAACGTCAGCTACTCCAAGGAGGTCAAGCGCATCGCCAACGACGACCAGACCGAGTGGCACCTGTCCTGCCTAGAGCTGCACTGGTGCGTCGGCCCTTCCTCCCTCCTTGCCCTCTCGCCGCGCGAGCAAGCTGACGCTTGAGGATATAGTGCAACTCTGACTCTCCCTCCACCCCGCAGTGTTCAAGACGCCGACAAGCTCGACGCCATGGGTGCCTTCGGTGCGTCCAGCTCGCGCTCGTTCCCTCTTGTAGTCCGAGCGGGACTGCCGGCCGAGCTGCTGCTGCGTTCGTTCTGGGGCTGACACGCACTCGTTCTTCTTGCAGGTGTCATGCGCTGTGCGGCATACTCGGCCATCACTAGCCGACCCCTATACCTCCCTCCCACGACCTCGGCGCCCGCACCCTCTCCCGCTTCCGCCTCCTCGCCCGCCGCACCCGCACCCGTAACCGCTCCCGCCAGCGACGACTCTGCGATCGCCCACTTCCACGACAAGCTCCTGCGCCTCGAGGGCATGCTCAAGACGGCGCGCGGGCGCGAGCTCGCGCGCGCGAGGACCGAGACGCTGCGCCGTTTCGTCGCCGACACGGAGAGGGAGTGGCGCGAGGCGGCCGAGGGGCTCGAGGGGAGGTAGCTGGGCAGGAGGAGCACAAGGTGGAGCGGGACAGGAGCCTAGCCGGAGCGAGGGCGAGACGGAGCAATGTCACTTTGGGCGAACTGCTCGAGGCGGACGAGCGCTTTCTGGTGCGGCTTTGTTCGAGCGCTCGCCTATAGCTGAGTCGAGCGCGAGAGCATGCTTGAGTAAGCGAGTACGAGGTGCGCGCCAGTCGCTGTGGCGGCAAGTTGACCTCGGAGAGCGAGTCGATCCCTCGAGTCGACCTCTCTCCTCGCCCACACTCGCTCGCCCTCTCCCAGAGCGCGAGTCTAGCTTCTACCAGCTACCACTACATCAGCACATGACGGCAGAAGTCGCACAGCAGCCCACGACGTCGTCCTCGACGGGCCTTCCTCCTCCAGCGTCCGCCACCCGCGGCGGCCGAGGCGGCTCTCGCGCTCGCGGCAGGGGCCGAGGGCGCGGCGGCGCAGCGCACAACGGTGCAGCAGCACGAGCGGGCGCGAACGGCGAGGCGGCGCAGGGCGCAGAGGGCGCAGACGGGCCCGCGAGGAGGACTGGCGGCGCGGGCGGTGCTGGCGCCGAGCGAGGGAGGGGACGAGGGAGGGGCAGGGGCAGGGGCGGTGCGCCTAGAGGTGCGTTCTTCTTCGCTGTGCTTGCTGTGCGCTCCCTGCGAGCGGCGCTGACGAACCTCGACTTCCTCCTCCTCCTCGACCTCCTCCCTGACCTCATCCTCGACCTCACCTCTCTCACCTCGCCCGATTCGCCCCTGCAGGCGAGCCCAACTCGCGCCGCGCTCAGTTCGGCGCCGCCCTCTCGACGGGCAACCCCGACTCGGCCCACCTCCATGCCGCCGCCGCACCCTTCGTCCCCTCGGCCGCCGCTTCGACCTCGACCTCGGGCACCTCGACGCCGCACAACCCGGCGCCGGTCAACCAGACGCTCGTCGAGCGCCTCATCACCGAGCTGTCGTCGGGCGAGGCCGAGTGCACCATCTGCATCGGCGAGATCTCGCGCTCGGCGCGCATCTGGAACTGCTCGGCGTGCCACCAGCCGCTCCACCTCGCGTGCGCCAACAAGTGGGCCGCCTCGGCCGTCACCTCGTCGTCCGAGCGCGCCCAGCTCCTCGCCTCGCGCTCGACCGACCCGCGCAACCCGGTCGACCCGGCGTCGCTCCTCGGCGGGTGGACCTGCCCCAACTGCAACGAGCTCTACTCGGCCGCCCAGGTCCCGACCAAGTACACGTGCTTCTGCGGCCGCTTCACCGACCCGCACCCGCGCCCGCCGGCGACGCCCCACTCGTGCGGCAAGCCCTGCGCCCGCCGTCGCCCAAAGGGGTGCGCCCACCCCTGCGCCCTCGGGTGCCACCCGGGCCCGTGCCCGCCGTGCCCCGTCGTCCTCAACGTGCCGTGCCACGACGGCAAGCGCACCCTCGGCGTGCGGTGCTCGGCGCTCCACGACGGGCGCGCCCTCGCCGACCTCTCGGACGCCGCGCGCGAGCTCAAGGACCAGCTCAAGAGCTGCGGCGAGCGACACGGCGCCCTCCTCGACTGCGGCATGCACGAGTGCGAGCGCACGTGCCACGCCGGCGAGTGCGGCGGGTGCGATGCCGTCAGGAGCAAGCGGTGCTTCTGCGGGCGCGAGACGCACGAGGGCCTGTGCGGCTCGACGAGGCCCGACGAGCGCGTCGACGGGTGCCGCCTGCCCGGCGTCGACGGCGCCGAGGGCACGTGGACGGGCGAGTGGGCGTGCGCGAGGCGGTGCGACGCCCTGTTCGACTGCGGCGTCCACCGCTGCGCCGAGCCGTGCCACCCGCACACGGACCCGGACGCGGCGCCGCACTGCCCCTCCTCGCCCGACGTCGTCTCGACCTGCCCGTGCAGCCAGACGCCGCTCGACCTCCTCCTCGGCGACCGCTCGCGCTCGCGCTGCACCGACCCGATCCCGCTCTGCGCCGAGCGGTGCTCGAAGCCGCTCGCCTGCGGGCACGCCTGCGCCCAAGGGTGCCACGCCGGCGCGTGCCCGCCGTGCCGCGCGCGCGTCCCGCTCGTGTGCCGGTGCGGCTCGAGCAAGACGGAGCGGCTCTGCGGCGAGCCGTACCGCGCGACGCGCATCGACCCGGACTCGGGCGAGGTCGTCGAGTCGGACGAGTACCTGTGCGCGCGCGTGTGCAAGGCGACGAGGGCCTGCGGGCGGCACCAGTGCAACCGCACGTGCTGCCCGCTCGCGTACCAGGAGGCGCTCACGGCGGGCCTCAAGGGCAAGAACAAGAAGCGCGCGCCGGCGACGCTCGCCGAGGCGCTCGCCGAGCAGCAGCAGACGGACCCGCTCGGCATGCACACGTGCGACCGCACGTGCGGGCGCAAGCTCAACTGCGGCATCCACTCGTGCGAGCTGCGCGACCACAAGGGCGCGTGCCCGCCGTGCCTGCGCGCCGACTTCGACGAGCTCGTGTGCCACTGCGGGTCGACCGTCGTCCTGCCGCCGATCCCGTGCAACTTTGTCATCGACTGCAGGCACCCCTGCATCCGGCCCGCCGAGTGTGCGTCCTCCTCTCTCCCCCTCTCCTCCCTTGCCTCTCCTCCCTCTTCCCCTCTCCCTCCTCGCACGCCTCTCCCACCTCCCACCTCTCTGCGTCTTTCCTCTCAGCCTGAGCTCTCGCTGACTCTATGCCCCTCGCTCCCCTCCTCCCCTCGTCGCTCGCTCGCTCGCCCGCAGGTGGTCACCCTCGGCTCCCACACGCCTGTCACGAGGACCCGGCATGCCCGCCCTGCCCGTACCTGACGACCAAGCCGTGCGCGTGCGGCAAGCGCGAGGTGCCCAACGTGCGGTGCTCGACCGACCAGCGCAAGGTCAGCTGCGGGACCGTGTGCGGCAAGTGCGTCGCCGTTCCCTTCTCTCCTCTCTCACCCTCCCTTCCTTACCCCTCCTTCCTCTTCCCTGTCGTACACCTTCGACCTTTCTCGTCGGCGTGCAGCAGCTGACTCTCGCTCTCGTGCAGGCTCCTCCGCTGCGGCTGGCACCGCTGCCGCAAGACGTGCCACTCGGCCGGCGAGACGTGCCTCAAGCCGCGCAAGCACTGCGGCCATCCGTGTCCTCTTCGTGCGTCCCCTTCTCGTCTCTCATCGCCGTCGTCGAGCCGCTCGAGCGCGCACTGACCCCTGCCTCCTCGCTCTCGATCGCAGCGTGCCACTTCCCCTCGGCCTGTCCCGCCGATGCGCCCTGCCCCAAGCTCATCAAGGTCCACTGCGAGTGCGGCAACCTGTCGCAGAACGCGCGCTGCGGCGCGTGCGACGACAAGCCCGAGGGCAACGCCGGCCGCCTCGTCAAGTGCACCGACGCCTGTGCGACGGCCAAGCGCAACGCGCAGCTTGCCGACGCGCTCGGCGTCGAGCAGCGCGAGGTCAAGACGCGCGAGGTCGAGTACCAGCCCGAGCTCGTCAGCTTCTACGCCGCCAACTCGGCGTGGTCGAGCGGGATCGAGGCGCAGCTCGTCGAGTTCGTCAAGGGCGACAAGCCGAGCTTGCACTTCCCCGTCATGAAGCGGCCCCAGCGCCAATTTGTGCGTCCCTCCTCCCTCTCGCTCGTCGCCAACCTCGGCCGCCCGAGCGTGCGTGCTGACTCTGCTCTCCTCGCCCTCCTCCTCCCTCGCCGCGCAGATCCACGAGCTCACCGACCACTTCCAGCTGCGCTCCGAGTCGCTCGACGAGGAGCCTCGCCGCTCGGTCGTGTGCCACCGCACGCCCACGACGGGCATCCCGACGCCGACGCTCGCCGAGGCGCTCGCGGCTTCGAGGAAGTCGGCCTCGATGACGCTCAACCTCGGCAGCCTGCGTCGGGCGCTTCCCGACAAGAACCCCAACAACGCGCTGTACCTCGAGGGCGTTCTTGGCTACGACGAGGAGATGCTCACCGAGATCCTCGTCCCGCACATGCGCGGGCTCAAGTTCATCCTGACCTGGGTCGTGCGTCCTCTTTCCTCTCTCACTTCTTCCTGCCTCGAGCACTCTTGCGCAGCTACTAACTCGCGCACGCCCCTGCAGACCGACGAGGACGTCCTCATCACGTTCGACCTGCCCGTCCTCGACCTCGAGACCAAGCTCTCGTCCGTCTCGTCGGCGCTCAAGCACGTCATCTCGGACACGGGCTTCTGCGTCAGCGTCGACCCAGTCGTCCTCGGCGACGACGGGCGCGTCGTGCGCGGCTCGTGGACCCCGGTCGGCGGGCCGTCGTCGTCGTCGTTCGGTGCGGCAGGTGCGGGCGCCTCGTCGTCCTCGGCTGCGTCGTCTGCGCCCATGAGCGCCCGAGGGTCGGCGAGCGGCGCGTGGAGGAACCAGGGCATCAAGACGGGCAACGCGTTCGCGTCGCTCGGGCAAGGCTCGAGCCCGCCCAAGCCGGCGCAGCAGGCAGGGCACGCTTGGGGCCAACTGATCGGCGTGGGGCACGCAAAGGTGCGTTCTCTCTCTCTCTCTCCGTCCCTTACTCGTCTCACACGTCCGAAGCTGACTCGCGCATCCCATCGCAGCCTCCTCGCGCCGTCGTCGCGCCGCAGGGCGAGCTCGAGCGTCACCTCCCCGTCGCTCCCGCCTCGCTCGTCGCCGCCCCCTCGGCACCGCCGAGCCGCATCCCTACGCCGAGCCTGCCTCCTCCTCCGCCCGTTGCGAGGACCGACGACGACGTGCCGGACGAGTGGGACGCCGGCCTCGAGGACGAGGCGCCGGACGACCAAGAGGTCGAGGAGAAGAGCGAGTTGGCCGACTAAAGAGGGTCCGCACCTGTGTTTAGCTCGCCCTGCACCGCATCGCACTGCATCGTCGTTCTTTCTGACTGGTCGCGCGTCTTCGAGCGCAAGCTGAGCAGAGAGCGAGGCTGTGCTGGTCTCGGCGATTCGGCACCTGGCCCCGCTCGGCGGCTTCGTCCTCTCTCATCCGCTCACGACCCAGCCTCGCCTTCTGCGCAGTCGCGCTCAGCATCAGCATGCCGATCCAGACGCTCGAGACGCTCGCCAGCACTCGCTCGCGACTCAGGGGCGAGGCGTCCGTCGCCGACGTCGTCTCCGGCGTCCGCCCGACTTCGGCACAGTCCTCCCCGGCGCAGCCCCTGTCCGTGGAGCCGCCAGAGCTACTCCCATCCTCCTCTCGCACCACACGACCCAGCCGGCGCTCCCACCAGCTCGCCCTCGCCCGCGCTCGGCACCCTCGCGTCCTCATCAGCCCGCCCGCTCGCCGCCCGCACCCACCTCCCCCCGCACACGGACGACCAGCCTGATCACCCTTCAACATGGAGCGCTCCGCCTCGCCCACGCCCTCGACGCGCAACCTCATCCGCTCGTACACGACCAGCTCGGACGAGTCGGCCGCCGAGCGCATAGCCGCAGCACGCGCGGCGAGGGAGAGGCGCCGGCTCGAGCGCGACCGAGATGGGCAGATGGACGACGAGATGGCGCAGGCGCGAGCGAGGCCGGTCGAGGTGCCGCGCTTCGAGGTCCACGAGGCCGACTCGATCGACGGCAGGTCGTCCTTCGGCGGCGCGGGCGAGGACGACGGCGACGGCGAGGACCAGCACGACAGCGCGACGAGCAGCTCGTTCGTGCCCAAGCTGCGGGTCCAGCCGACGTCGGACCGGTCGTACACGCCCTCGGTGCCGTCGACACCGTCTCGGTCGCAGCCGTCCAGCTCGCCCAACTCGTCGTCGACCGTCCCCCTTCCGCCTCACGAACCGACCTCGCCCGCACCCACGCCCGCGCTCGGGCAAGGTCCCCCCTCCACAACCTGCCCTGCGACACCCCGCCGCCGGTCCTTCGAGGTCGCCGACATCCCGGCCTTCCGCCCCAAGAGCCCTAGCCCCGCCGCGTCCCCCTCCTCCCCCTCGCCGGCCTCGACGCCGCCCCCCAGCACTGCGGCTCGTCCGACCTCGCCCGTCCATGTCGCTCTCGCAGGCGGCCTCATGGAGCGTCTCAAAGCGCGCCGAGCGGCCAACCTTGCCGCCGCAGCGCAGACGCTCCCGCACGCGCCGGCGCCTCCCGCCGCGAGCGACGCCGGCTCCTCGGCGGCCTACATGCCCTTGTCGGAGGTGCTTCCGCTCCCGCCGCACGAGGCGGCGACGCCGCCGACGTCGCCGAGCCAGGAGCCCGTCGCGCTCGAGTCGCCCGACCCGGTGTCGGAGCGTCGGGCGCCGAGCTCGACGAGCTCGAGCGACCCGCACGCCATCTCGACGCGCTCGGACGTCGACCAGGCGGTCGACGAGGCTCCGTACAAGCCGAGGCGCACCGTGTCGTCCAAGGTGTTCGGCCGCGCCGGCGAGGAGGTCGACTTCGACTTTACCCAGCTCTCGGACGTGCCGTGCGTCCCTCTTCCCCTCAGCTTCTCTCCCACCTTCACGAGCAGGTCCTGACGAGTAGTACCTGCAGCGAGCAAACCGAACACAGCACGCTCTCGAACTGGCGCGACTCGGTCCCTCAGCATCGGCGGCGCGGCTCGATCTCGTCGGCCAGTCGTCCCGCCTCATCCGTCTTCTCGGCGCCTGCACCTCTTCATGGTACGCTCCCGAAGCGCTTCTCGCTCGCGAGCAGCGTGAGCAGCGTCGGGCGGCAGCAAGCCGACGGCTCCTTCGCGCGCCCGTCGTACTCGAGGCCGATCCTGCCCGGGCCGGCGTCGTGGTCGGCCTTGCCCGAGGCGACGAGCAGCAGCAGCGAGCACAGCTCCCGAGCTCTCGAGGCGCCCGACAAGCGGCTCGACGCGACGTCGCACATCCTCGGGCGCAGCGGGTCGACCGGGTCCATCTTCCCGGCGTCGAGCATCAGCAGCGGTGCGAGCTCGTCCTTCTCGACCGCCTCCCACTCGTTCGTCGACGCGCGACCTCCCTCGCCTCCCGCTCGGCACCCGAGCCCGACGAGGCGAGTCTCGCCCGAGGTCGCTCGTCGTGCGGCCCAGTTCGCCCAGCTCGACGGCCCACCGCCCAGCCCGACCAAATCGGCCTCGAGCCGCTCGAGCTCGCCCGTCAAGCGCTATGCGCCTACCCGCCAGCCCTTCCCGCCGACGCCGTCCGCCGCCGAGCTCGTCGCGACCTTCCCGACCGGCTCGGCCTCGGCCTCGCTCTCGCAGTCCTCGGCGCCGGCCGTCGATGAGCCCGAGGACCCGCTCATCGGCATCACGCGCAGGCGCGATGAGCGGCGCCAGGCGATCGAGGCGTTTCGAGCGCAGCTCTCGCAGGACCCGCCGCCGCGCTCGGACGACTCGACGCCGCGCGCGGCGCCGCACTCGAGCAGAGCTCTGTCAAGCTCGTCGGTGCCAGGTGCGCCCTCAGCTCGAGCGGCGGCGACGAGGCTCACGCAGGGCGAGGCCGAGCGCAGGCGCTCGCCGTCGCCCGACAGCTTGATCTTGTGCGAGGTGCGTCCCCCTTTACCTCTCTGTGCCTCCTCACGCTTAGCGCGCTGACTCTATCGACATGCAGGGCTACCTCTTCACGCTGCGCGAGCACGGCGACAGCCGTCACGACCGCGACTCGCTCCTCGACTGGGTCCGCCCCTACAGCGTCCTCACCTCGGCCGGCCTCGACTTCCGCCCTACCGACCAAGAGCCCGGCACTCGCCCTAGCCGGGCCTTCACGATCGCCGAGTGCGCCCTCGTCGAGGACGAGTCGGTCGCAGAACTCGGCGCAGGCGGGCTCAGGCCTTTCGTCGTCGTCCTCAAGGACGGCCGGCGCAAGGACTTTGCGTGCGAGAGTCGAGGCGAGCGCGTCAAGTGGGTCTCTGCGCTTCAGTGCGTCCTTCTCCATCTCTGCGTCATGCCGAGGGAGCCAAACTTGACGCCTACCTCTCCGCAGGAACGCCATCATCTCGATCACGCGCGACCGCCTGCGCTCGGCCGACGTAGACCGTCACGGCGCGCCGCACTTCTCGACCAACGGCGGCTCGTCAGGCGCCGAGTCGACGCGCACGTTGACGCCGCCGGGCTCGCGCTTCTCGGCGACGAGGGGGACCGTGCGCAGCTGGTCCAGGTCCGGCGGCGCCGAGGCGGGCGAGGGCAGCTCTTCGCCGCCGCCATGGTCCCCTCGCGGCCTCGGCCTCTACTCGTTCGCCGACGACAAGCGCCGGCCGCTCGTCTACCGCGAGCACTCGACTCGGTCCACCTCGACGTCGTCTTCGCACGTGTACCTCCCGGAGAAGCCGACGGCCGACCGCGGGCGGTACGACCGCGACCTCTTCGGCATGTACAGCTCTCGCCCGTCGGCGTCGATGCCGCCCGTCGCCGCCGCTCGTCCGTCGTCCGAGCACTCGATGCGCAGCGACGGCGCGCTCCCTCCCCTCCCGCCGCTCAAGGACCATCTCGTCGGCCCGACCAAGCTCGGCCATCGTCGCGCTCAGTCAGAGCTCTCGACGTACTCGACGCCGGTCGACCAGCCGCCGTTCCGCCCCTTGCCAACCCGCCCGGGCTCGAGCGCCACCGCCACTTCCTCGTCAACGCCGTCGTCGCCCAAGAAGCGCTTCGAGCAGTCTTCTGCCTCATCTGCGGCGTCGTTCGTGTCGCCCGACGAGGTCGCTTCCCTCGAGCGCGAGCTGCGCGACCTCGGCAGCAAGGTCGAGACGGCGGCCTTCCCCAAGGTCAAGCGGGACGAGCGATTCAAGCGCGTGCAGGAGCGGCTCGAGACGCTGCAGCGGCGCCTCACGACTACCTCGACGCTCTCGCCTTCGACAAGGTCGACCGACAAGACTAGGGAGCTCGATCTCGCCGAGAAGGTGCGTCCCGAGCGCACGACCTCTTCCGGGCGAGCGCAAGCCTGACTCCCCTTCCCTCCTGCAGGTCGACTACCTCTTGCACGTCGTCAACACTGCGCTCTTCGACAAGCAGCAGCCACGCACACCAGGTCCGCAAGGCGAGGATGTGCTCATGTCGCGCGTCGAAGCCCGGATCCGGGACCTGCTCGTCAACCTCGACCAGCCGGCGCACCCCTCTCGCTCCTCCGACTCGTCCTCCTCCCCATCCACGATCAAGGCACGCGCCGAGCCCGACAACATGACCGTCACGACCCGAGCCGGCATCCACTCGCCGAGCGAGCACCGCGAGTGGCAGCGAGACCTCGAGCGCTTCAAGGTGCGCTCTCTCTCCCTGTTTAGGCCCCTTCTCCTTCCACATCCATGTTGTGCTGACTCCTCCTTCCTGCAGAACGACGCCACCATCCCCTACGCGCCCACCGCCTCGTCCGTCGCCTCGCCCAACACGGTCCTGCGCGAGCGCGAGCGCGCGAGCCGCAAGCTCCAGAACCTCTCGCCGCTCTCGCCCAACACGTTCGAGCCGTTCGAGAGCGCGGGCTCCTTCTTCGGCGCACACGGCGGCGGCACGGCGGCGGCACGATCGCGCGACCCCTTCGCCGGGACCGGCGTCGTCGAGTCGACCGAGTCGGGCGCCGCTCGTCAGGCGCCGCAGCAGTCGCACAGGCATCTCGTAGCAGCTCAGGTGCGCTCTCTCTCCATCTCCACCTCCTTGTCGTGCTGTCTCAGAACGCTCGCGCTGACTCTTGCGTGAGCTCGTTCGCAGCCCTCGGTCCGCCCTCGAGGCGAGTGGGCCGGTACCGCTAGCGCGCAGTCGGTCGTCTCGTGGGCCGAGAGCGACGTCGGCAAGGTTGAGCAGGTGCGCATGAGCTTTCTCGACCCGTCTAAAGGCTGCCGCGCACCGGCGTCGCTGACGCTGTTCTTCTGCAGGCCCTCTTCCGCATCATCGACGGGTTCGAGCGTCAGAACGGCTGTACGTCTCCCTCTCCCTTCACCTTCTTCTTCTGCTCGGCCGCTCACAGTCACACCTCCTGCAGCTCTCGCCGAGAACCAGCACCACCAGGAGCGCATCGGCCAAGTCATCGGCGAGCTTGCCAAGGTCCGTTCTCTTCCTGCGCCTCTCTCCCTCCAGCCTCAGAAACTCTTCCTGACTCTCCATCTTCGCTCGCAGTGGGTCGCCGAGGACCGGTCGCTTCGTGACGCCCAGTTCCACGAGCTCATCGGCGCCGTCCACGGCGTCGTCAAGCACGTCGCCGAGCTGCCGCAGCGCATGCTCGCCTCGCTCGGCGCGGCCGAGGCCGCCGCAGATGCCGAGCTCGCACAGCCGACCGTCGACCGCGAGCACGACGGCACGTTCGACCCGATCGCGCTCGACGGCCCGAGCGGCGGCGTCGGCGGCGTCGAGCCTGCGCCGGGTCCAGACGGCTCGCCCAAGAAGCGCACGCTCGGCCTCGACCCGCTCAGCTCGTTCGCGCAGCTCGACCGCAAGATGGTGCACGGCGAGGCGGCAGGCGTCGCTGGGCGCGTCAAGGGCCCGCGCATGCCCGGGATCCGACTTTGGGGTGCGTCCCGCCGCCTCTACTCGGACTCTTCCCTCCTCCTCTCACGAACTGACTCTTCATTCCTTCGTGCAGGTGCTCCCGAGCCCGTCGCCGACCGCGTCAACCGCTGGGGCGGCGCCGCCGTCGCCGCGAAGGCGTCCGCCGACGAGCTCGCGACCGAGGCGGCGCTTTCGGCCGACGACAAGGCGGCACGCGCTCCGCATGGGCCTGTCGTCGATGCGCTCAAGAGGGACGAGAAGCTCGGGGACGCGCTGCAGGCGATCGCTGACGGGACCGGCGACGAGGTGGATGCGGGCGCGGTTTCTCGTGCGTCCCTCTCCTTCTCTTTGCGCCTCAAGGGGATGCAGCTGACCCAGATTCACCTTGCAGTTGCAGTGTTCGAGATCCTCCAGACGCTGCGCGACCTCTCAACCAAGCAGGCGCAGCAAGAGGCGCGAGAGCAGGCCGAGCGCGACAAGCACGGCGGGCTCACGCTCAAGGAGATGGCCGAGCTCGAGGCCAAGCGCGCCGAGATCTTCCGCCTCGAGCAGGAGACTGTCATGAACTCACAGCGCACCGCCAGTGCGTCCATCCCGCCTCACCTTCTGCTCCTCGCCCTCTCGAGCCGAGCTGACGAGTGCGACGCTTGCCCGCAGAGATCAACGAGATGGTCGCCGCGCTCGCCGCCAAGACCGAGAAGGCCGACTCGCTCCTCGCGCAGATCGCCAAGAACGTCGAGGAGGGCAAGACGACGACGATGGACCCGGCGCTCTCGGACGAGGTCAAGCGCTTGCTCGGGTGCGTCCTCCTCTCTCTACGTGCCTCTCTGCGACCTCAGCCTCACTCACCCCTCTCCCTGCAGCGGTGTGCGGTCGGGCGTCGACGAGCACGTCAAGGACTTTCGCGGCCAGCTTACGAGCGAGGTGCGTCTCGTCCCTGTCGCCTTCCCCGCAGGGGGTCCGAGCGCACCCTGACACCTCTCGTCTTCCCCCTCGCAGGTCCAGCGCATGTTCAAGGAGGTGCGTGAGAGTCCTCTCCACCTGTGTGGGCGGCAAGCTGCTGACGATCGCTCTCCTCGCCGTCGCAGGTCGGCAAGCTTCGCGACGAGAAGAAGATGCTGCAGACCGAGATCGCCGAGCTCATGGCGGTGCGTTCTCCTTCCTCCTCACTCTCAGAGGTCTGGGCGTGCATCGCTGACGTCTCGCCGTGCGCGCAGTTTGCGGCAAAGCAAGGAGGAGGCTCGACCGTAAGTCCTCGTCTTGACTTCTCGTGCCTCGTCTACGCCGCTTCGCCCTCGAGGCGCCGTCCCTCCTCCCTCTCGATCAGTGCCTGATCCCCTTGCTCTTTTCTGTGTGCTCGCAGATCAAAGTTGGCGCTCCTGCACCTCCTGTCGCCGCTTCTCCCGTCGCCACCGGCGCCGCCGACCTGCCCAAGCCGGGCCTACCCTCGAGCGGCTTCTTCGGGCCGCGAGCGATGAAGTAGACATGCCGTGCGGTGGAATATGGACCTTTCTCTGTACCTTTGTAGACGAGCGGGTCTTTAAGAGCGGCGAGAGAAGCTGAAGAGCGAGACGAGGCCGGGCAGCGAGCGCGGCAACTCTGCGCAGGCCAGCGCGCTCTGGTGCGGCATCGCTAGCAGTGTATCTAAAGGTGAGAGACGAGCTGTCGCCCTTGATGGGGCGGCGCAATGGAGGAGGAAGCTCATCGGCGAGCGCACGAGCCGCTCCTTCCGCGAGCGAGTTCTCTTCACAGCGCCAGCTCTCACTCGCGCTTCGGACCTTGCCTCGCGAGCGATTGTGAGCATCTCGGCATGATGGGCCGAGTGTCGAGCGAGGGAGAGCGAGAGAGCGAAAGCGAGCGGCGCAGAGCAGGCGGACGAGCGGGCGTGCGGACGAGCCGGGAGGGTCAAAGCGCTCGACGCTCACTCGCCTGTCCACTTAAAAGCCTCGCTCTGCCGCTCGTGCTCGCTTGTGCTCGCCTCGAGAATGAGCTCGCCGAGCGAGGAGACACGTCCTGCTCACCGAGCGCGCTGAAGAGGTTCCGGCTCCTCGCCTCGAGCGGTCGACGAGGAGCGGTCGAGCCTCGAGCAGCGCTCGCAGCGCAGCTCGCTGCGTCTCGGCTAGCGGCCTGGCTTTGCTTCTGCGCAAGCCCCTCGTGCAGCACGAGTGGAAGAGAGAGAGGTCCAGCGAGAGGCAAGAGAGAGGAGCCGGAGGGGTCCGGGCGCGCTGAAGTCGACCAAGTCACCGACGTCGTTCTGCAAGCTCTCGCGCTCGCTCTCGCTCGCCCGCTCGGCGCCGACGAGCGCACGCACAGTAGAGAAGGGGGGAGGCCGACCTGCATCGCTCGTTGCACGACCCAGACGCCCCCATCCGAGCCCTGCCGCTACACAAACACGCGTCGATCCTCCTCTCTGCATCACGGGACAGCCCAGCCAAGACGTCGCGCGCGCGCGGACGCTTAGTTGCACTTCTTGACGAGGTCGTTGATGAACTGCTCGCGCTTGCCCGACTCGCCGCCCTCGATCCACTGCGGGGCCTTGCGCGTGCGGAAGCCGCCGTTGGGGTTCGAGAGCTTGAACGGCCACAGGAAGTTGGCGACCTGCTTGAAGTGCGGGCCGGCTGCGGGCGTGGGAGGTGGGAGAGAGTCAGTGGGGGTGTCCTGAGCGAGCGAGCGAGCGAGGGGACGACGAGAGAGAGGGAGAGAGGGAGGGACGAGACGACGCACCGGTGACGATCTCGTGGACGATGTCCTCGATCGAGAGAACGCCGTACTTGCCGAGGTTCTCCTCGATGATCTGGTTCGACGAAAGCGGGAGGCGCTGCTTGTTGACCTTGCCGTATCCGCGCTTGTAGATGAGCTCGCGGACCGTCTTGAGGTTGGGCTCGCCGTACGTGATGTAGGGCTCGACGCGGAGGAGCATCTCGGTCGTCGCCTTGGTCACCTTGACGAAGACGCCGTTGTTGATCTGGAGGAGACGGAGGAGCTGCAAGATCTTGCGCGGCTTCGGGGCAATGTTGTTGATACTGCGCGCGCGCGAGGGAGTGCGAGTCAGCGACTGCGCTCGTCGTCGAAGGCGCGCACACAGAGAGGGAGGGAGACGGGACGCACCCCTTGGTGCGCATGACAAAGTAGACCTTGGGCTGGGCCGGGACGTAGAAGTCGCCGTTGGCCTTGGCCTGCCTCCTCAGGCGGATCTCCTCGCGCTCCTTCTTGTTGTACTCGTTGACGTACTGCTCGGCACGCTTGAAGATGACCGAGCGCTTGGCCTTGCGGGCCTGTGTCGACGGACGGCGGCGAGAGCGAGATGAGGAGGGAGGAGAGGGAGGCACAGGGTCAGCTTCCGGCTCGGGCCCGTTCTCGATCATGCTCCTTGTCCCTCGCTCCTCCTGCACGAGCACGGGCACGTCGTCGTCGTCGCCGTCGGGTCGGGCTGTCGGCGAAGCGAGGCTGCGGCGAGTCGAGGTCGAGTTGGACTGGCTAGGTCGAGTCGGGCGGCGGTAGTCGAAGGCGGTGGTCGATGTCGACGAGGGGGCGCAGCGGCACCGCAGCGCGCACCCGCGCACAATGCGCACACGCCGCACACGGTCGACGTGCGAGGGCTCAGTCCCGAAAGATGGTATGGTTGTCAAGATTGACCGCATCGACGCCCGTCGACTAAAACAGGCGCCTCAGCAATTTGGGTATATGTGATTGATAATCACGGCCCGGTCGAGTGCGTGTGCGGGCGTGCGGGCGGTGCGGGCGAGGGCGAGGCGAAGTCGAGGTCGGGGTCGGCGAGACGGGGTCGAAGTCGGGAGGAAGGGAGATGCGGCCAAGGCGGTGGCGTCGCAGGTCGAGTTGGCGGTGACGTCGGTGCCCATGTGCCCGTGCTCCACCTCTGTATCCACCCTGCCCAGCCGCTGCAACGAGAGGGGGAGGTGCGACGCACCTTGCGGGCCTCGAGGGCGGTAGCCCTCTTCTCCTCGCGCGACTTCTCAGTCGACTTGCGCTTCTGCGGGCGGGGAAGAGAGGGTGCGAGTCAGCTGGGCGGCTCTACCAGGGCTTCGAGAGGCGAGGGAGGGCGGCAAGACGGACCTTGAGGAGCGTCTCCGGGACAAGGGGGGTCGAGCTGTCGACAGGGGCAACGGGGAGGGGCATGGGTCAGCTCGGGTGGTCGCTCGAGGGTGGTACTGCTGCCCCAGGGAGGCGTAGGTGGCGCTCGAGGCGGTGGCTGATGGTGGTCGGCGGCGGGGCAAAA
>Ga0308170_10001707_pt1 | contig 20169 bp, 10 predicted proteins | sample PhyBR2_2_FD_202136 | JGI IMG/M metagenome (GOLD analysis project Ga0308170, IMG submission 202136) | Phyllosphere microbial communities from UC Gill Tract Community Farm, Albany, California, United States - DLSLSB.R2 | ecosystem: Host-associated > Plants > Phyllosphere > Unclassified | place...
TTTATGTGTCTGATATTACCAATAAAAACGAACCAATCAATTTCGCAACCGTTTACTGGAATTACCAGGTATTGGTAAATGGCGAAACTCCTTTGAGTTTCAATACCGGCGATATTACCGGCAAGTTTAAAATTATTGTGCAGGGCGTAACCGATAAAGGTGTGGTTTACGGCGAGCAAGAAATTACAGTCAATAGATGATGGTATCTCAGCAGGTCGGTGCGGATACCAATCAGTAGATAGATGATGGTATATAGCCAATGCATTAAGATTCCCATCCGATAGCTATCGGGTCAAGCTGGGAATGACTGATTTTCTATGGAATGATCCTGTGTCCCGATCCATCATTTCCGTGCAAACGGGAATCTTAAAGAAAATAAGTTATCTATACACTATTCTTATTATCAGTTGGTGAAGCTGGTTGGTGCGACACCAACCAGTAGGCACGCGACGGATTTTCTACCATAATTATCTACACAAATTCTGATTTATTAGCGTATTTATGACGATTGTAACATTTGCGTTAATTATTGGTCAATACGGGTTAAAATCATCGTTCTATCTGGCTTTTTATAAGCCTAATTTTGGTCATACTACTAACTAAACTCAATACAATGACCAAATTAAAGATTACTTTGTTCACGTTGGCCATGCTCTGTTTCGTGCAGATTTATGGCCAAACGTCGCTCATTAGCGGCAAAATTACCGATGCACTGGGGCAGCCAATCCCGGGTATATCGGTAAAAGTTAAAGGAACCACAGGTGGTACTTCTTCCGATGCGAAGGGGATATTTTCAATTAAAGCTGCAAATCCGGCTACACTGGTTTTTAGTGGAATTGGTTATGCCTCTAAAGAATTTGCCTACAGCGGGCAAAGCAACATAACCATCATATTAAGTGAAGACCAGCAAAACCTGAACGAAATTGTTGTAACCGCCTTAGGGGTGAAACGCGAAAAGCGAAATTTAACCTACAGCTCGCAAGAGGTAAAAGGCGATCAGATTACCCAATCTAAAGAACCTAACCTGGTAAATGCATTAGCGGGTAAAGTTTCGGGCGTGCAGATTACCAGCTCATCGGGTACCCCGGGAAGCTCATCGCGTATTGTAATCAGGGGCGCCAACTCGCTTTACGGTAATAATGAGGCCTTGATGGTAATTGATGGTATTCCGGTTAATAATGATGAAACCGGTAACCTGAACTCAGGGCCTGGTACCAACCGTATTGCCGATCTCGATCCAAACATTATTGAAAGCATAAACGTGTTAAAAGGTGGTGCCGCAACAGCGCTTTACGGATCGGATGGTGCAAAAGGAGTAATCATTATCACCACCAAGGCCGGTAGCCTGAATAAGAAACCCAGTATCAGCTTCTCTTCATCTTTTTCGATGGAAAAACCACTGTTGCCAGAAATACAAAATAAATATTCGCTGGGTTCTAATGGCGTGTATTTTGATGGGGTAAACCAAAAAACAAGTACCTCATGGGGTGCCAGAATGGATACCTTAAAAATTAACGGTCAGCCTGCACAGGTGTACGATCAGTCTGATTTGTTTTTCAAAACCGGTAAAACCTACTCCAATACAGTAGCCATTACGGGAGGAGGTACTTACAATTCTTACTTTCTGTCTTACACCAATTTTGCACAGGATGGAACGGTGCCTACTTCCTCATTTGACCGCAATACCCTTTTCGGGAAATTTACCACGCAAATTGTAAAAGATTTAAATGTTACTTTTTCCTTAAACTATGCCAATACCAAAAACCGCCGTCTGCCAGAGGGTTATGCATTAGAAAGCCCGGTGTGGACTATTTTTTCAGCACCGGTATCATACGATATGCAACCTTCGGTAAACCCAGATGGGAGTCAGCGTTTGTACCGTTTCTCACGTAATAATCCTTACTGGGTGTTAGATAACATCAGCAATACTTCAGTTGTTAACCGTTTTCTGCCCACATTTACGGCCGATTATAAGCCTTTAAGCTGGTTAACCATTACCGAACGTTTTGGTGCCGATGTATATGTAGAGCAGGGTAAATACACCGAGTCGTTACTCTCGGTTTCTAATCCAAACGGAAGAATTGTAAATAATAATACCAATTTCAGGCAGTACAATAACGATTTAATGCTGAATGCGAATAAAAGTTTTGGCGATTTTAATGTTGAAGCCTTATTGGGTAACAACATCATCTCTACCTATTCGCAAAACGGCTATGCAAATGGTTTAGGTATTACCATCCCGGGTTTTAACAACATTGGGTCGGCTTCTACGGTTAAATTTACCGAAACCAGTTATCTCACACGGAAAGTAGGCTTTTACCTGCAATCGAACATCGATTATAAGAAATTCATTATCCTATCGCTAACAGGAAGGTACGATGGAGCTTCGGTACTGGCTAAAGACAATACTTTTTACCCCTATGGTTCGGCTGCCACAAGTTTTATCTTCTCTAATTTCTTCTCTCCAGGCCTTTCTAACGTGATGAACTTTGGTAAACTTAGGGTTTCTTATAGTACAGTTGGTAATGCGAGTATTGGTGCCTATAGCTTACTTACACCATACGAATCGCAAACGGTTAGAAATACAACTTTTCCTTACCAGGGGCAATCGGGTTTCTTAATTAGCCAGGTGCTTAACAACCCTAACCTTAAAAATGAGCGTATTAATGAGGTCGAAGTAGGTTTAGAAACCGGTTTCTTTAAGAGCCGTATCGGATTAGAGGTTACTTATTTTGATAAGAAAACTAAAAACGGGATCATCCCATCGGTTGCTTTGGCTCCCTCAACAGGTTTTAATGCAACCAGTGTGAACTCTGCATCGATGCGTAACCGGGGTATTGAGGTGTTGTTAAATGCCAAACCGATTGTTACCAAAGATTTTAGCTGGGATTTAACCATTAACTACAGTCGCATCAGAAACAAAGTACTTTCTATTTATAAAGACCTGAACCAGGTTGGTAATGGCTTTACTTTTATTTTTGTTAACCAGCCTTACGGTGTAATTTATGGCACCCGTTATGCGCGTAATGCTTCAGGTCAATTGTTAACTGATGATGGTGGCCTTCCATTTGCTGCAGATACGCAAGGCATTATTGGCGATATTAATCCGGATTGGATGGGTGGTATTGTTAACAATTTCAAGTACAAGCAGTTTACTTTCAGTTTCTCTTTTGATATGAAAAAGGGTGGCGATATTCAAAATAACGTAGATGGTTATGGCTATTTCTATGGTACACCAAAGGTAACCGAAGATCGTGGTCCGCGGGTGGTAGAAGGTGTTAATGCCACAACAAGTTTACCTAATACCGTTTCGGTGTTAGGGCAGGCTTATTATCAGCGTGCCAACAGCGTTTTAGAATCTGTAATTCAGGATGGAACCTATGTGAAATTGCGTAATGTTAGCCTGGGCTACAATGTAAAACCAACCTGGCTGCAAAAAACACCTTTCAAAACCATTGGTTTTCAGGTAACAGGCCGTAACCTTTGGATTTATGCCCCACACTTTACCGGCGGCGATCCGGAAGTAAGTTCGTTTGGTTCATCAAATGGTTCGCAGGGAATTTATTCGTTCTCTACGCCAACCTCAAGATCGGTTGATTTTAGTTTGAAATTAACTTTGTAAGCCTTAATAATTAGAAAGAAATAACATGAAAAAGATATATTTTATTTTAGCCTTTGCCCTGATGGTGGCGCTGGCCGGATGCAAAAAATACCTCGATGTAAACGATGATCCCAACCGACCTATTGATGTAAAAGAATCGTTGATGTTGCCGCCTATACAAATGCTCATTTCGCAAAATATAAATGCAGGTGGCGATGGGAATTTAAGTTTGGTGCTGCAACAATACCTGCAGGTAATGGCACTTAACCAGGTGGCGCCAAATTTTGGTACTTACCTGATGTATAATGTGGATATGGATGGCGATTGGAACAATGTGTATGTGCGGACGCTGAATAACCTGAATTTGTTAAAGATTAAGGCCGCCGCCAATGGCAATGCTAAATATAGTGCTATAGCTAAAATCCTTACGGCCTATACTTTAGGTTATGCAACCGATGCCTGGGGAGATCTTCCTTACAGTCAGGCTTTTTTAGGGATAAACCAGCCTAACCCAAGCTATGATAGTCAGCAACAAATTTATGTTCAGATCCAATCGTTACTGGATGATGGCATTGCCGATATTGCTAAAAATACAGGTTTAACACCGGGCAGCGACGATTATATGTATGCCGGCGATATGGCAAAATGGAGAAAACTGGCCTATACTTTAAAAGCACGCTATTATATGCACTTAAGCAAAGCCCCAGGAAACACGGCAGCTGCACAGGCGCAACTGGCTTTAACCGCTTTAACCAATGGTATGCAAAGTAATGATGACGATGCCAAAATTGCTTTTAGTGGTGCTGCGGGTGCAGAAAACCCATGGCAGCAGAACTTTTTACCGGGTACCACATTTGTGTTGGCCAATACCTTTGTCGATGCCTTTACCACACGTAACGACCCGCGTTTAAGCAAAATGGTTAAACCAGCTAAACAAACCGGTTTATACACCGGCAGGCAGATTGGTTTAGATGAAATTGGAAGTTTGGAGGCCTATTCCGTTCCTGCTGATTTTTATGCTGGTGCCAATGCCAATAATTACCTGGTTAATTACACCGAAGCTTTATTTATTAAAGCAGAAGCTACTTTGGTAGTATCGGGCTTTGCCGCGGCACAACCATTTTATCAGGATGGTGTAAAGCAACACATGACCAAAGTAGGGGTGGGCACTACCGATATGAATACCTATATCACCTCTAGAGGTACACTTACCGCTGCAAATGCACTCCGTTTAATTATGGAAGAAAAATCAATTGCCAATTTCCTTAATGCAGAAAATTATACCGATTGGCGCCGTACCGGATTCCCGGCTTTAACGAAAGTGAAGAATGCGCTTTCGGAAATTCCGAGACGGGTACTTTATCCAAATACCGAAATTACCGCGAACCCACAGCCACAACAAAAGGCCAAAATTACCGACAGGTTATGGTGGGACGTGAATTAAAATAAATACGGTTAGTAAATAATGATGAGGGTACCCAGAATTGGGTATCCTTTTTTGTTGGATGCAAAAAAAAAAGTCCGTTTTCTGGGTGAAAACGGACGCTCTTTATTTTATGTTAATTTAATGCTTAAAATCTCACGCCAAAAGTTAAAAATACATTGTTTCTGTTGCTTTTAACATCGGCTACAGGTTCAGTATAATCGTTCAATTCGTAAGGGCTTGAACTGAAATTGCTTTTATAATTTTGATAAGCCAAATCGAAATAATAATTATCAACTCTATAACCAATTCCACCGGTGTAGTATTGGCCTTGATAAAATTTGTTATCACCACCTTTAATACCACTTCCGTTTACACCATAACCACCTCTTAAACTAATTTCATTGCTTACTTTTACTTCAGCTCCTACACGATAGTTTACAGTTTCTTTATACGAATTTTTGATAAAATCGTTAGAGCTGTTAATGGTTGAAATATCTGAATTATTATCAGCAGAAAAACGCATTGAAGAATAATCTACATAATCAACATCAGCAGATATTAAAGCGGTACCGGCTATAACGTAGCTTAAACCAGCAGAAGCTTTAAGTGGAGTACGCAAATTGTAACTGAAGGTGTAATATTTCGGCTCATTGTTCGAACTTGTAGGTGCCGTGGTGGCATTCCCTAAAGTATTAGCCTGTAAAGTTTCAGCAGTATTGTCTTCCAGGTTCATCCATGTTGGTGTCTGGAAATTTAACCCGATTCTTAGCTCATTAACTGGCCTGAAAATCATTCCCAGTTTTAGGTTAAAACCGCCACCTTTTGTTTCCTGATTTCTGAAATGCGTAAGATTGTAATTTTCATTACCGTTATAGATTGGTACTGTTGCACCATCATCATACGAATTAAGAGTACCAGATTCAGTAAAAGTAGCATCGCTGGTATATTTTACATTCACGAAACTAGCGGTAGCCCCAATGTAAACTTTGTTGCCAAAGTTTAGTGCTCCTGCTACATTAAATTCTGAGGTTGAACCTAAACGCGCTTCATTCCAGTTTTGTTTAAAGGTGGCATTATTATAAGGTTCTGCCGAATATTGATTAGGAAAAGTGGGCGTATTTTTATTAATTAAATAGCTGTTGTAAGCATCACCTGCAACTGTATTGTTTACCCCCGAACCGTTAGCCTGGTCAACATAAGCATCCCTGATAGAACTGTTGTTGTTAGTACCATTGTAGCTTATGTTATTCAGGAAATCATTGTTACGAGTATAACTTAAACCAAAAACACTACTTACCAAGCCTTTGCTTACATCGCTACCTTTCATTCTGGCTGCAGGGCTGTAAAAAACAACCCCAAGGTTATTCAGGTTGATCTGGCTTTTATCTGCTTTGATATTGTTGCCTAAGAAAGTGCTTTGGTTAGAAACACTATTAAATTCGGGTGTAATGCTAAATTCAGATTTGGTAAACAGGCCCAAGCCTGCAGGGTTGGCATTGATCGAACCAATATCTCCACCTACGCCAATTTGGGCGCCCCCCATGCCTTTAAATCTGGCAGAAGAACCGTAATTGGTTTGAGAAAACCGATAAGCATCTGGTGCATAACTTTGGGCGTAAGCCGTTCCCATAGCAGCTACTGTAGCTACTAGCGAAGCTAAAATATATTTCTTCATGTTGTGTGTTTAAATTGATTAACCTCTTCCTGCTCTTGATGGACGCGAACCGCCGCCACCACCGCCGCCGCCGGTAGAACCACCACCGCCACCGCCGCCACTTGATGGTGGAGGTGAATAACTAGGTCTGCTTTCGGTTCTTGCAGGTGGGTTATAACTTTCATTTCTTGTAGGTCTGCTGCTTTGTGTGCCTTGTTGAGGAGTATAGTTATCATTTCTGGTTGGTCTACCACTCTGTACACCCTGATTTTGAGTATATCCTCCAGCTGCTTGATTTCTTACAGGTCTACCAGCATTGTTATTCGGTACGTAAGAAACACCACCATTTTGATTGGCTATGCCTGATCTGCCTGGTCTGCCACCGTTTCCGCTATTGTTTCCATATCTTGGTACGCCACGGTCATCACTACCTGGTCTTGGTCTGTAATTACCTCTGTTGGTATATACACCGCCACCGCCATAATAGCCGCCGCCAATACCCCAGCCACCGCCGTAGTATCCGCCGCCGCCCCAACCATAACGGTCGTAGTAGGAGTTAGGCCCCCATGAGTTCCAGCCCCATGGATTGTTCCAGCCGTAGCCATAATTACCGTAATAGAATGGGTTATTCCAGATGCTGCCGTAACCCCAGCCACCGCCAAATCCGCCACCCCAGCCGCCTAAACCATAGCCGTTACTCCAGCCCAGGCCGAAACCTAAGTAATTTGAAGCGCCATAGCTGTTGCCATAGTAGTAATTATCGAAATAGGGGTCGTAATAGCCCTGAAAGCTGTAACCATTATGGAAACGGTTTATCCTTGATGAGTAATCCATATCGTAATAAGGATTACTGGTGCCATAATATTCGTCGTATTCCTGGTTGTCGTATTGTCCCTGGTTGCGCGCCTGTTGTTGTTGGGGTTGTACCTGAACAATTTCAACCTCTCTGGCTTTCGCCACAGTGTTATAAACATCATCGTTAGACTTGTTTTGAGCCAATTTTGATGTAGAGCATGATGCCACCAGTCCTGCGGCAGCAATCATTACAATGGGGAGTAATTTAATTGGTTTCATTGTGTTTATATTTAGTTGTGTGTGTGCATGGAATTTGGGTATTATATTCAAATATAACTATTTAATTAGTCGCATAAAACAACAATTAAATAAATGATCATATTTTGTTAAACTATTGTAGGCATAAATTTATAAATTTGTCCTCTAATTTTACAGTTTTTAACACACAAATTACGTTCCAAATACATAAGATGAGCAAAGAAATTACAAGCCGGGAAGCCGATTATTCGCAGTGGTACAATGATATCGTATTAAAAGCAGACCTTGCCGAGCACTCTGCAGTGCGCGGATGCATGGTTATTAAGCCTAATGGCTATGCTATTTGGGAAAAAATGCAGGCAATACTGGATAAAATGTTTAAGGATACAGGCCATCAGAACGCCTATTTTCCATTATTCATTCCAAAGTCATTTTTCTCGAAGGAAGCTTCTCACGTTGAGGGATTTGCAACAGAATGTGCAGTTGTGACACACTACCGTTTAAAAAACGATGGCAATGGTAACATTGTTGTGGATGAAAGTGCAAAACTGGAAGAAGAACTGATTGTGCGTCCAACTTCTGAGACGATTATCTGGAATACCTACAAAGGCTGGATCCAATCATATCGCGATTTGCCGATTTTGATTAACCAATGGGCCAATGTGGTAAGGTGGGAAATGCGTACGCGTTTGTTTTTACGTACTGCTGAGTTTTTATGGCAGGAGGGGCACACGGCCCACGCTACCGCCGAAGAAGCGATTGAAGAAACAGAACGCATGTTGCACATTTATGCCGATTTTGCCGAAAACTGGCTGGCTGTTCCGGTAATAAGGGGGCGTAAATCGCCAAACGAACGTTTTGCAGGTGCTTTAGATACCTATTGTATTGAAGCCTTAATGCAGGATGGTAAAGCCTTGCAGGCGGGTACTTCCCACTTTTTGGGACAAAATTTTGCCAAAGCTTTTGATGTTAAATTTACCGGTAAAGATGGCAAGTTAGATCACGTTTGGGCAACCTCGTGGGGGGTATCTACCCGTTTAATGGGGGCTTTAATTATGGCGCATAGCGATGATTCGGGTTTAATTATCCCACCAAAACTGGCGCCTATCCAGGTGGTAATTGTTCCGATTTATAAAGGTGACGAAGACCTGGCTAAAATTTCGACATACGTAAACGAGCTAAGTATGCGTTTAAAAGGTATGGGCATTTCGGTAAAATACGATGACCGGGATACGCAACGTCCGGGCTTTAAATTTGCCGATTACGAAATGAAAGGTGTGCCGGTACGCATTGCGATTGGTGGCCGCGATTTAGAAAATAAAACGGTTGAAATTGCCCGCAGAGATACTAAAGTTAAACAAACAGTACCTCAGGAAGGACTGGATATATACATTGCCAAATTGCTGGAAGATATTCAACAAACCATGTTTAACAAAGCCCTGGCTTACCGCGATGAACACATCACTGAAGCCAACTCTTACGAGGAGTTTCAGGAGTTGTTAGATACCAAAGCTGGATTTATTTCGGCACATTGGGATGGCACACCAGAAACGGAGCAAAAAATTAAAGAAGAAACGAAAGCAACCATCCGTTGTATTCCTTTGGATAATAAACTGGAAGATGGCGTTTGCATTTACTCGGGTAAACCATCTACACAAAGGGTGTTGTTTGCAAGAGCGTATTAATATGAGATATGAGACTTGAGATGTGAGACAGTAGATTTGGATCTACTATCACCTTTCATATCTCACCGCTCAAATCTTTAAAAAGTAAAACCAGATGTGAGATATGAGACTTGAGAAGTGTGATTTTGATCTCGTCTCACGTCTCCTATCTCACGTTTCAAATCTCTATAAAAATGAAATTCGCAACTAAAGCTATACATGCGGGTCAGGAGCCTGATCCAACAACTGGAGCGGTAATGACTCCAATTTATCAAACTTCAACTTACTGGCAAAAATCGCCTGGTGATAATAAGGGTTATGAGTATTCGAGAGGTACCAACCCAACCCGTAAGGCATTAGAAGATTGTTTAGCTGCTTTAGAAAATGCCAAATATGGTTTGGCTTTCTCGAGCGGAATGGGGGCTACCGATGCCGTATTGCGTTTATTGCAGCCTGGTGATGAGGTAATTACCGGAAACGATTTGTACGGTGGTTCTTACCGCATTTTTACCAAAATTTACAGCAAATATGGCATTAAGTTCCATTTCCTGGATCTTTCTAAGCCCGAAAATATACTGCCTTACATTAACGATAAAACCAAATTGGTTTGGATAGAAACGCCTACCAACCCAACGATGCAGATTATCGATATTGAAGGGGTGGCTAAAATTACCAAAGCGAAAAATTTAATCCTGACTGTTGACAATACCTTTGCTTCGCCTTACCTGCAAAACCCGATTGATTTGGGCGCTGATATTGTAATGCACTCGGTAACCAAGTATATTGGCGGTCACTCTGACGTGGTAATGGGCGCTTTGGTAACCAGTAATGAAGCTTTGTATAAAGACCTTTGGTTTGTGTACAATGCCTGCGGTGCAACACCGGGCCCACAAGATTCTTTTTTGGTTTTGAGGGGCATTAAAACGCTTCATTTAAGGATGAAAGCGCATTGCGAAAACGGCGAGCGCGTAGCCCGTTATTTAAAAACGCACCCTAAGGTTGATAAAATTTACTGGCCTGGTTTCGAAGATCATCCTAACCATGATGTAGCCAAAAAGCAAATGCGCGGTTTTGGTGGCATGATTTCGATTACTTTGAAAGGTGCCGATTTACAGGAAACTTTCAGGGTTTCGTCGAATTTTAAAGTATTTACACTGGCCGAATCGTTAGGTGGGGTAGAATCGCTGATTAACCATCCGGCTACAATGACGCATGGCTCGATACCGAAAGAGGAGCGCGAAAAAGTAGGCGTAACGGATAACCTCTTGCGTTTAAGCGTTGGAGTAGAGGATATCGATGATCTTTTGGAAGACTTAGCTAATGCATTGGCATAATAATTCAATCGGGCAGATGTTTAGCATTTGCCCGATTTTTACTTTTTGTAAAGCCAGTTAATGCTAAAATTAGTGGTAGCCCGGCTTTACACTAAATCTTTTTTGTTGAAGTACCTGCTTCATTAAAGTAATCGAAACAAAAAAGGATTCCGTTTCAATCCGGTTTAAGTGGCCAAAATAGTGCTGCTATTTTCGTCTAATCCAACTAAAAATGCAATTTCTAGAGCTGAAAAATTTTCTTGACAGTAAAGTAGCACAATACAACCGTCCAGATTTTATTGCGAATGATCCGGTTTGTATTCCGCATTTGTTTGAGCAAAAACAGGATATCGAAATTGCGGGTTTCTTTGCTGCGGTACTGGCCTGGGGGCAACGCAAAACCATCATCAATAAATGCCACGAGTTGCTTAACCGGATGGATAATGCCCCTTACGATTTTGTGCTTAACCACAGCGATGAAGATTTAAAGCGCTTACTGAACTTTAAACACCGTACTTTTAACGATACCGACCTGCTTTATTTTATCTCTTTTTTCAAAATGCATTACAGTCGTTTTGATAGTTTGGAGCAAGCTTTTGTACCCAGGCAGGAGATTTTTCTTGATGCCTTCCTGGAAGTAACTGATGGAGCAGGAGTGGTATCTAATGCTTCGGCGGTTTGTTTGGCTGGTGAGTTACAGGTTTCAATTGAGCAATGCCTCAATTATTTCAGGCAATATTTCTTTTCGCTGGATGACTTTCCGCACCGCACCAAAAAACACATTTCTTCACCACAACAAAAATCAACCTGCAAGCGCTTAAATATGTTTTTAAGGTGGATGGTAAGGGCAGATAATAAAGGTGTTGATTTTGGGATCTGGAATACACTAAAGCCTAAAGATTTGATCTGCCCTTGCGATGTGCATGTAGACCGGGTAGGGCGTTTGCTCGGGCTCATTAACCGGAAGCAAACCGATTGGTTAACTGCCGTAGAATTAACCACTCATTTAAAAGAGTTTGATCCATTAGATCCGGTTAAATACGACTTCGCTTTGTTTGGTCTTGGCGTTGAAAAAGAATTTTAGTGTTACTTTTAAATTGAGAAAAGTCAAGAAAAACTTCTTTTTTAGAATCAATCTTCCTATTATTACGTAGTAATTCTACTATTTAGGGTAGAATGCTGTCTATCCCAACAGTAATTTCTATGATCGCAGTTAACTTATCTGATGAGGACAGGTGGAAGAGATACAATAATTTTTCGCCCTTAATCTCCATTTTTAAAAAGTTTCATCCGCTGAACGATGAAATTGAAAAACGTATTAACCAGCATACTTTTCCAATTAGCTATAAGAAGAATAAATACCTGGTTTCGCCTGTTGACCGCAATAAATTTCTGTTTTTGATTGTGAAAGGTGTTGTGAGGGGATTTATTAAAGATGGAACTGCAGAAATTACTACCTGGATTGCAAAAGAAAATGAAGTGGTGGGTACGATACGCAATTTATGGGTAGAAGGCGATTCGGAAGAGTATTTGCAGGCATTGGAAGATGTAGACTTAATTGCCATTCCGCATGTATTATCAGAATACCTGTACGAAAATTTTACTGAGGCCAATATTGTGGGCCGAAAAATGATGGAACAATATTACCGTTCGGCAGAAGAACGTGCCTACCTCTGCAGAATATCATCGGCTGAAAAAAGGTATAAACGCTTCCTTGTTTCCTTTCCTGATTTGATAAACCGCGTTTCTTTAAAACATATTGCCTCTTTTCTTGCCATCAGGCTTGAAACACTGAGCCGCATCCGGGCCAAGATCTAATTATTTCTTTACCAATTTCGGGTAAATACAACAAACGGAACAATGGATTGTAATCAATCGCTGTTCCGTTTTTTATGTCTCTAATTTTACGTTTTTACTCTAGAACTGTATTATAAATAATACTTGTTAGAACTTAGTTGTTGATTATTATCAAAAAAACAACTTTTTAAACACTCCTATGACGAGATGTGTAATATCATCTTATCTTTTTTCATTTATTTTGTAGTATTCAAAAGACAGTTTTTGGTTATTAATGTTGAAAATATTTTTTTCAATATCCAAAACAAGGTTTTTAAATATTGTCTATCCCCTTCAAGCGTGTTTGTTTTCAGTGCTAATTACCTGATCTGGCCAACATTTAAGCAGTGGATTTATTTTAAGAAACTGGCTTTTTTAAACAGATGTTGTGCTCATCGGATGAGAAATTATTAAGCAATAATTACCCTATTACTCCAAAGCGGAAAATGAATAAATTGATACGGCTCTTCTCCTCAGGTTACCTTAAAGAAAATTATCTTAAACTAATGACTATGTCATTGTTTTTGATGTTTTCGGTCTCAGTTACTGCACAAACTTACAAAACGCATTATATTGCCCCGGCACCCTGGCAATATTGGAGCAGCGCTAACGAAATTGTAGTGTCTACCAATGTCGCCGGTACTTCGGCAACGGTGAAGAAGAGTGATGGTAGCCTGATTACAACCTTGACACCTACTCCTGGAACACCGGCGGTTTACCGGTTTACAGGTGATCCGGTTGGATTGGCAAAAAACAGTATTAATACCATTTTAAATGCGGCAGGGATTATTGTAACCGGTAATAACCCGATTGCAGTAAATGTACGAAACATTGCTTCCGATGATGTTCCGTCAGGAGCGTATTCTACAACTAACGATCAATATATTAAAGGAAATGCATCGCTTTTTAGTTTTGGTGATGCTGCCATTGGCAATGTTTTTAGGGTAGGTTATTACAGGGATGGTGATTTGAATAAAGTAGCATCAACGGTTTCGACCATCAGACCGGTTTACAGTGTTTTGGCTATTGAAAACAATACTACAGTTAAGCTTAACGGTACAGCTATTACTACGCTAAATGCTGGGCAGAGTTATATTTTACAAGCTGCAATGGGTAGTTTGGTAGAAACATCTGGTCCGGCGGTAATGAATACAGGCGTAAACGTAGATGCACCCGAGGCCTGCGGTGATGGGGCGTACAATCCGGTTCCGCCGGTGAGCTCGTTGGGTAATGAGTATGTGGTAATCAGGGGTAAGGGCAATAAAACAGCAGAACAAACGACGGTAATTGCTACCGAAGCCAATACCAATGTAACCGTAATGAATTTTGATCATAACGGGGTACTTCAATCAACCAATAGCTATAACCTGATTGCAGAAGGTAGTTTTATTACTTTTCCTAACGGTATTGGTACCGGAACAGATGAAGGTAACGTACAGGTTGGTGATCCGTTTTCGGGCTCGCGGATTGTGGCTACAAAAAATGTTGTTGCCTACTCAGGAACAGCGAACAAGTGTGAAGTTGATATTGCCACGCTTGCACCATTAAATTCATGTGGTGGCTCTTTAAAAGCCGAGACTGCAAAATTCAGAGGTAATAATTTAGGCGACTTGCCTTACTTCGCTTACCTGGTTACCAAAAGTCCAACTGATAAAATTTATTTAACAACTACAGGAGGCACATTAACATTCAATAACACAGATATTGAAACCATTTCAGGAGTTGGTACCCGCAGACAGTTGGGAAGTACCGGTGCATACGCTATTGATTTTGATAATGATAATATAGGTAATCCGAACTCATTTTTTATTACGAGTAACAGCAGACTTACAGTAGCAATGGTACAGTCGGGTGGTGGTTTCTCGATGTCGAACTTTCTTTCTCCATTTCCGGAGAAAGCTGGAAAACCAACTTATGTGCAATCTGATTGTGCTTCTGCTTTATTAAGTGCCGATCCGAACAGTACTGCTCCTTACCAATGGTATTTTAATGGTGTTGCAATCGCCGGAGCGACCTCCTCAACCTATCGTGCTGCGACATCGGGTTCGTATACCATTACTTCAATGCTCGATTGTGGGATTAGCTCACAATCGCTACCAGTGACTATTGCTTTATGTAATATCGACCTGGTATTGAATAAAACTGTTGATAATCCATCGCCGGCGAAAGGGGCTACGGTTAATTTTACGGTTACGGTTAAAAATTCGGATGTAGCTTCGGGAGCCGTTACGGGTACCGGTAATGCCATTGGGGTTTCAGCAACCGACATTCTGCCTTCGGGATATACTTATGTTTCGAATACCACAACAGCGGGAACAAGCTACGATCCTGCAACAGGTTTATGGTCGATAGGGAGTATGGCTTCGGGCCAAACAGTAACGTTAACGATCAAAGCCATTGTAAAAAGCTCAGGGAGTTATACCAATACGGCAACGGTTACTGGTCCGCAAAACGATCCGGTAACCTCCAATAATACAGCCTCGGCCAGTGTTACCCCGGTTGATATCGTTTTAACATCGGCAGCGGGAACAGATGCGCAATCGATTTGCGTTGGTGGTACCACCGCTACCATTACCTACTTAATTACCGGAACGCCAACAGTATTGGTTACTGGCTTAGTTGCTTCAGGTTTAACTTATGGTATTACAACATCCGGTGGAAATACCATTTTGACGATTAACAGCGGAACGGTATCAACTGCAGGAACCTTCAATTATACCATAACCGCAACTTACGCTCTATCTGTCACCATAACCACTGCCAATGGTTCGGTAACGGTTCGGCCAGCGGCAACAACGCCGGTATTTGCTGCAGGCGCAACATCTACGCGTTGCCAGGGGGCAGGCGTACAAAGCTATGGGGCTACGTCAAATAACGCTACGGGTATTACTTATAGCATTAGTCCAGCTACTTCGGGTGTTATTAATGCGTCAACCGGCAGTGTAACCTGGTCGGCCAATTACAGTGGTACTGCTACCATTACAGCCGAGGCAGCCAGTACTTGCGGAAATAAAACTGCAACCCATACTGTAACCATTAACTCAACCGGAACCATTTCAGGAGCGGCCACGGTATGTTCGGGTACGAATGGATCTTTAACTTTAACCGGAGCGCCTGCAACAGTAGTGCGTTGGGAATCATCGACAGATAATATCAACTGGACTTCGATTGCCAATACCACAACAACCTTAAATTATACTAACATTCCGGCTACAACTACTTACCGTGCAATTGTTTCGGGCAATGGCTGTATCAATGCCATTTCGGGTACTGCAACGGTAACGGTAACACCGCGGCCGGTAATTGCGAACAAAACTTATTATATCTGCAAAACAGGTAACTTTAATTTTAGTCCGGTTGATGTGCCTAACGGAACCACCTACACCTGGTCGGCCCCGATACTTTCATCATCAAATATTACCGGCGGAACGGCAGGAACAAGTCAGCTGGCTGTAGATCAAACCTTGACCAATTCGGGTACTGCGCTTGAAACCGCTACGTATACCGTTACCCCAACCTATTCGGGTTGTGCCGGCAACGCTTTTACCATTACAGCTTATGTAGTACCAACGCTTACTGCAAGTGCTACAGGAACAACGATCTGCGCGGCTTCGGCATTTAGTATATCGCCTACCAGCAATGTTAACGGCACCACTTACAGCTGGACAGCAGCTTTGCTGAGCGGAACAGCTACAGGTTTTTCGAATCAAAGTACTGCGGTTGCAGGACCTATTTCACAAATTTTATCCAATACCTCAGGCGCTGATGCAACTGTAAGATATACTGTTACGCCAAGTTATAATGGTTGTACTGGTGCTACTTTTACTTTTGATGTTTTGGTTAAGACCGCAACGCCGGCACCAACAGCAAGTAACCAAACTTTCTGTGAGATTGCCGGTGCCACTGTTGCGAATTTGGTAACAACCTCAGGAAGCAATATTAAATGGTATACTACTTCAACCGGTGGAACTGCTTTGGCTCCGACTACAGCTTTAACCAACGGAACTTATTATGCGAGCCAAACTGTTAACGGTTGCGAAAGTGCAAGCCGTGCGCAGATTACGGTAACGATTTATCAGACGCCGAAAGGATTTAACGATTCTAAAACGCTTGATTGTGCCGGTAGTTTCAGTTATAATCTTCAAACTGCAAACATCGATAATACAGCTAATGGTGGAAATGCTGTTCCAGCTTCATTTACCTGGACAATCAATTCAAACAGTAACGTAACCGGGGCTGCAAGCGGATCGGGTAATACTATCAATCAAACTTTAATTAATATCAGCAATGCAGCACAAACCATTACTTACACGGTAACGCCGAAAGCGACGGTTGCTGGAGCCTGCGTCGGCAATCCGTTTACGATTACAGTAAGCGTTCCGGTTTGTTCGTCAATTTCGATCACCAAAGTAGCAGATGTGGCTACTGTTAACCAGGCAGGAAATATTATTAACTACACGGTTACTGTAGCCAATACCGGAAATACCAGTCAAACCAACGTAGTGGTTAATGATCCTTTATTGGGTGGAACTTTGAGCAACCCGGTAAAAACAGGAAATGCCAACAATATTTTAGAGAAAGGAGAAACCTGGACTTACAGTGGCTCTTATAATGTAGCTCAGGCCGATTTAAATAGCAATGGTAAACCAGTTAATAATTCGGGTAAAATTACCAATACTGCGAGTGTACAAACTACAGCGTTGCCAACGGCAAAAACAGCAACAGCAGATGTTAATATTACCCTTTCGCCAGCTGTTACTTTAGTTAAAACCAGTACGCTTAACCTTAACGGAAATACCATTAACTATGTGTTTACAGTTAAAAATACAGGTAATGTTACGCTTAATAACCTGGTTATAACCGATAGTAAAGTAACCGGCCCGATTACATTAGTCGCTACAACTTTAGCTCCGGGTGCCAGCACTACGGCTACTGCAACGTACACGATCTCTGCCGCAGAAAAAGCTTCAGGTTCGGTAAGCAATACAGCAACCGTAACCGGTAAAAATCCTTTGAATGGAAATGTAACTGATGTTTCGGGTACATCAGCAACCAACGATACGCCTACAGTAACTTCTACCGGTGTTTATGCAGTTGATGATGCGGGCACACTAAATGCAGTAACTGGTGGTGTTGCAGTTGCAAACGTGTTAATTAACGATAAGCTGAATGGAAATCAGGCTACTTTAACTAACGTAACCATTACGCAAATATCGACTAGTAATCCTAATGTTTCAATCGATCCGGCTACAGGTGAGGTGAAGGTACTTCCAAATACGCCAGTGGGCGATTGCACTTTGGTTTATCAAATTGAGGATAAAGCAAATCCTGGAAATGTAAAACAGGCAACTGTTACGGTACATTTGGTAAGCGGAGCAATATTGGCTGCAAATGATAACGGCACTGCCAATTCTGTAACAGGTGGAACAGCTGTTGTAAACGTTTTAGGCAATGACACCTATAATGGCGGGGCACAAGCGAGTTTAACTAATGTAACCATCACCAATGGTACCAATGATAGCAACGGAAAGGTAACACTTGACCCTGCAACAGGAGCAGTAAGCGTTGCTGCTAATACCCCAGCTGGTGTTTATACCTTAACCTATACCATCACCGATAAACTGGATGCCTCGAAAACTTCAACTGCAACAGTTAAAGTTACGGTAGCTTCGGGTGCGATATTAGCTAAAGACGATGCCGGCTCAGCAAACTCGGTAACGGGTGGCACAGCGGTAGCAAATGTTTTAGCGAACGATACTTACAACGGAATTGCTACAGCTCCAACCCTAAATGATGTAACCATCACCAACGGTACTAACGATAGTAATGGAAAAGTAACATTGGATCCGGCAACTGGCGAGGTTAAAGTTGCTACCAATACCCCAGCTGGTATTTACACGTTGACCTATACCATTACCGATAAACTGGATGCAAGCAAAACTTCAACCGCTACGGTAAAAGTAACAGTAGCTTCGGGCGCGATATTGGCTAAAGATGATGCTGGTACAGCAAATTCGGTAACCGGCGGCACAGCGGTTGCGAATGTATTGGCGAACGATAACTACAATGGAATTACAACTGCTCCAACCTTAAATGATGTAACCATTACCAACGGAACTAACGACAGCAACGGAAAAGTAACATTGGATCCGGCAACAGGAGCGGTAAGCGTAGCAGCAAATACCCCGGCTGGTGTTTACACTTTGACTTATACCATTACTGATAAACTGGATGCTTCTAAAACTTCAACTACTACGGTAAAAGTAACAGTAGCTTCGGGCGCGATATTGGCTAAAGACGATGCCGGTTCGGCAAACACAGTAACCGGTGGCACAGCAGTTGCAAATGTATTGGCAAATGATACTTACAACGGAACAGCAACAGCTCCAAGCTTAAATGATGTAACCATCACGAACGGAACGAATGATAGCAACGGAAAGGTAACATTAGATTCAACAACCGGAACAGTAAGTGTAGCTGCAAATACTCCTGCTGGCGTTTATACTTTAACCTATACCATTACCGATAAACTGGATGCTTCGAAAACTTCGACCGCTACGGTAAAAGTAACGGTAGCTTCGGGTGCGGTATTGGCAAAAGATGATGCCGGTTCAGCCAACTCGGTAATGGGTGGAACTGCGGTAGCGAATGTATTGGCAAACGATACTTACAACGGAACAGCAACAGCGCCAACTTTGGCTGATGTAACCATCACCAACGGTACTAACGATAGCAATGGAAAAGTAACACTTGATCCTGCAACAGGCGAGGTTAAAGTTGCTACCAATACCCCTGCTGGCGTTTATACTTTAACTTATACCATCACCGATAAACTGGATGCTTCTAAAACTTCGACTGCAACAGTTAAAGTAACAGTAGCTTCGGGTGCGATATTGGCTAAAAATGATGCCGGTTCAGCCAACTCGGTAACTGGCGGCACAGCGGTTGCAAATGTATTGGCGAACGATACTTACAACGGAACAGCAACTGCTCCAAGCTTAAATGATGTAACCATCACCAACGGAACTAATGATAGCAATGGAAAAGTAACCCTTGATCCAACAACCGGCGAGGTTAGTGTTGCGGCAAATACACCTGCTGGTGTTTACACGTTGACTTATACCATCACCGATAAACTGGATGCTTCGAAAACTTCAACCGCAACGGTTAAAGTAACAGTAGCTTCGGGCGCGATATTGGCCAAAGATGATACAGGTTCGGCCAATTCAGTAACCGGTGGGACAGCGGTAGCGAATGTATTGGCGAATGATACTTACAACGGAACAGCAACAGCTCCAACATTGGCTGATGTAACCATCACCAACGGAACGAATGATAGCAACGGTAAAGTAACACTTGATCCCACAACAGGCGAGGTTAAAGTTGCTGCAAATACCCCTGCTGGCACTTATACTTTAACTTATACCATCACCGATAAACTGGATGCTTCGAAAACTTCAACCGCTACGGTTAAAGTAACGGTAGCTTCTGGAACCTTAACTGCAAAAGATGATGCAGGAAGTGTTAACGGTTTAGTAGGAGGGACACCAGTTACGAATGTATTGGCTAATGATACTTACAATGGTACATCAACAGCTCCGACCTTAAGCGATGTAACACTT
>Ga0308170_10001708_pt1 | contig 20162 bp, 24 predicted proteins | sample PhyBR2_2_FD_202136 | JGI IMG/M metagenome (GOLD analysis project Ga0308170, IMG submission 202136) | Phyllosphere microbial communities from UC Gill Tract Community Farm, Albany, California, United States - DLSLSB.R2 | ecosystem: Host-associated > Plants > Phyllosphere > Unclassified | place...
AAGAAAGGGTCGAGGAGGACGAGAAGGGGAGCGAGCGCGACGCACGATGGTGGTCGAGATGAAGATCCAGCGGTAGCCGTCGTTCGGCACCTTCTCGACGATCCACGCGCCCATGACGGGTCCGAGCGCAGGGCCGAGCAGCGGGCCGAGGCTGTAGAGCGCCGCGCCCTTGCCTCGCTCCTCGGCTCGCCACAGGTCCGACAGGACGCCCGCCCCGACCGACAAGGGCGCGCCGCCGCCGAGCCCGGCGATGAACCGGAACACGATGAACGCCGCCTTGTTCGGGGCCCACGCGCATACGAGGTTGAAGATGAGGTACAAGAGGTTGGCAAGCTGAAGGACCCGGATGCGCCCAAAGATCTCGCTCGCCGGGCCCCAGAACAGCGGGCCGACGGCGAACCCGAGGACGAAGATCGATACCGTCATCTCCTGCTCGAGGCTGGACGTGATGTTGAGCTTGGCGGCGACCTGGCCGGACGCCGGCGCCATCATCGAGGACGAGAGAGGTCTGCGCGCACGAGACACAGCGTCAGCCGGTACCGGCGGTGCTTGCTGCTGGCGAAGTGGACGCACGCGAGAAGAGTAAAGCCGGCGACGCTGTCGGAGCAGGCTCGAGTCAGCCGATGCAGCGCGTCAAGGGCGAGAGAGCGAGAGAGGAGGACGCACCAGAGTGTCGCGAGCGTTCTCCTGCCCTTGGTCCAGTTGAGCGGGCACGCCGGGTCGTCCTTGCCCTTCCAGTCGACCACGATCGTCTCGTCGTCCGCCTCGTCGCCTTCTCGCCGCCCCTTCTCGAGGTCCCCCGCAGCGTCAGCCGACCTCGCCGGCTCCTTCTCGCGCCGCCCGCCGCTGCCGCTGCGCCCGCCGGTCGACGCGGCCTCGCCGTCGTGTAGGGTGATGGTGCTGCTGCGGCGGTCGATCGGCGTCCCAGGTGTGCTCGAGTCGGCCGGACGAGAGGTGGAGGCGGAGTGCGAGTCGTGGGAGTTGGGCGAGGGAGGGTCGACTGCTGGTGGTGGTTCGACGCCCTCGATGGGGCCTATGGACGCCTGGGTGACTTCCTCGTGCGCTGGTGGCATCGCTCGAGCTGGTGCGAGGGCGTGAGGAGCGGGGACGGCAGCTCGCTCACATCTCGACCCCCTGTGCCGAAGGTTCGGCCGGCGGCTTCCCGCGGGACGTCCATTTGCGTCGCTCCTGCTGCTTGCGCTCTCCGTCCGAGCCAGCGAGCGCTTCCTCAGCTCAGCCTCGCAGTGCAGCTCTCGAGAGGTAGAGCAGCCGGGCGAGCCGGGCTCGAGCCAGCTCTCGTGCGCTCGACGAACAAGGTGAAGTCCAACGAGAGGTATCTGCATTGCGAGTTGCGACATAAGGAACAGGGCGAGCGCGGCGCTCAGCGCATCTAGGCGTCGCACGTCTGGATGAGGCGGTTCTTGGGGAACTCGCGCCCGGCGTCGGCGTACGTGACGACGAGCGGGTCCTGGTACAGCTTCGGGTTGCGGTTGATGTAGTCGACGGTCGGGTTGGCCTTGGGGTCGCAGCCAACTGCGAGCGCGCAGAGAGAGGTGTCAACTCAAAGTACATGGGGCGAGGAAAGCGAGAGACGGCGAGGAAGAGCGAGGGAGAGGGACGAACCCGAGATGTGGTCGCTCGGCTGGTAGACTCGCACATAGTCGATGCGGAACTTGCTCGGGAAATCGAGGTGGTTGTAGTCGATATCGCCAAAGTTGGGCGACATGGCGAGGTTGAAGCTGCGGTCGAGGAGGGAGAGAGGGTCAGTCGAGCTCGAGTGAGGCGAGGACGAAAGTGAAAGGGAACGAGCGCGCGACGCACATTATGTACATGGGCTCGGCCGTGACGAGGCGCTGCCCGATCTGCGCCTCCGCGTTCGGGCCCATGGCCTTGTCGCTGAGGCGCCACATCTTCTCGCCGCCCTGCTCCCAGGTGATCGAGCCCGTGCCCCAGCCGTCCTGCTCCGACGGCGTGTAGGCGACGCCGTACGTCTGCATGTTCTCGGTCGAGTTGTCTGCAGCGCGAGTGGGTGTCAGAGGAGGAAGAGGGGAGCAGGAGAGAGCGAGAGAGAGGGAGACGCACAGGTCGTGCTGTCGGTCAAGCACAGGCCCGAGGTGACCTGCTGCGTCGCGCCGCCGAGGTATGTGTTGCCCGGGCAGTCCTCGGTGAAGTACTCGACGTACTCGTGCGACGAGTTGATGACACGGTAGCCGGGGTTGAAGGGAGCCTGCGAGCGAGCGAGGGTCCGAGCGGCGTCAGCTCGGTTCGGCTCGACGACGACGACGAGAGGAGGGAAGGGCTGGACGCACCCACTGCGCACTCATCGAGACGTGCCCGAGACCCGTAGCAGGCTCGACCGTCGCCTCGAGGATGTCGATCTCGGCGGCGCCGCTGCAAGGAGAGGAGGAGGAGCAGGGTCAGCATCTCGCCGACGCTCGGACCTCGGCAAAGAAGAGAACGACGCCGACGCACCGGCCCTTCCACGTGCCGTTGGCGTACTGCGGACCCGGGTGGTCCGTCTCCTCGGGGCACGTGCACCTCGAGAAGCGCTGGCCCGAGAGCCAGCTCAGGTCGTCGTCGTGGTACTGGTCGCCCTCGGACGGGTCAAACTCGGGCAGGCCCGTCGCCGGGTCCGTCTGGTTGGCGAGCGTGCCGACGTCGCACGTGTCGTAGACGTACGGCCAGGTGCCGTCGAGCGAGCCGCCGTAGCCGGCGCGACCTGCACGGGGTGGACCGGCGTGAGCGAGAGGGCGCGAGGGAGAGACGGCGCTCGACGAGATGGACGTACCGAGGTTGCTCATCATCCATGCTGCAGGCCACAAGCCCGTCACGTGCGTGTCGCCCGGAAGAGATGCCGCTGCGAGCGAGAGGAGAGGCGTCAGCGTCGTGCTCTCCGGGTGCTCGAGGACGAGGAGAGAGAGAAGGGGGCGACGCACAGACCTCGATGTACCCTCCCACGAAGCAGAACTTGTTCCACGACTGCAGCATGCCGCCGAGGTAGCCCATGTTGTGCGAGTCCTCGAGCTCCTCCTTGGTGAGCTCGATGACGAGGCGGCCGCCCTCGGTGTAGATGTTGCCCGGGTCGTCTGCGACGGCGGCGAGAGGGAGGAGAGGTTGAAGAGGAGTAAGAGGGCGAAGCGAGGGAGGGAAGGAAGGTGCGTCAGGACGAGGAGAGACTCGCAGAAGCGGGAGGGAGAGGAGGACGCACGCCACTCGACGTCCTGCGTCTGCCAGTACCAGAGGCTGCGAGGTAGGCGTCAGCACGTGCGCTTGCAGAGAGAGAGACGAAGAGGAGAGAGAGAGGGACGTACTCGACAGCCTCCCAGTAGGGGTCCATGCCCGGGTAGAAGAGGCGCCCGTCCTGGTTGAATTCGTCCGAGAAGACGAGCTGCAGCTCGGTGCCGTCGTCCATCGTGCGCGTGAGCGCCGCCTGGGGCGTGTCCTTGTCGATCAGGCCGCGGAAGTTGGGCAGGTCGGGCACCTGGCCCGACCCGTTCGTGCCGCCGATGCCGGCCGCGCCGAACCGCTCGGGCGTGAGGCTCGTCGCCCAGTTGTAGATGGGCCACCCGGCAAAGACGCCGACGAGCGCCGTCGCGATGACAAAGATGGCGATCAGGTTCAAGAGGCCGAGGAAGCCGATGCCGAACACGCCGTCGCTGCGCGAGTTCTTGGGCTCGACGAGGCGGTAGTCGGGGCCGACGCGCTCGAGCTTGGGGCCCGGGTCGTGAAAGTCGTCGTCGGCCTCGACCGAGTCGTCGTGGTACAGCGAGAACTCGTCGGCGCCGAGGTTGTAGCGCGCGAGCGACGAGGTGCTCGACGACGGCGACGCGCCGGCGGGGACGCCGAGGGTCGCGCCGTGCAGCGACGGCGGCGACGACGCGCTGTGCACCGACTGGGACGAGCGCAGGAATTGCTGTGTCGGGACCTGCGAGCGCGAGAGGGAGGATGTCAGCCTGGGTGCTCGGTTTGGGCGGCTCGTTGTCAAGAGGGAGGGGAGCGACGGACCCATTCTGCTCGGTCGCCGCGCATGGCCATGGCCTGCTCCTTGCCCATGGCGTGCGTGTACTCGTCGGCGAGGCTGGTCGAGCTGGTCTGGGCGCGCAGGAGGGCGGCGCCGTAGGGCGAGTGCGGGCCTCGAGGGCTGGCGGGGACGGCGTAGTGGCCGTCGTCGAACGGGTTGGTCGTGTTGCTGTTCTCGCGGCTGCGCGCGCTCGTGATGGAGCGCTGGCGGAGGTGGCCTGTGGGCGGGGTCCAGGCGGACGACGCGCCGCCTTGTGAAGGGCCGGCGAGAGGATGGTCGGGCATGGGCGCGCGGACGAGGGCGAGGGCGAGGAGGGGAGGGGGGAGGGCGAGCGCGAGCACGGTCGAGTGCACAGGCGAGGTTGAGCCCGGTGATGTGGGTCGAGTAGCGCGGGCTCGTGACGGTGCTAGCCCTGGGCGAAGAGGGGTCGGGCAAGGAGGCGCGGACGTGCTCGAACGGCCGCGACGCGATCGAGAGTGGAGGGGCGACAGAGGACCGGCTCGAGAGGGGTCGCGAGGGCTGGCGCGCGGGCTGGCTGGCGGAGAGCGAGCGTGTGAGAGGGAGGAGCAAAGGGAGCTCGTCGCCGAGAGTCTGGTTCGTGCCCAGAAGAACGGACGGCGCGTGCGCACTGCGGCCCCCGCTCCTCATCGCGACCGACCAGCCAAGTGCTCGCGCCCCGGCCTCGCAAACCTGCGCGCTCCATGGTGCCCTGCTTCGAGCTGCAGCACAGCTTCGTATGCACGCTCGAGCACCAGCAACAGCCGCAGGAGAGCGCGCGAGAAGCGAGGCGAGCGGTCTCGCCAATTTCGCCGGATCGTGCAAGGCCGCAGTACGGCGTATGCTTGGGTAGATCTGCTTCTGAGTAGATCAGAGAGCTACTCTCGGCTCCAGATCGTAGCAAAAGCGAGCTTTGAGAAGCGAGAGTGCGACTTGGCGGCGAGCGAGGACGAGGACGACGTCGACCTTGACCGCCGTCTCCTCGCTCCCTCACCCTCAGGCCCGCCCCTGCGACCAGCTGCACACCATGTCTGACGATGAGTTTGTGCGTCCAGGTCCACTCCTTCTCGCCAAGCGGCAGCGCTGACGAGCCTTCCCCGCCAACAGATGATGGACGAGGACGAGGTGCGTCAGCTCTCCTCCCACGCCCGCCTGGCTGGCGCGGCAGCTCGTCGAGCTCTGTAGTGGCCTAGGGGATCGAAGTCGGTGAGCTGACTCGCACTGTCCCCTTCCCACCTCTCCTCCTCCCTCCGCCCCCACCTCGCAGGACTACGGCTTCGAGTACGAGGGATCCGACAACGAGGAGGACGTCGTCGACGTCGAGAACGAGTACTACACGGCCAAGTGTGCGTCCCCGCCGCCCTCGCCCGCCTCGAGCCGAGTACAAGCTGACCCTGCTCCTCCTCCTCCTCGTCCCCCATTCTCCACCACCCCTTTCGCCTCGCCCTGTTCGGCGACTCGCACACTCCCTCCTCACCTGCAACAGCGCAACGCGATACGCCCGATACGGCCCTCGCCTCGTTCAAGAAGATCGTCAACGACGAGTCGACGCGCGGCGAGCAGGGCGAGTTCGGGTTCAAGGCGCTCAAGCAGATGACCAAGCTCACGTTCAAGCTCGGCCGGTACGACGACGCGCTCGCGCACTACAAGACGCTCCTCACCTACACCAAGAAGGCCGTCACGCGCAACGTCGCCGAGAAGGCCATCAACCGCATCCTCGACTATGTCAGCGCCGACACCGGGCTTGGCCTCGACAAGATGCAGGAGTTCTACGAGGTGACGATGAGCGCGCTCGAGGAGCAGAAGAACGAGGTGCGCCCACTCTCACAGCGCCCGCCGACTGCTCGACCACCAGCTGACGCTCGCTCCCCCTCGTGCTCGCAGCGCCTGAGCACCAAGACGAACCTCAAGCTCGCCAAGCTCTGGCTCGACCGCCACGAGTACGCTCGCCTGAACAAGGTGCGTCCTCCTCGTTCTGGCCCGCTCCCCCTCGCTCAACTCGCTCACGCGCCGCCCTCGCCCGCAGATCCTCAAGGAGCTTCACGCCCAGTGCGCGCCCTCGGACGACGGCGCCGACGTCGACTCGTCCAAGGGCACGACGCAGCTCGAGGTGTACGCCCTCGAGATCCAGATGTACGGCGAGATGAAGAACAACAAGAAGCTGCGCGAGATCTACGAGAAGAGCCTTCGGGTCCGGTCGGCCATCCCGCACCCGAGGATCCAGGGCGTCATCCGCGAGTGCGGCGGCAAGATGTACATGTCGGAGAGTGTGTCCTCGCTCCCTCTTCTTGTCCTCCTCCTGCTCGGCGTCGTCGTCGTCGCCGTCGACTCGTCTGACCCTTCGCCTCACCCTCCCTCCCTCTCTCGCTCTGTTTCTCGCGCTCGCAGAGGACTGGGGCAAGGCGCAGATCGACTTCTTCGAGGCGTTCAAGGCCTACGACGAGGCCGGCTCGCCGCAGCGCATCCAGGTCCTCAAGTACCTCGTCCTCGCCCACATGCTCACCGAGAGCGACATCGACCCGTTCGACAGCCAGGAGACCAAGCCGTGCGTCGGCTCTTCAGCTCTCTCCTGCGCGTGCACTGCTTCTCTAGGTGTAGGCGCTGGCCTGGAAAGCTCGGAGACCTAACGCGCTCGTCCTCGTCCGCAGGTACAAGAACGACCGCGAGATCTCGGCCATGACGGCGCTCGTCGACGCCTACCAGCGCCGCAGCGTGCACGAGGCCGAGAAGATCCTGCGCAGTGCGTCTCGCTCTCGCTCCTCCCTCTCGTCGTCGCCGTCTCGCTGACGAGGTCCGTGCGCCGTTGCTCGCCCGCAGCCAACCGCGAGACGATCATGGACGACCCGTTCATCCGCGGCTACATCGACGACGTCCTGCGCTCGCTGCGCACGCAGTGGATCCTCGAGATCATCAAGCCGTACACGCGCATCGAGGTTTCCTACTTGGCGAGGGTGCGTCGTCGTCCTCCTCCTCCTGTGCAGAGCGGGCTCGAGCCGTCTCGTCGCTCCCTCTGATGAGTAGGGTGTGTGCGACTGACGCTCTCTCTGTGCGCCCGCAGCAACTCGGCATTTCGGACGAGCAGGTCGAGGAGATCATCGTCGCCCTCATCCTCGACGACAAGATCCACGGGCGCATCGACCAGGTCACGGGCCGCCTCGACCTCGACAAGCAGTGCGTCGAGCTCTCCCTCTCTATCTGTCGCTCGTAGCGCGGCAGCGAGTCGGGCGACTGGAGGATGAGGGCCAAGTCTGACGCTCTCGCTCTCGTCGTGCAGCACCGCCGTCGAGACGCGCCGGTACCAAGCCCTCGACAGCTGGACGGCCCAGCTCACGGCCCTCCACACGCAGCTCATCAACAAAGCTTCCCAGGCGGGCCAGGACCGCAGCGGGCCCGGCGGTGCCGGCGGCGCTGCGCCTTGGACGACAGGAGGTCCGAGCGAGATCTGGGCTTGAGCTCTCTCTCTCTCTCGCTCGCTCGCACGGCGGCGCTCGGCAGGGAGAGGGAGGGACAGAGAGGGTGCCCGCTTGTAGCTGTATGTAGACCCGCTTCCCTTCGTCTCTCTCTCCCCTCGTTCGTTCCCTCCTCGCTCTCGAGCAGCACCCGCAACTGCAGTTTTGATACCCGGATCGCGCTCTCGCTTTCTCTTTCTCGCTCGCCGGTCGTGAGGAACGAGGGAGAGATAGTGAAAGCGATGCTCAAGCGCGACTCGTCCACTGCTACGGCAAGCGTGCGTCCTCAAGCGCCTCGTCCGTCCCCGCCTCGAGCACCTCCTCCTCGCCGCCTCCCTGCCCGAGCCTCAGCCGAACCTGCGTGCACGACGAGGTCATCAGCGACGTCGCGTAGAGCTTGTAGAGGGAGAGGAAGAGGACGCACACGGCGGTGAAGGCCGTGCACTCCCCGATGAGGTCGAGCAGGGGAGCGAGGTGCAGCCGGCCGACGGCGAGCGGCGAGGTCCAGCCCTTCTCACTGCGCGCACGACGAGCACAGCATCAGTATTACAACGACGACGACGAAGGGAGAGAGAGAGAGAGGAGGACGCACCCCTGCTTGGCCTCCTTGCGGAACTGCAGCCCGCACTCGACCTGGAGCCCGATGGCGTCCCTGAACGCCTGGGCGACCCTCGCCCTCAGGTCCTTGGTCGCCGCGCTCGTCGTCGATACGGGCTGCGACGGCGCGACGAGCATGTCGAGCAGGTCGGCGTAGACGAGCGGCGAGCGCGACACCTCGAGGCGGGTCGTGCCCGGGAGGCCGAGCGAGCGCAGGAAGCCCGACGTCGTGTAGAGGATCTCGCGCGCTGCGAGCGTCGGTGCGAGGCGTCAGTGTGAAGGTGGCGAAGGGGAGGAGGAGAAGTAAGGGACGCACTCTGGCGCTTGACGACGGCGAGACGCTCGTAGGTGACCTGGACGTCGAGAAGGCGCTTCTGCAGACAGCGACGACGAGGCTCGTCAGCTGCGAAACGACGAGGAGACCGAGAAGGAGAGAGCGACGCACCTCGAGCGGCATCGTCGTCGACTGGTCCTTCTGCGTCGGCGCGACGAGCGGTTCCTTGCCCTGCTGGCGCTCCCTCCCGCCCTCGCTCGGCTCCTCGACCTGCTCGCGCCCGCCCTCCTGCTCGCCGCCCTCGCGCGCCTTGTGCGACGACCGCACGCCGCACCCGAGGAGCGAGACGAGGCCGTGCATGCCGCCCATCGACTTGTGCGCGCCCTCGTCGTCCGGGTGCTCGTGCGCCTGCGATGACGACAAAGGCTCCTCGGCGGCGCCCTCGGGCTGCCCGCGGCTCTCCCAGTCGCGCTTGGGCTTCTTCTTGCCGCCCTTGTCCTTGTGGTGGTGGCGGTGGCCGTCGTGCCCAGGGCCGGGCGCCGGAAGCGGGAAGTCGGGGATGTCGATGGCGGCGAACGTGCCCGGCTGCGGCGGCTGCCTCGCCGCCGCCTCGCGCGCCTCGAGCTGGACCGCCGGCGTGAAGGCGCCCATGTCGGCGTTGAGCCCGACGTCCTCGGGCAGGATGAGCGACAGGTCGGTGCCGGTCGTGAGGGCGCGCGTCATGTCGGTCTGGCCGCCGAGGAAGTAGGCGAGGTTGCCGTCGAGGTCGCGCAGGGGGAGGACGTGCAGGAGGTTGAGGAACGGCGTGCCGTCGGCGCGGCTGCGAGAGGGAGGGCGTCAGTGAGAGAGCGAGGGGGTCCGAGCGCCGAGCGGAATGAGGACGCACTAGTTGAGGACGATTTGCATGACCTCGTCGCCGCCCTCGAGGCGAGTGCGGATGTTGCCGACGGCCTCGGGCGCCGTCGCCTTGCCCTGGAGGAAGCTGCGGGCGGGAGGAGGACGAGTCAGCGCCGAACTCGAGAAGGACGACGACCAGGGCGCGCAAGCCCGACTAGAGCGACAGCGAGGAAGACATGACGTACCGGCAGTTGCGGCCGATGATTTGCTGGGCCGAGTAGCCCGTGAGCTCGCAGAAGCCCGGGCTGACGAGCACGATCGGGTCGTCGCGCAGGCGCGGGTTGGTGAGGAGGAACGCCGAGCCGATCCCGCCGCGGTCCTCGACGCCGAGCGAGTACTTGCGCAGCTGCGTCTTGGTGTGGGCGAGGAGGCGCGCCTTGACGAACCGCTCGAACTCGGCCGCGAAGAGCTTGGTGAGGAGGTGCTTGCTCGTGGAGTCGAGGCCGGGCGCGCCGGCGCGCACCTTGCGCAGGGCGCCGAACAGCTCGTGCTTGACGTCGTCGGGGAGCTCGACCTGCGGCTTGGCCGAGTCGACGAGGTACGCCGAGTAGATGCCCTTGGCGCCGAAGCCGGCCTGCTTGGTGAGGCGCGACAGGACGAGCGTGTCCTTCCACAGCTCGAGGTCGGCGAGCGCGGCGTTGTCGGGCGCGAGCGATGCGAGGTAGTTGCTGAACTGGGCGTAGCCGAGCGGCGTCGCGACGTAGGCGGCGAACCGCGGGAGCGACAGGAGGCGCGAGAGGCTGTACGAGATGGACGCCTGGAGCGTGTTGAGCGGCGCCTGGTACGGCTTGGACGTCGTGCCCTTGCCCGAGTCGTCCTTGGAGACGGGCGGCGGGAGGTTGGGGAGGTGAGGGACCTGGGACGGCGGGAGGCGCTCGGGCGACGGGGCGGGCGGCGCCCACTGGTCGAGCTTGACGTGCTCGGACGTGTCGTAGCCGCTGTCGGAGAGCGAGAAGCCTGCGAGCACGCGGAGGAGCGTCAGCTTGGGCTCCTTGTTGCTAAGCCGACGCGAGGGGGAGGAGGAGCGGGGACGCACCGCCGCCGCTGCGCGCCTGCGAGTTCGGGCTGCCCTCGTCAGACGAGCCCTGCACGCCGTACGAGCCGCCGCTGCTGCTGTTGCTGCACGAGAGGAGGACGAGAAGCGAGAGGCGGGTGGGGAGGCGACGAGGGGTCAGTGCGGGGCCGAGGCTGGGCCGGGAGCGAGACGAGGGGGGAAAGCGACTGGGTGGCGCACCTGGCGTAGCCGACTGGCGGCGAGGGGCGCTGCATCTGTGTGTGGTGCTGAGCCTGCGCCATCTCGGGGTGAAAGGCGAGAGGGCGAGGCGACGAGGTGAGAGGAAGGAGGGAAAGAGGGAGCGAGAAGGAGCGCGACCGAGGCGACCCAGCTCATCTCGCACAGCCGGCTCGCTCGGCTGCGCAAAGTACCCAGGCGAGTGTATTCAGGCCCTCGTAGCACCGTAGCACGCCCTGCGCAAGACCTGGCGGAGCACGCTGCGAGACGACCCTGCTCCAGGCTCGTGCGCGCCTGTCGACGACTCGCTCTCGCCATCGGCGGCGAAGTCGCCGCCGGGCAAAAGGCGCACGACTCGTCAGGATGCGGTTAGAGAAAAGGAGAAAGGCGGCTCTCTCGAAAGAAGCGTCGCAGCCGAGCTGCCGGCCTCGCGCCAGCGCCCTCCGAAGCATCTCCTCCTCGCCGCGGGCCGTGAACAGACCGAACGACCGAGGCGTTCCACAGACCCAGGTACCCGCTCACCACTGCTCTACTCGTCGTCCTCGCCGCCCTGCGCCGCCGCTGCCGCCGCCGCGCGCTCCGAGGGCTTCTGGGCGTGCGTGCCCCACCGCGCAATCGGGTCGTCGCGCTTGGCGCCTGCGATCTGCCACTTGAGCTGCGGGCGGCGATGAAGGTCGAGTCGATGGAGTGGGTGGGACGAGGGAGGAGAGGAGGAGTAGACCGTCAGCTCGAGAGCGAAGGAAGGAGGAGGGGTGCGAGGAGGAGATGGAGAGAGAGGGACGCACGTCCTGCTGCTGGGCGAGCGCAAAGACACCGACGGGAACGAGGACACCCCACACGGCGGCCTGGCGGGACGTAGTGCGCGTGAACCGGAAGAAGCGCCAGATGTTCTCCCTCTGCGATGGACGAGCGAAGAGGAGGAGGAGGAAGGGGTCCACGTCAGCTCGCGCACGGTAAGAGGGGAGTGGAGGGACGCACCATATAGTTCCATGCCTCGACGCCGGGGTCCTTCTGCGCGCACGAGGGGACAGAGCCGGGTTAGCGCGAGCGGGAGATGGGAGGGGAGCCGGAGCGGGGAGGGCTCGCCTTGACGGGGTCTGCGGCGACACGGAGGGTCAGTGCTGGTCTAGGACACGCCTGTGAGAGGGCACGCACCGTATCCTGTTGCTCCTGCCATGGTCGTCGAGAGGTGTGCTGGCCAACCCCTCCTCGCTCTCTCTCTGTCCTCGACGTCGACGGCCGCCTCCTCCTCTCGGCCCCGCTCTGCCTGCGCTTCCGCCTAGCTGCACTCGCATGTCGTCTTCCCGCTACCCAACCAACAGCGAGCCAGGCCCGAGCTCCTCTTCGAAGCGCCGCCGAGTCGACACCCTCGAGCCCGAGACGGCCCACGAGCGTCACCAGCGCCTGTACGCCCTCAAGCGCTCGTACGAGCGCGGCAGGCCACCGCCAAAGCCCGCCTCGAAGGACGAGCTCGACGTGCTCAAGGAGCGGCACCAGTGCGCTCGCTCCCTCCTCCTCGTCGGCCTCCTCGAGCGCTCTCAGGCTCACTCCTCCCTGCTGCCCTTTTCCCTCTCTCTCTCTTGCTGCTAGGTTCGTGCGCGACAGCAACGTCGACCCGGCGACTCTTTCGTGGGAGGACCAGCTCGCGTTCAAGCACTGTCCGTCCACCTTTCCCTCCTCGACTCGCTCGTTCTCGACGTTGGCTCACGCACGCTCGCTCGCCCGCAGACGAGACGCTCTTCAAGGAGTACGCGGTCGTCAACCTCAAGCACTACAAGAGCGGCGCAGTGCGTCCCTCCCCCTCTCGACAGCGCTCACGCCGCCTCCTTCTGACCCTTCTTTTCCCCGCTCGCGCCCGCCCGCAGATCGCGCTCAGATGGCGCACCGAGACCGAGGTCCTCTCCGGCATCGGTCACCTCACCTGCGCGTCCCTACGGTGCGAGTACCACGAGCCGTCCCCCTCGCTCCTCGCCGCCCTCGAGCTCGACGACGCGCCGCCCGACCCCGACCACGAGACGCCGCTCGTCCCTGCGCGCCTCGAGGAGCTCGAGGTTCCCTTCGGGTACGCCGAGCGCGGCGAGCGCAAGAGCGTCCTCGTCAAGGTCGTCCTGTGCCGCGAGTGCGCGAAGAAGCTGCGGTACGGGCGCAGGAAGGCCAAGGAGGACCGCGAGACGGCTGCGAGCGGGTGCGTCTCTCCCTTCTTTCTCTGCGGTGAGACCATGCGTATGAGCTGCGACTAATGGTGTGCTTGCGCGCGCAGGACGGCGGCGGTGCGCTCGTCGAGCAGGGAGCGCAGTCCGCGGCGGGATCGGCATGAGGACGACAGGCGGCGCGACCGAGAGGAGCGCAGCGAGCGAGTGCGTCCTGTCCTCCTTCTCTCCCTACTGACGAACGGCGCTGACTCGCTGCAGTGCGCGCAGGACTCTTCAAGGCACGGCGGGCGAGGCTCGAGCAGTCGGCGCGCGCCAGAGCGGGAGCGGGAGCAATGACGAGCAGCGGTAGGCCCCGTTTTGGGAGCGAGCGAGTGCAATGGCCCTTCGAGCAAGTTTGTGACGACCAGCGAGCGCAAGCACCCCGGCGCGAGACTGTGCGCCGCTCCGAAGAGGTCGGCAGGCGAGCGTAAGCGGCAGCGCCCAGGCTGCACCCGAGATGGGGCAGGCCGGCAGGGCGGGACTGCGCATACTCCATGGTCGAGTCGAGCGTGCTTCAGGCCGTACCCGGAGGTGGCTTTGGCCAGGACGAGAGGAGGCCGAGGGCGGGCGAGAGGCGAGCTCGGTGGATGGCGACGGCAGCTGAGTGCGCGCTTGTTGGACGGCGAGGCGGGCCGTAGGTAGCAGCTCAGGATGAGCAGAGTGGCAGCGGTCCAGCTGGTGGTGCGAGAGAGGGAGAGGGTGAGGTCGGGAGCTCCCAAGCCTGGTTCGCCTCGTCGCCCTCCTCCGGCCCTCCTCCTCCCCTCCTCCCTCGCTACAGCACTTCAGCGGCCTACACGTCCACCATGTCGGCCCTCTTCTCGTCTGCCCGCACCGCCGCCCGCGTCGCCCCGAGCACCCGTGCCTTCTCGAGCACGCCCGCGCCCCAGGCCACCCTCCGCGAAATCGAGGGCCGCATCAAGTCGGTCGGCAACATTGTGCGTCCTGCTCTGCCCCTCTACCTTCTCCAGAACTCTTCCAGAGCACACTCGAGCGAGCAGCGTCCCGCCGGGGTGGGCGAGGAGCTCGCGCCCGTGTGGCCGGGTTGCGATGACCCCCCGCTCGCTCGCTCGCGCTCTACCTAGGACTCTCGCTGACGCCTGCGCCCCTCTCATGAACACAGGGCAAGATCACCAAGTCGATGAAGGTGCGTCGCAGCTTCCCTCGCGCCGAGCTGGCGAGACCGGCCCGCTGACCTCGCCCCCTCTCCCCGTCGCTCTCCTCGCACAGATGGTTGCCGCCTCGCGTCTCGCTCGCGCCCAGCGCATGATGAACGAGGCCAAGGCCTACGGCGCGGCCAACAACGCCGTCTTCGAGCAGTCGGACGCGGCCAAGACCGAGGCCAAGGTCGAGAAGATCCTCTACATCGTCGCCTCGTCGGACCGTGGCCTGTGCGGCGGCATCCACTCGTCAGTCGCCAAGGCGGCCCGCAAGGACATCCTCTCGGGTGAGGGCGCCGGCAAGGAGATCCGCGTCGTCGCGCTCGGCGAGAAGCCCAAGCAGCAGATGTCGCGCGGCGACGGCGCCAAGGACATCGAGATGTCGTTCTCGCAGATTGGCAAGTCGGTCCCGACCTTCAACGACGCCCTCGCCATTGCCGACAAGATCGAGGCCGAGAACTTTGAGTTTGACAAGGTGCGCTCTCCTCTCGCTCGCTCAGCGCGCCCCCGCTCACCTCGCTGACCCTCTCGCCGCCCGCGCACAGGTCAAGGTCATCTACAACAAGTTCCTGTCCGTCATCTCGTACGAGGCCGTTTCGCTCGACATCTACTCGATGAAGGCGCTCCAGGGCTCGCCCGCCTTCGCGGCGTACGAGGTCGAGGGCGACGAGCTCGCGGGCGACCTTTCGTCGTTCGCGCTCGCCAACGCCATCTACGCCGGCCTCGTCGAGGGCTTCGCCGCCGAGATCTCGGCCCGCCGCAACGCCATGGAGAACGCGTCCAAGAACGCTGTGCGTCCCCACCTCTCCCTCTTCCTCTCGCCTCGCTCTCTCCTGCTCGGCCCGCCTTTGCTGACTCTCTACGACTGCGCGCACAGGACGAGATGTCGGCCAAGTACCAGATGCAGTTCAACCGCATGCGTCAGGCCGCCATCACCAACGAGCGTGCGTCCCTCTCCTCGTTCCCTCTCCTCGTCCGGCTCTCCTCACTCACGCCTGCTCTCCTCTCGCCCGCAGTCGTCGACATTATCACCGGTGCCTCGGCGCTCTAAGCGTCTCGCGCGTTGGTCATCGTTGTCGTCGTCGTCGTTGGGGTATAGATCTGTAGTTCATCGAGGAGGGGAGCGGTCGGGCGAGGAGGCCCGAGCAGGAGGAGGGGGAGATCGCGAAAAGCTGGCAGTTCCTTTCGAGCGCTCGTCGTGCGTCTGTCGAGAGCGAGAGGCAGTCGTACGCTGTGCTTGCTGCCGCTGCGCGAGGAGAAGCTCGCGCGCTCTCGGGGAAGTCCTTTCGCCGGTCCGAGCGGGCGAGTCGAGCGAGATCTCGTCGTTGCAGCGCTCGTCCGTCTCCTCGAAAGACCTCTACTCGACAAGGTCGAACGGAAAGACGTCCTTGGCGCCCTTTGGCGTGACGGCCATGACCTTGTACTGCGAGCCCATGCCGCCCTGGTCGACGAGGCGCTTGGCGGCGCTCTCGATCTCCTTGCGGCGCTCGTCGGTCGCGGCGCCGCGCAGGAGGCCGGCGAGACGGGGCTGGAGGCCGAGCGAGGTGAGGAAGCGCGACTGGGGGAGCGGGCCGTGCGTCGAGGCTGTCGGGGAGGGAGGGGGAGGAGGCGGGAGCGAGAGTCAGCGACGGGCTCTCGCCAGCGCCAAAGAGAGGAGAGAAGGGACGCACCGAACTCGCTCATCGACTCGGCGAGGTAGCTGAAGTCGACGTTGGCCGTGAGGTCCGTGTGGCCCGGCTCGGTGAGCGGGTCGACGACCTGGTGCTTGCGGAAGCCCTGCATCGACAGGCTCGCCGAGTAAGCTCACGGTCGCCGGAAAGGTACACGGCGCACACGAGCAAGACGAGAGAGAGCAAGAGACGCACTCTCCAGCTCCTCCCGAACGCCTTGGCGTCGCCATAGTCGACGACGAGCCCCGCCCCGCCCGCCGTGCCGCCGACGAGCCTCGCCGTGTCGCGCGCCACCTCCCAGCTCGACGGGCTCACCTCGATGCGCGAGCCGATCGGGAGGCGCGCAAAGCGCTGTGCTGTGAGCGAGCCGGCGCCGCCGGGCGATGCTGAGGCGGGAGCGGCTCGTGCGGCCGAGGGCGACGGCGACGACGCCGAGGAGGACGAGGACGATGGTGGCGCGGCGCCAAGCGTCGTGTCGACGTTGAGCGTGAGCGGGCTTTTGCTGACGGGTGCGGCGGCTGAGTTGAGGTCGGGCTGGAGGTGGCCGGCCTGGACGACGTTGGGGAAGGCGGCCTGCGCGAGCGACGAGTACAAGGCCGAGGCGGGCGTCGCGCCCGGCGCGAGGACGAGGCGCAGGGGCTCGTGCGTCTTGGCGCTTGCGCTGCGGGGAGAGGGAGCGGGCGTCAGGGTCGGCGGCGCCGGGAAGAGGAAGAGGAGGACCGGGCGCACATGATCTTTTTCGGGTCGGCGATGTCGACGAGCACCTCGCGCCAGCCCTTCTGCGTGTTCTGCAGGCATGTCGAAAGCATGAGCGGCGCCCGAGAACGAGCGGCTCACCGAGGGAGGGAGACGCACCTCGAAGATGTGGATCGGGAGGGCGTCGAAGAACTCGTGCGCGATCAGGATCGTGAACTCGTCCTCGGCTGCGGGCGAAGCGCTGCGTTAGCTCGTTGAGCAACGAGAGCTCGAGGGAGAGTGAGAGCGAGCGCACATTGCGGTACCGCTGCGACGTCGGCGTGCCACTCGACCGGCGTCTCACCAAAGCCCGTCTCGACGAGGCGCGCCTTCTGGACCCGCTTGAGCTGGTCGCTCTGCTCGACGAGGTGGATCGACGAGATGGGCGGGCGGGAAGGTTGAGGGAGGGCGCGGAACGTCTGCGCACAGGGCGAAAGGGTCAGAGGAGGACCTTCTCGCTCGAGGAGGGAAGGGGACGCACGCGCAGAATATCGGCAAGGAGAGTACCTCGACCGGGGCCGAGCTCGACGACTCGAACGCGCTTGGGCGAGCCTTGCGCGAGCCACTGCGTGACGTACCAGATGGCGAGAAGCTGCGTGCGGCGAAGCGGCGGTCAGGTCGTCCGCTCATTCCAATCGCTCGGCCGTCTCTCCTCGACAACCTGCGAGACTGAGCTGGAAGGAAGAACAAGACGCACCTCGCCGAACACCTGCGAGATCTCTGGGCTCGTGACAAAGTCGCCCTCCTTGCCGAACACGGTGCGGGTCGTGTAGTAGCCGAGCGTCGGGTGGTTGAGGCACAGCGTCATGAAGCGCGGGACGGCGAGCGGGCCGTGCGTCTGCAGGGGAGGACGAGTCAGTCGCCGATCGAGACAGGCGCGGCGGGGAGAGGGAGACGGGCGCACCTTGATCGTCTCCTCGAGGACGGTGAGGAGCTCGCTCGGCGGCGGCCTACTCGGCGCGGTCGACGGGCTCACCGGCGTGGCACTCGCGGGTGCAGGTTCTGGCGGCGGCGGCGGCGGCGGGTTGCGCTCGGTGTCGGGGCGAGACTGCCCAACCTGCTTGACGGATGGTCGAGGGCCGGAAGGCGGCGTCGGCGGGCGGAAGCTCGAGTTGGCGCGGCGGATCGAGTGGCAGGCGAGAGGGCTGGTGGTTGCTGTGGACCGGCATGCGACGCCGAAGAGCTGGGTGGCGTGCTTGGTGGACTGCATCGTTGGCGGCGAGTCGAGGCGAGGAGGGAGGAGGAGGAGGGTGAGAAGACCGGCTCTGGCGCTCGTCGGTCCGGGTCTAGGTCGCTTTGAGAGCTGATGCGGGTACGGTGCGGGCTGTAGCTTAGCTCTGGAGGGTGGAGAAAGCGAGGTGGGTGTCGAAGTCGACCGAGTCCGAGGAAAGCGATGAAGTCAATCCTCGCTCTCGTCCTCCTCCTCCACCACCACCAGCCTGCGACCCAGGACCGCCATAGTCGAGATGAGCACCGGCTCTGTCGCCCGCCCCGTCACCACCGCGCTGCGCGCCGCCGCCCCCCGCTCGGCACCTTTGGCCTCGTCGTCTCGCACCTCGTCGCTCGCTCCGGCTCGTCCGGCTCCTCGCCCTCACCACCAGGCGCGCCGGCCAGCACCATGCATGTGCTTCTCGACCTCAGCAACCCCATCGAGCTCGTACCCAGCCGACAAGCTTCCTGGTGCGCTCTCCTCCCTCCTCCTCCTCTCGACGTCCGGCAACCCGGTTCGCGCGGCTGACTGTCAACCACCACGAAACAGCCTCGCCCAACGCCGCACCGCCCCGCAAGAAGCGCACCATCCTCGACCTCCAGGCCCTCAAGCGCAAGAACGTCCCCATCACCATGCTCACCGCACACGACTTCCCCTCGGCCCGGTTCGTCGAGTCGGCAGCACACCCCTCGCCCTCGTCGTCCCCGACCTCGCCGCCCGCCTATCCTCGCGGCGTCGACATCTGCCTCGTCGGCGACTCGCTCGCCATGGTCGCGTGCGGCTACTCGTCGACGTCGGACCTCACCCTCGACGAGATGCTGTACCACTGCCGCTCGGTCGCGCGCGGGTGCACGACCTCGCTCCTCCTCGCCGACCTCCCCTTCGGCACCTACTACGCCTCGGTCGACGATGGCGTGCGCGCGGCGGTCCGCCTCGTCCAGGAGGGCAAGATGGACGCCGTCAAGATCGAGGGCGGGCAGGAGATCGTGCCCCTCGTGCGCCGCCTGTCGGATGTCGGGATCCCCGTCATGGCCCACATCGGCTTGACGCCGCAGCGCCAGGCGGCCCTGAGCGGGTACCGCGTCCAGGGCAAGACGGTGTCGAGCGCGCTCAAGGTGTGGCACGACGCGCTCGCGCTCCAGGACGCCGGCGCGTTCGCCCTCCTCGTCGAGGCTGTCCCGAGCCGGCTCGCGGCGTGGATGACGGACCGCCTGCGCGTGCCCACGATCGGCATCGGCGCGGGCCAGGGCGCGTCGGGCCAGGTCCTCGTCCAGCTCGACATGCTCGGCGTCGACTCGGACCTCGGCGCCGAGGGCAAGGGCCCGCGGTTCCTCAAGCGGTTCGCCGACGTCGGCGAGCAGGCGAGGCGGGCCGTGCGCGGCTACGTCGAGGAGGTGCGCCTCGGGTCGTTCCCAGAAGAGGGGACGCACACGTACCCGATGAGCGACGAGGCGTTCGAGGGCTTCCTCGCGCGACTCGACGACGACGCGGCGGGCAAGAAGCTGTAGCTGCGGTGCTAGACGGAGCTGGACCTGGTCGCAGAGGTGCGGCAGCAGGAGAAAAAGAGCGGCGCGACTGCCCTCGTCTATCCTCGAGCTGCGGTGCGAGCGCGAGAGCGACGAGAAAGGGTCCCTTTCGGGTTCTGCGACGCTCACTGTGACGGACCCGAGATAGGCTCCAGGAAGAACCCTTGCACGAGAGGAAAGGTCGAGGTGCGACACGGTCGAGGTGGTCAGGCGGTCGGGCGAGCAGCACCGAGACGGCGAGTCGTCCCCACTCTTGGCCACCATGCCCGCGCGCGGCCCTATCTTCGCCTGAGTGCTCGACCTGCACCTCCTGCCGACCAGACGAGCCACCCAGCGCCGCCGAGGATGGCGCTGCCGCCTCACCCGCTCCCCTCTCGTCCGTCGACGACGCAACCGGTGCCGCCTCGCCCACCACCGCCGCAGGGAGCCCGGCCACCCGCCCAGCCTCGACCAGGAGTCCCACTGTCCCTCCCCTCGCGGCCCTCGTTCCTCCCGACGCCGCCCGTCGCAGCCGCCCACTCCGCCAACTCGCTCTCCGCCCACCCGCCGCCGTCGGCATCCTCGCCTCGCCTCCCGGCACCCGGAACCTTCCCGCCCGCCTCGCCAGCACCTCCACCGCACCTCCGCACCGCACTCCCGGGCGCGGCAGCTTTGGCCGGCGCCGCCGCCGCCCCGCTCCCCTGGCCCACGCCGCTCGAGGCCGGCCAGGCGACCACGACCGCCCAGCTCATCGAGCTCGGCGAGGGCTGGGTCGTGCGGTACCGAGCGTGGAAGGCGCCCGCTCGCTGCCTCGACCCGCCCTATCCAGCCGACGCCGCTGCCGCCGACGGGCCCGACCTCCTCGCGTGGGACCCGCTCGCGCCGGCGTGCGCCTCGTCGTCGTCGAGCGCCGCCGCCGCGCGCAAGCTCGCGAGCTCGACGGCCTCGTCCAAGGGCGATGACCCAGCGGGCCCGCCGAGCAAGAAGGCCAAGAAGGGCGGGCCCGCTCGAGGCGGCAACGCCTTCGACGAGCTCCTCGCCGAGGAGATGGGCTCGTCGACGCCTGCGCTCGGTGGGCACCCGTCGCCGTCGCTCGGCACGCCCCTCGGCTCGCCGTCGCTCCTCGGGCCAACAGCGCCCCCGCCACCGCCAACCCGCCTCCCCTCGGCGCTCCGAGCCGCGGCGTCCGCCTCGAGCGGCAGCGCTGCCGCCTCGTCCTCCTCGTCC
>Ga0308170_10001709_pt1 | contig 20159 bp, 17 predicted proteins | sample PhyBR2_2_FD_202136 | JGI IMG/M metagenome (GOLD analysis project Ga0308170, IMG submission 202136) | Phyllosphere microbial communities from UC Gill Tract Community Farm, Albany, California, United States - DLSLSB.R2 | ecosystem: Host-associated > Plants > Phyllosphere > Unclassified | place...
GACCTTCTCGGGGCGGATGCCGACCCAGCCCTTGCCGCTGGTGACGTGCGCGCGCTCCTTCGGGATGGAGACGACGGTGCCCTCCATGTCGACCTTGACGACCGGCGCACCGGCCAGGGAGTCCTCACCGACGACGTTGCCGGCGATCAGGTTGGACTGGCCGAGGAAGTTCGCGACGAAGGTGGTCGCGGGGTTGTCGTAGAGATCGGCCGGCGAGCCGAGCTGCTCGATCCGTCCCGCGTTCATCACCGCGATGGTGTCGGCCATGGTCATCGCCTCCTCCTGGTCGTGCGTGACGTGCACGAAGGTGAGGCCGACCTCGGTCTGGATCCGCTTGAGCTCGAGCTGCATCGCGCGACGCAGCTTGAGGTCGAGGGCGCCGAGCGGCTCGTCGAGGAGAAGCACCTCGGGCTGGTTGATCAGCGCGCGGGCGAGCGCGACCCGCTGCTGCTGACCACCGGAGAGCTGCTGCGGCCGCTTGCTCGCCTGCGCGGTCAGCTCGACCAGCTCCAGCATGTCGGCGACCGTCGTCGCGGTGTCCTTGATGCCGCGCCGCTTCAGCCCGAAGGCGACGTTCTCGGCGATCGAGAGGTGGGGGAACAGCGCGTAGTTCTGGAAGACCGTGTTGACCGGTCGCCGGTACGGCTTCTCGTACGTGATCTCGGTGTCGCCGATCGTGATCGACCCGGCGGTCGGGACCTCCAGGCCGGCGACCATGCGCAAGGTGGTGGTCTTGCCACAGCCCGAGGGGCCGAGCAGGGCGAAGAAGCTGCCCTGCGGGATCGTCAGGTCGAGGGGGTGCACCGCGGTGAAGCCGTTGGCGTAGATCTTCTCCAGCTGCGCGAGCCGGAGGTCACGGGGCTCAGACGCCTGAGACATGGGAGAAGGCTCCTTCGTAGTCGCGGTTCTGGTACTCCTGCAGCGCCATGAACTGGTGGGTCTGCTTGAGGTAGGCGTCGGTGGGGAAGATCAGCGGGTTGTCCGCGGCCTCCGGGTCGATGGCGCGCATCCGCTCCTGCGCGCCCTGGACGGGACTGATGTACCAGTTGTAGTCGGCCAGGTACGCGGCGATCTCGGGGTCGTAATACCAGTTGACCCAGTCCTCGGCGAGCGACTGCTTGTGCGTCATGTTCGGGATCAGCATGTTGTCGGCCCAGATCATCAGCCCCTCCTCCGGCACGGTGAACTTGATGTTCGGGTCGTCGGAGGCGTTGATGTCGCCGGACCAGGCGACCGCACACACGACGTCGCCGTTGGCGAGGCTGTCGATGTACTCGTTGCCGGTGAAGGCGCGGATCTGGCCGCTGTTGCGCGCGGTCTCCAGCAGGTCCATCGCCTCGCTCCACTGAGCGGAGCTGAAGTGCGCCGGGTCGTAGCCGAGGGTGAGCAGGATGAGCCCCATCGTGTCGCGCATCTCGGACAGGACGCTGACCCGGCCCTTGAGATCGGGACGGGTCAGCATCTCCTTCATCGTCTTGGGCGGGTTGTCGAGGTACTTCTTGTTGTAGGCGATGCCGGTCAGACCGCTCTGCCAGGGCGCCGAGTACTTCCGCTCGGGGTCCCAGTCGGGAGCGCGCAGCGAGCTGATGATGTTCTTGTGCAGGTTGGGCACGCGGGCGGGATCCATCGGCTGGATCCACCCCATGCTCACCATCCGTGCCGCCATCCAGTCGGTCAGCACGAACATGTCACGCCCGGTCGGCGCGCACGCGCCGAGCTGGTTGACCACCTTCGGGAAGAAGCTGACGTTGTCGTTGACGTCGGTGCGGTAGTTGACGGTCACGCCGTAGTGCTGCTCGAAGCGGGTCAGCGTCGAGACGTAGTGCTTCTTCGGCCTGTCCTCGTCGATGTACAGCGGCCAGTTGCTGATGGTCAGCGTGCGGTCAGACTTCGACAGATCTGTCGCCCGGCAGCGCGTCGGGTCCTGACGCCGGTCGGGGGTGCCGAAGAACGGCAGCACCGCGAGGCTCGCCCCGGCGAACGCGACACCACCGGCACCCTTGAAGAGGGTGCGTCGCCCGAGTCGGGGGCCTGACCGAGGGGGTAGCGGAGGTGCGACCACGTGAGCTCCTGAGACGACGAGAAGAGGCGCTGGATCGTTGCACGATCGTGTGCCAGATCACAATAACCTTCGCAACATTTCTGCCGTGTAACAACTGACTCCGCAGTTTGGTGGAGCTGAGACAACGAAAACCGTACGCTGTGCGGCATGACTCGAAAGCGCGCGGGATCGAGCGGTGGCGCCGGCCTCGATGAGGTCAGCAAGGCCATCATCGAGCAGCTCCAGCAGGACGGCCGGCGCTCGTACGCCGCGATCGGCAAGGAGGTCGGCCTGTCGGAGGCGGCCGTGCGTCAGCGGGTGCAGCGCCTCATCGACAGCGGCGTGATGCAGGTGGTGGCGGTGACCGACCCGCTCCAGCTCGGCTTCGCCCGCCAGGCGATGATCGGGATCACGGTCGACGGGCCGATCGAGCCGGTCGCCGAGGCGATCGCGGCGATCGACGAGGTCGACTACGTCGTCTTCACGGCCGGGTCCTACGACCTGCTCGCCGAGATCGTCGCGGAGTCCGACGAGCACCTGCTCAGCCTGATCTCGGGCACCATCCGCGCCGTCCCGGGCGTCGCGGGCACCGAGACGTTCATGTATCTCAAGCTGCAGAAGCAGACGTACAACTTCGGCGTGCCCGGCTGAGCCTCAGCCGATGAGCCCGTTGGCCGCCGTCCGCGCGGGGCGGTGCGGGGTGTGCAGCCAGGCGCGGAAGAAGCCGCCGAGGTCGTCGCCGGCCACGCGCGCCGCGTACCGCTCGAACTCGGCAGTGGTCACGGCCTGCCCGGCGCGGGTGCGCGCCCAGCCGCGCATGATCCGCCAGAAGGCCCGGTCCCCCACCCGCACGCGGAGCGCCTCGAGCGTCAGCCCGCCGCGCTGGTAGACCTGCCGGGTCCACAGCCCGCGCGCGCCCGGCGCCGCGACCCGGGTCGACCAGAAGGGCGCGAGCGTACGCGCGTACTCGCGGTGCAGGACCTCGCGAGCGCTGGGCCCGCCGTGCCGCTCGGCCCAGTACGACTCCATGAAGGTCGCGAAGCCCTCGTTGAGCCACACGTCGCGCCAGCGCGCGAGCCGCACGGAGTCACCGAACCACTGGTGGGCGATCTCGTGCACGACCGTGGTCGTCCGCTCGCCGTGCAGCGCGGGGTAGGTCGGGCGGGTCTGGTTCTCCAGCGCAAAGCCGGGGTCGAAGGAGGTGGTGACACCTCCGACGGTCTCGAACGGGTACGGGCCGAGCCGCCTGGCCAGCCAGTGCGTGATCGCGGGCGTCTTGCGCATCAACCGCATCGAGGCGGCCCGCTCGCCGGCCGGCAGCGCGTTCGAGACCCCGACCAGCCAGGGCAGGCCGTGGCTGACTCCCCGCTCGACCCGGTAGTCACCGGCGGTGAAGAACGCGAGGTAGGGCGCCATCGCGTCGCGTGCGACCCAGCGGGTGGTCGCCAGTGGCCCGTCGACCGTACGGCTGACCTGGCGTCCGTTGGCGATCACGGTCTTGTCGGCGGGGGCGGTCACGCTGATGTCCATGGTGGCGGCGTCGACCGGGGTGTCGTCGGCCGGGAACCACCAGGCCGCCATGTGCGGCTCGTTCATGGTGGTGACCTCGGTCGCGTCGGCGAGCCAGTCGCACTCACCCTGCCAGCACACCGTGCCGGGCCGGCCGGCGTAGGTGACCGACACGGTGAAGGACGCGCCGCGCGCGATCGGATGTGCGGGCGTGATCCGCAGCTCGTGCTGGTCGGGCCGGCTGAACGTCGCGGGCTCGCCATCGATCGTCACTGCCGAAGCCGGCAGCAGAAGGTCGAGGTCGAGGACGCTCAGCGCCTCCGTCGCGCGCACCGTCAGCGACGTGTGTCCGCTGAGCTCGCCGGTGGCGAAATCGTACGCATCGGCGATCCGGTAGCTCTGGACGTCGATGCCGCGGTTGCCGTCCTCGGGGAAGTACGAGTCGCCACCGTCCGCGACGCCGGCGTGTGCCGAGGCGGACCCGGTCGCTGCGAGCAGGGCGAGCGTGAGCGTCGTGACGGCGGCCCGGCTGAGTGATCTCACGTGGAGACGGTAGCCCCTCCTCCGGGCGCTGCGCATAGGGTCGGCCGGGTGACAACGCGTCGCCCCGTCCGCCACCGCCCCACGCCGCTCGCACCACCCCTACCGCATGCACCGGTCGACCCCGAGCGGACCACGCTGTACGCGCCCGCCGAGCTCTACGACACCCCGGCGTACGCGTCCTCCCTCGATGCCCGGGCCTACTCGTGGTCGCGCGAGCCGCACACCCGCGAGCAGGCCCGGATCCGGGCGCTGCACGACTTCGGCATCGACGAGGCACTCGATGCCTGGATCGTCGGGCGGCACATGGTCGGCGTGATGGGCGGGCACGCCGCCCGCCGCGGCGACCGGTCGTATCTCGAGGCCGCCCGGCTCGGCCATACGCTCGCCCGCCGCCACGTGGTCGCGACCGGCGGCGGGCCGGGTGCGATGGAGGCGGCGAACCTCGGCGCCTGGCTCTCGTGCTACTCCCCCGATGTCCTGCACACCGCGATCGACGAGCTCGCGATGGTGCCCGGCTTCGTCCCGTCGATCCAGGACTGGATGGTCTGCGCGCTGACGGTACGGGCCGGCTACGCCGAGGAGCGGCCGCGCGCGACGTCGCTCGGCATCCCGACGTGGTTCTACGGCCACGAGCCGCCGAACGTCTTCTGCGACGTGATCGCGAAGTACTTCCGCAACGCCACCCGCGAGGCGATCCTGCTCGAGATCTGCGACGCCGGCATCGTCTTCCTGCCCGGCGCCGCCGGAACGGTGCAGGAGGTCTTCCAGGACGCGTGCGAGAACTACTACGCCACCCCGGACCGGGTCGCGCCGATGATCCTGGTCGGCCGCTCCTATTGGACCGAGGCCGTGCCGGCGTGGCCGCTGCTGCAGCGGCTCGCCGCGGGCCGGCCGATGGAGGGGCACATCCACCTCGTCGACACGGTCGACGAGGTGGCGGCGCTGATCGGCCCCAGTGCCTGAAGTCAGGCGACGCCGGCGATCCGGAAGCGGCCGAGCCGGTCGTCGATGACCTCGCGGTAGTGGTCCAGCAGGCGGTCGTTGATCGACTTCCACGAGCGGCCCTGGACCGCAACGCGTGCCGAGCGTCCCATCGTGCGACGCAGCACGGGGTCACCGGCGAGGTAGTCGACGCTGCGGCGCAGGTCCTCCCCGTCGCCCGGACGGTAGAGCAGGCCGGTCACACCGTCGTCGACGATGTCGACCGGCCCGCCCGAGCGCGGCGCCACCACGGGCACGCCCGAGGCGAGCGCCTCCTGCGCCGACTGGCAGAAGGTCTCGTGCCGGCCCGTGTGGACGAAGACGTCGAGGCTGGCGTACGCGGCACCGAGCTCGGCGCCGTGCAGCAGGCCGAGGAAGTGCGCCCCGGGGAGCAGGGCCCGCAGGCGCTGCTCCTCGGGACCGGCACCGACGACGACCAGCGCGTAGCGGTCGTCGTTGGCGAGATGGGTCAGGAGCGGGAGCTCCTTCTCCGCAGCGAGCCGCCCGACGTAGCCGACGATCAGCCGGCCGTCGGGCGCCACCCGGGCGCGCAGGTCGTGGTCGACCCGGGACGGGTGGAACGACTCGACGTCGACGCCCCGCGGCCACAGCACCGTACGGGGCACGCCGAGCTGGTCGAGCTGGGTGAGGCTCGCGGTGCTGGGGGCGAGGGTGCGGTCGACCTTGAGGTGGATCTTGCGGGTCAGGGCGGCCATCGCGCGCGAGCCGCCGCCGATCCCGTACCGGGCCTCGTAGCGCTGGGCGAAGCCGACCATGTCGGTCTGGTAGATGCCCACGGACGGGATCCCGAGCTCGGCGGCGACCTTGGCGGCCTGGTACCCCAGCGTCGCCGGCGAGGCGATGTGGACGACGTCGGGCCCGAAGCGCTGCACCACACCGCGCAGGCGGCGCCGGGTCTCCAGCCCGATCCGGAAGTCCTTGTAGAACGGGAGGCTCGCACCGCGGGCGCGGGTGACCTGGAAGCCGGCGTACGTGGCGGGACCGGTCGGAGCGACCAGGTGGGCCTCGTGGCCTTCCGCGGCCAGGTGCTCCAGGACGCGCCGTACGGAGTTGGTGACACCGTTGATCTGCGGGAGGAAGGACTCGCTGACCACCAGCACCCGGAGCGGGTCTCGGTGATCACCGGTGGCAGTGCTGGCGACGGTCCGGTGGACGGGCAGCTCGGTCACGGTCATGACTCGACGGTGACCGCCGCGCCCGACCTGCTACTGATCCGTAGGTGGCGAGCCGGTGAATGTCCCGTGGCCGTTGCGACAGGCGCGCGCGGGGCGCGGCCGGCGTCAGCCCTCTGCAACCAGGCGCTCCTGCGCCGAGCGCTACTCGCTCGCGGCGAGCTGGCCGCAGGCGGCGTCGATCTCGGAGCCTCGCGTGTCGCGCAGCGTGGCAGCGATGCCCTTGCGCTCGAGGCGGCGGACGAACTCGTCCATGTCCTCCTCGCGTGAGCGGGTGAACTTGGAGCCCTTGACCTCGTTGAGCGGGATCGGGTTCACGTGCACCCATCCGGTGCCCCGGCCGTCGCCGGAGAGGACGTCGGCGAGCAGGTCGGCGCGCCAGGCCTGGTCGTTGATGTCACGCATCAGCGCGTACTCGATCGAGACCCGGCGGCCGGTCTTCTCGAAGTAGTAGTAGGCCGCGTCCACGGTCTCGGCGACCGAGAAGCGGGTGTTGATCGGGACGAGGTCGTTGCGCAGCTCGTCGTCCGGCGCATGCAGCGACAGCGCGAGCGTCACTGGGATGCCCTCGTCGGCGAGTTGCCGGATCCGGGGCACCAGGCCGACCGTGGACACGGTGACGTGGCGAGCCGAGAGGCCGAGCCCGTCGGGGGCCGGGTCGACCAGACGCCGTACGGCGCCGACCGTGGCGGCGTAGGCGTGCAGCGGCTCGCCCATCCCCATGAAGACGACGTTGGAGAGCCGGCCGGGACCGCCGGCGACCTCGCCGGAGGCCATCGCACGGGCCGCGACGACGACCTGGTGCACGATCTCAGCAGTGGACATGTTGCGCTTGAGACCGCCCTGGCCGGTGGCGCAGAACGGGCACGCCATGCCGCAGCCGGCCTGCGAGGAGATGCAGACGGTGGCGCGGTCCTTGTAGCGCATCAGCACCGACTCCACGAGCGCGCCGTCGAAGAGCTTCCAGAGGGTCTTGACGGTGGTGCCCTTGTCGGCGCTCTGCACCTTGATCGGCGTCATCAGCTCCGGGAGGAAGCCGTTGACCAGCTCCTCGCGCTGCTTGGCCGGCAAGTCGGTCATCTCGGCCGGGTCGTGCACGAGGCGCTCGAAGTAGTGCACGGACAGCTGCTTGGCGCGGAAGCCGGGCAGGCCGAGCTCCTTGGCCGCCTCGAGTCGCTCGGCGAGCGACAGGTCGGCGAGATGACGCGGCGGCTTGCCGCGACCCTTCGGCGCGGTGAGGACGAGCGGGATCGCGCGGCCACGCATGGCCGCCTCGTCCGGGGTCTCGTCCGGGGCGGTGTCCAGGACGTCGCTCTGCTCGCTCACCGTCCCATTCTCCCATCGGTGCGCAACGGCGGACGAAACGCGACAGCGGCCCCGGAGCTCGCACTCCGGGGCCGCTGGGCTCAGCTGATGGGGTCAGGTGCTCAGGAGAGCGAGCGGACCTTCCGCTGGTCGGCTGCAACGGCCTTCTTCAGTCGGGCGACCTTCTTCTTCAGCATCGCCTTCTTGTGGCCCTTGGTGTGCTTCAGTGCCTTCTTGGCCTTGGCGAGGGCCGCCTTGTCCTGGGCCAGCTTGGCGTTGGCGGCCTTCAGCGCACCGCTGTCACCGGTCGTCGGCGGCGTGGTGGCCGCGCGGGCCTTGACCGTGCCGTCGGTGTTGAGCAGCACCGGGGCGAGGTTCGGCTTCTCGGAGAAGTCGAACAGGCCGCCGATCGAGCCGGCGGTCTTGTCGAACGAGCCGGTGACGGTGGCGCCGTCGTCGACGCTCTTGCCACCGAGCCAGTTGGTCTCGATGAACCGGACGACCGAGGCCTGGGAGGTCTTGGTGTGGTCGATGTAGTTCTGCTTGGCGTAGGGCGAGATCACCAGGAACGGCAGACGCTGCGAGGGACCGCAGCGGTCCTCCCACCCGCCGGCGGGCGCGGCGGCGCTCGGGGCCTTGGTGCAGACGGCAGTGTTCGCCGTGGCGTCCGAGGAGCCGTTGGTGATGGTGGGCGCGACCTGGTCGTAGAAGCCGTCGGAGTCGTCGTACGCGATCACGATGGCGGTGTCCTTCCAGTACGACGACTGCTGGATCGCGTTGATCGTCCGCACCAGGAAGTGCTGCTCGTCGATCGGGTCGGAGTAGCCGCCATGGCCGTCCTCGTTCGCGATCGGCCGCAGGTAGGACACGGCCGGGAGCTGCGCGCCGTCCTGGTTCTTGACCGCCTTGTAGAACCATGTGAGGTCGTACTCGTGGTTGGCGGTGCCCGCGTGACCGACCTCGGCGCCGCTGGCCGGGGCCGCGTGGGTCGGGTTGGCGGTCGACTTGTAGTACTGGAATGGCGCGTGGTGCGGGATGTAGTCCTTGTTGGTGCTGTTCGAGCTGAAGGCACCGCCGTCCGCGTTCACCTTCGAGGTGTAGCTGCAGATGTCGGTGTTGGGTGCGTTGGCCGGCAGGCTCGGGTCACGGAAGCCGCCCATGAAGGAGCCCCAGCTGACACCCTTCTCGTTCAGCAGGTCGCCGATGTTCTTGCCCTGCAGGCCGGCCGCGACGGAGGCATCGGTGCAGATGTCGTACGCGGGGGTCGGGTCGCCGGTGATGGCGCCGGCGACGCCCTTGCTCGGGTCGGCGGGATCGACCGGCTTGACCCCCTCCACCTCACCGGGCCACGACGCGGCGAAGTCGCTCGCGGCACCGTGCGTGGTGTCGCTGTCGGTGGCCCCGGTGACCGGGACCGGGTTGACGGCGGTCGCGGAGTCGTGGGCCGTGTTCGCCACGTACATCACGGCACCGCCGGTCTGACCGGAGGCGATGTTCGCGGCGCCGACGGTCGACGGACCGAAGTTGTCCGCCCAGCTGTTGTCGCTCATCGCATAGTGCTGGGCGTAGTTCCACAGACCGGTGACGACGTTGCCGTCGACGTAGCTCATGGCCATGCCGTTGTGCTCGAACTCGAGGTTGCCGGCCGGGGCAGGAGCGGCCGTCGAGGCACAGGTCGGCGACGAGGAGGTCGACTCGGTGAACTTGTCCATCAGCGGCACGCCGGTGGTCGCGTCGGCGTCCATGGCCTGCTGCTCGGCGAGGTACCCGTGCTTCTGCGAGCAGATCCACTGCTGTCCCATGCCGAGCCGGAACGGCGCCTGGGTGTTCGGGTTGGAACCGGCGGTGCCGTTGGCACCGGGGATGGCCGAGCCGCTGACCGTGGCGCCCGTGTTCGCGAGCAGCCCCTTGGCGGAGGTGTAGTTCGTGATCGTGTTCTTGGTCAGCGTGTCGGGCTTGGCCCTGAACGTCACGCCGTCGGTGTTGGCGGCGTACGGATACGTGCCGAAGTAGTGGTCGAACGAGATGTTCTCGTCGAAGAGGACGACGACGTGCTTGATCGGCGACGCCGCCGTCGGGTCGGCCGCATGCGCGGCCGGAGCCGGACCGAGGGCGACCGAGCTGCCGAGCAAGCCGGCAGCCGCGAGCCCGAAGCCCGCACCCTGGCGGATGCGAGCCGACTTCTTGTTACTCATGGACAATGAGCCTTTCGGTTGTAGGTGTCCCTCATCAATGACCGAGAAGCCTGGGGACCGGGTGGCAGCCCGGTCCTCAGGCGAACATCTCCCGACCAAGCCAGTCGTCGCTCCCCCGGACCCCGGGGAGGGCGAAGAAGTATCCGCCGCCGTACGGCAGGACGTAGTCGGCCAGCGGCTCGCCGGCCAGCCGTCGCTGGACCGCGACGAACTGCCGCTCCAGGTCCTGGTTGAACGTCGTGAAGATCAACCCCATGTCGAGGTTGCCGTTGACGTCGATGCCGGCGTCGTAGTTGTAGCCGCGCCGCAGCATCTGCTGCCCGGTGGTCGCCGCCGCGCCGGAGTCGGAGGCGAGGCGGATGTGGGCGTTGCCCGCGATCGCGTCCGCCCCCGGACCGGTGAAGACGGGTGCGTCGGTCTCGTGGCTGCCGGTGAGCGGCGCACCGGAGGAGCGCTCGCGACCGATGAGCGTGTTCTGCTCGCGCACCGAGACCCGGTCCCAGAACTCGACGAGCATCCGGATCAGGCGCACGACGTGGTAGCTGCCGCCCTCGACCCACGCCGGCTCGGCGCCGCCGGCGTGGGTCCAGACGAGGTCGTCGTACCTCGCGGCGGTGATGGCCGCGTTGGCCGTGCCGTCCTTGAAGCCCATCAGGTTGCGCGGCGCGCCGTCCGGCCGCGAGGGCGAGGTGAAGCCGTCCATCCGCCAGCGGACCGTCAGGAAGCCCCGGGTCGCCCGCAGCAGGATCCGCAGCGCTCGGTTGACGGTGTCGCGATGCTCGGCGCAGACCTGGATGAGCAGATCCCCGTGGCACATCGCGGGGTCCAGGAGATCGTCGTCGAAGGCGGGCATCGTGCTGAGCCGGGCGGGCCGCTTGGCAGCGAGCCCGTAGCGGGTGTCGAAGAGGCTGGCACCGACGCTGACGGTGATCGTGAGCCCATCGGCCGGGACGTCCGCACCGCCGAGGACGCCGTTGTCGGTCGCCGTCGCGATCATGCCCGCGTCCGGGGCTGTCCCGCCCGCGGTCAGCCAGCGCGACGCCGTGGTGAGCGCCTGGAACATCGTCCGCAGCTCCGCGCGGTCCGCCGCCTCGACGTCGAGCGCGAGGTACGCGGCCGCGGCCTGCGGCTGCGTCACGATGCCCTGCTGGTGAGCCCCCTCGTACGGGTGGACGGTGTCCGCGGCGCCTGTGCTGCCGCCCGTGTCACCGCTGTCGGCGGCGTCGGCAGCACCGGCCACGGCCGCGACGGCACCTCCGCCGAGCGCGGCCGCCGCAGCGGCGCTGCCGAAGAGCCCGCGGCGGCTGACCTCGATCCGTGATCGCGTCATGCCGGGCCCGCCTGCACCGGGTCCAGGACGACGGCGATCTCGGAGAGGTACTCGAGGGTCTGGCTCAAGGTGGCCTGCAGCCTTCTTCTCTGCGCGCTCGACAGCCGCTGATAGGGCGTCCAGCTGTCGGTCGCGGTGTGGTGGAACGCGTCCACGTACGCCTGGAGGCGCGCGAGCCACGCGTCGGTCGTCGCCAGGTCCGCGTCCCGCGTGGCCAGGAGCCCGCGCAGCGGCGCGATGACGTCGCGGGTGGCGTCGATCATGGCGTCGATGTCGAACAACGTCAGGTGGGCGCCGGCGTCGTTGCGCCCGAGGAGCTCGGAGCGGAGGGCGTCCTCGAGGATCTCGTGGCTGCGCAGCCCCATGTCGATGTTGGCCGGCTGGACCGGGTGGTTGAACGTACGCGTCAGCGCGGCGACGTCACCCGCGAGCCGGGTCGCGACCGGCGTCGCGTTCCGCCGCAGGTAGGCGGTCAGACGCCTCTGGGCGCGTCGCGTCGACCGCAGTGCGCGGTGGCGGCTCATCCTGGTCCTCTCGGCAGGCTTGACCCGCGCGACCGGCCGGGCGTGCCACAGCACGGCCTCGAGCTTCGGGAAGCCCGTCAGCTCCGGGTCGCGCAGCGGCGTGACGCCCGCAGTGAGCTGCGGATCGATCGCTGTACCCGCGTCGCCGAAGGCACCGTAGGCGGCTCCCAGGAGCAGGTATTGGCGATGCGCCACCCGGTAGGCGCGCCGCGCGCCGACGAGGTTGCCTGCGGCCACAGCGGCGCGCAGCGTCGCGACGTCCGCGCCGAGGTGGATCAGCTGACCCTGCGTCCATGCGCTGTAGGTGTCGACCGCACGGACGAAGTCGTTCGCGGTCGCCGGGAGAGCGCCCGGCGTGGTCGCGCCGCTGTAGTCGCCGGTGAGCTGCCAGGCGGGACTCGCGGACGGCGCGCCATCGGCCGCCAGGCAGAGGAATCGGTAGCGTCCGGCCGCGAGGGCGAGCGCGACCGACCGGGTCGCTCCGATCCCCAGGTCCTCGACGTCGACGAAGATCCTCTTCGACGTCGTGTCCTGGATCTGGACCTCTTGGATGGCCGACGAGCCGTTGGTCAACGCGAACGTCAGCGGACCCGCGTCTCCCCCGGACCAGCCGCTTCCGCAGGAGCCCTGGCCGACGCCGACGGGGGTCCCCGCGATGACCGACGCCTCGTCCGCGGACGCCGTGGACAGCAGGGCCCCGCCGAGCACACCGGCCAACAAGGTGGCGCTTAGTGCCCTCGCGGCGCCGCGCGCAGCGAACCCCATCGCGTACCCCTGTCCCACCGCCCGACCATCGGGAGGCGGGAGCGACTGTTTCGGAGGGCGCCGAACGCACCACCGCGGATTTCCGTACAGAAGGTGAAGGGTTCCCCGAATTAGCCTGATCACGATTCACAGGAACGGCCGGCCCCGAGAAGCCTCGGGGCCGGCCGTCTGCGACGCGGCTCGCTGCCGCGTCATGCCAGGTCGGTCAGTCGAGCTGGCGCTGGATCGCCTGGTAGGCGGCGAGCTGGCCCTGCAGCTTCGCCTTGCGAGCACCCTTGGCGTGCCGGATCTGCTTCTTCAGCGCACTGATCTTGTGCTGGATGCTGGCCGTGTTGTCCGCGTTGCCCGGCTTGGCCGTGACCGTCACGGTCGGAGCAGGCTGCGCAGGAGCCGTCACCGTCACCGTGCTGGTCGGTGCGGCCGAGGGAGCGGCCGTCACGGTCACGGTAGCTCCGGGAACCGTCTGCGGGGCCGGCGCCGGGTCGAGTCCCGTGCCGCTCAAAGCGCGCTTGATCGTCGCGAAGATGTCGGTCTGGTCGGACAGGCCCACGACGTTGGCGGCGCCCGGCCCGGACCCGGCCACCCGCACCTGGGTGCCGGTGTGCTGCTGCGAGCCGCCGAAGTCGGCGGTGCCGTAGGAGAGCATCATCGGTGCACCGTCGGTGGTCTTCAGCGTGTAGACCAGCCCTGGCGGGACCGACGCTCCGGTCCCGACGTCCTCGGGGTTGATGATCTGGCTGGTGTGCCCGTGGTCGGCGGTGACGATGATCAGGGTGTCGTTCTCGTGGTGATTGTCCTTGACCCACTTCTGGGCGGAGGCGACGGCCTCGTCCAGGTCGAGGGTCTCGCCGATCTGGCCACACGGGTTGGCGGCGTGGTCCTGCTTGTCGATCGAGGCGCCTTCGACCTGGAGGAAGAAGCCCTTGTCGTTGTCGAGCAGGTCGATCGCCTTCGTCGTCATCTCCTTGAGCGAAGGCTGCGTCCCCGGCCAGGCCGGCGAGTCGTTCGGGACGCAGGTGTCAGGGTTGCCGATCGAGCCGGCGCCCGTGCCGAGGTCGGCGAGGTGCTTGGCCGGCGTCGCCTTGAAACGGGTGTTCATGTTCCCGGCCGCGAAGAGCCCCAGCAGCGGCTGGGTCTGGTCCGCCTTGGCGACAGCGGCGAGTGCCGTGGCGTCCTCGACGATCGCGAAGCCCTTGTCCTCTGCAGCGGCCCGAACCGTCTTGCCCTTATCGACGCCGCCCTGAATCACCTCGCTGAAGTACTTCTTGCCGCCGCCGAGGGTGACGTCGGGCTTGGCGCTGAGCAGCTGCTCGGAGATCGAACCGATCCCGTTCGGGTGCGCGTCGTCGAGGACCTGGTCGGGACAGTTCGTCATGCCCTTGGTGCCGGTCGGCGCGTAGCAGCCGCGGTCGGCGACGTGGGCGTACTGGACGGCAGGGGTGGCGTCCTGGATCTCGGCGGTGGTGACGTCGCCGGTCTTGAGACCCTGGCTCTTGGCCCACTCCAGCAGCGTCTGGTGGGCGGTCATGCCGTCCAGGCCGACGCTGATCGCGCCGTTGTAGGTCTTGGTGCCGGTCGCCCAACCGGAACCCGAGGCGGCGGAGTCCGTCACGTAGTCGGGCTTGCCGGCGTAGGAGCCGTCCTTGTGCAGCGCGTACGTCGTGTACTGGCCGGTTAGCGGCAAGCTGTCGAGACCAGGCAGAGTGCCGCCTGCGCCGACGAGGTAGTCACGCGCCACCGTGATCTCCGAGTCGCCCATGCCATCGCCGATGAAGAGGATGACGTTCTTGGCCTTGCCGTACTTGATCTGGGCCGCGATGTCGGCGGTTTGATCGCCGCTGGTGTGACGGGCTGCCCCGTTTGTGTCCCCGATGGCCGCGTAGGCCGCGGCTCCGGAACCGAGCACCGCGAGTGCGGCGATCCCGACGAGGACACGCGCGCTGCGGCGCGTGGGGCGGAAAGAAGAAGGCATGCGAGGGGTCTCTTCCAGGTTCGCCCGGGCCGTTCCCGGACACATCGCAGCGCACGCTAGGAGCCTGGCGAGAACCTGACAGCCACCTGAAGGCGTCAGCTCTGCGAACGGAACGGGAACATCGAGTCGCGTCGGTGCGGCGCCTCTCAGCCGCGGGAGACCATGAACCAGAACACGCCGCCGCCGACGCCGACGACGACGATCGCGGTGCTGATCATCCCGAGCCACATGTACAGGCCGAACCGGCGGCTGCGCGGCGCGATCACGAGCAGTACCGGCACGATGAGCGTGACCAGGACGAACGGGAACAGGCCCTCGGCTCGCCGCTGGCCCACGACCGCGGCCAGGATCGCGGCGTACAGACCCGGGACCACGATCGCGAACAGCAGCCCGGCGTAGAACCCGCTCAGGGCCGCGAACGTCGGGTGGTCACGGTGCCACCAGTCGCGCCCCGGGACCGGGTCGTCGATCGCCGGCTCGGTGACGGTGGCGCCGGGCTCTTCCGGCTCGTCGGTGCTCATCGCAGCCACCGTAGCCCACTCAGAAGACGGCGTAGTGGAGCAGCAGCCAGATCGGACCGATCGTGGCGAGCAGCGAGTCGAGCCGGTCCATGATGCCACCGTGGCCCGGGATGATCTGGCTCATGTCCTTGACGCCCAGGTCGCGCTTGATCACCGACTCCACGAGGTCACCGAGCACCGCCATCGTGACCGTGATGACGCCGAGCGCGACGCCCACGTACCAGTCGCCGTCGAGCAGCCAGACGACCAGCGCGACACCGGCGCCGATGGTGGCGACCGCCGAGCCGGCGAAGCCCTCCCACGACTTCTTCGGTGAGATGACGGGGGCCATCGGGTGCCTGCCGAAGAGGACGCCGGCGACGTAGCCACCGATGTCGGAGGCGATGGTGACCAGCACGAAGGTGACGATGCCCTTCACCCCGGCGTCGAAGCCCGTCTCGCCCCACGTGCCGCCCTCGCGCAGCATCAGCGCCACGAAGGAGCCGAGGAACGGCAGGTAGATGAGGGTGAAGACCGAGGCGGAGGCCGTACGGACGTAGCCCTCGATGCCGCGATGCAGCAGCCACAGCATGATCGTCAACGCGGTCACCGCAGTGACGGCGACGAGCGCGTCAGCACCCCAGACGTACGCGACCACGATCATCAGCGCGCCGCCCAGCATCAGCGGCTGTTCCGGGAGATCCAGGTCCTTGGCCATCAGGCCACGGCGCAGCTCCCAGATGGCGATGACCATGATCGCCACCACCAGGACGATGAAGGCGGTCTTCCAGATGAACAGCGTGGCCGCGGCCGCGCCCAGGAGGACGGCGGCGGAGCCGACCGCCGCAGGAAGATTGCGCCCGGCCCGCCCGTAGTCCTTCTTCGGCGTCTCCGAGGAAGGCATGGCGGTGCCTGTCGAGTCCTCCATCTCGGTGCGAGCTCCTCAGACCTCGAGGAGCTCGGACTCCTTGCTCTTGAGCATGGCGTCGATCGCGTCGGTGTGCTTCTTGGTGGTCGCGTCGAGCTTCTTCTCGGCGCCGGAGACGTCGTCCTTGCCGACCTCGCCGTCCTTCTCGAGCTTCTCCAGGTTCTGCTTGGCCTTCTGGCGCACCTGGCGCACCGACACGCGACCCTGCTCGGCCTTCTCCTTGGCCTGCTTGACGAACTCCTTGCGGCGCTCCTCGGTCAGCTCGGGGAAGACCGCGCGCAGCACCTTGCCGTCGTTGGACGGGTTGATGCCGAGGTCGGAGTCGCGGATCGCCTTCTCGATCGCCGGCATGGCGGAGGCGTCGAACGGGGCGATCAGGATCGTGCGGGCGTCCTGCGAGGTGAACGTCGCCAGGCCCTGCAGCGGCGTCTGGGTGCCGTAGTAGTCGGCGGTGAGCTTGTTGAAGACGGCGGGCGTGATGCGGCCGGCGCGGATCGTGTTGAAGTCCTCACGGGTCGCCTCGACGGACTTGCCCATCTTCTCGTCGGCCTCGTTGAGGATGTCGTTGATCGCCATGTCGCTCCTAGTCCGGTTCTTCTGGTGCTACTGCGCTGCTCGCTCAGCCGGCGCTGACGAGCGTACCGATCTTCTCACCCTGCACGACGCGCAGGATGTTGCCCTCGGGCTCCATGCCGAAGACGACCATCGGCAGCTTGTTCTCGCCACACAGGGCGAAGGCCGTCTGGTCCATGATCTGGAGGCCCTCGGTGAGGGCCTGGTCGTACGTCAGGGTGTCGTACTTGACCGCGTCGGCGTGCTTGTTGGGGTCGGCGGAGTAGACGCCATCGACGCCGGACTTGGCCACCAGGACCGCGTCGCACTGGTTCTCCAGGGCGCGCTGGACGGCGACGGTGTCGGTGGAGAAGTACGGCATGCCCATGCCGGCGCCGAAGATCACGACGCGGCCCTTCTCCATGTGGCGCATCGCCTTGCGCGGGATGTACGGCTCGGCGACCTGGCCCATGGTGATGGCGGTCTGCACGCGGGTGTCGACGCCCATCCGCTCGAGGAAGTCCTGCAGCGCCAGGCAGTTCATCACGATGCCGAGCATGCCCATGTAGTCGGCGCGGGAGCGCTCCATACCGCGCTGCTGGAGCTCGGCGCCGCGGAAGAAGTTGCCGCCACCGGTGACGACGGCGATCTGGACGCCGGAGTCGGCGACGGCCTTGATCTCGCGGGCGACCTTCTCGACGACGTCGGGGTCGACGCCGACCTTGCCGCCGCCGAAGACCTCGCCGGAGAGCTTCAGCAGCACTCGCTTGTAACCGGTCACGTGGGGTCCTTCCGCGGGGGTGTTGAGAGGGATCGTACGAAATCGGCGAAGGCCGGTCCGATGAGCACTGTGGGTGTCATCGGACCGGCCTCCTCCGTGTCTTGCTGGGTTCCTTTAGATCATGACGCCGAGGCGTCAGATCACAGGCCGACCTCGAAGCGGGCGAACTTGGTCACCGTGGTGCCAGCAGCGTCGAGGACCTGCTTGACCGACTTCTTGGCCTCGAAGACCGACTCCTGGTCGAGCAGGACGATCTCCTTGAAGAACGCGCCGATGCGACCCTCGACGATCTTGGCGACGGCAGCCTCCGGCTTGCCCTCCTCCAGCGTCTTCTTGGTCAGCACGTCCTTCTCGGCCGCGACGACGTCGGCCGGGACCTGGTCGCTGGTGAGGAACTGGGCCTTGAGGGCGGCAGCCTGCTGGGCGGCCTGCTTGGCAGCCGCCTCGTCGCCCGTGTACTCGACGAGAACGCCGAGGGTCGGGGGCAGGTCGGAGGCCTTCTTGTGCAGGTAGACCGTGGTGTTGCCCTCGAAGTACGCGACCTCGCCGAGCTCGATCTTCTCGCCGATGGTGCGGGCGAGGTCGTCGACGGTCTCGCCGACGGTCTTGTCGCCGAGCGAGACGGCCTTGAGCGCCTCGGCGTCGCCGACCTTGTTCGCGTTCGCGGCGTCCGCGATCGCCTGGGCGGCGTTGACAAAGGCCTCGTTCTTGGCGACGAAGTCCGTCTCGGCCTTGAGGCTGATCAGGGCACCGCCGGAGGCGGCGACCAGGCCGGCCGAGGCCTCGCGCTCGGCGGCACGGGCGGCGGCCTTGGCGGCACCCTTGACGCGGAGCAGCTCGACAGCCTTGTCGAAGTCGCCGTCGGTCTCGTCGAGCGCCTTCTTGCAGTCCATCATGCCGGCCTGCGTGAGCTCACGCAGCTTCTTGACGTCGGCAGCGGTGTAAGCCATGTCGTGTCCTTAGTACGTGGTGTGTACGGGTGAAGGAGGGCTGGATCAGGCCTCGGCCGGAGCCTCGGCCGGAGCCTCGGTGGCCTCAGCGGCGGGAGCCTCAGCAGCAGCCTCGGTGGCCTCAGCGGCGGGGGCCTCAGCGGCCTCGACAGCGGGGGCCTCGGCAGCAGCCTCGGTCTCGGCCGGGGCGAGAAGCTCCTTCTCCCACTCGGCGAGCGGCTCAGCGGCCTCGGCACCCTTGGCGCCGGAGCGGGCGACGAGGCCCTCGGCGACGGCGTCGGCGACGACGCGGGTCAGCAGGCTGACGGCGCGGATGGCGTCGTCGTTACCCGGGATCGGGAAGTCGACCTCGTCGGGGTCGCAGTTGGTGTCCAGGATGCCCACGATCGGGATCCGGAGCTTGCGGGCCTCCTCGATCGCGAGGTGCTCCTTCTTGGTGTCGACGATCCAGACGGCCGACGGGGTGCGCGTCATGTCGCGCAGACCACCGAGGGTCTTCTCCAGCTTGTCCTTCTCGCGACGGAGCTGCAGGAGCTCCTTCTTGGTGCGGCCGGAGCCGGCGACGTCGTCGAAGTCGAGGAGCTCGAGCTCCTTGAGGCGGTTGATCCGCTGCGCGACGGTCTGGAAGTTGGTGAGCATGCCGCCGAGCCAACGCTGGTTGACGTAGGGCTGGCCGACGCGGGTCGCCTGCTCGGCGATCGCCTCCTGGGCCTGCTTCTTGGTGCCGACGAACAGGATGGTGCCGCCCTTGGCGACGGTCTCCTTGACGAAGGCGTACGAGCGGTCGATGTAGGCCAGCGACTGCTGCAGGTCGATGATGTAGATGCCGTTGCGCTCGGTCATGATGAAGCGCTTCATCTTCGGGTTCCAGCGACGGGTCTGGTGTCCGAAGTGGACGCCGCTCTCGAGGAGCTGGCGCATGGTCACGACTGCCATGGTGTTTTCCTTTGTTTCCAGTTATTGGTGCCTGGTGTCCACGCGCGGCCCTACCCCGACATCGGGGACCGGGGGCCGCGCCCGCGAGCGATCGGAGCTCTTGCTCCGACGCGGTCTGCGGACACGCGAAGTCAGCCCAGGTAGGGCTGCTTCCTCCAGCGTAGTCGCTCGGACGGGGCGGGGCGAATCGCTGGAGCACGCTCCGGCGGAGCTATCCCGGCCGGATTCCATCCACAGGCGGCCGCTCGTGCACGGCTTTCCCCAGCCCCTGCGAGAGGCGGTGCGCGCAGGTTCGCTCGGGAGCAGGCTGGGTCCATGAGCGTTGCAGCGACCACCACCGGCCGGATCCGCCGCCCGAGCGCACGCCTTCTCGTCGTCCTGACGGTCACGGCCCTGTTCCTGCCGCCGAGCGCGGCGCGGGCCGTGCCCGTGGGCGGCGCCCGGGCGACGGTTCCGGCCGGTGTGTGGCCGCTCTCCCCCATCCCCACCGTGGTGCATCCCTTCGACCCGCCCGACTCGGCGTACGGCGCCGGGCACCGCGGCGTCGATCTGGCCGGTGCGCTCGGGGCGCCCGTCCACGCCGCGATGGCCGGCACGGTGACCTTCGCCGGTCCCCTTGCGGGACGCGGCGTGGTGGTCGTCGACCACGGCGACACCCGCACCACCTATGAGCCGGTCACGCCCTCGGTCGAGGTCGGGGATCGGGTGGCACAAGGTGCTGTCCTCGGGACCCTCACCGCCACCCAGTCGCACTGTCTGCCGGCGATCTGCCTCCACTGGGGCTGGATCCGCAACGCCGACGGGGTGTATCTCGATCCGCTCGGTCTGATCGGCCTGGGCCGCTCGGTGCGGCTGCTGCCGCTGTGGCCCTCCGTCCCGGTCTCCCGGGTCGAGGCGCCGGCCCCATTCGGTGTGCTGCCCTACGGCGGCTGGCTGCCGCTGATCGCTCGGCTGCTCCGATAGGTCTCGGCACGCGGGACGCGACCTCGCAGGACCACCATCGGCGGATCCCGCCGGCGCGTCTGCGCTCAGGCGCGCGGGTGGGCCTGCTGGTACGCGCGGCGCAGACGGTCGGTGCTCACGTGCGTGTACAGCTGGGTCGTCGCGAGGGAGGCATGCCCGAGCAGCTCCTGCACGGAGCGGAGATCGGCGCC
>Ga0308170_10001710_pt1 | contig 20114 bp, 8 predicted proteins | sample PhyBR2_2_FD_202136 | JGI IMG/M metagenome (GOLD analysis project Ga0308170, IMG submission 202136) | Phyllosphere microbial communities from UC Gill Tract Community Farm, Albany, California, United States - DLSLSB.R2 | ecosystem: Host-associated > Plants > Phyllosphere > Unclassified | place...
GTTCGTGTACGCCGTGCCCCAGTTGGCGCAGTGGTTGTCCTGGTTGGTGCTGAAGGCCACGTGGTAACCCGCTTCCAGCACCTTGTTGCAGGCCGCCTCGAAGTTGCTGCGCCGGGTCTCGCTCTCGCTGTCGTTGACGGAGAAGGCCGTGCTGTTGACCACCTCGCACAGCGCCATCGCCGCGTCGCCATCGTCCGTATAGCCGAACGGTACGCCGTTCACGACGAACTGTCCGCTCATCGCCGGATGGTTGAACTGGCCGACCCAGCCGCGCTCGCGCATCAGCGTGTACAGGGCCGCGTAATCGCTGCGCGGCGTGGCGACGTCGGCCAGCAGCTCGCCCTTCGCATTCTTTTCCCAGCCCAGCAGCTGGTCGCTGTTAAAAATGTTGAGGTGGCCGCCCTTGTTGATGACGCCCCACTCCATGCCGTAGACGGCCAGGAAATCCGGATGCGCGTCGTTGAAGCCGGCAGCCGTGTCCAGGCCCTTGCGGTACAGCCCTTTCGCGACGCCCGGCTCGGCCGCCGCGTTGGTGCTGTCGGAGCCGTCGAACATGTGGTTGTGCTCGGAGGCGACGAGGATGTCGAGGCCGTGCGCGCGGGCGTAGGCGAAGGCGGCATCGGGGCCATATTTGGCCGTCAAGGGGTCCTGCGCGCCCTTGCAGTCGGTGAGTTCGGCGCCGCCGTCGCTGTGGTTAGTCTGGCTGTGCAGGTTGCCGAAATAGACGGTGTAGGGCAGCGCCGCGGTTGCAGGAGCGGCGCCCGGCTGGGCCAGCCGCCCGACCGGCAGCGGCGCGAACGGCGGCAGCGCCGGCGCCCGCGACGGCCCGACCTCGATTTGCCAGGACTGTTCGTGGATGTCGGCCGAAGGTGCGCTGGCCTGCGCATCGCGGCTGGCGGCGCGCAGCCGCACCGCATACAGGCCGGCGGCCAGCTTGCCGGCATCCTGGCCGGACCAGGGCACGGCCACCGATACCGGACCTTGCGCGAGCGGCGTGCTGCCCTGCCAGCGGCGCACGACGACATTGCCCGGATTGATCAGTTCGAGCTGCCAGTCGACGACCTGCGCGGCGCGCGCATTCGGATAATCGAAGGCGAGCGTGAAGGTGCGTGCTTCACCCTTGGCGGGTTCAAGCGCGCGATACGGCGCGTTCAGGGTGGCTTCGAATTCGCTGTGTTCGTCGATGGCCGCAAAGGCGCCGTGGGCGCAGCAGCACAACAGGAATACAGCGAGCCGGGAGGGGGTGTGGAGGAAGGTTTTCATGATGCAATTGTTGCAATTGCATCACAAAGAGCGTTTGCGCCATCCCGCGCGCTAGTTGTTACTAATTATATATTTTTTGATAAAAGGACAGCGGGCTTCACTGCCCTGCCGGCGCCGGCGCAGGCCGGCGCCGGGTCGGCTTAACAACGCAGATTAAAAGTGGTATTCGGCGCGCACCATCGGCGTGCTGGCGCGCTGGCCGCGGCCGCCGGTGGTCGTGCGGGTGTTGCCGAACTTGTTGTTCCAGAACTGGTATTCGACGCCGACGCGGAAGCGGTTCTTCGGCTGGCCGAAGTGCGAACCCAGATCGTACATCAGCGCCATGTCGATGTTGGTCTCGGCGCCGGTGCCGTTGCCCACTTCATCCGCGCCCTTGGCCGCGATGAACAGACCATAACCCTCGAACGCGACACGCTCGGCCACCGGGATGCCCCAGGTGACCGACAGCGCGGCGTGGGTGTCGTAGGTGTAGCGGCCGTTCACGGTCGAGATCGGAGGGAAGGCACCGCTCGGTGCGTTCGATTCGCGCAGCAGCAGCACGCTCGTATTCAGGAAGCCGGGCACGTCCCACATCAGGGTCGGGCCGACGACCAGCATGCGCTTGCGCGAGTTGTAGCCGACGTCGTTCTTGGTATTCCAGTCGAAGCCGAAGGTGGCGCCCACGCCTTTCACCGGGCCGTAGCGCATCTCGGTGCCGCGCAGCGCGCCGATGTCGACGGTATTGCGGTAGACGATATACGCTTCCTGCGCGCCTTCGCTTTGCGTCAGCGAGGCCGGATCGGATTTGTCGGACTGGAGCAGGTCCACATTGAAGAAGTTGCTGCCGTATTTGTAGCCGCTGGCGTGGGTCAGCGCGAAGATGTGCTTCGTGATGTGCTCGGGATTGAACGGCTCGGCGAAGCGGGTGCCGTAGCGCCAGCTGATCGAGGTGTCGCTCCAGTCGGCGGCGCTGGCAAAGGCGCAGGACAGCAGCAGGGTGGCGCCGGCGGCGAGCAGGGTGGTGTTCTTCATGGTAGGGTCTTCGACTGTGGTTGTTCGTGTGCCGCCAGGGCGGCGGATCCATGCCGGCGCGCGACATGCAGCTCGACGCGATGCACCAGGCCGTCGTCGACGAGCTGCACCGTATCGCCGCCGACGTCCGCGCCATCGATGCGCAGCGCGGGACTTTCCGCCGCGCGCACGTCGATCGCATAGGTGGTGGAGCGGTAGCGGTACTGCAGGCGAAAGCCCGGCCAGCCCTGCGGCAGCTGCGGCGCCAGTACCAGCCGCTCGCCGGCGCGCTCGATACCGAGCAGCGATTCGACGACCAGCCGGTACATCCATCCGGCTGAGCCAGTGTACCAGCTCCAGCCGCCGCGCCCAAGGTGCGGCGGGGCCGCGTGTACATCTCCCGCCACAACATAGGGCTCGAGCCGGTAGCGCGCGCAGTCCTCGAGCGTGGCCGCCAGGCGCACCGGATTGAGCATGTCGAACAGTTCCCAGGCACGTTCAATATTCCCCATGCGCGCAAAGGCCATCGCGCACCACAGCGCCGCGTGCGTGGCCTGGCCGCCGTTCTCGCGCAGGCCCGGCGCATAGCCGCGCAGGCTGCCGGGATCCAGGCTGCCGGCCTCGAAAGGCGGGTCGAGCAGGCGGACCAGGCGCGCTTCCGGCTGCACCAGGTGGGCGTCGACCGCCGCCATCGCACTGGCCGCGCGCTCGGCACCAGCCGCGCCGGACAGCACGCTCCAGCTTTGCGAGACCAGGTCGATGCGGCATTCGTCGTTGTCTTTCGAGCCGAGCGGCGTGCCGTCGTCGAACCAGGCGCGCCGGTACCACTCTCCGTCCCAGGCGTGATGTTCGAGCTGGGTGCCGAGTGCGGTCGCGGCGGCGCGGCAGGTGGTGGCAAAGCCGTAGTCGGCGCGGCGGCCGGCCAGTTCGGCGAAGCGGCTCAATACCTCGATCATGAAGAAGCCCAGCCAGACGCTCTCGCCGCGCCCTTTGCTGCCGACGCGATCCAGGCCATCGTTCCAGTCGCCGCCGCCGATCAGCGGCAAGCCATGCTCGCCGAAGCGCAGGCTGTGGCGGATCGCGCGCACGCAGTGTTCATACAGGTCGCCGCGCTGCTTCGATACGCGCGCCACATCGAAATACGACTCTTCGCCGAAGTCGAGCGCCCTGCCCTCGAGATAGGAAACCGATTCGCCCAGCACGCCAATGTCGCCGCTGGCGCGGACGTAGCGGCAGGCCGCCAGCGGCAGCCACAATAAATCGTCCGAGCAGCGCGTGCGTACGCCGGCGTTCGAGGGCGGATGCCACCAGTGCTGGACGTCGCCCTCGACGAACTGGTGCGCCGCGCACAGCAGCAGGTGCTCGCGCAGCAGTGGTGGACGCGTGTGCACCAGCGCCATCGCATCCTGCAGCTGGTCGCGGAACCCGAAGGCGCCGCCCGACTGGTAATAGCCGCTGCGCGCCCACATGCGGCAGGCCAGTGTCTGGTACAGCAGCCAGCCGTTGGCCAGCACGTCGAGGCTGGGGTCGGGCGATTCGATGCGGACCGCGCCGAGCGTCTCGTCCCAGTAGGCCTTGACCTCCTGCAGCGCCGCGCGCGCCGCCGCACTGCCCTGGTGGCGCTGAACCACGTCGGCGCCACCCACGCCCAGCATGAACACCAGTTCTTTCTCTTCACCCGGCGCCAGTTCGAAGACGACATTCAAGGCCGCGCAGGGATCGAGCGCCGCGCCGGCGCTGCCGGAGAGGCCGGCGCGGCCCAGCGCCTGCGGCTGCTTCAGGTTCCTGCCGCGGCCGATGAATTCGCTGCGGTCGCAGGTGAACGTGGCGTCCGGCGCGTCGACGTGGAAAAAGGCGGTGCACTGCGCATCGTTCCACGCGTTGCGAGCGCACAGCGCGCCGCTGGCCGGGTCGCGTTCGGTCACGAGGTGCATGCTCGATGCGGCGCGCAGCTCGCCCAGCACCCATTCGACATAGCCGGTGGCGGACAGGCGCCGCAGCGCCGCGCTGTCGTTGCGCACCCGCAGGACACTGTATTTCAGGGGCGCCTCCAGGGCGACGAACTGCGAGAGTTCGGTATGGATGCCGTAGGCCGTGTGGGCGAAGACGCTGTAGCCGAAGCCGTGCTGCGCCAGGTAGTCGCCGCCCGAAGGTGCGGGCAATGCGGTCGGCGACCAGAACACGCCACTGTCTTCGTCGCGCACATAAAACACTTCGCCGCCGCGGTCGCCGATCGGGTCGTTGTCCCAGGGCGTGAGCCGCAGTTCGTGGGCGTTCTCGCTCCAGCTGTAGGCCTGGCCGCTTTCGGAGACGACCGAGCCGAACTGCGGGTTGGCCAGCACATTGGTCCAGGGCGCGGGCGTCGGGCGATCGGGCGTGATGCGGATGCGGTATTCGCGTCCGTCGGGGCTGAAGCCGCCGATGCCGTTGTCGAGCAGGAGATCACATGGCGCCGCTACCGGCGCTTCGCCAGCCGCGTGCTGCGGCGCGGTCGTCGCCAGGGCGGGCATGCCTGCGGCTGGCGCCGCATGCGCACGTTGCAGCTGTTCGGCCAAGCTGCCGCGGTCGTCGCGCAGCACCACGCGCGCCGCCGCCTGCAGCAGCAGCCGGTCCTCTTCCGGCAGCTGCTCGAACACCTGCAGATAGACGCCGCCCGGACGGTCGAGCAGTTCGGCCGCGCCGCCGGCCCTGATCGCCTCGATGAGCTGCGCGTGCAGCGAATGGGGCGCGCTGCCGCTGTCGCTGCACCAGATCACCAGGTCGACGCTTAGCCCTTTCCGGCGCCACCAGGCGTGGGCTTGCAGCAGCTGGCGCGCCAGCGCGAGCCTGGCCGCATCCTGGATGTGCAGCAGCACGATCGGCAGGTCGCCCGTGATCGCGTAGGGCCAGAGGCCGGACTGCCCGCGGGTGTTGCGCGCGATGAGTGCGGCATCGGCGCGCAGCGCGCGGTCCGGATACAGCACGGCGCCGGCCAGGCGCGCGTACAGCTGGCCATCGGCTTCGGTCGCGTTCAACGCCTGGAGCAGCGCCTGGCCGTGGGCCCAGGCCAGCTCGAACGCATGTTCGACGCAGTGCTGGTCCGCGTACTTGGCCGCCAGTTGCAGCGCCGCGTCGCGGTTCCCGGCCACGCCCAGCACCAGGTCAACAATGGCTTCCTCGCCCGGCGCCAGCGTCACGCTGCGGCGAATCGCCAGCGCCGGATCGAGCACCGAACCGGCGGCGCCATCCAGCGGCGCATTTGTCGCCAGGGCCACCGGCAGCGCGGCGCCCCTGCCGCGCCCAATAAAATCGGCACGGCTGGTTTCGAAGGAGGGCTCGCCGCCGGCCCGGCCGTGGACCGTCATCGCGTTCAGCAGCACCGGCGTGTGCTCGCCCTCCGCGCGCGGCCGGCGCGTGCACAGGATGGCATTGTTCCCGGCGACGATCTCGGTTTGCACGAACAGCTTGCTGAAGGCCGGGTGGGCGTCGTCGCTCGCCGGCGGCGCCAGCACCGGTTCGGTGTAGCTCGTCACCTCGATGCGGCGTGGACGCTCGGAGAGGTTCCTGATACGCGTGCGGCGCAGCTCGACATCGTCTTCGGGCGCGACCACGATTTCCGTGACCAGCTCGATGCCGTCGTCGCGCCGCCTGATACGCACCTTCTCTTCCGCGAACACGGCTTCATAGTGCGCGGGCTGTGCCAGCGTCGGTTGCCAGGCGCCGGACCACACAGCGCCGCTATCGAGGTCGCGCAGGTAGCAGAACAGGCCCCAGTCGTCGCAGGTGGCGTCGAAGCGCCAGCGGGTAATCGCCATCTCGCCGAGCCGGCTGTAGCCGCCGCCATCGCTCGTGACCATGACGTGATAGCGTCCGTTCGACAACAGCTGCAGCTGCGGCTGCGCCACGCCGACCCGCGTGACCGCACGTGCCGGCAAAGGCGCTTGCGCAGCGTCCTGCCGCGCAACGCGTTCGAAGGCGCTGGCCTCGACGGCGCCGGTGGCCGGCACCGGTTCCTGCAACAGCAGCAGCGCCGCGCGCAGTTGCGGATCGGCCTCGAAGCGTTTCTGCATCGGGCCGTCGTGCAGAAGCGACGACAGCGCCAGCAAGCCGATGGCCTGGTGGTCGGAGGCCCAGGCCCGCACGACCGCATGGCGCTGGCCGCGCGGCAGGCGCGCGCCGGTGTAGTCGACTGCCTCATACATACCATAGCGGCCGGCGGCGCCCAGCGCGGCGATCCGCTGCAGGTTGGCGCAGGCTGCTTCCGGCGCCACCAGCAGCGCCAGCAGCGAGGCGTAAGGCGCGACCACCAGTTCGTCGCCCACGCCGCGCGCCATGCCCATTCCCGGCACGCCGAAGGGGCGCGCTTCGTAGCGCAGCGCGCCATCGGCGCTGTTGCAGCCCGAGTCGGACATGCCCCATGGGACGCCGCGCTGCGCGCCATAGTCGATCTGCACGCGCACCGCGGCGCGGCAGCTGCGCTCGAGCAGCGTGTCGCGGTAGGCCGGCATCACCAGCTGCGGCAGCAAATAGTCGGCCAGCGCGCCATGCGGCGACAACAGCAACTGCTCGCCGCCGGCGATGCACAGCTGGCGCCCGAGGGCGCTCCAGTGCTCAGGGGGCAGCTGGCCGCGGGCGATGCCGACGAAGCTGGCCAGGCGCGCATTCGAGGCCAGCGCGTCGCAGGCGCCGCCCTCGAAGCGTTCCCCGGCCAGGTCGTAGCCGGGCGCCAGCAAGTTGGTGTCGCGCTGCAGGAGCCATGCGAAATCCATGTCGGCGAAATTGCGCGCGCAGGCGGCCAGGGTCGCAATCTCGCGCATGCGCGCCCGGGCCACGGCGGCGCCCTCCCCGGCCATCTGCGCCAGCGCGCGTTCGGCCTCGGTCGCGCCTGGCGCCTCGACCGCGAAAGCGGCCAGTTCGCGCAGCGTCGGGATGCGCGTCAGGCTGGCCTCGAACACGTATTCCTGCACGGCGCGCATCCACGGCGCCAAGGCCAGCAAATCGTCGCGCGCCGCGCGGCAATCGGCGTCGAGGCGCGCGGCCCAGTCGCGCAGCTGTGCATCAGCCGCTTCCGGCAGCGTGGCCAGCAGCAGCGACGCCGCGCGCACGGCCGCGCCCAGGCAATCGGCCAGGCCGGGCAAGGTGTCGGCATTGCGGCAGCGCTCGGGCCCGAGCGCGTCGCGGCAGGCCTGCAAGGCCTTGCGCACGACGGGCGCCGCGCCCTGCGCATGTTCGTCGAGGATGTGCAGCGTGACGCGTATGCCGTCGAGGGCGCGCGCGCCGGCGATCGGTGCATCGAGCAGGGCCTCGAGGCCGGTGGCCAGGGTCAGCAGGTGGCCGGCGAGGTTGCCGCTGTCGACGGTCGACACGCGCGCCGGCTGCAGCGGCGCCAGCGTGCGCGTGTCGTAGCCCGCATAAAAATGGCCGTGCTCGCGCTCGAGCAAGGCCATGCTCTCGAAGGCGGCGCGCACCCTTGCCAGTACGGCGGAGTGCGCAACGAAGCCGAAGTCCCAGGCCGCCAGGTTGGCCAGAAGGGACAGTCCTATATGGGTGGGCGATGTCGTCTGCATGACCGCCGGCTGCGGACGCTCCTGGACGGCGGCCGGCGCCAGCCAGTTGGTGTCAGGGCCGACGACATCCTCGAAATACGCCCAGCTGCGGCGCGCCAGCGTCGCCAGGAACTGCGTCTGCTCGGGCGCGAGGTCTGCAGGTGGACGCTCGAACGGCAGGCTGACCCACCAGGCCAGCAGCGGCGACAGGAACCACAGCAGGAGCAAAGGCGCGGCCGCGAACAGGGCGAACGGATGCAGGAAGGTCAGCAGCACGGCGACCACGACCGACAGCAGCGGCGCAAACCACATGCTGCGCCAGGCCGATTCGACGTCGGTGCTCGAGCGGATCAGGCTCGACGCCTTCCACTGCAGCAGGCGCCGGCGCGAGACCAGCATGCGCCAGCCGGTGCGTGCGATCGCGTGCAGGCTGTACCAGGCCTCATGCGGCAGGAAGGCGGTATTCATCACGGCGCGCGCCAGGCAGCCCGCCGCGCGGTGCGCCCAGTTGGCGAAATGCTGGCGCCACAGCAGGTCGTGCGGCTTGTCGGCCAGGGCGACCGCGATCTCGACAAAGGCCGGCAGGAAGAACACGGACAAGGCGACGGCGCTCCAGAAAGCCGGCGCCGCCAGCCACGCCCAGCACAGCACAAGGGTGGCAGTCAGCGTCGGCGCCACCAGGCTGCGGCGCAGGTTATCGAACAGCTTCCAGCGCGCCAGCGGCGTCAAGGGGTTCGCTTCACGCGCGCCATCATGAGTAGGCACGCGCCCGCGCAGCCAGCCGGCCAGCTGCCAGTCGCCGCGGATCCAGCGGTGGCGGCGCGCGATGTCGTCGCTGTAGCGCGCCGGCCAGGATTCGACCAGCTGGGTGTCGCCCAGCACGCCGCTCCTCAGGTAGCAACCCTCGAGCAGGTCGTGCGAGAGCACGGCGTCGTCGGGCAAGCGCCCGGCCAGCACGCGGATACACGTGTCGACTTCGTAGATGCCCTTGCCGATGAAGGAGCCTTCGCCGAACAGGTCCTGGTAGACGTTCGACGCGGTGCGCGTGTACGGGTCGATGCCGGGCTCGCCGCCGCACAGGCGCTGGTAGCGCGAAGCGCGTGCCGAAGGCAGCGAGGTCGCCACGCAGGGCTGCAACAAGGCATGGCCGGAGATGACGCGGCGCCCTTCCGCATCGAGCAGCGGCTGGTTCAAGGGGTGCGCCATGGCCGCCACCATCTGGCGCGCGCTGTTCAGCGGCAGCTGGGTGTCGGCGTCGAGCGTGATGACATAGCGTACGTCCTGACAATCGTCGGTATGCCCTTCGGCCAGCATGAAGCGCTCGCGCGCGCCGCCGCGCAGGTACGCGTTCAGGTCGGCCAGCTTGCCGCGCTTGCGCTCGCGGCCGATCCAGGCCTGTTCGCTCGCGCTCCAGGTGCGCGGACGGTGCAGCAGCATGAAGGGCGCATGGCTGTAGCGCGCATTCAGCGCCGCGATCGCCGCGCGCGCCTCGTCCAGCAGTTCGGCGTCGCCGAACATCGTTACTTCAGGCGCGTCCGTAAAATCGGTCAGCAGGCAAAAGCGCAGCTGCGGGTCGCGGTTCGCGAGGTAGCGCCCTTCCAGTCCGTCGCACAGCGCCTTGACGTTCTCGCTGCTCTCGATCAGCGCCGGCACGGCCACCAGCGTGCGCGCCTCGGGTGGAATGCCCGTACTGAAATCCATGCGCGGCAAGGGCCGGGGCTTTACCAGCCGCGCGGCCATCAGGTTCGTCAGCGTAAACGCCAGCTGGCTGGCGCCGAAGACGGCCAGCAGACCGAGCGCGGCCAGCAGCGGCGCAGCGGCGCCGCCCTGGTAGGCATGCACCAGCAGCGCCGCCGTGAACAGCAGCGTGAAGCCGCCGATGGCGCCCAGGTAAGCCAGCAGCGGACGCTTGCGCGCCGCCCGCCGCAGCGCCGGCAGCATGCCGCGCGCCGGCCGCAGCTGCGCGCGCAGCGCCGGCACGCCGTCGCCGGCCAGGTAATAGCCGACGTGGCGGCTGCGGGCATCGTCAGCGCCTTCGGCCAGCGCCAGCGCTGCGGCCGCGACCTCGGTCTCGATCTGCCCGCACTGGCGCGCCAGGCGCTCGACGACGTGGCGGTAATGGTCGCGCGTGGCGAAATCCATGCGCTCGTACACGCCGGCCGGATCGCGCCGCAGCACCCCCTCGACCGCGCTCGCGGTTTCCACGAAGGCGTGCCAGTCGATGCGCTCGAGCAGGCGCAGGCTGGCGAGGCTGTTGGCGAGCGAGACCGCATCTAGCGCGCCGTCCTCGCCGTCGCTCGCGTCCAGCACCGCGATCGTGAGTCCCTCGTCGGCGAGCCGCGTGTCCACCCACCCCAGCACCTGGGACAGCGCTTCCCCCCGCCCCGCCAGGCGGCGCGCCAGTTCGGCCGCGAAGGCCGACTGTAAAGGCTGGACGGCGCGCGCCATGTCGGCCGCCAGCAGGATCAGGTCGCCGGGGCGGCGCTCGGCCGCCTCGGCCATGCGCCCGGCCCACTCGCCGGCAAGGGCCTGCTGCGCGACCCGGGCGGCGAGGCGCACGGCGAGCCGGCGCAGGTTCTCGACCAGCGCCAGGCGCAGCATGATCGGGATGGCCCACAGCTCGCCGAGCGCGAGCGGCGCGCGTTCCTGGTAGGCGGCAATGAAGCCTGCCAGGCTCCCTGCGTCCAGCAGGCCGTCGCCGTGGGTGACCAGCGCCAGGGCCAGCGCGTACACCCGCGGCTGGCCGGCGGCTTGCGCGGGGACTTTCAAACGCGGCAGTGCGCGGCTGTAGGCAGGCGGCAGGTGGCGCCGCACGCTGCGGACCTGCTGGCCGATCAGGTAATAGTGGTCGAGCAGCTGCTCGACTGCGGGAACCGTGCGGCCGCCGCTTGCAGCCTGCGTCAGCGTGGCGCAAGCAGCGGCGATCGCGTCGGCATTCTCCGCCAGGCGCGCCAGCAGGCGCTCGCCGCCATCGTCGGGAGCGAGCGCATGGTCCGCGGCGAGGCGGCGGCCGTGGCCGGCCATCCGTGCGGCATCGAAGCGCTCGCCACGCAGGGGCATCCCGTCCGCGGCGCGAGCGTCGCGAACGGGCGGATGCCCCGCGCGCGGCGCGTCGGCCTTGGTGTGCAATTCTACGTTCAACAGGAGCCTCGATGATGTGCGTGCATGCCGGCCATTGCAGGCCTGCGCCAATGCTAGAACGTCATCGAGCGAGGGACTGTGCGTTGACGAACGCAGCGGCGCGAACGCAGCCGCGGGATGCCCGCACACCCGCCGCAAGCCGCGGCGGGGCCGGCCGCTTACGGCGCCATCAGTGCCAGGCCGCCGGCAAGGTGGCGCACGTTGCCGTGGCCGAGTTCCTGCGCCATCTGCGCCGCCTGGGCGCTGCGGTTGCCGCTGCGGCAGAAGAACACCAGCGGACGCGTTTCCCGGCCCAGCCAGGCCGCGTGTTCGGCAAGCCGCGACAGGGGCAGGCTGTAGGCGGCGCGCCCATGCAGCAAGGGCGTGCCGAGCGCGTGTTCGCAGGCTTCGCGCACATCCACCAGCAGCGCATCCGGATGGCGCTCGAGGTAGCGCGCCAGCGCGCCGCCATCCAGGCCGCATGGAATCACGCCCCTTGGCATGGCAGGCGGCGTCGGCGCAGCGGTGGCGGCACCGGATCCGGTCGCCGGACAGCGCGCGGGCGGCGGCGCCCCGAGCGCCTCCCCGCAGCGCGCGATGCGGCGGCAGGCGGCGTCGATGAAGGCGTCGTCCGCCAGCGGACCGAAGGACATGCGCACCGCGTTCGCGCTGCGTTCTTCCGGCAGCCCCATCGCCAGCAGCACGTGACTGGGCGCCGCCTTCGCCGCCGCGCAGGCCGAACCGGCGCTGACCCGCACGCCGGCGGCGTCGAACAGGTCGAGCAGCGCCTTGCCCGAGTGGCCGGGTACCGTGAAGTTGAGTGTGGTCGGCAGCGCGTGTTCGAAGGGGGCGTTGAAGACGATGGCGGGAAAGGCGGCACGCAGGCTGGCGGCCAGCCGTTCGCGCGCGGCGGCCAGTTGCGCATGGCTGCGGAAGGTGCGCCCCTCTTCCAGCGCGCGCAGCACGGCGCCAAGGGCGGCGATGCCGGCCATGTTCTCGGTGCCCGAGCGCTGGCCGGCTTCCTGGCCGCCGCCGCACATCAAGGGCGTGTACGGGGCGCCTTCGCGCACGTAGAGCATGCCGATGCCTTTCGGCGCATACAGCTTGTGGCCGGAGAACGGCGCGTAATCGATGCGCGTATGCCCCAGCGCCAGCGGCAGCTTGCCCAGCGCCTGCACGCAGTCGACCATCCATAGCGCCTGGCTGTGGGTCTCCTCGAGCACGGCCGCGATGGCGTCGAGGTCGGACACGACGCCGGTCTCGTTGTTCGCGGCCATCGTGCAGACGAGGGCGGCGCGCGGCGCCAGCGTGCGCAAGGCGTCGAGGCGATGCAGCCCGTTGGCGTCGACCGGCAGCGCCTGCAGCGTCAGGCCCGTGCCGAGCAGCGCGTTCCAGTGCGCCAGGCTTTCCGGCACCGCCTTGTGTTCGGTCGCGCCGTACAGCAGCAGGTCGCCGCAGGGCAGCCCGGCCGCGCGGCGCGCACGCACGGCGCACAGGCTCGAGAGCACGGCGGTCTGGATGCCTTCGGTGGCGCCGCTGGTAAACAGCAAACGTCCATCGGGCGCCCCGAGCACGCGGCGCGCACGGCTGCGCGCGTCGTCGAGCAGTGCGCGGGCGCGCAGGCCGGCCGCATGGCTGCTGCTCGGGTTGCCGAAACATGCGCTTAAAGCGTCTTGCGCCGCCTGGATGGCTGCCGGCAGCACCGGCGAGGTCGCGTTCGCGTCGAGATAAATTTCACTGTTCATGGAGAGGCCCAAAATCGCAAAAACTGTAAACACGCATGCATATCGTGTTATTGTTAAGCAATATGTTACAAAGGCTTGACGGAAAGCGTGTACTAAATAAGCTAGTAAAAACTCTGCTCTTGGCATATTTGTTCTATTAGTGACGAAAAACTAAAATGAATTCACTAGACAAGTTTGATTGTGCGATCCTCGCCGCGCTGCAGGCCGATGCGACCCTGTCGATCTCGGGCCTCTCCGACAAGGTCGGCCTCTCCAGTACCCCCTGCTGGAAGCGCGTCAAGCGCCTCGAGGAAGAGGGTTATATCGAAAGCCGCGTCACCATCGTCAACCGCCAGAAGGTCGGCTTGCCGGTCACGGTGTTCGTCAGCGTGCGCACCCCCGAACACGACGAAAAATGGCTGGCGCGCTTTGCCGCCGCTGTCGTCGCCCTGCCCGAAGTGCTGGAATTTCACCGCATGAGCGGCGACGTCGACTACCTTTTAAAAGTCGCCACGACCGACATCGCCGGCTACGACCGCTTCTACAAAAAATTGATCAAGACGGCGCAACTGAGCGGGGTCTCCTCGGCCTTCTCGATGGAGCAGATCAAGTGCACGACTGCCCTGCCGCTGGAGCTGATTGCGCACGGGCTGCCTGCCTGAGCTGCCCCGCACCGGGGTCATATTCTGTGCGATGATGGCGGCCGTCGTATCTAAACGGAGACAGGCTGATGCCATCGAAATTCCCCATGGCGCCGCTGGCGCTGGCCGCGCTGCTGTGCGCGCTGTGTACACCCTTCGCCGCGCTGGCGCAGGAACAAAGCGTCAAAATCGGCGTGACCGGCCCGCTCTCGGGCGCCAACGCCTTTGCCGGCAAGGACAACGAAAACGGCGTGCGCCTCGCCATCGAGGAACTCAACGCCCGGAAGATCAAGGTGGCGAATAAAACGCTGCGCTTCGAGCTGCAGTCCGAAGACGACGCCGGCGATCCGAAGCAAGGCGTGACGGTGGCGCAGAAGCTGGTCGACGGCGGCGTCAAATTCGTGCTCGGCCCCTACAACTCGGGTGTCGCGATTCCCGCCTCGCGCGTCTACAACGATGCCGGCGCCCTGATGTCGACGGTCGGCACCAATCCGAAGATCACCCAAAGCGGCTATAAAGGCGTGTTCCGCATCGTCGCCAGCGATGCGCAGGTCGGCGGCGCGATGGCCAACTACGCCGCGCGCGAACTCAAACTGAAAAACGTCGGCGTCATCGACGACCGCACCGCCTTCGGCACGGGGATTGCCACCGAATTCAAGCGCCAGGCGCAGGCAACCGGCATGAAGGTCGCCGGCCACGAATTCACCAACGACAAGGCGAGCGATTTCGCCGCCATCCTGACCGCGCTGCGCGCGAAAAAAGTCGACGCCATCTTCTTCGGCGGCTATGCGCCGCAAGCGGCGCCGATGGTGCGTCAGATGAAGGCGCTCGGCCTGAACGTACCGCTGCTGGGTGGCGACACCCTGTGCAGCCCGGAGATGGCCAAACTCGGCGGGGCGGCCGTCGGCGAGAACGTGCGCTGCGCGCAGGCTGGCGCCATCATCGCCAAACAGAGCGCCGGTCCGGCCTTCCTGGCCAAATACAAGGAACGCTTCAAGCGCGAGCCGGACGTCTACGCGCCCTCCTTCTACGACCAGACCATGTTCATCGCCCAGGCGATCAAGGCCGCGAACAGCCTCGATCCGGCCGCGGTGGCGCAGCAGCTGCGCACCCTGACCCACCAGGGCGTGGTCGGCAGCTACGGCTACGACGACAAGGGCAACCTGAAAAAGACCGCCGTCACCGTCTACACGTTCAAGAACGGCGCGCTGGCGCCACTGGCAAGCTACTAAGGCATTCAATCATGACCACCCATTTCAAGATCGGCGCGCTCGCCGCCGCCGCCCTCATCGCCTGCGCACCGGTGCACGCCGTGCAAACGCCGGCCGCCGCGACCAGGCAGGTCGCCGCCAATCCGCAGGCCGGCAAGAAGCTGAACGTCCTGGCCGACGAGTACTACGATGCGCTGGCGCGTTTCGACCCGGTCGCGGCCAGCGAGAGCGGAGACAACCGCTTCATCGACCAGATCGGCATGTCGATCTCCCCCGTCGAGCGCACCAGGCAGTTCGCGCGTTATAAAGCCTTCCAGAAGCGCCTGCATGCGATCAAGCGCGCGCAGCTGAACAGCCGCGACCAGACCAGCTACGACATCCTCGATTACGAACTTGGCATGGCGCTACGCTTCGAGCCCTTCCCCGAGCACCTGCTGCCGCTGAACCAGATGGACAGCATGCCCGTCACGCTGGCGAACTACGCCAGCGGCCAGGGCGCCCAGCCGCTGGCGACCGTGCAGGATTATCGCGCCTACGCAAGCCGCCTGGCGCAGCTCGGTCCCTGGGTCGACCAGGCGATCGCCAACATGCGCGAAGGGATCAAGCGCGGCATCGTGCATCCGAAATCGGTGATGCTGTCTGCCCTGCCCCAGTTCAAGCAGCTGGTGGCGTCGAACCCTGAAGCGAGCATCTACTACACGCCTGTCAAAAACTTCCCGGCCGGCTTCTCGGATGCCGACAAGCGCGCGCTGACCAAGCTGTATGCGGACGCCATCGGCGCCCGGCTGAATCCGGCGCTGGAGCGCCTGACCACCTTCATCGAGAAGGACTATCTGCCCGCCGCGCGCACCACCAGCGGCTGGGACGCGCTGCCGGACGGCGCCGCCTGGTACAAGGTGCGCGTGGCGAGCCAGACGACGACCGACCTGACGCCGGAAGCGATCCACGCGATCGGCCTGAAGGAAGTGGAGCGCATCCAGGGAGAGTATGGCCGCATCGGCCCGAAGATGGGTTATACGGGACCGGCGGCGGGCCTGCCGGCCTGGGTGGCGCAGCAGCCGAAGTTCAAGCCCTTCAAGACGGAACAGGAAGTCATCGACGTCTACCGCAAGCTCGACGCCCAGTTGCGCACCAAGCTGCCGTCGATGTTCAACCTGCGGCCGAAGTCCCCGCTCGATTTGCGCCTCGAACCTGAACTGAGCCGCGCGACTGCCTCGGACCACTACACGGCGCCGGCGGTGGACGGTACGCGTCCCGGCGTGTTCTGGTCGGTCGTGAACGACCCGGCGCAATATGGCAGCACCGGCATGGTCACCCTCTTCCTGCACGAGGGCCAGCCGGGCCACCACTTCCACATCGCGCTGGTGCAGGAACTGGGCTTGCCGAACTTCCGCAAGTTCGGCGGCAACAACGCCTTTACCGAAGGCTGGGCGCTGTACGCCGAGACGCTCGGCAAGGAGATGGGCTTGTTCGACAAGCCGGAAGATTATTTCGGCCACCTGAACGACGAAATGCTGCGCGCGGCGCGCCTGGTGGTCGACACCGGCCTGCACACCAAGGGCTGGACGCGCGAACAGGCGATCACCTATTTCAGCGATACGCTGGGTTACACCGAAGCCGATTCGCGTGCGCAGATCGAGCGCTACATGGTGTGGCCGGGGCAGGCGCTGGGCTACAAGATCGGTTCCCTGAAGATCCTGGAACTGCGCCACCGTGCGGAAGCGGCACTGGGACCGAGGTTCGACCTGAAGGCCTTCCACGACGTCGTGCTGGGGGAAGGGACGCTGCCGCTGGCGCTGCTGGAGAAAAAGGTGGATCGGTGGATTGCGGCGTCGAAGTAAGCCAAGCGCCGACGGCCAAGATTGACCGTCGGCTTTCTTCGTCAGCGCCGGTTGCATTTATTTATATTGTTTGAATCCGGTCAGGCAGTTCGAGCGTATATAGGTAGGCAACACAACCTATAACACGAAAGGACTGCCATGCGTACTCTCAAATCCGCCTTGCTCATCGCCGCTGTTTTTGCCACCAGCGCATTCGCCCGTGCCGACGTCATGGTCGGCGGCCAGAACATGTTCGCCAATAAGGACATCGTCGATAACGCGGTCAATTCTGCCGACCACACGACGCTCGTTGCAGCCGTCAAGGCCGCAGGGCTGGTCGACACGCTGAAGGGCAAGGGACCGTTCACCGTATTCGCACCGACGAACGCCGCCTTTGCCAAACTCCCCGCCGGTACCGTCGACACCCTCGTGAAACCGGAAAACAAGGCGACGCTGACAAAGATCCTGACCTACCACGTCGTCCCCGGAAAATATGACTTCATGGCGCTGAGCGCTGCGATCAAAAAGCAGAATGGCACGGCCGAATTGACGACGGCCAGCGGCGGCAAGCTGAAGTTCATGATGAACGGTAAGCACAACATCACTGTCGCCGATGAAAAAGGCCAGACTGCAAACATCAGCACCTACGACGTCTACCAGTCGAATGGCGTGATCAATGTTCTCGATACTGTTTTGATGCCGAACTGACCATCGACTGCTTCAGACATGCATGGCACCGTGACCGTCGGCCAGGGCGCCATGCATGATGCGAGTGCGTCGCCCTGCGCGGGCGACTGTCGCCATCACTTCGCAGGCACGATCCGCCATACGACGCCACCGCCGTCATCCACAACCAACAATGCGCCGTCGGCTGCGACTTCCACCGCGGCCGGACGGCCCCATACGTCGCGGTCGCTCAGCACCATGCCGGTCATGAAGTCCTGGTACTGGCCGGTCGGGACGCCGTTCTTCATCGTCACGCGCACCACCTTGTAACCGGTGCGATTCCCCCGGTTCCAGGAGCCGTGCAGCGCCAGGAAGATGTCGCCTTCGTACTCTTTCGGGAAGGCGTGCTGTGCGCCCTGCGGCGCCTGGTACACGACCATGCCGAGCGGCGCGGAGTGCGACTGGATCAGGGTGTCGGGCACCGTTACCTTGGTTCTAAGGTCGGGCCGCATACCCTTCAAACGCGGGTCTTCGTTGGCGCCGATGTAGTACCACGGCCAGCCATAGAACCCGCCCTTCCTGACGCGCGTGATGTAGTCGGGCGGCAGGTTGTCGCCCAGTTCGTCGCGCTCGTTCACGCTGCAAAAGAGGTCGCCGGTCTTCGGGTGCACCAGCATGCCGACGCAGTTGCGCAGGCCGTTGGCGTAGGGGCGGCGGTTGCGGCCGTCGACATCGAAGGCCAGCACGGCGGCGCGCTCGGTCTCTTCGCCCCAGGCAGCCCCCATGCCGTATTTCGCTTCCCATTGCGCCAGCGGCAGCGATGGTTTGGCGCCGATGCCGGCGGCGATGTTGGTCGCCGAGCCGACCGACAGGAACAGCGTCTTGCCGTCGTTCGAGAACGCCAGCGTGCGCGTGACGTGGCCGCCGGTGGAGTCGCTGATCTTGTCGACGACGACTTCCGGCTCGCCCTTCGCCTTCAGCGCGCCGACGCTGTACGGGAAGCGCACCACCGAGTTGACGTTGGCAACGTACAGGTATGTCGGATGGGCGCCGGCCGGCCACAGGGCCATGCCGTAGGGACGCGACAGGCCCGTTGCGAAGACGCTGCTGGTCTCGGCCTTCTCGCCGTCTTTTGAACGCAACACCGTGATCTGGCCCTTGCCCGCTTCGGACAGGAAGATGTCCCCGTTCGGTGCGCGCAGCGGCAGGCGCGGCTTGCCGAGCTTGTCGGCGTAGATGCCGATTTTAAAACCCTTGGGGACGGCGGGCATGGCGCCGTCGGGACGCGGCGCCAGTTTTGGACCATTGCCGGCGCTGTCGCTGGCGAAGGGTGCGGCCAGGTCGGTCGGCTTGATGTGGTGCAGGTCGCCGGGTTGGTCGGCCGTCCAGGCAGCGCTGTCCCCCGCTCCCTTCGTGCCCGTGCCCGCTGCCGGAGCGGCGGCCTTGCCGCTTTGGGTGGCGAGGTAGTCGATCACGGCGGCGCGCTGCTTCGCGTCGGCGATGCCGATCGGCATCGCGGTGCCGGGAACGTCCTTGTTCGGGTCGCGCAGGAAGACGTCGAGTTCTTCGCGGGTCCAGGTTTTGCCGGCGGCGCCGGCTTTGACCAGGGCGTCGGTGTAGTTGAAGTTGGGGACGGCGGCGGCTTTGCGGTTGATGAGGTTGAAGAGGCCGGGGCCGGCGCGCGAGGTCAATGCCGGGTCGACGGTGTGGCAGCTGGCGCAGTTCTGGTCGAAATAGGTTTGGCCGGGGGTCGGGGCGGCGGTGGCCGTGGCGGCGAGCGCGAGGCTGGCGGCGATGGCGGTCGTGATGCGGGTTCTCATGTTTGTTCTTTCGTTTGTCAGGTCGCTGTCGGATCGACGGAACAAGAAACACATGCGTGAGTGGGGCTGTTGCCTGTTCTGTTATTGGTACGCGCAATCCGCGTGGGCACGAGTGCCCACCCTACGGGAAAAGCCGCGTATCGTGGCGGCGGGTGCTGATTACTCGACCATGAAGACCGGATAGCGGCGCCATTCGGGTTCGCGGTATTTGTCGCAGTGGGCGAACACGAAGTCGAGGACGGCTTCCTGGTTCGACATCAGGGACGGATTCGCGGCCTTCCACTCGGCGAACTTCGCGGCCAGGGCCGGCTCGTCACGCAGCATCTGCTCGGCTTCGTCCTCGAACACATAGTCCGAATACGCTTCCTTCTTTTCCAGCACGCTGTTGAAGAAGCCCCAGCGGAAGAAGCTGTCGTGGGCCAGCGGCTCCAGGGTTTCGACGACGTAGCGCGCCTTGTCCTGGTCCAGCGAAACGATCACGTCGCCGGCGCGCAGCTGCACGGCGGCGCGGCGTTTTTCGAGCTGCACGTCGTCATGGAACATGTGGCCTTCATAAGCGTTCGGGCGCGAGGAGACCGAAGCGATGTGATAGTACGCCACGTCCTGCATGCGGTCTTCACTCACACGCTCCATCCGAACACCGTTCAGTTCCAGACGCTCGATCGCTTCGCGCCAGGCCTGCGGGATGATGTAGGCCTTCGGTGCCGCCACCGTCACGTCGGCCTTGAAGCGGTTGTAATAGGTGATGTCGCGTTCCCACGGGCTGGAACGGTCGTAGTACAGGCGTGAATAGTCACCCAGCACGCTCGGCTTGTACTTCGCCTCGTAGCCTTTGAAACGGAAGGTCGATGTGTTCTCTTCGTCCATCACCCAGTGGACCGGCCACTCGGCGCGGGTGCGGCCCGCGTCTTTCGCGGCGCGGCGCAGCTGCTTGATCTGCGCGCCGTGCTTCACCGTGAAATCGAGCGCCGTTTCGACCAGGGCGCGCATCGATTCGTAGCGGTCCTTGAAGGGTTTCAGCATGTGCGTCTCGGGCATGAAGCCGATCGTATGGTGCAGGGCCGCGTAACCGGTCGAGAAGCGGGCCGTCTCGAGGAATTCGGCGATGCCGTGGTCCGGGCTGTCCTTCACTGGGTTCACGTACGGGCAGGTCGGCCAGCCGCGTGCTTCCATTCCGGCGAACATCGCGGGGAGCATGGTGCCGGTCAGGAAGCCGCCCAGCTCCGAACCCAGCTTGTCGGCCTGGGTGTGGATCAGGGTCATGGTGTAGCTGTAGTCGGCGCCGTTCGACGTATGCGTGTCGACCATCACGTCCGGGTCCCAGGCCGCGAACA
>Ga0308170_10001712_pt1 | contig 20089 bp, 20 predicted proteins | sample PhyBR2_2_FD_202136 | JGI IMG/M metagenome (GOLD analysis project Ga0308170, IMG submission 202136) | Phyllosphere microbial communities from UC Gill Tract Community Farm, Albany, California, United States - DLSLSB.R2 | ecosystem: Host-associated > Plants > Phyllosphere > Unclassified | place...
CGCCCTCGCCAATCGGCTCGTGGGCAACGACCCGGACGCCGCCGTGCTCGAGGTGCTGCTCGGCGGGCTCGTGATCAGGGCAGAGGACGACTGCTGGGTGGCGGTCACCGGCGCACGGGTGTCGATCGCCACGACCGTCCCGACGCTGCTCGAGGGCCGGGTCAGCGGTGCGCGAGGGCCGAGTCGGCCGTTCGGGGAGGCGGTGCGGCTGCGAGCGGGGGAGACCCTCGCCTGCGGCACCCCGCGGACCGGGATGCGCTCCTACCTTGCGGTCGCCGGGGGGATCGACGTGCCGCCGGTCCTCGGGTCACGCTCGACCGACACGCTCGCTGGGATCGGGCCGAAGCCGGTCGAGCCGGGCGATCTGCTGCCGATCGGCACGCCCTCCGGCGGCCCGGTCGCGCTCGACACCCCGCGGCCGCCCGACCGGAGCGCCGTCCGCGTCCTGCCGGGACCGCACGCGGAGTGGTTCGCCGCCGACGTGCTCGCGCGCCTCGCGGCGACGCCGTGGACGGTCGGACCGGCCTCGGACCGGGTCGGCCTGCGTCTGGTGGGCGACCCCATCGCGCGTACGCCCGGCGAACTGCCCAGCGAGGGCACGGTCCTGGGCGCGATCCAGGTGCCGCCCGACGGGCGGCCGGTCGTGCTGCTGGCCGACCGCGGTCCGACCGGGGGCTATCCGGTCGCCGGCGTCGTGCACCCCGACGACGTGTGGCAGCTCGCCCAGTCGCGGCCGGGGGAGCGGCTCACTCTTCGGGCGGCGCGGCCGGCCAGGGGCTGAGGTCGGGATCGTCCTCGGCGAAGGATCGCACCGGGCCTCCAGGTCTGTCGGCGGTCTCGAACCGCACCGTCACCGTGCCGCGGCCGGCACCCCAGACCCAGCCGCGGCCGTGCTCGGCGTGCACGACGTCGACGCCCGCGTTCCACTGCCGCCGGTCACGGGCGCGCGGCTCCGGTACCGGCAGCGCGACCTCGATCTCCTCGGCCGACTCGGCCTCCGCCTCTGCGAACAGGTCCTCCTGGATCCAGTCCGCCAGGCCCGAGACACCGACGCCGAGGAGACGTACGCCGTAGGAGGTGTCGAGGTCGGCGAGCAGGGCCCGGGCCGAGCGCGCGATGGCCGCCGCGCTGTCGGTCGGACCGGCGAGCGTGGTCGAGCGGTTGAACGTGGTGAAGTCGCCGAGCCGCACCTTGATCGTCACCGTCCGCCCCGACAGGCCGCTCTTGCGCAACCGCGAGGCGACCTCACCGGCCTGGCGGGTGAGCAGCTGCTCCATCAGGGAACGGTCGGTGAGATCCGTGTCGTACGTGCCCTCGACGCTGACCGACTTGGTCTCGCGCTCGGGCTCGATCGCGCGGTCGTCCTGGGCACGGGCCAGCGAGTAGAGGCCGGTGCCATGGGCCTTCCCGACGAGTCGGACGAGCTCGTCGAGATCGACCTTCTCCAGGTCGGCCACGGTGTGGATGCCGACGCGCCGCAGCCGCTCAGCGGTCGCCGGCCCGACGCCGGGGATGATCTGGACGCTCATCGGGCGCAGCAGCTCCCTCTCGGTGCCCGGTGGGACGACGACCAGGCCGTCGGGCTTCTCCAGATCGCTGGCGACCTTCGCGATGAACTTGCTCGTGCCCAGGCCCACGCTCGCGGTGAGGCCACCGGTCACCGCGTGCACCTGCTCGCGGAGCCGCTGCGCGAAGGCGGTGACGGTCGGCTCCTCGAGGTCCGGCAGGTCCGGAGAGTCGGCGGCGGCCAGATCGACGAACGCCTCGTCGAGCGACAGCGGCTCCACCAACGGGGACACGGATCGCAGCAGCGCCATCACCGCGTTGCTGGCGTCGCGGTAGGCGTGGAAGCGCGGGTACAGATACGCCGCATGCGGGCAGCGGGCGCGGGCCTCCCGCGTCGACATCGCCGACCGGACGCCGTAGCGCCGGGCCTCGTAGCTGGCGGTGGCGACCACGCCCCGCCCACCGACCCCGCCGACCACGACCGGCTTGCCGCGCAGTGACGGCTTGTCCCGCTGCTCCACCGAGGCGAAGAACGCGTCGAGGTCGATGTGGAGCACCGACGCGTGGGACCGCATGCCCCGAACCTAGCCGTGATCGAGGACAATCGCCGTCGTGACGAGCCCTGCGACACCCACCGCGGGCCGGCCGCTGCTGAGCCCCTGGCGGTTCGTCATCGTCTTCGGCCTGGTCAGCCTGCTGGCCGACATGGTGTACGAGGGCGCGCGCAGCATCATCGGCCCGTACCTCGCCACCCTCGGCGCCTCCGCGGCTGTGGTCGGTCTGGTGGCTGGCGCGGGCGAGTTCATCGGGTACGGCCTGCGCGTGTTCTCCGGCTACGCCGTGCGCCGCACCCAGCGCTACTGGACGTGGACGATCCTCGGCTACGCGCTGACGGTGCTCTCGGTGCCGCTCATCGGCGTCACCGGTGCGCTGGCGCCCGCGCTGCTGCTCTACGGCTCCGAGCGGCTCGGCAAGGCCGTCCGCTCGCCGGCCAAGGACACCCTGCTCTCCCACGCATCGACGGCGACCGGCCGTGGCCGTGGCTTCGGCGTGCATCAGGCGATGGACCAGACCGGCGCGATGATCGGCCCGCTCCTCCTGGCGGCCGTCCTGGCCTGGCACGCGGACGACTACCGGCTCGCCTTCGGCGTCTTGATCGTCCCGGGCCTGCTCGTGCTGGCGCTGCTCGCCTGGCTGCGCCTGCGGGTGCCGTCCCCCGAGGCGTACGAGGAGCGTCCCGACGTTGCGCCGGTTGGTCCGGTGGCCGCGCCGCTCGCGGGCGGGAGCGGGCTGCCGCGCCGGTTCTGGGAGTACGTCTGCGTCGTGGCCGTGCTCTCGTGCGGCGTGGCGTCCTTCCCCCTGCTGGCCTTCCACGCCACCGCCACCGGGCTGGTCTCGCAGCCGATGATCCCGGTGCTCTTCGCCGTGGCGATGGCCGTCGACGGCGCCAGCGGGCTGCTGGTCGGGCGCTGGTACGACGCCCGGGGCGCGATCGTGCTATTGGCCGTCCCGATCGCCGCCGCGGTCTCCTCGATCGCCTTCCTCGACCGGGCCTGGTCGATCTGGATCGGCGTCGCGGTCTGGGGCGTGGTCAACGGCGTGCTCGACTCCACTGTCAAGGCGGTCGTGACCGAGCTGGTGCCGACCGCGCAGCGCGCCGTCGGGTTCGGCTGGCTCGCACTGGTGCGCGGGCTGGGTCTGCTGGTCGCCGGCGGTCTGCTCGGCGCGACCTACGACGCCGGCCGTGGCGCGGTGATCGCCCTGGTCGTCACCGCCAACATGGTGGCCCTCGGCGGTCTCGCGTGGGTGCTGCGCCGGATGGATCGGGACTGAGCCGGGTCCATATCCGGCCACCTCTCGCCCACACGACGCCTCCGATCTCACCGGATCCACCCTCCGTTTCCCGGCGGTGGCGGCGGCCGTCCACGGCCGGGACCGTGGAGGCATGACACTCACCCTGCGCGCCAAGAACCCCGCCGATCTGCTCGCCGCCGTCCCGGTCGCCCTCGGCTTCGAGCCGAGCGACTCGATCGTGATGTTGACGTTCGGCGGCTCGACCGCCTTCCACGCCCGGATCGACCTGCCGCCGCCGGGTGACCGGACCGTGCTCGGTCAGATCAGCCGAGCCCTGCTCGAGCCCTGTTGCCGGCACCGTGTCCGGCAGGTCGTCCTCGTCTTCTACGACCCCGACCCCGGGCGCAGCCGGCAGGTGTCGCGGCGGCTCCGACGCGACTTCGAGCGGGCCGGCATCGAGGTGATCGAGTGCCTGCGCGCCGACGAGGGCCGCTGGTTCTCCGCCGACGGCCTGCGAGCGGGCGTGCCCGCCCGCGGTGTCGGGTACGACATCAGCACGCATCCCTTCCGGGCACAGGCCGTGATGGAGGGCCACGTCACCCTCGGCTCGCGCGCCGAGCTCGCCGTCGGCATCGCCACCGATCCCGAGGGAGCCGCCGCGGTGGCAGCGGCCGGCGCGGGGGCGGCGTTGCTCGCACCGGCCGGGCTGGCCGAGCTCTGTGCCCGGCACGCCGACGCGGCCACCGTGCCCAGCGATGAGGAGGCGGCCGCGATCTTGCGGACCGTGCAGGTCGGCGCGCTGCGCGACGCGGCCTGGGCGGTGATCCGGCGCGACCAGGCGGGGCGCCACGTCGCGCTGTGGTGCGACCTGGTCCGGCGGGCTCCTGAGGACCTGTTGCCGGCCGCGGCGGCGGTGCTGGCCTTCCTCGCCTGGCTCGAGGGGCACGGAGCCTTGGCCTGGTGTGCGCTCGACCGCTGCCTCGACGCCGATCCGGAGCACCGTCTCGGCACGCTGGTGGCACACCTGCTCGAGGGCGCCGTCCCGCCCGGGTCGTGGGCAGCGATGCGGGCCTCCATGGTCGAGATGCTCGACCACGCGGGCTAGCTACGTGCTCGGCCGGGCACGGACCCAACGCCGCTGCTCACCCGTACGCGGGTCGTGCCACCCGTGCCGGTCCACCACCGCGAAGCACAGCCGCGCCCCGGCCTCCCCGTAGGCCTGGCCGGCCGCGGCCATCCAGGCCACGTCGAGATCCTGGACGTCGAGGCCGCCGCCGCGGCTCAGCCAGACCAGCGGCTCCAAGCCGGCAGGGGAGCGGCGCGCGGCGCGATGCCGCATCGCGGCCACCACGTCGGTGCGCAGGGCGTGGTCGGTCACCTCACCGTCCGTGATCGCGAAGACCTCGTGCGGGTGACCCGGCACCCCGACGTGCAGGATCGGGACGTACCGCGATCGCCGCTCGGCCGCAGCGTGCTCGCGCACCGCACAGCGCAGGAGGCCGTCCAGGACCTGCTCCAGCGTGCGCTTTCGGGGCATGGCTACAGCGTGCACCTTCTCGCCCCGACGCGTTGTGACTCATCCACAGGCCACGGGGTACGGTCATCCGGCAAGGCCACGGGAGATCACGGACAGACGGAGGCAGCGATGGCGACGGTGGTGGTCGGATTCGTCCCCAAGCAGGAGGGCGAGGCCGCCCTGCAGGCCGCCATCGACGAGGTGCGCCGTCTCGACGGACGCCTCATCGTCGTGACCGCGCTGCGCCAGGACGAGACCGACAGCGAGTGGATCGCCAAGACCCAGGCCGAGCTCGCCGCCGCCCGCGAGCGTCTCGACGCCGGCGGCATCGACTACCTCGTCCACGAGAGCCAGATCGATGCCGAGATCGACGCGGCCGACGACCTGACCCAGGTCGCTCGTGACGAGGACGCAGCGCTCATCGTGATCGGCATCCGCCGCCGCACCGCCACCGGGAAGCTGATCCTCGGCAGTCAGGCCCAGCGCATCCTGCTCGACGCCCCCTGCCCCGTGCTGGTCGTCAAGCCTGAGTGATCGGCCGGTGATCGGGCAGGATGGCCCTATGGCCTTCCAGATCGCCCAGGACCCTGCCGCAGACGCCGTGCTGACGGAGTCGCCGTTCGCGCTCCTGCTCGGCATGCTGCTCGATCAGCAGTACAAGATGGAGGACGCCTTCAAGGGCGGCCACAAGCTCCTCACCCGCCTCGGGCACCTCGACCCGAGGCGGATCGCCGCGATGGACCCGGAGGCGTTCAAGGAGATCGCGTCGCAGACGCCGGCCATCCACCGCTTCCCCGCCTCGATGGCGACGAAGGTCCAGGAGGTCGCCCGGATCGTCGCGGAGCAGTACGACGGCGACGCCTCCCGCATCTGGACGGAGGCCACCAGCGGTCCCGACCTGCTCAAGCGGATGCAGGCGCTCCCGGGCTTCGGCAAGCAGAAGGCCCAGATCTTCGTGGCGCTCCTGGCCAAGCAGGTCGGCGTACGGCTCGAGGGCTGGGAGAAGGCCGTCGGGGCGTACGCCGAGGACGGCTTCCGCTCGGTCGCCGACGTCGTCGACGGGGTCTCGCTGCAGAAGGTGCGCGACTACAAGCAGGCGGCGAAGGCAGCCGCGCGAGCGACAGTCACGGGAGCAACCGAGGCCCCGGTGGCGTGAACGCTGGGTGACCCGTGGCAGAATGAACCAGCGGCCTTGACGTATGCGGGCCTTGCCGCGCCCCGAAGCCAGTTCCACGAGAGGTGTCAGTGTCCTCGATCGCACGCAAGATCCCTGATGAGGTGCTCGCTCACCCCGCTGTAGTGGCGCTCATCGAGGCGGGTACACCCACCGGGAGCGTGAGCCCCGAGGAGGTGCGTCGCGCCAGCGAGGACGCCGCCGTCGAGCCGCGCCACCTCAAGGCCCTGTTGGGCCACCTGAGCACCTTGGGCATCTCGGTCGACCTCGGCGCTGTCGGCACGCGTGCCGCCGCTGCGACCACCGCTCGCAAGACCACCTCCGCCGCGGCCGCGAAGAAGACCGCCGCGAAGAAGGCCGCGTCCCCGGCGCCGGACGACGACGCCGAGGCGCCGGCCCCGGCCGCTGCCACGAAGGCACCGGCGAAGAAGGCAGCCGCAACCGACACCGAGGACACCGTCGACGTGGTCGAGGTCGCTCAGGTCGATGCGGACGGCAAGAAGCTCCTTCCGGACATCTCCGACGACGAGTTCGAGAAGGAGAAGGACTCCGAGGAGATCAAGGAGGTCGAGAAGGAGTCCGAGTCCTTCGTCGTCTCCAACTCCGACGACACCGACGAGCCCGTCCAGCAGGTCATGGTCGCCGGCGCCACCGCCGACCCGGTCAAGGACTACCTCAAGCAGATCGGCAAGGTGCCGCTGCTCAACGCCGAGCTCGAGGTCGAGCTCGCCACCCGTATCGAGGCCGGTCTCTTCGCCGAGGAGAAGCTCGCCAAGGGCGGCAAGATCAAGCCCCAGATCGTCGAGGAGCTGGAGTGGATCGCCGAGGACGGGCGCCGCGCCAAGAACCACCTCCTCGAGGCGAACCTGCGACTCGTGGTCTCGCTGGCCAAGCGCTACACCGGCCGCGGCATGCTGTTCCTGGATCTGATCCAGGAGGGCAACCTCGGTCTGATCCGCGCGGTCGAGAAGTTCGACTACACCAAGGGCTACAAGTTCTCCACCTACGCCACCTGGTGGATCCGTCAGGCGATCACCCGAGCGATGGCCGACCAGGCTCGTACGATCCGCATCCCGGTTCACATGGTCGAGGTCATCAACAAGTTGGCGCGCGTCCAGCGCCAGATGCTCCAGGATCTGGGCCGCGAGCCCACCCCGGAGGAGCTCGCCAAGGAGCTCGACATGACCCCCGAGAAGGTCATCGAGGTCCAGAAGTACGGTCGCGAGCCGATCTCCCTGCACACCCCGCTCGGCGAGGACGGCGACAGCGAGTTCGGTGACCTGATCGAGGACTCCGAGGCGATCGTCCCGGCCGACGCGGTCAGCTTCACCCTGCTGCAGGAGCAGCTCCACGCGGTCCTCGACACGCTCTCCGAGCGTGAGGCCGGGGTGGTCAGCATGCGCTTCGGTCTGACCGACGGCCAGCCGAAGACCCTCGACGAGATCGGCAAGGTCTACGGCGTGACCCGCGAGCGGATCCGCCAGATCGAGTCGAAGACCATGTCGAAGCTGCGTCACCCGTCGCGCTCGCAGGTCTTGCGCGACTACCTGGACTGAGTACGTCCGAACACCCGAACGCGGCATCTCGTGCATCCTGCGCGAGGTGCCGCGTTCTGCGTGGCGAAACCGGACGCGCCTTGTGCCGCAGCGCCGTCGGTCCGGTCCCGCGGCGCTGCCGGGTGTGGAAGGGCAGTCTGACCTGGACAGATGGTCAGTCCGGGTGGCCTGGTGCGGAGCGGCGCCGGACGCGGCCGAACGGCGTATCGTCGATCTTCCAGGCGCTGGATGAGCGATGGGATGAGCATGATCGAGAGCCTCCGGGCCGCGTGGGCGGACTCGCTGGTGCCGAGGGTGGCGACACGCCCCGCCTTGGCCCTGACGACGGGGGCGATCTATCTCGTCGGCGGGCTCTGCGTGCTGGCGGTCGTCCTGATCGATCCGCCTGAGCGCCACCGTCTCTGGCTGACGCTCCTTCCGGTCGTGGCCGTCGTCTGCGGCATCGTCACGGTGCGGCTCGGCGGCTACTTCCCGCGCTGGGTCTTCCACGGCTGCGTGGTCAGCGGCAACCTCCTGGTCACCGCTGAGATCGTCATCGGGCGGGGCATGCCTGTCGTCGGCGCCACCATGCCGGTCTACGTCCTGGTCATCGTCGACGCAGCGTTCTTCTTCTCCCTGCGCGGGCTGGCCTTCCACCTGGCCCATGTGCTCGCCGTGACCACGTTCCTGCTCCCCGCAGCCGGGGTGGCGTGGCAGATGATCGTCACGTTCAACGGCGTGGTCCTCGCCGTGGGTGTGGTGATCGCCTACATCGCCCGGGTCGCCGACGCCGCGGAGCTGGACGTCCTGACCGGGCTCATCAATCGGCGTGGCATCGACCGCCATCTCGAGGAGGCGCTGCGCGAGGCCGAGCAGAAGGGGCTGTGCCTCATCCTGATCGACCTGGATGGCTTCAAGGAGATCAACCACACCCAGGGCCATCCGGCCGGCGACGAGGTGCTCGTGGAGTGCGCGGCCCGTTGGAGCAAGCTGGTGCCGCGCGGCATCGATCTGGGTCGCTACGGCGGCGACGAGTTCGCGGCGATCGCGCGCGGCTGGAGCGCCGAGGAGGGCATCCTCCTGGCCGAGGCGCTGCGCCGCGCGGTGCCCACCGGGCTGACCGCGTCGGCCGGCGTCGCGGGGTGGGAGCGTGAGGACACGCCCGTCCTCCTGCTCGAGCGGGCCGACGTCGCGCTCTACGCCGCGAAGGCCGGAGGGCGCGATCGGACCGTCGCGTACGGCCATCGCGATCCGTCCGAGGCGCCGCCGCAAATCACCGACGAGCCGCGGCCGCCGCGGTTGCGCAGCCTCTGACTCAACCGCCCGCGACGAGAGCCACGGCGATCGCGCACAGCCCGAGCCCCAGGGCCTGGGAGCGGTGGACGCGCTCGCGCAGCACGACCACGGCCAGGAGCACCGTCGCCGCCGGGTAGAGCGCGGCGATCACGCTGGTCACCGCCAGCATCCCGTGATGGGTGGCGGTGAGGAACGAGACCAGGGCCGCTGCGGCCAGCACACCCGTGGAGACCGTCAGCAGCGCCGTACGGGTCCGGGGCACCCACGCCTCGCGCGCGATAGTGGCGCCGATGACCGCGACCAGTGCCGCGACCAGAAGCTCCACGGAGACCGGCCACTGCCCAGCGGACGCAGGGGCCTGCGGCACGGCTGCGAAGCTCAGCCCGAAGCCGGCGCCGGCGAGGATGCCGTCGAGGACGCCCTCCCCGAGGGCCGCCCGTCGCAGGGACCCGTCACGGGTCGGCTGCTCCCCGCTGCTGGCGACGAGCCAGGTCGCCGGCAGCGCCGCCGCCATGCCGATCCAGCTGATCGTGGACGGCCGGTCGCCGGTGAGCACGCCGACGGCGGCCGGGACCAGCGCGGCCAGGACGCCCGACAGCGGTGCGACCACGCCCATCCGGCCGATCGACAGCCCGCGGTAGAGATAGATGATGCCGACCCCACCGCCGAGACCGGCCAGCGCGCCCCACCCGACGGCATCGGCCGACAGCGGGATTCCGCGGACGAGGCAGAGCAGGCCGAGCAGGATGCTGCCGGCGAACTGACCGGTGAAGGCCGCCGTCCACGGCTTGATCCGTGCGGACAGGACACCGCCGATGAAGTCGGAGGTGCCGTAGCAGAGCGCAGAGACCAGCGCGAGAAGGATGGACACGGTGTCGTCCTCTAGCTCGCCAGGACGCCGACGACCCACACGCCGGTCGCGAGCAGGGCGCCGGACAGGTCGATCAGGATCGAGGTCGCGGCCGCGCGCACGGCCTGCCGGGTCGAGGCCCACGCTGCGCCGCGTCCGACCCGGCGCAGCTCGGCGAGGTAGACGCCGAGCACGAACCCCAGGATCAGCCCGATCACGGGGACGACGAAGAAGCCGATGATCCCGGCGACGGCGCCCGCGAGCTGGGTCGCGAGGGGGATCCCGGCGCTCTTGAGGTTGCGGCCGGGGACCGCGAACTTGGTGATCGTGCCGATCAGCAGGATCACGGCGGCGACGGTGAAGACGACCCAGGCGGTGGCGGTGCCGGGGCCGGCCCAGGCCCACAACAGCACGCCGGCCCCGACGACGATCGCCCCTCCGGGGAGGATCGGCAGCACGATCCCGGCCAGCCCGATGAGGATGATCAGGGCACACAACGCGACGATCATGGGCTCAGCCTCCCATGGCGGTTTCGAAGGCCACGTCGTACAGACCTGCTTCGCTCACACCTCGACCACCAGGGGAACGACCAGCGGCCCCGGACCGAGGTCCGGGGCCGCTGGGGACGAAGGGGGTCGGGATCAGTGCTCGGCGAGTCGGTGCGTCTCGTCGGTGAAGCTCGCGGCGATCTCCTTGAGCTTGTCACCGTGCTCGCGGGCGTGGTGGGCGCAGAAGAGCAGCTCCCCACCGGACTGGAGCTCCACGCGAAGGTAGGCCTGGGCTCCGCAACGGTCACAGCGGTCCGCAGCGGTGAGCGCGGCGCTGGTAGCAACGGCAGTGGTCACATCGGCCTCATTTCTTCGATCGTTCGGTGACTGGTGCAACGTAGCCGGGTAGCCCGAGATTCCCCAACCGCTGTGTCCCTGCTCACCACGGTAGTACCCATCGGCAACGAGCGTGGCGAGACAAGGTAACGGGCGTGTCGCCGGGTAGGTTTTGTCGAACAGCACCACGCACCACCCGTACGACGCAGGAGCCTGTCATCGCCGAGAACACGTACAACGCCGCTCACCTCCTCGTGCTCGAGGGGCTGGAGGCGGTGCGCAAGCGTCCGGGCATGTACATAGGTTCCACCGACACCCGGGGTCTCATGCACTGTGTGTGGGAGATCATCGATAACGGCGTCGACGAGGCGCTGGCCGGTCACGCCCAGCGCGTCGAGGTCACCTTGCACGATGACGGCTCCGTCGAGGTCTACGACGACGGTCGTGGCATCCCGACGGACAAGGAGCCCAAGACCGGGCTGCCCGGCGTCGAGGTCGTCGCGACCAAGCTGCACGCGGGCGGCAAGTTCGGCGGCTCCTCGTACGCCGCGACCGGCGGTCTGCACGGCGTCGGCCTGTCGGTCGTCAACGCGCTCTCCTCGCGGATGGACATCGACGTCGACCGCACGCCCGCACGCCAGGGCCTGAGCTTCCAGCGTGGCGTGCCGGGCGTCTTCGCCGGCGAGGGCGCCTCGGCGGCGTTCACGCCGCAGAGCGGCCTGACCCGCAAGGGCGCCCGCGTCGCGAAGGGGAGGACCGGCACTCTGGTGCGGTTCTGGCCCGATCGGCAGATCTTCACCAAGGATGCCGACTACGTCTACGAGGACCTGGTCACCCGTGCCCGCCAGACGTCGTTCATCGTGCCGGGTCTGGAGCTGGTGATCCGTGACCTGCGCGGTGAGACGCCGGTGGAGGAGAAGTTCCTACACGCCGGCGGCATCGCCGAGTTCGTGGACTTCCTCGCCCACGACGAGGCGGTCACGCCGATCCTGCGCCTGCAGGGCTCCGACACGTTCACCGAGACCGTCCCGATGCTCGACGAGCAGGGTCACATGACCCCCCAGGACGTCGAGCGCGAGCTGCTCGTGGACGTCGCCTGCCGGTGGGGGATGGGCTACGACACCGAGGTCCGCTCCTTCGTCAACGTGATCGCCACGCCGAAGGGCGGCACCCACGTCAGCGGCTTCGAGACCGCGATCACCAAGACCTTCAACGAGTCGATGCGCGCGAGCAAGACGCTCAAGGTCAACGACGACGACGTCATCAAGGACGACGTGCTGGAGGGTCTGACGGCGGTGGTCACCGTCCGGCTGGCCGAGCCGCAGTTCGAGGGCCAGACCAAGGAGATCCTCGGCACGCCGGCCGCTCGTACGGTCGTGCGCAAGGTCGTCGCCAGCGAGCTCAAGGCGTTCCTGACCTCGACCAAGGCCGCCGACAAGACGATCGCCAAGCGGGTCATGGAGAAGGTGTACGGCGCCGCGAAGACGCGCCTGTCCCTGCGCCAGCAGAAGGAGACGCAGCGCCGCAAGAACGCGCTCGAGTCGTCCTCGCTGCCCGCCAAGCTGGCCGACTGCCGCTCCAACGACAACGATCGCACCGAGCTCTTCATCGTCGAGGGTGACTCCGCCCTGGGCACTGCGAAGATGGCGCGCAACAGCGAGTTCCAGGCGTTGCTGCCGATTCGCGGCAAGATCCTCAACGTCCAGAAGGCCTCCGTCGGCGACATGCTGAAGAACACCGAGTGCGCCTCGATCATCCAGGTCGTCGGCGCCGGTTCGGGCCGTACGTTCGACCTCGAGGCCCGCCGTTACGGCCGGATCATCTTCATGGCCGACGCCGACGCCGACGGCGCCCACATCCGCACCCTGCTGGCGACGCTGTTCATGAAGTACATGCCCGAGCTGATCATGGCCGGGCGGGTCTACTCCGCGGTGCCGCCACTGCACCGCATCGAGCTGTCCAACCCCAAGAAGGGGATGGATAAGTACGTCTACACCTACTCCGACGACGAGCTGCAGCGGAAGCTGGCCGAGCTGAAGAAGAAGAACGTCAACTGGAAGGACCCGGTGCAGCGCTACAAGGGTCTGGGTGAGATGGACGCCGACCAGCTCTCCGAGACCACCATGGACCCCCGCCACCGCACCCTGCGCCGGTTGACGATCGACGACGCCGAGCGCGCCGAGGGCGTCTTCGAGCTCCTGATGGGGTCCGACGTCGCCCCGCGCAAGGAGTTCGTCATCGCCGGCGCCTACGAGGTCGACGCGGACGCGATCGACGCCTGACCCCCTGGGAGGATGGGCTCGTGGATCAGAAGGCACGCCGCGCGGCGATCACCAAGGCGCTCAAGGCCGGCGGCGCGAAGGCGCGGCGCGGTCATCTGCGGCTGGAGGCCGGTGACCTCTTCTGGTACGTCGACGTACGGGCGGACTCGCCCGCACCGTCGGCGCAGCTGGTCTTCGAGGTCGGCGCGTGGCTGCCCGCCGCCGGACCCGAGCCCGACGGCGGTGCGATCGACTGTCCCCTCCTGGCCGATGTCGGGGTGGGGGAGGACCCGGGCCAGGCGACTGCCGATCTGCTCGCGCTGATCAGCCGGGTGGGGGACCTGGCCGCGCTGCGAGCGCTCGTGGAGGCGGGCACGCTGGCGGGTGCACTGGTCGACCAGCAGCTGCGCACACTGATGGGGTGAGTCGGGCTCAGGTCCCGGCCCGCACCTCGTGGATCTCGTCGGCGACGAGGCCGTGGGCCTCGCGGTGGACGGTGTTGGCCGCCTCCGCGTCGGGCGCCTCGACGAGGCAGAAGACCGTGCCCTTCGCCTCGTCCACCCAGTAGCTCTTGTAGGTGACGCCGTAGCCGGCCTGGGTCGCCAGATCCGCTTCGTGCGCCTTCGCGACATCGTCGAGGGTGACCTCTCCGAGGTGATGGACGTCCATGTAAAGAGGCATGCTCGACCGTAGGCCGACGCCGGTCCCGTGCCCGCCGGACATCGGGCCGGATGCCCGATTTTGGGGTCAGGCGGTGGCCGGATCCAGGCGCACCACGATCGATTTGGAGGTCGGCGTGTTCGACTCCGCGGCGACCGAGTCGAGCGGCACCAGGACGTTGGCCTCCGGATAGTAGGTCGCCGCACAGCCGAGAGTGGTGGGGTAGGAGACCACCCGCAGGTCGCGCAGGCGCCGCTCGCGACCATCGTCGGCGATCGAGACCAGGTCGACGCGCTGCCCGTCGGACAGGCCGAGCGAGGCGATGTCGTCGGGGTTCACGAAGACCACGTTGCGACCCTGCTTGATCCCGCGGTAGCGGTCGTCGTACCCGTAGATGGTGGTGTTGAACTGGTCGTGCGAGCGCAGGGTCTGCAGCAGCAGGTGCCCGGGCGGCACCTCGAACGACTCGAGCGGGTTGGCCGTGATGCGCGCCTTGCCGGTCGCGGTCTTGAAGCTCAGCGAGTCGCGCGCGCCGTTGGGCAGCTGGAAGCCGCCCGGGTGCTGCACCCGCTCCTCGAAGGCGTGGAAGCCGGGCACCACGTGCTCGATGTGCTTGCGGATCAGGGCGTAATCGGTGGCCATCGCCTTCCAGTCGAGCTCCGGCGTGGAGCCCCAGAGCGCGTCCGCGATGCCGCAGATGATCTGCACCTCGCTCTTGAGGTGCGGCGATCCCGGCAGCAGCCGTCCGCGTGAGGAGTGCACCATGCTCATCGAGTCCTCGACCGTGACGAACTGGTCGCCGGCGGCGGTGACGTCCCGCTCGGTGCGGCCCAGGCACGGCAGGATCAGCGCCTCGCGGCCCGTATGCAGGTGGGAGCGGTTGAGCTTCGTCTGGATGCCGACCGTGAGGCCGACGCGCGACATCGCCTCGGTGGCGACCTCGGTGTCGGAGATCGCGACCGGGAAGTTCCCGCCCAGGGCGAGGAAGACGTCGGTCTCGCCGTCGCGCATCGCCCGGACGGCCTTCACCGCGTCGGCGCCGTGCTCCCGCGGCGGCTCGAAGCCGAACTCGTCGCGGATCGCGTCGAGGAAGCTGTCCGGCATCTGCTCCCAGATGCCCATGGTCCGATCACCCTGCACGTTGCTGTGGCCGCGGATCGGAGCCGCCCCCGCACCGGGGCGTCCGATGTTGCCACGCAGCAGGAGGAAGGAGGCGACCTCCCGGATGGTCGGCACGGAGTTCTTGTGCTGAGTCAGCCCCATCGCCCAGCAGACGATCACCCGGTCGTGCGCCACCACGTCGTCGGCGAGTGCCTCGATCTCCGCGCGCGAGACTCCACTCAGCGCCTCGATCTGCGGCCATTCCAGGGCCGCCCACGCCTCCGCCGCGACCTCGAAGCCGTCGGTGTGGTGGCTGATGAAGTCCGTGTCGATCGCGCCCCGCTCGACCAGGAGCTTGTTGAGCCCGGCGAAGAGGGCCTGATCGCCGCCCAGGCGCACGGAGAGGTGCTTGTCCGCGATCTTGGTGCCGACACCCGAGATCCCGCGCGGGGTCTGCGGGTTGCGGAACTTCACCAGCCCCGCCTCGGGCAGCGGGTTGATCGAGACGATCTTGGCGCCCCGCTTCTTCGCATCCTCGAGCGCGGTCAGCATGCGCGGGTGGTTGGTCCCAGGGTTCTGACCGGCGATGAGGATCAGACGCGACTCGTACGCGATGTCGTCGTACGTCACGGTGCCCTTGCCGACGCCGAGCGTCTGGGTCAGGGCGGTGCCGCTCGACTCGTGGCACATGTTGGAGCAGTCCGGCATGTTGTTCGTGCCGAGCCGGCGGGCGAGCAGCTGATAGACGAACGCTGCCTCGTTGGAGGCACGGCCGGAGGTGTAGAAGATCGCGCGATCCGGCGACGGCATCGCGCGCAGACGATCGGCGATCAGGCGGAACGCGTCGTCCCACGTGATCGGCTGGTAGTGGGTGCCGCCGGCCGGGAGGTACATCGGCTCGGTGAGCCGGCCCTGGTGCTCGAGCCAGTGATCGTCTCGCGCGAGCAGATCCTGGATGGAGTGCTCGGCGAAGAAGCTGCGGTCGACCCGCTTGCGGGTCGCCTCCCAGGCGACCGCCTTGGCGCCGTTCTCGCAGAACTCCGCCGCCTTGCGCCGGTCCGGGTCAGGCCACGCGCACGAGGGGCAGTCGAAGCCGTCGACGTGATTCATCTTGAGCAGGGTCTGCAGCGAGCGCTTGGGGCCCATCTCGTTCATCGCGTACTTCATCGACCAGTAGATCCCCGGAAGGCCTACTGCCGCATGCTCCGGCTCGCCGACCTGCGGGTCGGAACGATCGTCCTGATCGGTGAGAGGGTCGTTCGCCATAGCCCCACGGTATCCATTCCGAGACCCTCCCAGCGCGTCCTAGAGTGCCGACATGCGGAAGCTCGGATCCCTTCTTGCCACCACGCTCGCCATCGGCCTCACCAGCGGGGGCGTCGTAGCCGTCGCCCCGGGCGCCCGGGCCGCGACGCCAGCGGACCACATCGACCTGGGCAGGTACTCGATCGACGGCGGCCTTGGTAGCTACGAGACGGCCTGCGCGGAGCGGAACGAGATCGGCACGCCGTGGACGTACACCGGCACGAGCGACGCGGTGCACGCCTCGCAGTCCGCCTCGTTCGACGCGGTGCAGACGAGCACCGGGAGGGTGATCGCCTCCTTCGCGGCGTCCGGCTATCTGAGCTCCACGCTGAGCCACGGCACCGGCGGATCCCTCGCCGGGCGGATCCGCTTCAACGGCTCCGTGGGTGTCCAGGCGAAGGTCGGAGGCGTGTGCTCGGGCTACGGGGTGACGAGTGCGCACTACGACAAGGTGCTGCGGGCCACCCGCGACGGCGTCTTCTCCCTCACGGGCGCGGCGCCCGCGCGGCAGCTCCTTCACACCAGCCTCGCGGTCCAGGTCTTCGACGCGGACAGCGCCGGTCTGCCCGTCGGCCAGGGCACGACCGTCTACGACGTGGCGGAGTCCGGCAGCGACGCCAACGGCCGCCCACGCCCGCTCGCCTTCGCCACGACCTTCGCGGTGAAGGCCGGCCAGTACATCGAGATCGGCGGGAGCACGGACATCGGCGCGCGCACCTCGTGGAGCTCCACGCAGGTCGCCGGCGGTCCGGTCGTCTACACCCCACGCGGGTACGACGGCGGCGGTGAGATCACCTGGAACTATCGGCTCGGGCCCGCGCGCGGGGAGCAGCTCGCACCGACGCCCGGCAAGGTCGCGCACCTCGTGACGCTCCCGACCCGTCTGGACTGCCGCCACCACCGGTTCGTGTTCAAGCCGAAGAAGGCGCACTCCATCCGGAAGGTCACGGTCTCGGCCAACGGCAGGCGGCTGCGCACCATCCAACCGGTCCACCGGCGCGAGAAGGTGAAGGTGAAGGCGGCGACCCGCACGATCACTCTGGCGTTCGTCTACAAGAGCGGGAAGAAGCGGACGATCACCAAGAAGTACGCAGCCTGCCGCTGAGCCCCGACGACCCACGCTGCAGCCTCGCGGTCGTCGCTACCCTTGCGGCATGGCGGTGATGACGACGAGGCGCGCGATCGTGCGGCGGGGCGTGCGCGGTCCCGACGACCTCGCCGTCGAGTCGCCCTTGGTGCTCGGACTCGAGGGGCACGGCGACAGCGAGGTGCTCGCGACGCTGATGCGCACGCCCGGCCACGATCTCGAGCTGGCCGCGGGCTGGCTCTGCGTCGAGTCGGGCGTGGCCCGCGCCGAGGACATCGTGCAGATGCGGACCTGCCGCGAGGACGACACCGACCGGGTCCACATCACGCTCGCCGCCGGCGTGCGTCCGCCGCGCCCGCGCGCGTTCGTCACCACCGCGGCCTGCGGCGTCTGCTCGGCCGACGTCCTGGACCTCGGGCCGCTGCGCCGGGCCGCTCCGCACGCCGACGGGTGGCGGGTCGATGCGGACGTCGTCGCCGGACTGCCCGACGCGCTGCGCACCGGCCAGCGGGCCTTCGCCAAGACCGGGGGCGTCCACGCCGCCGCGCTCGCGAGCTCCACGGGTGAGCTCGGGCACGTCTTCGAGGACGTCGGGCGGCACAACGCGGTCGACAAGGTGATCGGCCGTGCGCTGCTCGACGATCAGGTGCCCGCGTCGGGACGGCTGCTGGTGGTCAGCGGGCGGGTCTCGTTCGAGATCGTGCAGAAGGCGGTCGCCGCCTCGGTCGCAGGCATCGTCGCGGTCTCCGCGCCGTCGTCCCTCGCCGTCGACCTGGCCCGCGAGCACGGCCTGCTGCTCGCCGGCATGGTCCGCGACGGGACGCTCAACGTCTACGCGGGCGAGGACCTCGTCGACTGAGTCACTCCCGGGGCCGCCACCGCTTCCACAGCGCGTCGGCCTCGGCGCGCAGCTTGCCGTCGTACTCGAGCCAGACGTGCACCGTGATCTCCGGCTCGCTGGCCGCGGTCACCTCGGCGCGGAGCGTGACCGGCTCGTGGAGGGGCGCCGGTCGGCGGTAGCGCACGTCGAGGCCTGCGGTGAGGTACGGCAGCAGGGCATCGCCCAGGGAGCGCCAGCCGTGCTGGGCAGCGGTGTCGACGACCGCGGCGGCGCTGTGGCAGTCGAGCAGTGTGCCGATGATCCCGCCGTTGAGGAACCCGATGCCGTTGTCGTGCTCGGGCCAGGGCGCGAACGCGGCGACGTACTGCTCTCCGTCCGCGAAGCTGCGCAACCGCAGCCCGCGCTCGTTGGCGGGCCCGCACCCGAAGCAGGTCAGCTCCGGGTAGAGGGTCTCCTGGAGGGAGAGCGACGTCATCGGCTCAGGCCTCGCGCTTGAGCAGACCGCTGTCGACGTCGTAGATGAAGCCCGCGACCTTGACGGTCTCGGGGATGAGGGGGTGCGACAGGACCTTGTGCACGTCCTCCTTGAGGGCACGCACCTGGTCGTCGATGACGTGGATCGGCTGCCACGAGGCGTCGACGCCGGCCGACTCCTCCACGCGCTTGCGCAGCTCGGCCTCGGAGTTGGACGCCACCGCACAGCGAGTGTGGGGAACCACCAGGATCCGCGAGACGTTGAGCAGGTGGGCACCGAGGACCAGCGCCTCCATGGCGGCCTCGGTGACGCGGCCACCCGGGTTGCGGAAGATCTTGGCGTCACCGGGCTTGAGCCCGATCATGCCGAGCGGGTCAATCCGTGAGTCCATGCAGGTCACGATCGCCACACCGGCCCGGGCGATGCCGTCGAACCCGCCGTAGGCGAAGTCCGAGGCGAAGTCGGCGTTGGCAGCGAGCAGGTCGTCGAAGTCGTTGTTCTCAGCCATGACCCGCAGGCTAGCCGAGCCTCTAGGGTGGTCTGGTGCTGCCTCCTGTTGCTGGACTCCTGCTCGCTGCCGGCGAAGGGCGCCGCTACGGCGGGCCCAAGGCCCTGGTCGAGGGCTGGATGAGCTGGGCGATCAACGCGCTGCGTGAGGGCGGCTGCCACGACGTGACGGTCGTGCTCGGCGCGGCGGCCGACGAGGCCCGCGAGCTCGTCCCGGAGGGGGTACGGATCGTCATCATCGAGGATTGGGCTGAGGGGATGGGGGCCTCGCTGCGCGCCGGGCTCGACGCGCTGGCAGACAGCGACGCCGTCGCGGCGGTCGTCCACCTGGTCGACCTGCCCGACGTACGGCCCTCGGTGGTCTCGCGCCTGCTCGGCGTCGCCGGCGAGGACACCCTGGCCCGGGCCGCCTACCACGGCACCGCCGGGCACCCGGTGCTGCTGGGCCGGACGCACTGGGTCGGCGTACGAGAGAGCGCGGTCGGCGACCAGGGCGCCCGCGCCTACCTCAGCACGCGAGACGTCGACGAGATCGAGTGCGGAGACCTGTCAGAAGGTACCGATGTGGACGTGAATCCGGGCGAGTAGGTTCGGGACATGACGGCGATCGCCCAGGTCCAGGTGGCCCGGCTTCAGGAGGCTCTCGGCGGCGTCGGCTACCTCGCTGACGACGAGCTGGCCACCGTGCTCCACCTCGCCACCACGATGGGGCGCCCGCTGCTGCTGGAGGGCGAGCCCGGCACCGGCAAGACCGCGCTCGCCGAGGCCCTCGCCGAGGCGAACGGGCTCGAGCTGATCCGGTTGCAGTGCTACGAGGGCATCGACGCGAGCCAGGCGCTCTACGACTGGGACTTCCCACGCCAGATCCTGCATCTGCGTACGCTGGAGGCGACCGCCGGCCAGGGTCGCGGCGGCCTGGAGGCCGAGGAGGCGGAGAAGTCGCTCTACGACGAGCGGTTCCTGCTCGCCCGGCCGGTGCTGCGGGCGCTGCGATCGAGTCCGGCGGTGCTCCTGATCGACGAGATCGACCGCGCCGACGACGAGTTCGAGGCGTTCCTGCTCGAGGTGCTGTCCACCTGGTCGGTGAGCGTGCCGGAGCTCGGCACCATCACGGCGGCCCGCCCTCCGTACGTCGTCCTGACCTCCAACCGGACGCGCGAGCTGCACGACGCGCTCAAGCGCCGCTGTCTCTACCACTGGCTCGACCACCCGAGCCTCACCCGCGAGATCGAGATCATCCGCACCCGCCTGCCCGAGGTCGCACCGCGGCTCGCCGAGCAGGTCGCCGACGCGGTGCAGCGGATGCGCGGCGCCGGCCTGGTCAAGCCTCCCGGCGTCGCGGAGACGCTCGACTGGA
>Ga0308170_10001714_pt1 | contig 20082 bp, 17 predicted proteins | sample PhyBR2_2_FD_202136 | JGI IMG/M metagenome (GOLD analysis project Ga0308170, IMG submission 202136) | Phyllosphere microbial communities from UC Gill Tract Community Farm, Albany, California, United States - DLSLSB.R2 | ecosystem: Host-associated > Plants > Phyllosphere > Unclassified | place...
GCGGGACGACATTGGCGGGGGGCGGTCTAGTGTGGCTGTGAGTGGCTCGTCGAGGTGCACGAGCGGCTGCTCGAGTCTGGCGGGAGCGAGCGAGCGAGCGAGCCGAGGTCAAGCTGTCGGTCGTCGTCGCAGCGCAGCCTCCGCCTCGCCCAACTGTCGCTCCTCGATCTCGCTCCCGCCACCGCTGTGCACTGCTGCCAGCGAGCCCGAGCTCCACAGGCTAGCTACAAGACTGCCCTCCCGCCGACTCGGCCTCGCACCGTCCACCCTCGTCCCTCCCTCACACCTCATCAGCTCTGCGGCACCTCCTCGACCTCGACACAGCCCTCGCACGTCGGGACAGACCGACCCGGCGTAGCGGCAACTCGGTATACAACAGCTCCGCCAACTACCGCCAACCCTGCCCGCCCATCCTCACCGCCTCGTCCTCCTCCTCCGGCATCCCCGCCAACTCGCCCGCGCCCGCATCCGCCCCGCCCCTCCTCCGCCCAAACAGGCTCCGGATCGTGCTCATCCGCTTCTCGCGCACCCCTGCACCTGCTCCTCGCTCTCCTCCCGGCGGCGGCGAGTGCGCCGACGAGCTCGCCGCCGCCGACGAAGACGAGCGGCTCCACGGCCGTGGGCTCGTCGCCTGGCTGTGCGCCGGCGCCGGCGAAGCACACGACGATCCGGGTCCCGGCGATCCTGCCGAGCTCGCCGCAGGAGGCGCGGCGTAGCTCGTCGGCGCGCCCGGGAGCGGGTACGCCGCGCCGCCGCCTGGGCTCGGCGCTTGCGCGTACCGCGGCTGGGCGAGCGCGAGCGACGCAAAGACGGGCGGTGCGGGCGGAGGTGGAAACCCTTGCGCGCCGGCGGGCGAGAAGTAGGACGACGGCGGCTGGCCGGGCGAGGTCGACGGCGCGGCGTAGAAGGGGAGGAGCGGGCCGCCCGGGTGGATCGACGTGTAGAAGGCGGGCGACCGCGCCGGGCCGTGGCTCGTCGGCGGCTGCGCCCAGGGATGAGGTGCGGCGGGAGGAGAGGGAGAGGGCGGCGCTGTAACGCGTTGGTGCCACTCGCGCGAGCTCGACGACGAGGGTGCGCTCGGCGCCCGCAACGAGGACGAGAGCGCGACGCCGTGCACGTCGTCGGCGCCTCTTGTGCTCATGCTCGAGCTCGCCATCGTGGACCGTGCGAGATACGGCTGCGGCTGCGGCAGGCGAGCCTGCGTCGACCAGGACGAGACCGGCGTCGTCTCGCTCGAGGTGGAATAGCTTGGGCAACAGCTGTGCCGTGCTGTGACGTCGTTGAGCTCGTGCGAGAGGGACACGGTCGAGGTCGAAGTCGACGAGCGAGCTGCACGCGCTGCGAGCTGTCGCTCGTCCTCGAGCGACTTGAGAGTCTGCGAGCAGGGCTCTTGAGTCAGCCGGGCTCGGGCGCGGTGCACTCAGTGAGAGACAGAGACGCACCACTTGAGCGACGCCCGAGCTGTAAAAGCTGTGCGCCGGTCCGAGAGAGACGTGCCGGGCGCCCGCCGGACGGACCGGTCCGTGCGCGAGCGGGAACGACCGCTCGCTCGAGGTCGAGGACGCAACGGCGCCCGGGTACAGCTGCGACCGACTCGAGGACGACATTGTCGAGTAGCGCTCGAGATCTGGGCGAGCATGGCGTGTCGGCAAAGGGGCGGAATGCATGGAGGGGAAGGAAGGACGAGGAGGGACCGGCTGCGAGAAGTAGTCGGCGGCGGCGTGACGTCCCGGGCGGTGGTCGTGACGGCTCGAGAGGGGGTAGGCCGGCTCTGGAAGAGGAACGGGAGGAGGTGGAAGGCGGTACGAGGCGGTCGATGATGGCGGAGGAGGAGGTGTGGCGGTGCGCGGGTCCTCGAGCGGCAACATGCCGCGCCCGTGCATTTTCGGAGAGATGGGCGGCGGCAGCTCGTCGTAGTCGTCCTGCTCGTCGTCTTCGTGCGGGAGAGCGGCCCTGCGCTTCTCGACCTCGCGCTCGCGCCGCCGCCCTTCTCCCTCTTCCCGCTCGCGCTCCTCCTGCTGCGCTCGCCGAGCGAGAGCCGCCTTGCTCGCCGTAGCGTCCTCCTCGACGGTGCGCCGCGCCTCGCCGTTGACGCGCGCGCGCACCTCGGCCTCTGCAAGGGCGCGCTTGTCCTCGGTCGCGCACAGCTCCTCGCCGTCTCGCTCGACGACCCGCTTGGCCGTCGTGCCGCTGCGACGAAGACAGCCTCGTGCGGGCGATGCCGGGTAGTCGGGCAGGTCGGTGCCGGTCGGGCTCGCCGGGCTCGCGAGCGCGCCGCCGTCCGACTCGTCGACGCCTTTGCGCGCCCGGGCCGCCGGCGATGACAGCGGGAGGAGCTCGTCGAGCCCTTGCGCTCGAGCCCGCGCCGCCGCCTTCTCCTCGGCGGCGGTCGGGACGTGCTCGATCTGACGGCCCTTGCCCTTGGCGCTTGGCGAGGTCGTCGGAGGTGGCGGCGGCAAGGGTGCGTGGAGGGGGACAAAGCGCGGGCTCGTCGCGGGCGGTGCGGGGAGGGGTTTGCGCCTGGGCGTAGGAGGGATCGCTGGATGCGAGTAGGCGGCTGGAAGAGGGGCGGGAGGTGGAGGAAGCGCGGGCCGGCCGAACGAGGTCGACGTCGACGAGGAAGAGGAGGAGGCGGTCCAAGCGGTCGAAGCCGGTGGGCGAGGTTGGTCCCGAGTGTCGCCGAAGGACGAGTCGTCGCTCCTCGTCGTCGTCGTCGACGCTGATGCCCCTCGCGAGTGCACCGGCAGGCCGAGGCGAGTCGACGAGGCGGTCGAGCGGTGCTCGCTCCTCGAGGAGCGGGTCGAGCTAGGCGACAGCGGCGGCAGCTCCTCGTCTGTCGGGTAGGCCGAGTCACTCATCCGCGAGAGTACAGCAGCGAGTCGCAGAAGGGGACGAGCAGGAGCTGCCGGATGTCGGCGAGGAGGCGGACCGGAATGTCCGCGAGCAGAGCGACGGCCGGCTTGCTCTCCGTCGCTGCGGGGCGGACAGGGGCGGGTGATCGATCCTGCGACGCTCGACCTCTCGCGAGCCTCTCACGACGTAAAGAGGGCAGCAAGAGGGGGCAAGGGCGAGGAATAAGTCGGGTATCATTGCGAGGTGCGGACGTGCTCGAACAAAAGAGGGAGGACGAAGGTATGGACTCGAGGCGAGGGAAGAACGAGAAGGGAGGGTATACAGGACGGGCGAGGGGACGAAGCCGTGCGCTCACGGCAGCGAGTGAGCGTTGCTGCTCGCACCGACCGAGCCGTTCGGCACCGGCGACGCAGTGGTGCGGGCGTGGGTGCTGACGCCATGTGCGGCGAGAGCGCATCTGCAGGCAGAACAGCAGGACCGAGTCAGTCTCGGGAGGGAGGGAAGGCCGACAGCGAGAGCGAGAGCGGGACGGCGAGACGCACTCGCAGATGACCTGGGCCCGACGCACGACGAGCGTCCTCGTCTCGCGCTTCTTAGTCGGTGCCGTCTGGACGCCGGGGAGGCCGTGCCGGATGGTGATTTGCGGAACGGGCGTCGTGTCGATGGCCGTCTCCTTGACGAGGCCCGGGAACAGGCACGCGCCGACCCGCTCGGGTTCACCTGCGCGACGGCGTCAACAGCAAGGTCAGCACGCTCGTGCACGCAGAGCAGGTCAAAGAGAGGGAAGCGGCGGCGCACCTCGCTCAGTCCGGTAGCACTTCTTGATGAGCTCTGCGCGCGCCGGGGTTTGAGAAGGTCAGCGTCGGCGGCTCGAGCGCACAAAAGAGCAGGCGAGAGAGGGAGAGAGAGAGAGGACGCACCGAGCTGCGTCGGATCGAGCGGTGCGCCGACCTGGCAAACGAAGCTGCGGTAGAACCCGCTCCCCTCGAGGGCGCCGCCGGGCGAGTAGCTCTTGTGGAGCATGCGCGAGTAGAGGTAGCTCGCGTCGAGGACGGCCTCGAGCTCGGGCGCGATGGTCGACGGGTCCGGGTTGATGAGTGAGAAGACGTGCGCCATGTGCTCGCGAAAGAGGGAGAGCGACATCTCCGGGTCGAGCGAGTCGACGGCGGCCGAGAAGGTTTGGCGGCGCCAGACGGACGCGACGAGGGGCTCGCCTGCAGAACTCGGCGTCAGCAGAGTAGGGAGGGTAATTCGGAGAGAGAGACGGGACGCACGGTGGAAGAGCTGCTCGTGCAGCTTGGTGAGCTCCCTGTCGAGGAGGGAGTACGTTAGAGCGTGGAGGACGAGGCAAAACAGCGAAAGGAGATGACGCACTGGTTGGCGTCCTCCGAGTTGGTGACGAGGAGCTTGTTGACGATGCCGTCGCACAGGAGCTGGCTCATGACGTGCCGCAGCAGGCTCTGAACGACGATGCCGAGGCCCGGGTAGTCGAAGCCCATCTGGCTCAGGCCGACGAGGAACGGCGAGGCGGCAACGTTGTCGACGTCGCGGAAGAGGGCCTCGGCGAGCGGGACGAGGGCGAGGTGCTGGAACGCGGCGGCGTCGGTTCCTGGAGGAGGAGGAGGTGCCGCTCGCAAGTGCGCGGCGAGCGTGTCGGCGGCCCACCGGTTGATGCGGCGCTCGAGGGATGACGACGAGTTCTTGATCGTGAACTGCGGGCGAGGCGTGCGTCAGCAGGGCCTTGCGGCTGTTGAGAGCGGGGCGAAGGAGGACGCACGTCGTCGACCGTGCTGCCGCCGCCGCCTCCTGCCGAGTGGACGCCGACGACGGTCGCGCCGCCCGAGTCGCCGCCTTCGAGGAGCATGATGTGTTTACGCAGGGCCGCGTTCTGCAGGTTGTTGCGCCGAGTGAGTCCGGCTCGAGGCGTGGAATGGGGCTTAGGGAGCGCGGGACGGACCTGCTTCTCCTGCTCGAGCATGGCCGAGCGCTGCTCTTCGATGCGCAGATGCGCGAGCTTGTAGTTCTTGAGCAGTCGGCTGTTGCGGGAGGTCGAGAGTCAGGGCGGTGCCTGGTCCGAGCAGGTCGAGGGAAGGGAGAGGAGGGACGACGCACTTGTACTCTTCATCGCCGACGAGTTGCTGCTGCTGGACGACCGAGTACGAGTCCTGGTGGTTGAGGATGGCCTGCATCGAGTTCTGCTGGTGCGCCTGGCCGGGCTGAGCCTGGCTCGAGGGCTGGTACTGAAACGACTGCGAGCGGGGTGGGGCGAGGGGCGGGTGAGCCGGGTCGCGCGGTCGAGGGAGGGCTAGACACGAGACTGAACGCACCTGTGGGTGGTAGGCCATGGTCGCCCTGCGTGCGCAACGGGTTGGGCGAGAGGCGCAAGCGGGCAAGCCGGGGCGGGGCGAGGGAGGACGCGGCGCTGGGGCGAGTAGGCTCGAGACGGTGCCGGGTCGAAGCTGAGCTGTAGATGGCCGTGCACAGAGTACAGCTGCGCTCTCTGGGCGAGGCTGGAGCGAGCGGGACGAGGTCAAGCAGGACCTCGGCCGGTTCCTCCTCGTCCGTCTCGCACCCCGCTCCTCTCTCTGCTCTGCGTGCTGTGCGCTGCTCATCAAGCGGGCCTCGGGATTCACTAGAAGGCCGTCCTCCAGCCGTCGCGGTCCGGCCGTCTCTCATCGCCTGTTCGACCCTCGCCGACCGACTTCATCTCGAACCCGAGCTCTCTCCTCAAGCAAAGGTGCGCAGCTCGCCAGACAGGCAAGCGGAGCCCTTGCTGACGACACGTACCCCTACAGGAACGCGCTCGAGCCGCCTGGCCCTCCCCCGCCATGTCCTCCCCCTCCCTCTCCTCGCCGCCCGACCGACCCGTCCCTCCAGCACCCGCGCCTGCACCTACGTCGCCTTCAGCAACATCGCCACCGTCGCTGCAGCCCGCATCGGTCGACGACGAGGTCGACTTGTCGACCCTGCGGTTCCTGCGCACGTCGCTCCGCACCCCGTACCTCCCCTACCTCGTCCGCATCGCCCTCTTCACCCTCGCCGCCAAGCTCGTGCGCGCCCTCGCCCCACCCCTCCTGCGCTTCGTCGCGCGCCTCTCGTCGTGGCTCTGGACCGCCTTCACGGCCGTCGTCCGCTTCGCCGCCTGGAGCGGCATGTGGCTCGGCCTCGCCGCCCTCGCCCTGTGGCTCGTCGTCGGCGCGGGCGGCGCACTCATCTACGTCGCCCTGTCGCTCAAGCCGCGCGCAAGAGCCTGGGCCAATGCGAGACCGGGCCAGGCCCGTCTCGCGCAAAAGGCCGTCACGTACGGCGGCGCATGGCTCGTCGCGCGCAGGGCTCTCGGCGCGTGGGCCGGCAAGGTCGTCGTCGTCGTGTACGCCGGGTGGGAGGCCTGGGCCTTCTTCGGCGGCAGCGGCGGGCGACGAGCGGTGCCTCCAGTCGCCGTCGAGCCCGTCACGGCCAGCTCGTCGGCGGCTCGCTCGACCGAGGCAGAGTCGGGCGAGCGAGAGGAGGGCGTTGGCGTGGGAGCCGGCGCGCATGACGCGGCCGGCTCTGGAGCTGCCGAGGAGGGCGTCGACGACGAGGAGCTCGAGCGGTGGGCGCGCCAGGCCAAGGAGTCGCTCCTGCGCGACAGCCTCCTGCGGCAAGGGCGCAAAGCGGGCGGCGGCGGCGCGCGCGGGGACACTGAGGCAGACGTCGAGGCGGGTGGCTTCGAGGACGAGGACGAAGGCGAGGACGAGCGAGCAGGGACCAGCTCGAGGTGAGTCGGGGAGCGAAGGAGGAGTCCTAGCGTCGCCGCCCAGTGCAACGCGTTGTTCCCGCCCGATCAAGCTGTCGTGAGAGCATGTATCCGCTTCGAGAGCTAGTGCTCACAGCTGGATGCTGTGCGAGGAGCGAGACCGGGTGTGCCTTCGGGCCCGCGGCCGGCGAAAGTGGAGGCGAGGGTCGCTCGCTCCTTGCTCCTCTCATCCTCACCGCTCAGCGAGCTACCGCCATGCCTGCTGTCCCGACCGACTCTCTCGTGCTCCTCACCGGCGCCTCGGGCTACCTCGCCGTCCGTGCGTCGCTTCGCTCCCCTCCCTCTTCCCCCTCGCTCGTCATCATCCGGCTGACCCCCACTTCCCTCGTGCAGACGTCCTCACCCAGCTCCTCGAGCGTGGCTTCCGTGTCCGGGGCACTGTGCGCAGCCAGGACAAGGGCGACTACCTCAAGAAGCTCCTCGCAAAGGACGGCCTCGACTCCAATTTCGAGGTCGCCATCGTCGAGGACGTCGAGAAGGTGCGTCCCTCCCCCTGTGCCGCCTCGCCGAGATGTCCGAGCTGACTCTTGCCCTCCCGTACGCAGCCTGATGCTTTCGACGAGGCCGTCAAGGGCGTCGACGCCATCGTGCACACCGGTCCGTCCTCTCCTCCTCTCCTCCTCGCCCGCACCCGCTCCTCGACCTCGACTGGCGATCGCTGACCCAAAGTTGCACCGCCCTGCAGCCTCGCCGTTCCACTTCAACGTGACCAAGGCCGACGAGCTCATCGGCCCCGCCGTCCAGGGCACTCTCTCGGCCCTCCAGGCCGCCAAGAAGGAGTCCAAGGTCAAGCGCGTCGTCATCACGGCGAGCTTTGCGTGCATCGTCGAGCCCAAGGAGCCCGTCTACACCTTTACCGAGCGCGACTGGAACGAGTTCTCGCCCAACGAGGTCAAGACCAAGGGCGACAAGGCCGACCCGAGCCAGATGTACCGCGCGTCCAAGACGCTCGCCGAGCGCGCCGCCTGGGACTTTATCGACAAGGAGAAGCCGTCGTTCGACATCACGACGATCCAGCCGCCGCTCATCTTCGGCCCCGTCCTGCACGACGTCAAGAAGCCCGACAGCCTCAACACGTCGGTCAACAACTTCTACCAGTACCTCGAGGGCAAGAAGAGCGCCGACGATGCCCAGGGCGGCTTTGGCTCGTTCGTCGACGTGCGCGACGTCGCGCACCTGCACGTCGAGAGCCTCGTCAAGGAGGACGCCGGCAATGAGCGCTTCCTCGTCGCGACCGGTGCGTTGCCTGTCCTCCTCTCTCTCTTCAGCACGAGTATCTCTCTCCTACGAGTGCGATGCTGATGCCTTTCTTCCGCTCCTCCGCCGCCCCTGCAGCCGACTCGTCGTACCAGCCGCTCCTCGACCTCTTCTTCGAGCACGCGCCGTCGTCGCTCAAGGACGCCTTCCCGAACGCCGAAAAGGGCCACCCGGGCCAGGCCAAGCCCAAGCAGAACGTCATCGACACGGGCAAGGCGCGCAAGACGTTCGGCTGGGAGCCCAAGGACGCCAAGGACACGGTGTGCGTCGCGACCTCTCCTTCGTCTCCTCAGTGCGCGCTCGATGAACCAGCCGATGCTGACGCTTCCGCACCGGTCTCTCGCTCGCAGGATCGACATGGCGCAGTCGCTCGCCGAGTACAAGAAGCAGTGGGAGAAGGCGTAGAGCTCGACCGTCTCGAGCGAGATCCCGCAGAAAATATCAGTTCCGTGCTCTCTGCCTCTCGAGAGCTCGACGAGGCTCTTGTCTGAGAAGGGCGAACATCAGTTGCAATATCCCTCGATGACGATACGGTCTCCCTCGCTCGAGCCGCTCGCTCCTGCTCTCGTGCTCGCACTCGCGCTCGAGCCTTCTACGTGTGCAATGCTTCAGCTTGCTCAGTACAGACCCGGCCTCTGCAGACGTACGAGAGGAGTCAGTACGTGTCACATCGACAGGAGAGAGAGAGGGAGAGGAAGAGAGGAGCGCGACGCACCGTCGTCATGCCCATGCCGCCCGTGATCCCCCACTTGTCCTGGTAGCACCGCCTGCACCAAGGCCTGCCCTCCTTCTCCTCGACCCGACCCGGCTGACTGCCCAACCCGGTCCCGCACCCCTCGCACCGCAAGCACGCACGGTGCCACGCGCGCCCGAGCGCCTGGACCCGCTCGGCGTGGTACACGGGCTTGGCGCACTGCGGGCACAGCGAGGGGAGGTTCGAGAGCGACGGCGGCGCCGAGGTGAGCGAGGGCCGGGACCGGGTCGGGATCGAGAGCGACGAGAGCGAGTCGGCGAGGGCGGACGGCGAGGTGAGGCTCGAGCGGCCGGTGCTCGTCGCGAGCGGGCCTCGCTGATCGTCGTCGTCGAAGTCGGGCGCGGCGACTTTGGTCGACGTAGGCGCCGTGACGTCGTCACCCGACTGAGTCGAGGCGACAGCGCCTGCGCGACTGACGAGGGAGGTGGGTTTGGGCGGAAGGGGAGGACGAGCCGGCTCGGCGGGCGCGGGCGCCGGCGCGGGCGAAGGTGCGCGTGCGAGTACCGTGGAAGGCCGAGATGCGGGCGCGGGTGCGGACGGCGGCCGCGGCGCGGTCGGTTCGAGCGAGGCTCGCGCAGGAAGGGTTGGCGCGGTTGGCGGTGGTGGGCTGGGTGCGGCGGGCGAGCCAAAGTGAGGTCGAGTCGGCACGGCGGGCGGCGCGGCGGGTGCCGCAGGTCGAGTCGGTAGGATCGGAGTGGGCGAGGCGGGCGTAGGCCTTGTCGGGCTCGAGTCGATAGGCCGAGGAGCGTACTCGCCAACGAGGGCGCCGCCTGCAAGAGAAACTGCGCGTCAGCCAGGCCACAGACAGGGTCGAGCAGAGCTGGACGCACCTGCACCGTAGCCCTTTGCACCGTACGACTTGGAGTGGCACGCTTTGCAGTAGGCCTGTGCGGGAGAGATGGGTCAGCTGGAAGCGGGCGGTCGGAGGGGATGAGCGGGAGAGGGACGCACCTCGCCGTCGTGGTCGACGAGCAAGCGCGGCTCGAGGAGCTTGCCGCACGAGACGCACTTGAGGCACAGCTTGTGGTACTGCGCGAGGGTGTGCTCGTCAGCTCCTGGCTGCGGGGCGCACGACGTGGGGCGGCCGAACGAGGGGGAGGGCGAGAGGAGCGAGGAGGGGAGGGAGGACGCACCGTGCCTGCTGGTCCCAGTGCCTGCTCTGCCGCGTAGACCGACTTGCCGCACTGTGCGCACCTGCGCGCGAGACGAGAGACGGTGAGCGGGCGCAACGTCGGACAGGAGGGGCGAGAGGACGACGGACTTGGGCGCGCCGCCGTACACCCGCGGGGGCATCTTGTAGCGGATCTGAGTCCTGTGCAAGTCTCGCTGGCGGGCTGAGCGAGCTGGACGGCGAGGAGCAGAGCGCGGGCTCGCGAGGCGGTGCTCCTCCTCCTCCTCGTCCCGGCCTCGCTCCACCGCCGCGGCTCCGTCTGGGACAGCGTGGAGGACCTCTGCAGTATAAAGCAGCTAGGCTGGATATGCCTGCCGGGCGGACCGAGCGGCTCGCGCTGTGGGCTTCGCTCGCCGCTCACATCTCGCTCCTCATCGCTTCTCGGCTCTGAGGCTCGCAGCAGACCTTGAGCGAGAGCGCGGCCCTGTTGAGAGCCTTCAGATATATTTGAATGTCGGCTACAGCCTCTGTCGGCCCTGTACGCACCGGCTGCAGCCCGCAGCTCTCCTCTTTCTGAGGCAGGCTGCTCCTCTCGGGCCGTCGACGGGTCTGCAAGCCACTGCGAGGGGCGCAGCGGCTGTCACAAGAGTCCTCTCAACATGCTCGAGGCCTGCCGAGTCGCGAGTAAAGAGCATACAGTCCACGCGTGTCTACAAAATGCGCCTCGTCTACGTTTCCCGTCTCCCTCTCCCTCTACCGCTCCGGCTCGCTCTTGATCTCTAGGGCGCCCTCTTCTGCGCTCGACGGCTTCTTATCTCGATGCCCGACCTTACCGATGCCGAACAAGCAGGTGGCGCTGATGCCGGTGGCGAGGAAAGCGAAGCCGGCGCACGTGTAAAAGGCGGCGTTCAGGCCCTTGTGGATCGCCTCGAGCGGGGTGGAAGCCTGCGACGAGGGCTCGACGAGCATCAGTGACGGTGCATGGCGTACGAGGGGCGCGAAAGCAGCAAGGGAGAAGGACAGAGACGCACCCCATTCGGGTCGTAGACCTGACCGAGGTTCTCGACGGCCTTCTGGGTCACGCGGCTCTGCACGACGGTGCTGATCGCGAGGCCGATGCCGGTGCCGATTTCTGCGGGCGCGACGAGAAGCGGGGGGGGAGGAGACCGACAGCGGGTCGACGGCGAGGGGGAGGAAAAGGAGGGAGGGGAGCGTGCGCTCAAAGTCAGCGGCGGCGCTTTCGAGTGGGCCGCGCGCAAAGAAGGAGAAGGACGCACGAGTCGACATGTTGAAGATCGAGCCGGCAAGCGCTTGATGACCTGGGCCTGCCACTTGCGAGACGTACAGGATCCCGCAGGCGAACTGTAAAGGAGGGGGGGTCAGCGGCGCACTCAGCGTGCGCGAGGATGGGCGGGACGCACAATGAAGTCGGCGCCGAAGACGGAGAGGATCATGGCCGGAAACTGCCATTGCCAGTACGGGTCGGCGTAGTCCTGCACGGCGAAGAGCAGCGGCGCGAGGCCGGTCCCGAGCGCGCCGATGGCGATGAGGATCTGCGCCGGCACGTGCGAGGCGAGGACGGCGACGACGGCCTGTCGGTGCAGCGATGAGAGAGAGTGCGGCGATGCGGCGATAAAGGCATGGACGACGAGGCGGGGAGGAAGGAGGAGAGGAAGGGGGAGGGAGAGTTGAGACGACGGGTCAGCTCGCTCAGTGCGGGCGCGAGAAACTGAAGCGAGACGGGCGCACATTCAGGATGAAGCCCGTCACGCTGCTCGGCAAGAAGCGGACCGTCGCGAGGATCGGCTCGAGCTGCATGTAGTCCTGCGCGCGCGCGAGCACAAGGTCAGCAGGAGCCCGAACCGCTCTGAGGCTGCGAGAGCGAGGCGACGCACCTGGAACGAGAGCGAGCAGAAGAACATGTAGCTCGCAAAGCTGCTCCACCCGAGGGCGCCGATGAGCTGGACGACAGCGAAGCGACCCTTCTTCCAGATCGCCGTGTGCATGAGAGGGTGCCGCTCGGTGCCGTACTCGAGGTGGCGCTCCCAGAACCAGAAGGCGACGAAGAGGATGATGCTGACGACGAGGAATGTCGGGATGTAGGGCGTCTTCCACTGCGCGCGCGATTGACGAGCGGGTCAGCGCGCAGCGACGAGTGGCTCGAGAGGAGGGGCGGGACGAGACGCACACCGTCGGGCGCACCCTCGCCATCAGCGAGCGAGAAGGTGAGTAGGACGATCGCCGACGTGATGAGGAGGCCGCCGAGCCAGTCGACCGTGAGCGACTTGTCCTTGGCGCGGTCGGCGGGGACGAGCCACAGGGCCGACACGCCGATGAGCGCGCCGATGCCGGCCGAGACGTGAAAGATGGCGCGCCACTTGATCGCTGCGTACTCGGTGAGGCTGTAGCAGGAGGAAGGGTCAGCACGGGTCGCAGGCGAGAAGGGCTCGAGGGAGAGGAGGACGCACACGCCGCCGAGGACCGATCCGAGACTGCCGCCGAGAGGAGCGCCCGCCGAGAAGAGCGCGAAGGCCGTCGTCTTGCGCTGACCTGGCGGGAACGACGAGCCGAGGATGCCGAGAGACGAGGGCTGCGCGCATAGGAGCGGGTTCAGCTGAAGCTCGAGGGTCGGCGAGCGCAACGACGTACGATGGCAGCACCGAGCGCGGCGCCTTGCATGGCGCGGACAAAGTCGATCGAAACCTCGTTCTGCGCAAAGCCGCAAGCAATCGACCAGATGACGAACCAGACCATGCCGAGCGTGAAGACCCTGCGGGCGAGGGTGCGTGCACACGTCAGCGAAGAGCGCGCACCGGGCAGCGCGAGGAAGGGGACGTACTTCTTGTGGCCATACTGCGGTGCGCAAAGGGGTGCATCAGTAGCGGCACAGGACGGCAGGAGGGAGATGAGACGGGACGCACAATGTCTGCGAGCCGGCCGAAGAGGAGGAGCAGGGCGCCGAACGCGACGCTGTAGCTGCTGATCTGCGGTCGCAGGGCAAGAGCATGAGCCTAATGATCACTTCGGCGAACGAGAGGAGGACGGGCGGGACGCACAAGCCACTGCAGGTTGGTCGTCCGGATGTTGAGGTCCTCGCCGATGGTGGGCAGGGCGAGCTGGACCGACTGGACCTGCATGATCTGCGGCTCGAAGAGAGTCAGCACGAGTCCGTCGAGAGGAGATCAAGGGAAAGCTGGGCGCACATTGAGCATCATGCAGAGCGTCATCGAGACGGTCAAGAGGACCTGGCGCGCGGTCGACAGCTCTGGCCAGACGTGCACCGGCGACGGGCCCTCGTCCTCGCGCTCGTTGCCGCCTTTCTCGCTCGCCGTCATCTGCGGCTCGACGAGTGCTTGGTCGGGCTGCTGCGACGAGCGGGCCAATTCGCCGCGCTCGCTCGGCGGGACGCCGGCCGTCATCGGGCTCGGGGCGGCGCGGGCGAGAACGGCGGTGCAAGCTGCGCGAAAGGAGTGACAAAGGCGAGCTGCTGTGTCGGCCGGGCCTGGTCGGGCGTGGAGGAAGAGGGCTGCGGCGATTGTCGAAGGGCGGGGGAGGCGGAACCGGCGACGAGGCTGGCCGTTGTGCGCCGGATCGGCTTGAGTGACGGCGGGAGGTGCAGCTGAACGGGTGCGGCTGTCGGGCAACCTGACAGCCCAAGTCGGTGCAGAGCAAAGCCGCGTGTGCGGCGGAGATGAGAGCCGCGACGGCCGACAAACGCTCTCGGCTTGACTCGCACGCTCACTCTGCCTGCCGAGCAAGCATACCAGCACGTCGAGCACCACAGCAGTACCCGGCCAACGCACCGCTCGAACCAGCTCACCCGCCCGCCGCCTCGCCCTCTCGTCCTCCAACCTTCATCATCGCCTCAGTGCTCGTCCGGCGACTCGGTACACGGCAGCCACGACTCTGGATCTCCTGCGCGCTCGCCCATAGCTGCAAGTTCGTAGCTCGACGCAGGTGCGTCATCCGCTCGGCTCCGTCTCGAGCTCCCCGCTGTGCTCCCCCCCCCCTACCCTCCCGCCGGCTCAGGCGGAAGCAGCTTCGGCTCTCTCGCACGCGTTCGAGTGGGATGAGCAGCCCTGGTCACTGAGCTACCCATGCTGACAGCGCTCTCGCTCTGCAGGACGCAGCCGGGCCTTGCCCATGACCGCCTCTCCTCCCTCTCCTCGCTCCCCTCCCGACTCGACCTCGTCCTCCATGCCTGGCGGCGTCTCGCTCGGCCTCGCCCGCATCAACCGCCTCCTCAACCTCCTCAAGGCGCCCCACTGCGCGACGCCCGTCGTCCACATCTCGGGCACCAACGGCAAAGGCTCCGTCTCGGCCTACCTGTCGTCGATCCTCTCGCACAGCCACCTCGCCGTCGGCCGCTTCAACAGCCCGCACCTCGTCGACGAGTGGGACTGCGTCGAGCTTCACGGCCGCACCGTCGACCCGAGCCAGTTCTACGCCGTCAAGCGCGAGGTCGAGCACGTCTCGGAGCGCGAGGGCGTCGGCGCCACCAGCTTCGAGGTCCTCACGGCGACAGCCTTCTCGGTCTTCGCGCGCGCCAAGCCGCCGCTCGACGTCGCCGTCGTCGAGGTCGGCATGGGCGGCGCCGAGGACGCGACCAACGTCGTGCCCGCCGACAAGACGCTCGTCAGCGTCGTCACGGCCGTCGACCTCGACCACCAGAAGTTCCTCGGCGACTCGGTGCACGAGATCGCCCAGGTCAAGGCCGGCATCGCGCGAGAAGGCGGCGACGTCGTCCTGAGCGTGCAGGCGCACCCCGAGGCGCGCGCCGCCGTCCTCGCCGTCGCTGCAGCCCGGCGCGCAGCCGTGTGGGAGGCCGGCGAGGCGACCCTCGTCGACGACGGCGCACAAGCCTCGACCTCTTCCCTCCCACCTCCACCTCTCGTCTCGATCCCGCTCGCCCCGACCGCCGTCCATCCCTCGTCCTCGAGCTCGAGCTCGTCCTCTTCCCCCTCCCCCCTGTCGACCCGACTTCCCCTTCCCGGCGCGTACCAGCTGTCGAACGCGGCGACCGCGGTTCTCGCCGCGCAGCTCCTGCGCACCCTGCCGCGAGCGCACGCCATGGTGCCGTCGCTCGAGACGCACATCACGGACGACGCGATGCGCTCGGGCGTCGAGGCGACCAAGTGGCCCGGCCGGCTCAGCTGGCTCTCGCTGCCCCTGTCGTCGTCGAGCTCATCAAGCGCAGGAGACGCATCTGGTCTATCTTCGTCGCCGACACGGTCCCTCCTCCTTGACGGCGCGCACAACCCGTCGTCGGCGCGCCTCCTCGCCGCTTACCTCTCGTCCCTCCCGGCCTCTCTCCGCCCGACCGCCCTCGTCTTTGCGCTCTCGGCCCCTCGCGACCCGACCGACGTCGTCAAGCCGCTCCTCGACGCGCTGACGGCGAGCGACGCCGCCGAGCGCAGCAGGCGGACGCCGTCGAGGCGCATCCGGGTCGTGTGCACGGGCTTCTCGCCGCCGGCGGGCATGGACTGGGTGCGCGCGACGCCGCCGGCCCAGCTCGCGAGGGCGGTGCGGGCCGTCGTCGACGGCGAGGGTGCGGGCTCGTCGTGCGGGAGCGTCGAGGTGCTCGAGGCGGACGATGTCGAGGCGGCGCTGCGCCTCGTCGCCGCGGGCGACGTCCGGGCTGCAGAGCAGGCGCCGATTGCGGTGGCGGGCAGCCTGTACCTCGCGGCGGACGTGCTGCGACTCGAGCGGCGGCTCAGTGCGGCTCGAGCCGGTGGACGAGGGGACTTGTAGCGGCACGTGTGCAAAGCAGCTCGCTCCCCGGCAGAATTTCCTTCGCATGCACCGAGAGAACCCTGCTCTGTGGGACTGCAGGCGCCAGCGAGCGCCGAGGGAGGAAATGGTGAGTCGGCCGAGGATCGAAGGCGGCAGCTCGGAGACGGGCACGTGCCTTTGTTGGCTCGCCGCCCTCGTCGCTCTCTCCCTCTCGACCACAGCCTCGAGCGCACTCGCACTGCTGCTCACGGCCTCAGCAAGGGCTCGCTCGACCCGCGTGGCACCCCTCGCAGACCTCGGGCCTCCCTCGCCGTCCGCCTCGCTCCACCTCGCCTCGTCCCCACCCCGCTCACTCACGACCCGATCGACATGCCGCCCACCGCACAGGGCACGGCTGCCGGTACTCAGCCCGCCTCGACTACGCCTGCGCAAGGTGGTCCCGGTTCGGCGTCAACGTCAGGAGCCGCGAGCGCGAGGAGCGGCGGGGCGGCCGCCGCAGGAGGAGCGGGCGCCAGCTCCGACCAGCAGATCTCGCAGATTCTCGCAGAGGTGCGTCCTCTTTTCTCACCTGTCGGGCCTACACTCGTGCGCAACGGCGGCACCGGGCTTCCAGGCCCTCGTCTCGCCCCTCGAGTCGTCCAAGGCCAGCCGTGCGGGGAGCTCGACCAGCAAAGCCTCGCCGTCCGACAGTGCAGCAGCTGACACATGCGCCCTCCCTTACAGATGTCGCAGCAGCAGCGCAACTCGCCCGACCCGACATCGTCTCGCTCAAAGCGCTCGACCGCCGGCTCAACCCAGACCTCGTGCGTCCCTCGCTCTGCCTTGCACCGGCCTGCTCTCTCGAGCTGACTTTGGACTCTCACACAGACCTCGCAACCCCGCCTACTCGCTCAGCAGCATGGCGTCGGCGCCAGGCACCTCCACGTCGACCAGGCCCGGTCAACCCGCCGCCGCCGTCGACCAGGCCTTCTTCCCGCAAGCCTCGCACTCGAGCGCGCCTCCGCCGACGACTTCGACCTCGACCTCGCAGTCCAACACCTCCGCCTCGCTGCCGTCCATCTCGGTCGCCGTCGCCGCGCCGACCGCCGCCGCCGCCGGGCCATCGGCAGCATCTTCCGTCGGCGACGGCGACCAGCTCTCAGCGTCGCCCGTCATCTCGGGCGCGGGCGCAAAGGGCAAAGCGTCGAAAGGGCGAGGTCGGGGCAAGAGCGACGAGCGCATGGGCATGAACGAGGACGAGTGGGAGCGCTCGCGCAAGGACAACCACGTGCGTCCGCATTTCTCTCTCTCTCGCTTTCGTTGCAGCCTCGAGGCGCAGGTCGCTGACTCGGCACCTATCTGTACCGTCTGCAGAAGGAGGTCGAGCGTCGTCGCCGCCAGACGATCAACGACGGCATCGCTCACCTCGGCGACCTCCTCCCCCCCGATCCCGCCGCCGCCTCGGGCTCCGCCGCCGCCAGCGCATCCTCCCAAGGCACCTCGGCAAATTCGACCGCCGCTGCGGCCGCCGCCAAGGTCAACAAGGCGCACGTCCTCACGCGCGCGGCGAGCTACATCACGCAGCTTCGCGAGGAGCAGGCGCGCACGATCGACCAGTGGACGCTCGACAAGCTCCTGGCCGACCAGGGCCTGCGCAACGCGACGACCGAGATTGAGCGCCTGCGCCGCGAGAACGAGGCGCTGCGCAGGAAGGTCGAGGAGCTCGGCGGGACGGTCGACTCGGTCGAGCCGGCGGGAGGACCGAGCGCAGCGGTGGCGCTGGCGAGCAACGGCGTCGCCAAGCGGTCGGCACCCGTTGCAGAGGACCGTTTCGGTGCAGGTGGAGCGTCCGAGGGAGCGAAGAAGGCGCGCGTCGAGTCGTGAGGAGCGGCGGGACGAGGAGGAGCGAGACCCTCGTCAGGGAGGCGCTTGAGCTTGCCGATTCGAGTAGACGATGCTCGACGTTTGTGCCCTGTTGTATGTAGCTGTGCGTTCTCGTTCATGTGCGCGAGAGGGGCGGCGAGAGAGATTACAAACAGCGCTAAGCGTGAAGGATTGTCCGGCTCGGGCTCGAGGCTACTCCTCCGAGTCGAAGCTGCCGCGCCTCCTCTCCTCGTCCTCGACCCGCTCGTCCTGCCACCCGTACAGCACCCGATCCTTGTACCTGCGCTCGCTCGCCGTCTCGACGAGGAACCGGCTCGCGACGATGCCGAGCGCGCTCGCGAGTCCGCCGAACCGCAGCACCCACACGACGTCGTCCTCGCCGCCGAGCTCTCCCTCGCCTCCTCCTCCACCCGCACCGCCGTCCGACGGGTCGAAGAAGAAGAATGTCTTGGACGAGGCGCGCGTCGTGAGGCGGAAGATGCCCGCCGCGACGAGCGCGACGAAGAACTGCGGGAGGACGATGGCGAGGTTGTGCAGGCCGAGGATGGTGCCGCCGGCGCCGCCCGAGGCTGCGTGCTTCTCGTCGCTGGGCGGCGAGCGGGAGCCGGGGAGGAGCGACGTGCGCTCGTCGGCGGCGGCGGAGCTCGGGGAGGAGGGGGCGGCGTCCGACGCAGGGCGGGCGCGGCGAGCCGGCGACGTTGACGCCTCGCTCTGCTGCGACGGGTGGATGGCCCATGAGGCCTGGCGCAAGGAGCTGCGGAAGGGCGTGCGGAGGGCGCGCTGGGCGGGCGAGGCGAACGGCTTGGCGGGCGAGTCGGGCGGCGAAGGCAGGCGGGGCGAGGTTGGGACGGACGCCGCCTCGTCTTTGCGCTCGGCCTCGACCTCGCGGATCGACTCCATGACGAGCGCGAACGGGACCCAGCACGTGATGGCCCACGGCACGCCGACGAGGGCGACGACGGCCGTCGCGCCGCGCACGCTCGTCGCCCAGAACGTCGCGACCATGCACGCTGCGTACCACGCGAGCGCGACGGTCCACATGTTGCGCGGCGTGAGCTCGCTGAGGACCCACCGCCCGACCGGGCCGACGCGCGACGGGAGCGAGGGGAACGAGTCGGCGAGGGTCGTGAGGTACGGGATGAAGGTGCCGGCGGCGAGCGAGACGAGGGCGTAGATGAGGAGCGCGAACGAGCCGGTGCGAGTCGCAGTGTCGGCCGAGGGAGGAGGGGTACCGCGAGGGACCGAGGCGTAAAGGGCCTCGGCGACGTAGGTGGTCCTGCTCGAGAGCAGCGTCAGCGCAGATTCACCTGCTCAAACTACAGGGTAGGTGACGTACGAGTAGAAGAGGAAGGGGAACCAGCTGCTCCACGCAAAGAACTGCACTGCGAGCGCGAGCGAGAGAGCGTCAGTACGACGGGCTCGAGCGAGGCGAAAGCGGTTCTGGCTGCGAGCAAAGGGGGAGGTGATGCGAAAGAGAGGACGTACCGTAGCAGACGCGGCGCACGGGCTTGGGGAGGGTTCGGGTCGCGGCGACGACGTCCCGAGCGACGCCCCTGATCTTCTGCCACGCGCTCTCGCCGGTGCGCATCTCGGGGCGGGCGTCCTCCTCCTGGGTCCAGCACGTGACGCCGACGGTCGCGAGCATGACGACGCAGCTCATGACGGCGAGCTTGCGGAACTGACCGCCGCCGAGCCAGCGCAGGAGCGGCGAGTGCCCGAGGTCGAGGTAGCCGACGAGGTAGCCGACGACGTTGGCGATGTGGGTCTGGCGGCCGAGCCAGGCGTTGGCCGAGTTCTGGAGCGGCGTTGGCGAAAGGTCGAGGACGAGGGCCTGCGAGAGGCGAAGAGCGAGAGCGAGAGAGCGCCCGAGTCAGCCGGGCTCTCGAGGAAGAGGGTGAGGTGGAGAGAGAGAGTTAACGCACCCGGATCGCCGCCTGCAGAGCGTTGAGCGAAAAGTCGAGGACGTAGAACCCGATGACGCCGATCCAGATGGCGCACGTCTGCTCGCGCGAGGCGCGCGCCGGGTCCCAGTCGCCGACGCCGGTGAAGATGCTGACGAGGACCGAAGCCGACTCGCGGGCGTAGGCGACGACGAGCGACGAGACGAGGATGAAGAGGGCCGAAAAGGCGATGTACTGGCGGCGACGGTAGCGGGACGGCGAGGAGTCGGAGAGAGCGCCTGCGGGCGGGCGGGAGGCTCGAGTCAGCATCAGCTTGTCGAATCGGCAACGAGGACACGCCTGCACATCTCGATGGGCGCAGGGAGTACGACTGCTCGCGTCCGAGCCGAGCCTGACGAGGCTGAGCTCGCGACGAGCTCACAGAGGGAGAGAGGAGGAGACTCACCGACGATGGGCTGGACGAACATGCCGCTGAGCGGGCCGGCCATCCAGACGAGGCTCGTGCCCTGCTTCGTGAGGCCGAGGCCGAGGAGATAGGGCGTGCCGTACCTGCAGAACGGCAACGAGTCAGCCGAGGCGCGGGGTGCGAGCGAGAGGAGGAGGGAGAGGAAGAGGACGCACGCCATCTCGACGGTCCAGGCGAGCTGTGCGCCGGCGATGGCGACGGTGAGCTTGACGAAGTCGAGCGTGTTCCACGCCTTGTCGGCGGCCGGGCCCTTGGCCTTGACGGCGGCCGGGTCATCGTCGTCGTCGTCGTCGGGGGGGTGGCCGTCGAGGGCGCCCCAGCTGCGGTTGCTCCAGGTGCGCACGTGGT
>Ga0308170_10001715_pt1 | contig 20074 bp, 20 predicted proteins | sample PhyBR2_2_FD_202136 | JGI IMG/M metagenome (GOLD analysis project Ga0308170, IMG submission 202136) | Phyllosphere microbial communities from UC Gill Tract Community Farm, Albany, California, United States - DLSLSB.R2 | ecosystem: Host-associated > Plants > Phyllosphere > Unclassified | place...
CTTGCCGTCATCGCCCGTCTTTGTCGCTGATCTCCTAAATTCTGCAACAGTTGAAGCAACCGCCGGCTTTCAGATGTTCGATCGTCGCATAACTCCGTTGCAAAACGAACCAGTTCCGAGACACATTTGCGACGCTTAGTTTGGGGATAAATGCTGGGGGCACGGCGGGGCAGGATAGGCGGCTAGCGGATATGCTCCACCTTAAGCCCTTTGACCTTTACCTTTTTCCACTCCCGGTCCGCGGTAAGCGCGGGAACACTAAGCTGCATCGCGAGCGCTAGACAGGAACGATCGCCGAGGCCGCGCCCAAACTCCTTCGTCTGAGTGTGCAGGCCAGCGGCCGCGTACGCTGCCTCCATGTCGTGGGAACGTACATCGAGACGAAGCTCGTCTAGGATCTCGCGGATGGTGGCCGCGTCCAAACCGCTAAGCAGGAGCTCCTTGACGACCTCCTGTAGATTCACGGCCGAGATCGCTGCTCGTCCGACGTGCGGTGTGACCTTGTCAGCGCCTGGCTCATCCCGAACCAGCGCCAACACCGCAGATGCATCCATTACAACAGATGTCATGCTGGATTTCCCTGCGGGTCCGAATGGGAAGGCTCGCCTGCCTCCGCGACGGCCTCTGCCTTACGATCAGACAGAAAGTCGTCGACTGTTCGGGTCTGCTTGGCATGCTCTCGATAAAGCGCCTGAGCTCGAGAAACCCCGTGGCCAATCGGCGACAGGCGGACCTGATCGTCCTCAACCGTCAAGATGACCTTCGCATCACCATGCAGGCCCATCGCTTTGCGAACCGATGCGGGCAGAACCATCCGACCGTTACTGGCTACTTTAACGTCTATGGACTGCGTGGCCATGGCAGCGAGTCTCCTTAATGCCTCTATGGAGTCTATGCCACTTCAGGCAGTATGACACAACTTCACCTGTGACCTAAGGCCGCCCCTATCACGTCAGGTATGTCATTCTGGGTATACCCTGACTGTACATACATCTCGAGACGGAAATCCTGTTCAATCAGGGTCATTGTCATAGATATTGAACAGTCTGTGTTCCGGGTCTGGAGCCTGACTGAACAGATGGGGCAGCTATGACGCTTTTTGGTTACGCGCGCGTATCGACCTTGGAACAAGACCTCGGAATTCAGGAGGCGGCATTGCGCGCTGCCGGATGCCAGACGATCCGCTCTGAGAAAAAGTCCGGGACCGAGCGAAGCGGACGTACCGAACTGCAGGTGCTGCTCGACTTTCTCCGCAGAGGCGACACGCTCGTTGTTACCCGGATCGACCGGCTCGCGCGATCAATGAAGGATTTGCAGGACATCGTCCATGAGCTGAAGGGCAGGGGTGTCTCGCTTAGAGCGACCGAGCAACCGATCGACACCAGCACTGCAGCAGGCAAGGCTTTTATTGATATGCTTGGCGTGTTTGCAGAGTTCGAAACGAACCTGCGGCTCGAACGCCAGATGGAAGGTATACAGGCAGCAAAGGCGCGGGGGGTATACAAGGGCGGCAAGGCGCGCATCGATCCAGACGCCGTACGGAAGTTGATCATGGGCGGAATAAAGCCATCCCACATAGCCCGGCAGCTGGGTATTTCTCGCGGCACCGTGTACCGATACATTCCAAAGCCGATAGGTGGAGCCGCAGAATAACGACTAAATCCGTTATTCTTCGTCGGCCCGAAGTCAGCAGCCAAGACGTGCGTGGCAGACCGAATTCGTCATTTCTCATGGTAATTACAGTCTGACCGTTTCGGGCGACCAAGTATTATAATCGGACATTGTTCACAGGCAGACTAAGGCCCTGAGCATGGGTCGCTCCCTTACGACCCCGTCGTCAATTTTAAGCAGGGCGAGATGTAAGCCGGCCGCCAAGCCGATTCACAGCAGCATCAGCGACGAGGAATCTGAAAGCAGGGTCGGCATTGAAACGGACAGCACAACTGTTCTCAGTCATTCGCAGGTAAGTTCTCTCGACAAGCCGATTATATTCCTCACCTCATTGTGTTAGGCGACTAGGCGCGACGGGACCTACTCAGGCCTGGCACCGGGCATCGAGGAGAGGGCCTTGCAAATCCCCGCACAGGCGACGGTCGTGAACGTTGAGGAAGCGCTGAGAGATGCCGCAGCAGCCCCGGCAGACGAGCCCTTTGCGCTGCCGTTGAACCTTCGCCACCTTGGCTGCGGCGGCGAGGCCGCGCTAAGCCAACTCATCGTCACGTGGGCACAGCCACGCTTCCCGGCGACCTTGCGAACCTACGTCCGGACTCCGGAACAGATCGACGACTTCGTACGCCGCCTGCCGGGCCTCATCGGCGCGCTTTGCGCCTCGGTCGTCATGGGCGGCGACCAGTCCGGCGACCTGACCGACGTGATCCGCACCGCGGCGCTGTCTCGCCTGCAGGCCCTGCTGAGCGGGCGGCCCAAGGCCGCCTATCGAGGCTCGTCGGTGGAGATCGTCTGCGCCGATCACATCGGCCGCAGCGCACCATACCTCCTCTACCAGCCGGATGGAGGCCATGCCGCGCGGCTTCGTCCGCGTGCCTCCTTCGCGCAGCTGGCCGCGTGGCTGCTGAAGCAGTCCGTCCCCGAGGCCTACCATCCCGCCATTGCCGCGCAGACGCCCGACGCACTCGGTGGCATGATGTACGAATTATTCAAGAACACTGAAGAGCATGGACAGATCGATGCCTTCGGTAACATCCTTCCGATGTCGATCCGCGCTATCAAGACGTTACACCACTCGATCGAACCCGACACGCTGATCCGGATCGTCGCCGACGATCCGCCTCTGGCACGCTACTGCAGGTCGCTTCAACCACCAGACCGTGCCGCCCAGACCCACCTCTTCGAGCTTTCGGTTCTCGACTCGGGGCCGGGCTTTGCGGTGTCCCGGACCGGGCGTCCACTCGCCCAGATCGCCCCCGAAGACGAGGAGGCCGCGGTCCGGGACTGCTTCACCAAGTTCAGTGCGAAGGGCGGGTCTCGCTTCGGGCAGGGACTTCCGCACGTCCTGCGCATCCTGCGCCAGGAGGGCGGGTTCCTGCGGTTGCGCACCGGACGCCTGTCAATGCACGCCGATTTTTCGCGTGACGATCCCGGCGACGGAACCGCAGTTCTCGAGATGTTCCGCCCGGAAGGTCGAGCACTTGCGCCCGTCGCGGGAAGCTTGCTCACGGTACTCCTGCCGCTCAGGAGGGGACGGTGAGATCACTTTTCACCCTGAGGTTCGATCTCCGACGCACGTCCATCTCCGGGCATGAACGCAGTCGCGACGTGCTGATGGTGTTCGTTTCCACCCCGGAACTCGATCCGGAGACGTTCGCCAGTACCGTCGAAGCGGAAATGGAATCCAACCTCGTCCCGGACGAGGTGGCAATCGTTGTTCGCGATCCCTCGTACGATGAGATCCTCGCGCAGCTGCGATCCAATTCGCTACACATCTCGACCCTCGGCCGGCTGAGCACGAGCACCGTCACACTGGTCGGTTACGACTGCAACGGGAGAGAGACCCGTCGCAGCGAGGTGACGGAGGTCGCCCTAGGCGGCAGCATCAACTTGGACGACGTCCGCCGACGCGGCGTCACGTTCATCTTCAACGAGCGCCGCGGGTTCGTCGAGGCGAACTCGACCTACCATTTCGAGAATCCTTCCGGCCGTCATACCGAGAGGTTCATCCGGCTGTCCAATATTCTGGCGCGAAGCGCGGAGATCGCCTTCGTCGGCTTCTGCTGCCTGCCTCACGTCGATCCCACCGTGCGCAGGGCCTACCTCGACACGCCTTCTCTTTACGGCGTCGTGGCTGCGATCAACGAGCAGCGCCGCTCATTCCCGGACACGGAATGGATCCTCGCCGAGAACTTCTCGTCTTATACGGGCTTCGACGATTACGAATTCGACGAGGAAGCCGCGGTGGTCCTGATATCAGCGTCTTCCAGCGGCTCTCTCGCGGCAAGGCTAGTGGCCGAGAAGAACATCGAGCCGCAACAGATCATACACCTCCTCTACCTAGGGCGGAAGCCAAGCCCGAGCCCGGTCGTGTGCGACTTGTCGAAGAACGAGGAGGCAAATCCCGATGGCGTCACCGATCTCCCCTCGGTGAACGAGGCAGTGGACTGCGCCATTTGCGCAAGCGGCTCGCACGCGATCAAGCTCCAGGGTGATCAGTTCGAGTTCGCGGGCCCTCAGCACGACTCGCTGCTCGTCGGGGTCGCCGACGCCCCGAAAGGTTTGTCCCAGCTGATGAGCCGATACGCGTGCGACGGAGTATTCGGCGTTGGACTCGGGCGCGGCGGGTCGAAATCTCCTCGCCTCTTCCACGTCGACTCCGAGAAGCTAATCGCGAACAATGAGTTCGCGACGAAGCTCGATTACGCGCTTCGCCGATCCCTGCCGGCAAGCCTGTCGCTGGTCATCGCCGCCGACGACCAGTCTCGACCGCTCGCGGAAATGGTCGCTAGCCGGCTCGCCAACCCCGCTCCGGTCGTCGCGCGAGACGAAATCGACTCGATCCCCAAGACGACGAAAGATGCGATCGCGATCGTCGCCAGCGTGATTGAGAGCGGCAGGACGCTTCTCGACGTCAGCCGTGACCTGCGCAGCATCGCTCCGGAAGCACCGCTGATCTACCTCGTCGGCATGGCCAAAACGACGGGTGAGCCGAAGCGCGACCGTCTCGACAGCAGCCTGACTCAGACACACAATCTCTTCCCGTACCAGGTGGTGACGGTCGACCAGATCGTGCTTCCCGCTTCGCACGACCGTCATGCGTGGAGCGCGGAGCTCCAGCTGCTGGTCGATCCCGAGGTCATCAAACTCGTCCCCGCCGGCTTGGAAAGGATCGTGCGATCGCGGGTCGATCGCTTGCGCCGCGCAAGCGAAGCCTTAGGCGACGATCTCTTCGCCGCCAACGCGGACGAACCACTGAGCCTGCAGCCGGGGTTCGTCTTCTGGCCCAAGGCTCTTCCGTCGAAGAACCGGCATCGACAGGCGGACGTCTACTTCACGATCGCGTCGGTGCTGCAGCGGTTGCGGGCGAATGCCGCCGGAGCGGGCGATCACCGGATCATCAGTAACTGGTTCCAGCAGACAATGCTTGCACCGGGCAACTTCGGCCGGTTCAATGACGACATTATTCAGGCTTCGCTGCTCCGCGCGGCGTATCCGCACGAGCTCAACTACGCGGATGCCGCTTCCGAGAGCCGCGAGATGGGACGCCTCCTTAGGCGGATCATTTCCGCCTGCGAAAGCCCGCGCGGCGGTGCAGCGAGCGAGTTCCTCCTCGCGCTCGCCACCCGGCGCATGCAACTGCGGCAGGACGACCTAGATCAGGTTCTGGAGATGGAGATCCCTGAAGTTCCGATGGTCCGGTTCCTGCTCGACACATGCCGGCACCGTCTCGACTAAGATGGCGCTGGAAGCTAGGCTAGAGGGTGCGGCTCAATGGCGAGCAAACAGATCGCCACGCCGTTGAACGCGCCACAAGAAACATGTCACGCCAGCTACGCTCTCGCGCAGCTGGCCGCCCTTGGGAGGTGCAAAATTTGAACCGCAGCGCATTAGGTTCGGGAGATTACATGGCGGCGGTGAAGAGTGTGGACCTGACGAAGCGATTAGGCTGCATCCCAATAGGTCAACCGCGCAAGTGCCGCTCGTATGATTAAAGACCCATTTCCACCTCCTCGTCACCGTGTCTTCGTCGCACTTGCAGGCGGGGGTGCCAAGGGGCTGATCCACGTCGGCGCGCTTCGCGCGCTTGAAGATCGACAGGTTGAATTCAGGGGGATGGCTGGCACCTCTGCGGGTGCGATCGTGGCAACGCTTAAGGCAGCAGGATTTAGCTCACGCGAACTGCTTGACCCCGATGGCGGCCCGACTCTTTTGGATCGGCTCAGCAAGATTGATTCAAAGGTCACGCGTGCGACCGACATATTTGGCCGATCGGGCTGGTTTCGCGTTCGTATATTCAGGTGGGCAGTTGCTCACCCTTGGACACTTATTTTGCTGTTAGTCGCGATCGGGCTAGCTGTTCCGTCAGGTCTCCTCTTTTCAGGAAGCAGCCGGTCCTGGCCGGTTATCGCGTTTGCCATACTTGCGGTGGTGACGTTTGCAGGGATCGGTCTGCTCGGAGTTCGCTTCGTCCTAGGGGGTCTGGCAGATGTAAGCCGCTTCCGCGCCGCGTTGGGGACGCTTCTGCAGCAGAAGATGTTTCCTGATGAACCCGAACGGATAGTCACGATGGGAGACTTCGGGCGCGATGGCAGGCCAACGCTTAAGATCGTAAGCGCGAACTTAAGTCGTCGCCGCCTCCAGCTTTTCTCGCCGGACCGCACGCCGGGTGTCGCCGCGGCGGATGCGGTCGCAGCATCGATCTGCTTACCCCTCATCTTCATCCCTTGGCGTATCGGAGGCTCTACCTTTGTAGATGGTGGGATCGTGTCCAACCTCCCCGCTTGGCCTTTTGATGAGGAGCGCGAGCTCGATCCTGAGGCGCTTACGATCGCTGTAGAGATCGCCGACACCTCTGACGCGCCGACCATACGCCGGTTCAACTGGCTGCCTTCGGCCATTCGGACCGCGCTGTTCGGATCAGGCGAGCTCAACCTCCGCGTGTCAGGTCAGGCAGAACAGCTCGTACTCGAAAGCAGCCTGAACCTGCTTGATTTCGATCTAACGCTCGAAAAGGCCCGCCAGGAGGTGAGCGACGGTGAAGCGGCGGCCTCGGTCCGCCTAGACAAGCGCCTGTTTCGTCGCCCCGAGCTGTATCGCAACGCGTGCGAAGTTACGCGCGGGCTCGCCGAAGACGTGATCGAGCTAGCATTGGAAATCCAGCCAAGACGGGTGCGCGTCGCTATAGCAGTACCTGATCACGACTATCATCACTCACTGAGATTGCGCTTTTCCTCCGGATATGAACCCGATGCCGACGAGGGGGTACTTGTCCCGTTGACGGGCTCCGTGCTTGGGTCAGCGTGGACAGCCCAAGAATCAAGGTTCGAATTGGCCCCCTTCCCTGATGAGTTCAATCTGCCGGGCAGCGCCAACCGGCTGCGCCGCAAACTGCGTTGGTCAAAACTGGCATGGCAGTTGTGCATTCCTATATTGGATCAGAACGACCGGACGCGCTTCGCCGTTCACATCGGCGGCGATGCGAAGCTGCCGAGGGATGAGCGGCTGGAGGTCGCCGTCACGGAGATCGAAAGTTCTGTGAAGGAGTTCTTCAATCTGATAATGCAAGAGCTGTCCGAACTGGAGGACTATGATGGCTTGGAAGAGCATAACCTTTAAGAATGCTAATGCCGATGACCACTTCGCGTCGAAGGAGGTGAAGGCCGGCGGTTCCGTGTCGTCAGCGCGTCAGGGAGGGGTAAATCCTCCTAACGGTGGCAAAGGCGAACGTTGGTCGGTCAAGGGTTCAAACACAGGTGGGACGAAAGAACCCAGCGTTGGCGAGGCCAAAAATGCCAGCACGCGGGCGGTTTCCAAGCATCGTGACGCGATGACGGGTGTAATTCTCGATGCAAGGAAGCTCGCAGACGAGCGTCGCACGACATTGAATTCGATCAAAGATCCGGACCTCAAGCGAAGTGCAGCGCGCTAGGCGCTCGCTGGCATGAATGTCGTTGGTGTCGGGTTGGATCTCGTGGAGATCGAACGATTCGAAAGACTTTATGGCGGCTTCGATCCGGACATTCTTTCGCGCTGTTTCACGTCGCGCGAACTCGCGGCGGTCGGCAAAGACACTGATCGGATAGCGCGTCTCGCTGCGCGGTTCGCGGCCAAGGAAGCGATCTTGAAGACAATCGGCGGACTGCAGGATGGTATCGCGCTCACCGACATTGAGATCGTGTCGGATGGCGTTAGTCCACCGCGAGCCGAGGTCACTGGTGGCGCGCTCACCGCGGCCGTGCGTCATGGCATAGTAGGATGGCAAATCAGCCTGACTCACACCGCTCAGAGCTCGGCTGCGGTAGCGCTCGCTCTCGGTGCGGTTGGAATATAGCGCAGGGTCCGGCTGCCCCGATCAATTTCTACCGCTCCGCCCTGCTCGGCATTGATCTCGCGCCACGCGGCGAAACTCTGGATAATGGCGCTTTGCCACAGAGCTTCGGGTTGCTCAGACACCTCTAGGTGCGCGCTCATACCGCGGACCGTCTTGAGCAGGATCTCGTCGACACCGCCGGCACCATCCAGGAAATTGTGATTGCGGCCATAGTCGAAAATGAGCGCAGCGATGCCCTCCTCGATCACTGCCGCACGTCCGCCATCTTCGACTTCGTCGAGTTTCGCCACGCTCTTGCGCTTGCGCCCTAGAAGCTTGCGTAGGACCGGCGACCAGCCAAGTACCGCCACGAACCCAGCATGGAAAACGTCGTGAAAACGATAGCCGTCGTCGTCATGCGCATTATCGGTTAGCTCGGCGCCGACCTGTTCGCCATTAAACAACATGCGCACAATTACGCGTTCGTCATCGACCTGTTGCTCAAAGGCGAGTGTGAATCGCTCTGGAAAACTTTCCGACGCTTGGCCGCAAGTCCCCAGTACGACCCCTGATCCCTCGCCAAACCGCGCGCGCGTTTTGGCCAGATTTGCCGCTGCGATCTCGTCGAGATCCAATCCATATTTGCTTGCGACGTTGGCGATGTACCAAAGGATGTCCCCGAGTTCCTCATGCACCCGGTCGACAAAACGAACATGTGATGGTCCGTCGCGAAGGCGCTTCTTATATTCGGAAAGTAGCTGGCCAGCTTCGCCGGCGAGTCCCAGCAAAGGGACAAGCTGGGCCGCTTCCGCACCGTTTAAGCCGGTCCGGTCCGTCTCCAAGGCATGTTGTTGATAGTCGCCGAATTGCATGCGGATTTTCCTCTAAAGAAGCTGTTCTGGGTAAACCGGCGTTACCGGCAACAACTCGTTCAAACCCCATTTTGGGGGAAACCACACGCCATGCGGCGAAGCGGCAGGCTTGTAGATCTGCTTGATTCGTGTGCGGCCAGATATACCCACGAACTCGGGGTGGGCAACTCGAGCGTATTTACTGATTTCGCAGAACAGATTTTGGCAGTCGATCAACTGTAGCGGTCGACCCCACAAGTCCTGAAATTCAAGTCCGAGGCGCTCGAATTCGCGCTCCTGCCGGTCATGCATCAGTTCGATGATATCTTGGGCACCAAAGTCACTCGCGTTCGCGAAACATTTGTCAATTCCGTCGCGTGCTCCCGGGCCTGCCACGACAAAGCTGTCTTCAGCGAAATTGAGAAAGGTCCCGTAATTGAGATCGATGGCGAGCTGAAACGCGAGAAAGTCGCCAAGCGAGGGCAATTGTTTAAGCAGGGCAAAAACTTCAGCGAGCGATGACGCCTTGTCGAGGGTGACGGGTAGGTTGCCGCTTAATGCCATACGGATCAAATAGAGGTGACCGCGATGCTTGATCCCATCACCCTCGGGCCATTTCACCGGCGGGATGATATACGCCGCTGAGTACAGCTTCCGGCCCTGACGCATCGCGTTGGTTAAGATCTTGTCATAAGCTCTGAAGTCGAACATCGCCCAACTTAACTCACCAATGTGCGCCTCGAGCAGCTGCCAGGTCTCGATCTTGTTGAAGAGCTTGAAAAGCAGCACCCGAAACAGCTGCTCGTTGGGTGCCATGTCACGGCCTTCGCCATAAATGACTTCGCGGATAAGATACTGGCTAACCCGATCGGCGGCTCGATAGGCGTTGGTAAAACGATGCCGCGCAATAATCGGATCATCGCTCCATGGGCCAGGCTCGCCGCTGAGCCGGCGAAAGAAGGCGGCCTGTCGCTTTGCTGCAAATCGCCAATAGCTGTCGAACACAGCCGTCGGCCGTAAGTTAGCGAAGCGATTTGAACCTTGGAAGATCGTGGGGGATAAATTTTCGGTCATGTCAGGCGGCGTGTGCCAAACCCTGTGCTGCCGCCAACTCCTGCCGGACTTGGTCTAGCATGGTTGCAAAATTGCCATCGGTTTTGCCGATCTTGTCCATTTTCGCAATGCCCACAAAAATGTTTAGCCGTTCAAAGCGGCGGTTCATCTGCGACGCCATGAACGCGCCAAGACGGGCAAGCCCAAGATAGTTGCCATATCCTTTGTGGACGATCTGCTGGGTCGCGTAGAACGCGTTAACGACCAGCCCGTTATCGCCCGAGAAGGTGAAGCTCACCTGCTGCAGGCAAGGAAATTCGAGCTGCGCAGTAGTCAGCATATCGCGATAGGGATCGAAGGTCGTTGCTTGCCATTTCGACCGGCGCCCGCTCGGATTGCGGTCATATTCATCAAGAATCCAACCGAGCTGATTGAACCCGCTACCGCCGCCCTCGAAATCAACCATGCGCTGAAAATACGATCCGCGCCTGTTATTCTGGGCATTGTATTCTTGGATCCGCGGAAAGGCTTCGCGAAAAATCTCGAAAAACATAGCGCGATTGCCTTCCGCCATCCGCCAATAACGCTCGGGGAAGATCGTCCAAGCTACGTTCTCAACATCTCGTTTTCCTTTGGCTGCAAGCAACGTATCGACCGCAGACCGGATGCCGGGTAACTCTGCGGGGGCTCCAGGCTCGTCGAAGCCAGTAATCGAGAGGCTCAAGGGCGAAATAGCCTCAACGCCAGGACGTGCCAGCCGGTCGAGCACGCTCGCCCACCCCAACGAAATATTAGTGGCGGTGATGGTTTCTGGCTGTGCTGGTTTACTCATCGGGATCCTCCAAGAAACGATAATTAGCTGGACCAATGAACTGCGGTGGTGCGACGCGCGCCTCGACCTGCCAAGCGGCGGTAGTGATTGTCGCTCGACCTCGACGAACGGCGTTGTAGACGTCAAAGCCTTCAATCGATTGACGTTGGGTTAGGACGTCGCCCGCGACTGCCGCGCCGGTCGGAACGGCGAGCGCATAGCCTTCTTCCAGGTCCACGCCGGCCGCGCGTTGCTGATGGTCGAGTAGGATGAGGCCGGTTGCTTCATCGTCACAGAGCAGACGTTTACGGATCCGCTGGGGCGTCCATTTGCCCAACTCAATCCGCGTATTGCGCGACATGTCGCCCAGGGTCATTGATAGGTGCGTGAGCAGCGTGTCATAACCGACGCCGAATTCACCTGCGATGGTTAGGACTTGGATGGGGTTAGCCGTGGCAGGCTTCCAGCCGCGGCTGTTGAAGGCGCGACGGACGCCGATCGAGGGCATCAAGAGGAATGCCCCAAATGCGTTGGCAAGAATTTCATCGGGTATGTCAGTATCATCGCGACCGTCACCTTTGAGTTCGTCGATAGTCGAACCGTGACCGAACCAGTGGTGCCCGATTTCATGTGCGCAGGTGAACGCTTTGCGGGCCAATGGCCGCAGCGCAGAGAGCATGATGCGAGGCGGCTTTGCCTTCTGGTAAAAGCCTTCCATGCTCACGGGCAAAAAGCGGACGCGGATCCCTAGCCCTTCTGCGACCGCAAACGGATCGACGGGCGCGACCAGATCAAGACCGAGCCGATCGCGCACGTCAGACGCGGCCTGTGCTCCATCAAGGATGAGCGTCCGCCGGTTCATCGCTTAACCCTTGTTCTCGTCGTCATTGTCCGTCCGGACAGCAGCGAGCGCACGGAGGAGACCGTCGAGCGCGTCCGGGGAAAGTTTGGCGAGTTCGCGTGCCGCAAGCTGCAGCTTTGGATCGTCCATTGCCAGTTTGTCGGGCGTCTCACCGAGCAAATAGGCGGTAGTGACGTCGAAAACTTCGGCGAACCGCGAAATCTCGTCAGCGGTCACCTTGCGGTTCCCTGCTTCGATTTCGCTGATCGTTGGCCGGTGCATCGTCATCATTTTCGCGACTTGGCCTTGGCTTAGGCCGGCAAGGGTGCGGGCCTCGCGAATGCGCGCCGCGATCAGCTGGCGCTGTTCAATCTCGGTGCTCATTCCGCTGCCACCGCGTATTCCTGCTCGGCCATATAGGCGCAGATGAGGTCTGCCGACTGGTTGATGGTGAGCAATGGGCCACCATTCTTGCCCCCGAACAAATGAACGTCATTTTCTATCTTCACTCCAAGCTCCTTGGCAATCCACGACGTGGCCACCGGCCATACCGTGCTGTCGAACTGTTCGAGAACACGCTTGGGCACTTCTCTCCCGGACAGCGCCGGACAAGGCAAACCGCTTACATTTTGAACTTTCTGCAGCGTCTTCACGATCGCCGCTCTGGCTTCATCGAGAGTCATCGACAGGCTCCTTACCACCCGTAAGATAATCTTACCGTGTTCGGGTTCAAGGGGGATGCGAGATTTTTTTCACCGCCGGCGGATGCACTCCGCGCGCCCTGAGATTTCTTTTATTCGGCCGGTGTCCCCTCGAAGCAGATCGAGAACAGCGGAGCCGGAGGGCGGGTGTAACAGCCCTAGATCGTCGCCTGCGCGAGCAGGATTACGAACGAAGTTCGCAGACATCCTGCGCAACTCCGCCGACGAAACCGGTAGTCCAGGCGCGAGTTTTGGTCGCCTCGGAAGATTAATGAGAATGTCGCAAGTAGGGAGCAGAAAGGCGCCGCGGGAAAGCCGGCTGGTCTGGTTCCTGTTCGGCCCCTGCTCACAGTGCGGGCCGCCAGCGGCGCGCTGATCTACGCGTTGCGCCTGAAGCGGGAGATGCGCTGGAGCGTCGTCTCCGGCGTATGGCGAGGCATGGGGCATCTTGCCGTACCCTGCCTCTTACTTATCGTCTCAGCTCTGATTACGCTGGCGATGGAATTGCTTTGACTTTCACGATGCGGGCGGTCGCGCAAGTGCCCAGCTAAGAAGCCGTGCGACAGTCCTGACACGTGCTAATGTGCGGCCTTTCAGCATCGGGACCGCGGGACGAAGCTGATAGCGACCCATCGAAGCCTATCCCTCGGGTTGGCGCCGACGAGATCACTCGTCGGCGCACACGTTTTACAGCTTATCCTTCAGCCCCTTGGCGGCCGTGAACGCAACCTTCTTCGAGGCTGCGATCTTGATCGCTTCGCCGGTCGCGGGGTTGCGACCGTCGCGCTCCGGCCGGTCCTTGACGGTGAACTTGCCGAACCCCGGAATCGAAACCTCTTCGCCCTTCACGGCTGCTGCCGCGATCTGGTCGAATACGGCTGTAATCGCCTTCTTCGCATCGGCATCGTTCGAACCGGTCGCTTCCGCGACGCCCTTGGCCAGTTCACTTACGTTCATGCTATTCGTACTCCATTGGAAACACCGGCGGGGCCTTTAGCCGTGGCGGACGACGAGACAAAGACGGTTTTGGACGACACAAACGCCGCGGCGGTTCGCCTCATGCTAAATAAGCTCGCCGATTATGATGTCGCCGAAGTCTATGAGGCCACCGCAGGGCGGGGGCCGATCGCCGACTTGGCAGCCGAGGCGATGGGCGTCCAAAACATCGATCTCTAGCGGCTGGCGATGCGTTCGCGCGTGACGCGGGGATCCTCGTAGAGATCACGGATCGCACGGAGCCGAAAGACATTCCACCAGCGCTGCCAGCGATGCTCGGCTGCATCATGGATCATGTGACAGCGCTGACATAGCGCCTTGAGGTTTGAAGGCGCGCTGTTGCCGGGATCGTGATCGAGGTGCGCGCAGGCGAGGACGACATAGGTCACCCGGACCGACGCCAACACGAACCCGGCTTTCATGGAAATACGCTTGCCCCGGTCCGACCGCCAGCACCGGATATCGGCATCCCACCAGCGCCCGTCGCCGAGATGGACCACACGGCGTAGATGTGGCCGGCCGCATCCCTCGCACTTAGCCCCGGCGCGATCGAACCGGACCGTCTGCGACAGCTGCCGCCAATCAATCGGGTAGAGCCAGCGGTTCTCGGGGCGGATCGGCATGACGATTCTATGAATCAGTCGCGTTCAGAACGAAAGCGAATTCGTTCCGCTCTGTTTACGTTTCGTTGCGCAACCGTTTCGTACCGGAATACGCCGTGGTCAAGAGCAAAGAGTCCGAACTGCGAGACATAAACCCAGTTGACCAACTCCATCCGGTAACGGAACATAAAGGGAACAGGTAGAGTCTAGACATCATGATCACCGCCCTCGAGTCCCTGCCGACCACCATCGCCCACCTGCGGACAATCGCAACGCCGGTGGTGGATCACCGCATCATGCCGTTCGGTATCCCTGCGCTCGACGATCGTCTCGCGAGCAAGGGCCTTCGTGCTGGCGCGCTGCACGAGGTCACCGCGCAAAGCTGCTCGATGGTCGACGATGCCGCAGCAACGCTGTTCCTGGCCGGCATCGCCGCGCGAGAGGCAGCCCATTCCGGCGGACCGGTGCTGTGGGTGAGCTGCCGCAACGATCTCTATGCACCTGGCCTGGAGCAGGCGGGGCTATCGCCTGCCGACTTGATCCACGCACAACCCCGTGACGATGCGGCCTTGCTCGCTGTCGTCGAGGATGCGGCGCGTGATGGAACGCCGTCGGCAGTGATCGCCGAGGTTAGCCGGATGTCGATGGTGGCGACCCGGCGCCTGCAACTGGTCGCGGCCGACGCCGACATTCCCGTTCTCATCCTGCGACGCAGGCGTAATCGCGACCAGGATCCGCTCACCGAGCCGTCTGCGGCCTGGACCCGCTGGCGCATCGCCAGTGCGTCGTCCGAGCGCCTGGGCGTCGCCGGCGTCGGCAGATCGCGGTGGCAGGTCGAAGTCGCACGGCAGCGTGGCGGCGAAGCATTTTTGATGATTTTGGAGGGCTGCGATGAGACGGGTTGTCTCGCTGTTCCTGCCGCACTTGGCCATCGAGCGGCTGAGACGGCTGGACCGGCACGCTACGCGGCCGCCTGAGCGCCTCGCGCTTCAGCTTCCCGTCGACGACGACCCCGGTGCATGTTCGGTACCGCGGGGCGGCGGGTGGCGGCCGGGTGCGCGGTGGGCTCGTGCCGACATGACAACCAGGCAGGATGTGGAAGTTGAGATCGCAGCGCTGCCCGCGCATGCGAAACCACCCATGCGTGAACTTGGCCGTCGATCGGAGGCGGCGAACCATCCGTTTCACGGACGAGCGCAAGCCGACAGTCACGACAGGGTCGCGGCGACCGTTGCTGCATTCCACCGGGCACCGCTCGCGTTGGTCGGCAAGGTTGGCCGGCGCGAAGAGGTGGTGGCCGCCTGCGATGGCGCAGCCGCGTTGGGGATCACGATCGGGATGGCCGTGACCCATGCGCGTGCGCTGGTGTCCGATCTCGACATCCGACCGTCCGAGACGGAGGCGGATGCCGCGATGCTGGATCAGCTCGCGCTACGCGCGGTGCGCCGCTGGTCGCCGATCGCCGCAGCCACACCGCCTGATGGGCTGTGGCTCGACCTGACCGGCTGCGCGCATCTCCATGGCGGGGAAGAACGGTTCTGTCGGCGTCTGCGTGCCTTTTGCCAGCGTGCCGGGTTCACGGCACGTGTGGCGGTCGCCGACACACCGGGCGCGGCCCACGCCATTGCCCGGTTCGGGCCTGCCGACATCGCGATCGTGCCCACAGGGCGGACGGTCGAAGCGCTCAGCGGCCTACCAGTCGCTGCCTTGCGCCTAGCAGGCACCGCGCTCGTTGCCGCCCGCAAGTTCGGCTTCGAACGCGTCGCCGATCTTCTACCGGTCGCGCGCGGGCCTTTGGCACGCCGGCTCGGGCTGGCTGCCATCACGCGGCTCGATCAGGCCCTCGGCGCGGTCGCCGAACCCATCACGCCGCGGACCGACGAGGTTATGCCGATCGTCGAGCGTCGGCTGCTTGAACCGATCGTCACCGCAGACGCGATTGCGCAGGTCATGGAGGATCTCCTCGGCGACATGGCCGAACTGCTCCGCGCGAAGGGGCTCGGCGTACGATCGCTGCGGCTCGGTGGCTTACGCGTCGATGGCACCGAGCAGGTCGTCGCGGTCGGCACCTCCCGACCGACGCGCGAAGTGTCACACCTGCTGCGGCTCATGAAGCTCAGGATCGAGCGGATCGATCCGGGCCTGGGGCTCGAGCAATTCTATCTGACGGCGCCGCATACCGAGCCGCTCGACGCGGTCGATCTCGGCGCGGTTCTCGCCGGTGAGGTTCTCGTGCGTGATCCAGCCCGTCTCGTCGACGTCCACGTGCCCGAGCGTGCCGTTATGCGCGCCGATCCGGTGGTAGCGCCTACGGGCTGGCCGAAATGGCGACGGCCCACGCGCCTGCTGGCCAGACCCGAACCGCTGTGGGGCGTCATCGCGCTGATGCCCGATCAGCCGCCCCGGCGGTTCGAGTGGCGTGGCCGGCCGCACAAGGTCGTGGCCGGCGACGGCCCTGAACGGATCCATGGTGAGTGGTGGCGCCGCGACGCGGAAGTGTGGGCGGTGCGCGACTATTACCGCGTCGAGGACGAGACGGGCGGTCGCTACTGGGTGTTCCGGCGTGGCGACGGGTTCGTCGAGGATACCGGCGATCTCAGCTGGTGGATGCACGGCGTGTTCGCATGACCGACTATGTCGAACTCCAGGTCCTCACGCACTTTTCACTGCTCCGCGGTGCATCGAGCCCCGAGGAGCTGTTCGCAGCTGCCGCGCTGCTCGGCTATCCGTCGATCGGGGTCAGCGACATCGGCACCGTCGCGGGCGTTGTACGCGCATGGGAAGCACAGAAGGCGACGGGCGTTCGCTCGATCGCCGGCGCGCGCGTCAATTTGTCCTGCGGCCGACAGTTACTGCTCTACCCGACCAACCGCCCCGCCTGGTCGCGCCTGACGCGCCTGCTGACAGTGGGCAAGAAGCGGGCGGGGAAGGGGGGATGCCTCCTCCATTGGCATGACCTGGAACCCTGGTCGGAGGGCATGATCGCCATCCTGCTACCGCACGAGGCGGACGAGGATAATCTGGCAGCGCTCGCCGACCTGAAGACACTCTATGGCCGTCGCGGGTATATGGCGCTGTTCCAGCGGCGCCGGCCGGACGATGCCGTACGGATCGACGCGCTGGCGCGGCAGGCAGGCGGCGCTGGCGTTCGTGCGGTTGTGACGGGTGATGTCCTCTATCACGCGCCTGAAGCGCGGCTGCTGCAGGATGTCGTGACGGCCGTGCGCGAGAAATGCACCGTCGACGAACTCGGCTACCGGCGTGAGGTCAATGCCGACCGTGCGCTCAAATCCGCCGACGAGATGGTCCGGCGGTTCAAGGCGTATCCCGATGCGCTGCGGGCGAGCGTCGATATCGCGCGTCTGTGCACCTTCGATCTGGGTGAACTGGCCTATCAGTACCCGCATGAGCGGCTGATCGACGGGCTGACCGCGCAGGAGGGGCTGCAGAAGCTCGCGGAAGACGCCGTCGACACGATGTTCAACGGCGCGGTGCCGGCTGCCTATACCGAGCAGATCGCCCACGAGATGCGGCTGATCGGCGAGCTTGGCTATGCGCCGTATTTCCTGACCGTCTACGCGATCGTCCGCGAAGCCCGCCGGCGCGGGATCCTCTGCCAGGGCCGCGGTTCGGCTGCCAATTCCTGCGTCTGCTTCGTGCTGGGCGTCACCTCGATCGACCCGATCAAGCATGAGCTGCTGTTCGAACGCTTCGTCAGTGGCGAGCGCCGCGAGCCACCCGATATCGACGTCGATTTCGAGCATGAACGCCGCGAAGAGATCATCCAGTGGATCTACGAGACCTATGGCCGCAACCACTCGGCGTTGACCGCGGTCGTCACACGCTACCGGGCGCGCGGCGCCGTGCGCGACGTCGGCAAGGCGCTCGGCCTGCCCGAGGATCTGACCTCGTCACTCGCCGGCCAGGTGTGGGGCTGGTCGGCCGAAGGCGTCGGCGAAAAGCAGGTCAACGAGCTGAACCTCGACATCGGCGACCGTCGCCTACGCCTCACGCTCGAGCTTGCACGCAAGCTGATCGGCGTACCGCGCCACATGAGCCAGCATCCGGGCGGATTCGTCCTCACCCATGACCGGCTCGATGACCTCGTCCCGATCGAACCGGCCGCGATGGAAGATCGGCAGATCATCGAATGGGACAAGGACGACATCGATGCGCTGAAGTTCATGAAGGTCGACGTGCTGGGCTTGGGCATGCTCGGCTGCATGAACCGCGCCTTCAACATGCTGGAGGCGGACAAGGGGCTGCGCGTCCGCTTGGCCGACCTGCAGGACGATGATCCCGACGTCTACGCGATGATCTCGAAGGCCGACACGCTCGGCACCTTCCAGATCGAGAGCCGCGCGCAGATGTCGATGCTGCCGCGCATGAAACCGCGGCGCTTCTATGACCTCGTCATCCAGGTTGCGATCGTGCGTCCCGGACCGATCCAGGGCAACATGGTCCACCCGTATCTGCGTCGGCGCGAAGGGCTGGAGAAAGCGGAATACCCGCGCCCCGAGTTGCGCGCCGTGCTGGAAAAGACGCTCGGCGTGCCGCTGTTCCAGGAACAGGCGATGAAGGTCGCGATCGTCGGTGCCGGGTTCACGCCGGCCGAAGCCGATCAGCTGCGTCGCGCCATGGCGACGTTCAAATTCACAGGCGGCGTGTCGCACTTCAGCGAAAAGCTGATCGGGGGCATGGTTGAGCGTGGCTATCCGCGTGAGTTTGCCGAACGCACCTTCCGGCAGCTTGAAGGCTTCGGGTCCTACGGCTTCCCCGAGAGCCATGCGGCATCGTTCGCCAAGATCTCCTACGCCTCGTCGTGGATGAAGCATCATCATCCTGACGTGTTCTGCGCGAGCCTCATGAACGCGCAGCCGATGGGGTTCTACGCGCCGGCACAGATCGTGCGCGACGCGCGCGAGCACGGCGTCGTGGTTCGCCCCCCTTGCGTCAACGCCAGCCGCTGGGACTGTACGCTGGAGCCGTATGGCGGGCGGTACCTCGCCGTACGGTTGGGTCTCAGGCAGATCCGCGGCCTGTCCAACGCGGACGGTGCAAAGATCGTCGGCGCGCGCGAGCTGATCGCGTTCGAAAGCGTGGAAGACGTATGGCGACGATCGGGCGTGCAGCGCGCCGCGATCGAGAAGCTTGCGGACGGCGATGCCTTTCATAGCTTTGGTGCCGATCGTCGGCAGGGCTTGTGGAAGGTGAGGGGGCTCGGCGAAGCGCCGTTGCCGCTTTTCGCTGCAGCCGATCGCGCGGACCAGGCGGTCAGCGCGGAAGGTATCGAGCCTGATGTCGAACTACGCCCACTGACCGATGGTCGTGAGGTGATTGAGGACTACCGCGCGCTGCAACTCTCGCTGCACGCGCATCCGCTGACCTTCGTCCGTGATGAATTGGCCAGGCGTGGTGTGACCAAATGCGCGGACCTGGCGACGATCCGCGACGGACGGCATGTCGAGGTCGCCGGCATCATCCTCGTTCGTCAGAAGCCCGGGTCTGCCAAGGGTGTGCTGTTCATCACGATCGAAGACGAGACGGGAATCGCCAACGGCATCCTGTGGCCCGACCGGTTCGAGCGCCAACGCCGTACCGTCATGTCCGCGTCGATGATCGGCATGAAGGGCAGGGTGCAGAAGGAGGGCGAGGTCATCCACGTCATCTGCGACCGGATCATCGATCACGGCGATCTGCTGCACAGGGTTGGCGAGATGTCGTTCCCGCACCGGACCGGCCGCGGTGATGGCGCAAAACATGCCGGCTCCCCCGACCGCGGCGACAAGGGCTGGAACTCGAACCCGCGTAACTCTTACTGGCCACCCCATGCGGACGGCATGGATCCGGAAGCCGTTGTGAAGTTCAAATCTCACGACTTTCATTGATGGCAAAGCTCGTCCGTCATCAACGCGTTGTCATCGCGCTATCGGTGCATATCTTGCGTGGCGGTGTGGCGCGCTGTGCGGATGCTCGCGTCGATGTCGTCGAGATCCGGTTGGCGCTGCGCTGCCTGCTCCCGCACTGCCCGGAACGCTGGCCACTCGAACTCTACTGGGATGCCGCAGCCCAAGAGAATGAGATCGGCAGGGCACAGGGCGTGACCGCGGCGTTCAACGGGATCGTCCGCCAGCTGCGGCGCGCCGGCTGTTATGAAGAGGTGTCTGAACCGTGAGTATGAGATTACCGCGAGTAGCCATTGCCCGCGTTCCCGACGGCACGCGGATCGTCAGCGTCG
>Ga0308170_10001718_pt1 | contig 20046 bp, 11 predicted proteins | sample PhyBR2_2_FD_202136 | JGI IMG/M metagenome (GOLD analysis project Ga0308170, IMG submission 202136) | Phyllosphere microbial communities from UC Gill Tract Community Farm, Albany, California, United States - DLSLSB.R2 | ecosystem: Host-associated > Plants > Phyllosphere > Unclassified | place...
TGGCAGATCGACTACATCGCGCACGACGAGGAGCCGTACGCGAGCGCGGGCAAGGAGGACGTGTACGCCTACGCCAAGTCGATCGGTGCGCCCCTCTCTCTCCCTCCCTTCCCCTCTTGACTCTCTCTGCAGCCCTAACTCGCGCTCCCTCCTCGCGCAGGCGCCTTCCTCCCGACAAAGCGCACGAACGGCGTCTCGACCTCGGAGCTCCTGCAGCGCAGTGCGTCCCTCCCTCGCTCCTTCTTGCTGTCCCTCCTCGCCTCGCTGACCTCGTCGACCCTCTCTCTCGCCCGCCCGCAGTCGTCGAGGGCTACCGCGACGGCGAGTACGACGGCAAGCTGCGCAAGATCGGCCACCCGGAGCTGTGCTCGCGCCAGGGCAGCGAGGTCGGCACGCAGTACGGCGGGGCGGCGCCCTGAGCGTCGACGTCGAGGAGGAGGGTCCTTGTACAATGCTGCTAGAGTCCGAGTTTCTGTGCCTTGTCTTTTGCGAGACGTAATCGAGCTTTTCTCCCTTTCGCGCTGCTCGAGGAGAGCGAGAACGGCCTGTGCCAGAGAGCCTGCCGCTGCTGCTCGTCGCACCTGTCGCTTGTCTCTGCTCTGGGAAGCACGAGAGGCCGCTGCTCGGCGAGGCGAGCGAAGTAGTCGCAGGGCAAGGAGGCGCTTCGGCTCGCGCGCTCGAGCCTCCTCCTCTCGCCTCCTCGCCGCTGCCTCTCCTCTCTCTCTTGCTCTCTCTCTCCTGCTCCAAGCTGTCGTTCTGCCCGCAGCCCTGCGCAAAGGCTCGCCAACGCGCACACAGCGTGAAGCGCACGCTGCCTTTTTCATCCGCAGTCGCGCTCTCCTCCCGTCGCTGTCACCGCTTCATCCGCGGTTCTGTGGAGCTCCTGCCCGGGCGAGAAGGCCTCCTCTGAGCGGAGGCGCGGGCTTCTGAATGCAGCGTCGCCAGTCCCCCGGTCTGTCTCGCCGCTCGCGCCTCATCGAGACGGAGCTCCCTTCCTTCGCTCGTCCTTCCTCCTCGCTCCTCGCTGCGACGTTCTCCAGCAGCTCGTCTTGCGCCCCTCGCCGCATTCGCCTTACGCCTACCGCCCGCACCTCGCCACACGCCATGCCGCTCACTCCCCCTCTCGTCACTCGCGACCTCACGGTGCGCTCGTTCTCCTGCCGCTCGGCCACAGCCCGGCGGCCTCACGAGCTGACCCATCGCGCCCAGCAGCACAATCGCAAGCTTCCAGTCCGCCACACCGCCTTCCACACCGTCGCCGACGCCTTCATCTCGCTCCTCGCCTCGCCCGAACACCCTCTCGCCCCCTCTCTCCGCAACGTCTTCCTCCCCGCCCTCCTCGGCATCGACGCACCTCGCCCTCGCGACAACAGCTCAGTCGACGAGCAGCTGCGCCGACTTTTCGAGGAGCCGCCGCAGGTCGTCCTCCTCCAGACGGTGCCGAGCGCCGACAGCGTCGAGACGGCGTGGAGGACGCAGCCGGGCGAGATGGCCGAGCGGGTCTTTGCGGCGTTCCCTCTGCACTCGGAGCTCGAGCGTGCCAAGAGCGAGGGCGAACAGGAGGAGGTCGCCAACTTGTCAAGTGCGTCGTCGCCGCTCGTTCCCTCTCCCCCCTTCCCTCCTCCCTCGCTGACGTGCTCCTCTCGCCGCCCGCTTGCAGTGATGGTCATCGCGACGCTCACGTATGAGCTCGCGCAATGGATCTTCGTCAAGGCGCACGGCTACCGCCAGCACGACGCCATGTCCGACACGGCGTCGCTGTACACGACGACGACGGCGCACTCGGTGTCGTCGATCCACTCGTCGCGGTCGCTCCTCGCGCCGCACCGCGACAAGGACGACGTCGGGACCAAGGCGGTCCTCGCGCTCCTCGGGTGCGAATACGAGCTCCTGACCTACACGATCGGCGAACGCGAGCTCGTCAAGCGGCGGTACCCGACCCGGCGCAGCGCAGCGCTCCAGCCGCCGGGCGTCTTCTTCCTCATCGGCGACACGCCCGCGATCCGCGACTGCACGAGCATGAGCCCGACCGCGAGCGGCATGGTGCCGCCGCACCGCGAGGGCGACTCGATGTACGCCGTCACGAGCGTCCTCACGCCCGCCGGCATGGCGCGCATGCACGGCAACTGCACGCTCGGCGGCGGCGGGCGCGGGAGCGTGAGCGCGCAGTCGGTCCAGGGCGTCAAGGTGAGCCTCGACGGCGCGTCGCAGCGCAGCGGTGCTGGCGACGAGGACGGGGACGGCAAGGTGCTGGACCCGATGTACTCGAGCCTCTGAGCAGCTCTCCCTTCCTGCCTCCCTCTCGTTCTTCTCTCTCTATGCCTCCTCGTAGTACCGTCCCCTGCAGTCAAGCGCTCGTTTCCGTCGCAGTGCGCCGGCGCGAAGCCGAGAGAGAGGATGCGCGTGACCGGCACTCGAGCGTCTCGACGACGGCCAGCTCGAGCACAGCGCCTCCTCGGGCAGAGCGAGAGCCGAGCGAGCTGCTCGCAGCGAGTCGCACTCGCCGCGCGAGATCGAAGACGAGCGAGAGCGTCGCCCTCGCTCGCGCGCCGGTGCTCGGAAGCGCTTCTGCTCGAGCGCGGCGCGCCAAGGGAGGCCTGTCGGCCGGATCGCACGAGGGGATCGACGCCAGCGACGGCTGGAGAAGAAGGGCCCGTCGGTAGCGCGTCCGGCGAGGCCGACCCCCCGCGAGGAAGAAACGGTCGACGAGGGGAAGCGAAGACTGCGCCCGAGCGAGGGTCCGAGCACGCGCCGGCGGGCCCGAGAGGGGCAGCATTGCAAGCGACATTGGTCGAGCGAAAGCGGAAAGCGAGCGAGGAGGAGAGGGACGACGTCGTCACCCCTTGGACGACGACGACGACGACGCCAGCTTGGTCCCCGGAAGCGAAGCGAATGAAAAGGCGGCGAGCCACGCGACCGTGCGAGCACTTCGGCGAGCATGCCGACGGGGTGCGGAGGGGTCGAAGGGTCGATCGACAGAGCCCGGGTGCCGTTGAGTGAGGGTGCGGTCGGGAGGGAGCGCGACGAGGAGGAGGGAGAGGAAGGAGGAGGGAGGGCGGAGGAGGAAGAGCGCGGGCGGTGGTGCTACCTGCGAGGCCTGGACGGGGTCGATCGGAGCGGGCCTCTGTGCTGGCGAGAAGAGAGCGGCGGCGGTGCCATCTCAGACCCTGGCTTTGGCGCTCGACGAGGAAGGAGCCGTTTCGCCCGCCCCGAGTTCGCGGCCGCCGCGCCTTTGTGCTCGACCCAGTCTCGCACCCTCCAGCCCGCCCGCCTCGGCTCGTGCACGCACCAGCAGCTCCGCCTGCACACCGACACGGAGCACCCGCACCTCGTCACGGTCCTCGAGCCACCCCCGCCGCGCGCGCGCCTCGCCCTCGACAAGCCCGCGCAGCTCGTTCGCCGCGACGCTCCACCACCGACTCGGGCCCGTCTCGCCGTCGTCGCACCCGCCCAGGCGCAGCCAGGACCAGCCAGCCGGCCTCCACGATCGCCTAGCCGGCACCTGCGCCGCGCGCACACCGCCCCACGCCGTCGCCGCTCCCTCGAACCCCCTTGGCGCCTCCCGACGGACGACGACGACAACCCCCCCTCGCCAGCTCCCCCGCCCGCATCCCCGTCGATCGCCGCCTCTCGAGCCGTGCACACGCCCGCCAGAGCAGCATGACGAGCGTCCATCCGTACGCGGCAGCGAGGCCCCAACCTCCACTCGCCGCCGGCCCAGCCAGCGCCCCGTCTCGCTCGCCGGCCCTCCTCTCGGCGCCCCTCCCGCCAACGCCCAGCATCGCCAGCAGCAGCGGCGCCGCCAGCCCGCTCCTCGGCGCATCCCTCTCGCCCTCGCTCCGCCCGCCGTTCGACCGCACCGCCTCGTCGGCGTCGGCCTTCAGCGACACGCCCGTCGCGACCAACTCGGCCCTCAACAAGGCCGCGTCGGCCTCGTCGTCCATCTACCAGCGGTGCAACGCCGTCCGACAGCGCCTCTTGCGCGTTCCCGACTTTCGCGAGCGCTTCTTCGACTCGACAGAGTCGACCCTCCAGGGCGCCCTCTCGCCGTCGGTCGGCGGGCCGAGCAACGGCGCCGGCAGCAGCGCAGCAAGCGCCGGCGCCGACCCGAACAGCGGCGGCGCAGCGGGCGGCGCAGGTCCGCAGACGGACCCGGTCTCGCAGGTCCTGTCGGTCCTGCGCCTCGGCGCGAGCCTGTGCTTCCTCTTCAACCAGCTCGGCCACGCGCACCAGCTCGACGTCAACCCGCAGGCGACCCTGAGCAACCTCAAGGCGTGCCAGAGGGGCGCCGCCCACTTCATCATGGCGTGCAAGCAGGACTTGCGCTGGCCCGAGGGCGACCTCTTTGCCGTCAACGAGCTGTACGGCCAAGACACGAACGGCGTCGTCAAGGTGCGCCCTCCTTTCTCTTCCTCCCTCTCTCCCGCCGCTCTGCGCTCTCGTGCTGACTCGAGGTGCCCGCTGCAGGTCGTCCACACCGTCACCAAGCTCCTCGACGTCCTCGAGGCGCAGGGCGCCCTCCTCCCTCCTCCCGACCTGCCCGACCCCATCCCTCAAGCCGGCCCGTCCGACGAGCGCTCGCTTGTTGTGCGCGAGATTCTCGACTCGGAGCGCAAGTACATGCAGGACCTCGAGGTGCTCCAGGTGCGTCTTCGCGCTCGCCCCCCTCGCTTTCGCTCAGGTGCGCTCGACGCTGACTCCTCTTCCTCCCCTTTTGCGCCTACCCGAGCAGGACTACCAGCGACAGCTGCAGATGCACGACGTCCTCACGCAGGACCAGATCCACAGCCTCTTCATCAACCTCAACAAGCTCGCCGACTTTCAGCGCCGTTTCCTCATCGGCGTCGAGGGCAACGCGAGCTTGGCGCCCGAGCAGCAGCGGTTCGGCAACCTCTTCTTGCAGATGGTGCGTCCTCCCTCTCTCTCTGACTCTTGCCGTGCGCGCCGTTCGGCGCTGACGTCGCTCGTCCTCCCCGCAGGAGGAGAACTTCGCCTGCTACGAGCCCTACTGCGCCAACCTCACCAACGCCCAGGACCTCGCCATCGCTGAGAACGCCGCCTTGTCTGTGCGTCATCCTCGTCCTCATTGCGTCGGCGACCTGAGTGCGAGACTGACTCGTCCTCCCCTCCCTGCAGCGTCTGTCGCACGTCCTCGACCCGGTCTCTGAGCTCGCGCCGTTACTCATCAAGCCCGTCCAGCGCATCTGCAAGTACCCGCTGCTCATCTCGGTGCGTCCCTTCTCCCCTCGTCGTCTCGCTCGTCGAGCCTCGTCCTGACTCCCCTCCCCGCTCGCAGCAACTGCTCAAGAACACGCCCGACTCGTACACATACTACGACGAGCTCAAGGCCGGCCTCGAGTCGATCATGCGCGTCACCGAGAAGGTCAACGAGGAGAAGCGGCGCAAGGACAACGCCCAGGCCGTCGACGAGCTGCACCTGCGCGTCGAGGACTGGAAGGGCCACGACATCAACTCGTTCGGCCAGCTCCTCCTCCAGGAGACGTTCGTCGTCATCAAGAGCGACAACGAGCGCGAGTACAACGTTTACCTGTTCGAGCGCATCATCTTGTGCTGCAAGGAGGTCGGCGCGCTCGGCAAGAAGGACAAGAAGAGCAACTCAATTCTCAAGCGGCCGCCGAGCCAGCGCGTCAACAAGCTTCAGCTCAAGGGCCGCATCTTCGTCAACAACATCACGGGGGCGTCACAGATCCACCACCGCAGCGGTGCGTCCCCTCTCTCTTCCTCTCGCGGTTCTCTTCCCTCCTCGAGTCGTCTCGAGCTGACGCCGCGCCTTCCTCCTGCAGGCCAATACCTCCTCGAGGTTCGGTGGCGAGGCGACGTCGCCGAGGAGGCCTTCACGATCAAGTGCCGCACCGAGGAGCTCCTGCGGCAATGGCAGAAGGCGATCAACAAGGCCGTCGAGGAGGCGCCGAGCCGGCGTCGCGCGCACCACCTTTCGTCGAGTCGACGATCCGAGCGCGGCATGCACTCGCCGGCGTCGCAGTTCCCGCCGACGCCGATGAGCGAGTACGGGCCGACCGTCGGCGGCGGCGGCTACGAGGGGAGCGGGCACCTCTCGTCGCACTCGTCGCAGCACTCGCACTACTACAGCCTCGGCCAGCCGTCGTACCCGCCCGGGCACAGCACGCCGGGCACGCCGCACTTCGGCTTCGACGACGACGCCGACGAGCAGCGCCACGACGCGAGCGAGTCGGGCCGCTCGACGCCCGCCACGGGCCGACGCCGTCCTCCCGACGCGACGCGCTCGCTCCCGCCCGACCACCCGCACATGCACGCCGCGCAGCAGCGCGACCTCCCCGGCCTGCCTCGCCCTCGCGCCCAGACCGAGGACTCGAGCTCGCACGTCATCACCCAGTGGAGGACGCAGCCGCCTCCTCCCGGGCAGCAGCAGCACCCGCACCACCACCCGCCGCAGCGCGGCATGAGCCAGTCGAGCGACGCGCCGTCGCTGCGCAGCTCGGCGAGCAGCAAGCAGCTGCGCACCAAGCCGAGCAGCGAGTGGGGCGGCGGCGGCGGGTTCGGCAGCCTGTCGTCGAGCCCGGCGGCGAGCTACGCGCGCCTCCCGACCGACGAGGCGACGCCTCGCGCGGCGTCTCAGGCGTCGTCGGCCGCAGGCGGCGGCGGCAGCAGCGGCGTGTACCGCCACGTGTCGCACGGCCAGGTCCCCTCGAGCGCCTCGGCCGCCTCGTCCTCGTCGCAGCACCATCACTCGGGCCAGTCGCCGCAGGCGCCCGGCATGCTGCGCAACCGCTCGGCGAGCTCGCCCAACATCTACGGCGCGCCCGGCGGCCGGTTCGCCGACTCGCCGCAGATGCCGAGCGGCGACGAGTGGCACGAGGCGCAGGCGCGAGCGCACGCGCACCAGCAGCAGGCGATGCAGCAGCAGCAGCAGCAGCCGCAGGCGTCGAAGGGCCGGGCGACGGGCGGCACGAGCTCGGGCGGGACGCTCGCGAGCGCGACGACGGCGGCGAGCGGGGCCGGCGGCGGCGGCAAGAACGGCAAGCGCTTCTCGAGCAGCAGCTACGGGACCGACCGGTCGAGTGGGACATCGGCGCACGACTCGCGAGCGGGCGGGTACGGCTCGGGGTCCGTGCCGGCGCTGCCGTCGGCGAGCGGCGCCTCTTCGCCCGTCGTCGTCACGTCGGGCTCGGGCGGCGCGCACGCTCCGGCGACGGCGGTCCGAGTCAAGGTCTTCTTCGGCGACGACGCGTTCGTCGTCGTCGTGCTCGACTCGGTGGCGTACCCGGACCTCGTCGAGAAGGTGCTCAAGAAGATCCGGATGTGCGGCGGCGACCGGGCCCGGGTCGAGAGCCATGCGCTCCGGCTGCGGTACCGCGACGAGGACGGCGACCGCATCCTCATCACGAGCGAGGAGGACGTCGCCATGGCGTTCGAGACGGCGCGGGTCATGTGCGCCGACAAGGGCCCGGGCGCACCGCTCGAGCTCGTCCTCGACGCCGCCGTCGACCAGCAGTAGCCGGCGCGCTCGAGCTCCTGCAGCACCACCATCGCCGTCGACCTCGCCGTCGACTGTCGCCCTCTCTCGCCGTCTCGATCGACGCGCCGTTGCCGTTCCGCCGCGGCGCTGTAGCCCGTACTCGTCGACCTCGCCCTCTCTCGCTCTCGGCACCGCCTCTCCCGCATTCCGTTTGATACCCTTATGCGCTCTGCCACCCCTACTCTTTGTTGTGCCGTCCCCCTCGTCCAGCCATCGTGCCTAGCTCGTCCCTCCCTCTTCCTCATCCCTCCCTCTCTCTCTCTCGCCCTCTCCCCTCATTCCCTTCTTTCTCCTCGTTCGTGTACATCCCCTGCACCACTTCGTACAGCTCTGGTGCCTTACGCACTGTCGATGCAAGCTCTCGCATACCTCGCACATCTGCTCGAGCTTCGGACGTAGAGAGAGGGGTTCGAGCGCCAGAAGCTCTTTCGGGCCGCTCGCCGTGCCAAGGCTCTCGTGAGCGGCTCAAGTGCGCCGGCAGCACGCTGTGCACTGCTTGCGAGAGCGACGAGCCATCGAGAGCTGCGTCGAGGGCGAGGAACGTGCGCTTCTCCAGGCTGGCCTTCCCAAACTCGCTCTCCTCTTGTGCTTGCACGAGCGCGAAACCGCCTGCTCAGCCACAGCAAGAAGCGACGCAGCCGGCGGTCGTGTACGACGAGGACGACGACGACTGGTGACGGTACATAGACCGCAGTGAAGCGCTTTCGAGACGGCTTTGCTTCCTTCTCAAGCTGGGTCGAGCGGCGACGAGCGCGCGCTCTTCCTGCCGGCCCTGTCTCGCTCGAGCGTGCTCTGTGGACCTGTTCGAGTGCACCCTGAACGAGGCGAGGCGCGCGAACGCTTGTGGGCGGCGCAATCGCCGTCTGAAGCGGGCCGAGGAAAGCTAATCGGTAATAGGAACGCGCGCCTAATCGGATCCGCTTTGAATCGTTTTGCCGCCCGTCCGCGACCCGAGTCGGGTTCGAACCGACGCGGCATTACAAATCCGTACTAATGGTACTTTGTAATGCCCCGCTCTCGCGCCTGCACCAGCTTGCGGGCATGGGCTCGCTCACGTTCTAGCTCGCAGTCCTGCTCTCTCTTGGGCCTGTAGAACCCTCGAGCGACGTCGCGAGCCGCCTCCTCGAAGGCGAGGCCGTGTCGAGCCGAGTCGAGGGAGCGAACGTCGCACGGACCTCGCCATGAGCGCAATCTGCAGCACCGATGCTGTGCAATGCAGTCGAGCGAGCAGCCTCGAAGCAGGGCTTGAACACATCTCGAGCGGTCAGAGCGTCGAGCACGACTCCCTGCTCGCCGGCTCGCCCGCCGCTCGGCCCTTCTCACGCGTCGCTTACGTGGCTCTCGAGGCGGAAGCCGACCTCTCGGACGAGCGCGACGCTGCCGAGAAGGAGAGACTGAGAAACTGCTCTTCGTTCGCACTGCTGCACAGGCGAATCAACCGATAGGGGACCCTGCTCGTCCAAAGAAGCACGCTCAGATACTGCAGAAGAGGACGGTGCGAGAGGAAGAGGAGGGCGGGACGGAGGGAGTGAGGGAGGAGGAGAGGGACCGAGGAGAGGAGGGGAGGGTCAGTGCTGCTTGTCGTGGGCGGCTCCTCGTGCTCGAGGACGACGAGGCGAACAGAGAGACAGAGACAGAGAGCTCAACGACGCACCCGCGGCCACCCGTCACCTCGAGCGTGTGCCCGCTGATATAGCTCGACAGGTCGCACGCAAGGAACAGGCACGCCTTTGCCGCCTCCTCGGGCGAGCCGGCGCGCCCGAGCGGGATGTCGGGCACGCGGTCCGAGTCGGTCTGGGCGTTGTTGCCGCGCCCGGGGATGCCGAGAGGGATCTCTGCGCGCAGGAGAGAGGGAGGGAAGGGGTCAGGGAGGCTCGAGGAGGGAGGAGGTCCGTGCGAGGGGGGAGAGGGCGACGCACTCTTGCCGTTGACCTCGATCGTCTCGCCGAGCTCCTTTGCCTGCGTGAGGCGAGTCGTGATGTAGCTGTAGGAGAGTGAGGACGGCGAGAGAGTCAGTGACGCTGTCGATCGGGCTCGACCCGTCGAGGAGAAGAGGAGCGACGGACCCGAACGCGACGGTGTTGCAGCGCACGCCGAAGGGACCTGTGGCAGGGAGAGAAGGTGAGAGACTGCTCGGCGCGAGGAGCGAGCGCATGAGCGGCTGGAAGAGATCGGCTCACCCCACTCCTTTGCGACGCTGCGAGGAGAAGAGGAACATTGTCAGCATGCGCTCTGCGACGGCGGGGACCATCTCAGTAAGAAAGGGACGCACGTCTTGGTGAGGCCGACGATGCCGGCCTTGGCCGTCGCGTAGTTTGCCTGCGCGCGAAAGTGCCGAAGTCAGCCGGGGAGGAACGTGCACGACGACGAGCGGCGGTCGAGGCGCACCTGGCCGACGTTGCCGTGAATGCTACAGAAGAAAGACTCGAGTCAGTGACCGAGCGACGCTGCAGAAGGCGCGAGGGAGAGCGCGACGCACCCCGAGGTCGACGAGATGTTGATGATGCTCTTGTTCGTGTCGCGCGACTTGGGGTCCTTGGAGCGCATGTATGGCGCAATCTCCTTGATCAGGCGGAACGGCGCAGTGTTGTGGACCTTGAGCATGAGCTCGAACATGTCGTCGGGCGTCGTGTGGAGCATCTGCGAGAGGAGGACGAGCGGGGGAGGAGAAGAGTCAGTCGTGCGCTCGCTCCCAGCTCGGCAGCACGCTCCGAAATGACGAGACGCACCCGGTCAGCAGTGAAGCCAGCCATGTTGACGACTGCAGGGAGCAAGGAAGCGTCAGTGGATGAGGAAAGAGCCGGCTCGAGAGCGAGAAAGGTGGACGCACGGATGTTGATGCCGCCGTACGCCCTGCGGGATGACAAGCGCGGGTCAGCAAGGTGCTCTCGAGGTTTCTCGAGCCTAGAGAGAGGGCGAGGACGCACTCGACCGTCGCGCTGACGAGCTTCTTGGGGAAGTCCTGCGCCGTCACGTCGCCGCCGACCGCGATCGCCTCGCCGCCCGCCTTCTTGATCTCGTCGACGACGAGCTTGGCCTTGCCTGCGTGTATGCGAGGGTCAGCGAGAGGGACTCGGTGCAGGAGAAGGCGAGCGAGGACGCACCCTCGTCGAGGTCCGAGACGACGACCTTGGCGCCCTCCTGGGCGAAAAGGATGGCGCACGAGCGACCGATGCCTTGCGCGGCCTGTTGCGGGTGCGAGTCAGTGCGTGCAAGGGATCGTGCAAGTGCTCGGGGCGAGAGTGAGGCGGGACGCACGCCGGTGACGATGGCAACCTGGCCGGCGAGGATGCCCTTGGGCGAGGAAGCGAGCTGGCCAGCGACGGCGTTGAGGCGGGACTGGGCGGACATGAGTGAAGCTGAGTCTGAGCGGTAGAGGAGCGGCGAGGGGTGAGAAGGAGGAGAGCGAGCGAGACGAAGTCGACCTCGCCCCACTTGGCCTTCGCTTCGACGCGCTGCCGGACCGGAGCCCGCCTCAGAACAGCGGCGGCTCGCCCTGCTGAGTCTTTGAGCTACTCTGGCGGTGTATGAAAGCTTCGTAGCCCGCTTTGGATCTCGGCAGCTCCGCAGAGAAGCCGCCGAGCGAGCTGTCTCTGGGTTTGGCGCGCTCGCGGTGGAGGCGAGCCAGGCGCTCGCCGTCTGCCCTCTCCTCCTCACCGCTCACCCGCTCTCACAGTAAGTCTTCGTCCAGCCTGCGCCCCCTCCCCCGCACCCTACCCAGCAGTCTCCCGACTCGCCGCGCCCGCCCACCACCTCCCCAAGCGGCGCAGCGAGCTCACCGCCTCGGCGCCCGTCGTCGTTCGCGGCGGCGGGCGACAGCGAGACCATGCCAGAGCAAACCCTCCACATCCCCAGTTTGACAGTCTCGTAGCACTGTCCTCCAGGACAGGCCATGCAGAGCGCTGATAGAAGTGGGCTGACATCTTTTCCCTCCTCCGCAGGTCTCTCGCCTCGCCTCTCGCTCTTCCCTCTCCCTCTCGCCCGCCCAGCACTCCGACCTTCGTCACGCCCGCCTGCCGCACCTCGCGCTACAAGCAGCTGCGTCTACACGACACGCGTGCACGCCAGCTCTCGCAGCCGGGCCCGTCGCCTCGGTCGCCTCGACGACCTCTTCTTGCTCAACAGCTCGCTCGGCACCGCGCCAGCTCGCGCATTCTCTGGGCGCAGCCGCGCAGTCGACGAGCCTCTCGCTCGCACGGCGTCGTCGGCTCGCACATCTCGCTCGCGCATCTCGACCGCCCCCTCCCTCCCCTCCCCTCCCCTCTCCCTCTCCAGCCCCATCTCGTGCGCAATGATCGAAGAACAACCAAATAACGCAGAGGCTTCGGCCGATGCTGTCAACCTTCTTCAATCAACCATCTTTCGGGACTGAGCGCACCGAGATTGGCCGGCTGGGCGGAGCGGCGTGGACGAGGGCGAGGACGAGGTCGGCTCCCTCTCTCTTCCTGCTCATTGTGTAGACGCTGTTCCCGTGCCATGCCATTTCTTCCTCGATCTCTCTCCTGGCTTTCCCTGCACTCGACTCGAAAGTCCTGTCGCTGCGAGAACGAGAGCGAGAGAGCCGCTGCAGCTTCCAGAGCGAGGAGAACGCGAGCGTCCAGCGTCGCGATTGGTGCTGCACGGCCTCGAGTGCCTCAACAGGTCATCTGCGAGCCTGCTGGTCCCGCCGCAGCTGCCCTGGAGTGGCGTGAGGCGAGGGCGGCCTTGTTCTCCGCGTCGCCCTGCTCCGCCGCTGGCTCGTTCGCGTCTCGCCGCTCCCCGACTCGGCTCGCTCGCGCAGTCGCTCGGCAGAGTAGTGCAGGATGGAGCCAAAGGTGCGTGGCACCGTCTCGTGCTGTCTGCGCCGTCGCTGACCCCGTACTCGCCCTTCCAGGTCCTCATCAACCCGACCGCGACCGCGACCGAGGCCGACCACGAGCCGTCGCCCCTCCTGCGGCTACCAGCAGAGCTGCTCGACAAAATCTTCAAGCTCGCCAACGAGGCCGACCCGGCGCCGATGTTTAGGGAGCGCGACGTCGTCCACTTGTCGCCCGTGGCACCCGCCCGTCGCCGAGCCCGCAAGACGGCCCCCCAGCCCATCTGCCGCCGCCTGTACCCGATCCAGCGCCAGCACCTGTACCACACCGTCCGCATCTCGACCTACAGCGCCCTCGCCCTTCTCTGCGGCACGGTGCAGGCGTCGCCGGGCGCGGGCAACCTCGTCGTCGAGCTCCAGCTGCGGCTCGGCGACGTCTTGAACCTGCGGTCGGGCGTCGAGGTGTACGAGGACCCGTTCTTGGAGCCGGACGACCCGCTCGAGGACCGCGACATCCCCGACGAGGACAAGGTCGTCTCGCCGCTCGACTTCTCGATCCTCCTCGCGCGCCTGCCCAACCTCGAGATCCTCGACCTCGCCTTGCCGAGCACGTCGCTCCTCGACGTCGTCCTGTACAAGGAGGTGACGCCGTCGCTCCTCTACGGCCTCAAGACGCTCAAGATCGTCGCCGTCGGGATGGTCGCGCCGCGCGGCCGCGTCCAAGACGAGTGGGTCCGACAGCTCGCGCAGTACCAGTCGCTCGAGGAGCTTTCTCTCGAGCGGTACGACACCATCTACCTCTTCCCGTACCTCGAGATGCCGATCCCGTCCCTCGGCTCGATCACCAAGCTCGCCATCTCGCGCCACTGCCACGACTGGGACGACGGCCCCGACCTGCGCGACCTCTTCCCGCACCTCGTCGAGCTCGACCTCACCGCCCTCGAGCCCGAGCCCGACTTTGGGGTCATCCTCGAGGGCGCGCCAGACGCACTACGCCGGCTGCGCCTGCGCTCGACGATCGTCTCGACGTTCCACCCGGGCCCAGACTCGCCGGGCAACCTCGACAACGTCTTGCCTCGGTTCGAGCACCTCGAGCACCTCAGCCTCGGCCACGGTATCTTCACGCCCAACGGCCTCCTCCCCTACCTGCGCTCCCTCCACTCCCTCCGCTCCCTCACCTTCGGGCCGTCCGCCCCGGCGCCCGACACCTTCCTCCTCTCGCTCCTCGCCGGCCCCTCGCGCCTCGCCCACCTCCGCCTCCTCACCCTCGACCACCTGTACGCCCAGCGCGGGCCGACCATCGCCGCGCGCGGCGGCCGCCTCCCGCCCGACCTGCGCGACGTCGTCGACCCGCCCATGTACGACGGCTGGGTCATGCCCAACGCCGTGCCTGGGTGCTCGGCGCCCGGCATCGTCGCCGCCGTCGAGGCCGGGCGCGCGCACGGCGTGTGCGTGCGCGGAACGGCGCTCGGCATCGTCGGGTGGCAGGAGGCGCACGACGAGGAGAGGCGCGCGGCGATGGCGCTGTGGGGCGAGGACGCGGCGAGAGAGTTCAGGGAGGAGCTCGAGAGGGAGCAGGCGAGGTACGGGATCGGGCAGCTCGGGTTCGCAGAGGGCGAGGTGTGGGCGCTCTAGCGGTCGAGGAGCGGCGCCGGCGCGCTCGAGCGAGCGGGTGCAACTCACTGTATTTTTCTCTTCGACGTGCAGCGGTTCTACGATGGCTTGGTGAGCTCGCTCGTGCCGGTCTCGCAGCGCCAAGGAAGCGGGAGAACGGCAGCATCTCCGGCTCGAGCTCCTCCGCCGCCGGCTCCTCCTCGCTCGCCCTCCTCACTCAGCTCGCGTCGCCCGGTCGCTCGCGCTTGAGGAGGGAGACACGTCTCACTGCTAGCGTCGTTCGCTGTTTCACAACGCTCTGCGGCGTCCTCGTGCCCGTCGAGAGAGCTCCGCGCCGACGAGCGCTGGACGAGAGAGCGTTCTCGAGCTCGCGCCTCTCATTCTCTCGCTCTCTCTCACGGCGAGCATCGAGATGGACAAGCTGCGAATGTATAACAAGGGGCGTGACTACTGCTGAACTGCGGCGACGACGACCGTGGAGCGACGCTCCCTCCTCCTCGACCTTCGACAGCCGAGCTCTAGATGCCCATGCCGCCGGTGCACTCGAGCGTGACGCCCGAGACGTAGCTCGCGAGCGGCGAGCACAGGAAGAGGACGGCCTTTGCGGCGTCGTCGGCCGTGCCGGGGCGGTTGAGCGGGCTGCGCGAGAAGGAGGAGGGGGTCAGTGCGCTGCTCGAGTGCGAGAGCGAGGGGGAGGAAGGGGACGCACATGTGAGGGTACGACTCGGGCTTGTTGTCCTGCTTCTTGGGGCCAGAGGGAATGCCGAGAGCGATCTCTGCAGGGAGGAGAGAGGGAGAGGGAGGAGAAGGAGGGAGAGGGAAGAGTCAGCCCGGCGCTCGAGCCACGAGAGAGCGGTGGACGTGAGAGGGAGAGGGACGCACTCTTTCCGTTGACCTCGATCGTCTCGCCGAGCTCCTTGGCCTGGGTGAGGCGCGTGAGGATGTGGCCGAACGCGACCGTGTTGCACCGGACGCCGAACGGGCCCCACTCCTTTGCGATCGTCTTGGTGAGGCCCGTGACGCCCGCCTTGGCCGTCGCGTAGTTGGCCTGGCCGACGTTGCCGTGGATGCCGGCGACCGACGAGACGGTGACGATCGACTTGTTGCGCGCGACGCGCTCGGGCGTCTTGGAGCGCATGAAGGGCGCGGCCTCCTTGATGAGGCGGAACGGCGCGACGTTGTGCACCTTGAGCATGAGCTCGTACGTGTCGTCCGTCATGGTGTGGAGCATCTGCAGGGGCGAGAGAGGGCGAGTCAGCCTCGCAGGACAAAAAGGAGAGCGCACTCGAGCGAGGAGAGCGAGAAGGGGCGCACCTTGTCCGAGGTGAAGCCGGCGTTGGCGACGATGTGCTCGACCGAGCCGAACGCACTCACCGCCGCGTCGACGACCTTCTTAGCAAAGCCGTCGGCCGTCACGTCGCCGCCGACAGCGATGGCCTGGCCGCCGGCCTGCTTGATCTCGTCGACGACCTTCTGCGCCTTAGCCTCGTCGAGGTCCGAGACGACGACCTTTGCGCCCTCGGTCGCGAAGAGGAGGGCGCACGAGCGACCGATGCCTTGAGCGGCCTGCGAGGAGGAGGGAGGAGGAGGAGGAGGAGGAGGAGGTGGAGGTGGGGGGTCAGCTGTCGCTCTCGCGCCTCGGGAGTCGCGCAGTGTGGTGGTGGAGGGAGTGCTCACGCCGGTGATGATGGCGACGTCGCCTGCGAGGAGGCCTTTGGGGTTTGAGGCCGAGAGCTGGCCCGAGACGGCGGCGAGGCGGTTCGAGGCGGACGAGGACGACATGGCGGCGAGGGACGGCGAGGGGATAGGTTGGGTGGGTCTGACGGAGTGAAGTGAAGCAGAGAAGTAGAGCACAAGCAGGCGTGAGAGCGAGCGAGAGGACGAGGAGCGAGAGGAGGCCGGACCCGCCGGCTCTGGTCCGGCTTCTCTCCGGCTCGCAGTTCATCCGCTCGATCATGGCCAGCCGCGGCTTCTCTCTCGACGCTCAACAGCACAGCGAGGACCATGCAAGCTAGTCTGTACAGCGCAACAAGGACAACATGGGCCGCGAGAGCGCAAAAGTCTATCGAGCACACGCTCCTCGGCTCAGCTCCACCACAGCTCGCCGCGCTTGAACCCCTCCTCGTCTCGATCCCGCTCGCCGTCCTCGTCCTTGACCGGCTCGAGACTCGAGGCCGCCGCCGCCGAGGCCGCAAAGTCGTCGCCGGACAGCGGCTCGTCCTGGACCTCGGCGGCGAGCTGCTGCTGCGGCGGCTCGGGCGTCGGCGACGGCGCACGATCGGGCATGGCCGGCGGCCACGCAAAGTCGTCCTCGGTCCACCCGCGGTGGTCCTCCTCGTCGTCGTCGTCGTCGGCCCCGCCGCCGCTGCGCCGCGCGCCCCACACGGGCTCGCGCTCGCCGCCGCGCACCGACGCCTCGTCGTCCTCCTCGTACCCGTCGTCCTCGTCGCCCTCGCCCTCGGGCGCGGCGCCAAACAGGCCGAGCGACCGCAGCCACGCCTCGTCGACGCCGAACCGCTCGAGGTCGAGGTCGGCGAGCGAGAAGGGCTCCTCGGCGCCGCCCGGTCCGGCGCCGCCTTCTTGCCACGCGCCGCCGCCGCCCTCGTCCGACGAGTGCGACGCCGAGGCCGACGCCGAAGCCGACGGGTCGCAGCACGTGATGGTCGCCGTGCGCAGCATCTCGAGGTCGTTGTCGCCGCGCCGCTCGCGCCGCTCGTCGTCCTCGCCGTCCTCGTCGTCGTCCTCGCCCGACGCCGACGCAAAGTGCGCGAGCCCGCTCCCAGGTCGCGGCAGCGCGAGCTCGTGCTCGTGCGCGCTCGAGTTGTACGAGTAGCCGCGCGGCAGCTCGCCGAAGGCGACCCGGCCCGGACCGACGCCCGCGCCCGGCGGCGCCGGCGGGCTGTCGTCCTGGCTCGACAGCGGGTGCGCCATGCGCGACGACAGCGACGAGACAGCGCCCGTGCCCGACTCGTCGTCGTCGTCCTGGCCGCTCGCACCGCCGTACACGCTCGGCGGCGCGCTCGGCCACGCGCTCTGCACGCCGCTGCTGCTCGCGCCGCTCGCGCCGCTGTCCGTGTGCTGCAGCGGCGGCGGGCCCGCCGACGCCGAGGCGAGCCACTCGAGGATGCCGTCGAGGTCGGTCGCCTGTTGCTGCTGCTGCTGGGCGTCGAACGGCGCGTGCGGCGGCGTCGTCTGGGCCGAGTGCGACGCCGACGAGAGGTAGCTCGCGCCGGTAGCTGCGGCGGCGGCGCGGTCGAGGTGCTCAAAGTCGAGGTCGAGGTCAAGGCGCTCGAGAGCGCTCGTGGCCGAGAGCGACTGGGCGCCCGAAGCCGAGGCCGACGAGTACGACGACAGCGTGTGGCTCGCGACGGGCTCGAGCGGGTACCCGTACAGCGCCGAGCTCGGCCGTCGGTCGCCGTGCTGGTGATGCAGGTCGTACACGTCGGACGAGGCGGCCGACGACGACGGCGGCGGGTAGTCCTGCGACGCCCAGGCGTCGATCGACGGGCCGGCGAGGCCGGACGACGACGACGACGGCTGCTGCTGCTGCGCCGGCGCCGGCGCGAACGAGTACAGCGCGCCGTCGTTGATCGAGCTGAACGGCGGCGGCACCTGCTGCTGCTGCTGCCGCTCGTGGTTGAGCTCGCGGAAGATGGCGTCGCCCTCGCCCTCGCCGAACATGGGCGCGAGCGCGACCGCCGGGCGGTGCACGGCGTCGCCGAGCACGAACGCCGCCGCGGCCGGGTCGATCAGGTCGGGCAGAGGCGGCAGCGACGGTGCCGGCGAGGCGCTGACGGCGTTCGGGTCGACCTCTAACGAGAGAGGCTCGTCCGCCATGGGCATCTCGCCCGTGCCGTACGGGTCGTACTGCACTGCCCCACTGCCGCTGACGCCGCCGCCATCTCCCGAGGTCGGCCGGCCGAGGACGGGCGCCTCGAAGTAGGCCTGCGCGGCCGGGTCGGGCGGCGGCGCCGTCGACGGCGAGGCGGTCCCGGCGGGCGAGACGACGAACGCCTCGGTCTGCGGCGGGAGGTCGCGGAAGAAGTAGGCCGACGCGAGCTGCTCTGTTGTGAGAGGCGCCGAGGGGCGCGGCGCGGCGAGCGACGGGTGAGGCGGGGCCGGCGAGGAGGAGGACGAGGTCGAGGGGGCGTCGGCGTGATAGGGGGTCGGGGCGCTGTTCGAGCGAGGCGGCGTCGGGGCGAGGGAAGGTAGGCGAGGAAGGTGGAGGGTGCTCGAGGAGGGGAGGGGCGGCACGGCGGGCTGACCCTCAGCCTTGACCTTGCGCTGCAGCTCGGCGCCCTTCGAGAGAGGCGACGGGCCCGGCGGGAGGTGGTGGTGCGAGTGGTGGTGCTCCTTGGCGCCGTGCTGCGGGTACGGCGAGTAGACGGCCGAGACGTGCGTCGGGTGGTCGGCGAGGTGGCCGTGCGCAAGGTCGTGCGGCTTCTTGTCGCGCGCCGACGAGCTGCGGCGCGAGACGCTCGCCGGCCTCGACAAGCTCTTCTTGCGCCCGACCGTCGCGAGCTCCTGGTCGGACGCAGAGGCGGCCGAGGCGGCGCAGGACGAGGGGCCGGCGGTTCGCGATGCGCCTGGAGCGGGCGAGGGTGCGGCGGAAGAGACGGACGAGCGGGACCGAGTCGAGGAGGGGCGGCGGACGAGCGAGACGGTGTGAAGGTCGCTGATGCCGTTGGGGAGGGTTTTGAGGAGGGGTTCGGCGGCTGTGAGGGCGGGCCTGGGTCAGCGAGCGGTCCTCGAGAGCAAGAGGGAGGAGGACGAGGGAGAGCGACGCACACTCGGTCTTGTCGTGGTGGCAGGTGCGGTGCGCGTTGTTGGTCTTGCGCAGCTCGCGGCAGGCGGCGCACGCCGTGACGGGCCGCCCTCGGCGAGCGATCTCGCGCAGCGGGCGGTCCGTGTGGGCGCAGGTGGCCTGGCGGTGCCCGCGGATGCACGGCTCGCACGCAAACTGTGGGGGGGTTGCAAGAGTCAGTAGCCTGCTCCAGTGAGGGTGCAGAGCGAGAGGGAAGGACGCACCTTGACGCCGTCGATCAGCATGGTCAGCTCGAAGCGCAGTCGGCTCGGGCGGCGACGAGGAGGGCGAGGTCGAGGTCGAGTTGGTCGAGGTGCGGCTGGGCCCGGCTGGATGCGCCGATACGGGGCGGTGGAGCAGTCCGGGTCGGGTCTAGAGTCGTAGCGAGGCGGCCATGGGGCGGGACGGCGGGTGGGAGATGAGGAGGAGGCGCCAGGAGGAGGATCGTCGGTCGAGGCGAGGCCAAGGGCGACGGCGGCGCGGGCTGCGGTGAGGGAGAGTACGCCCGCCCTCCTGGAGGACGGGGATGCAGCTGCCTGGGTCTGGCCTGCGGTGGTGGTGCTGTCGAGGAGCGAGCTGTCCCCCCTCGCCCCTTCTCGTCCGCGAGCGAGAAGACGGCTCTCTCCTCGACCTCTCACTGCCTCGCTGGCCGATCCAGCTGCAGGAGACCAGCACGAGTGCTCCTTGGACTGCTCTCGCCCTGCGCGACCCGCCAGCTCGTGCGGCGGACTTTGCGCTACCTCCGCTTCGCGCTCCCCTTCCTCGCCGTCACGAAGCTTCCTTAGCGCTTCTTGGCACCGGCCGGGTCGTGCTCCTCGACCCGTCACGCGGCTTCTCGAGATATGACACCGCCTGCTCGCCCCTCGGTTCGTCCCCGAGATCTCCCTCCTCGAGGGCGGCCGCTCCTCTACCTCTTCCTCCTCGCTCTCGCTGCGCCTCGACGCTGCGCTTGTTCACTCGCACAACGCCGACCTACTCGAGCGCATCAAGGCCACAATGTGCTTCTCCTCCCATTTTCACCGCACCCCTTGCCCTGCTCGCAGGCCGCTGACGAGACTCTCCTTCTGCAGGTCGTCGGGCTACAACGAGTTCAAGCCCGCCCTCGACAACTTCTACCTCGGCGTCAGCGCCCTCTTCGCTATCCCGCTCCAAGCCATCTTCTTCGCCGCCGCCGTCGCGTTCAACGAGCCAGCCGTGTGCGTCGGCGAGCCGTCCTCGTCCCCCGCTCGCTGCTTCTTGCTGACCTCTCGCCTCGCCTCGCAGTCTGCTTCCCGGCGCGGCGATGACCTGCATCGGGCTCACCGAGCTCGTCTT
>Ga0308170_10001721_pt1 | contig 20021 bp, 19 predicted proteins | sample PhyBR2_2_FD_202136 | JGI IMG/M metagenome (GOLD analysis project Ga0308170, IMG submission 202136) | Phyllosphere microbial communities from UC Gill Tract Community Farm, Albany, California, United States - DLSLSB.R2 | ecosystem: Host-associated > Plants > Phyllosphere > Unclassified | place...
CCCTCCCTCGCCCCCTTTGTCCTCCCCGCCCGCTCCGTCAACCAACCACCCACCATCGCCCTCGCGCACCCCGCACCGCCATGAAGTCGACCACGGCCCTCCTCGCCCTCGCCCTCGCAGGCAGCACCGCCCTCCCCTCGGTCCTCGCCCACTCGCCCGCGCCCGCGCACGAGCACGCGCCCCTCGCCGCCCGCGCGCACGCAGCACACGCCGCGCACGGCAACAGCCCCGGCATGCAGCGCCGCCGCCTCGTCGCCAAGCGCCAGCTCGTCCAGGGCATCGTCGACGGCCTCCTCGGCGGCGCAGACTCGTCCGCTGCGGCGGGCACGACCGGCGGCGCGAGCGCGGGCGCGCAGGCGACTAGCGCGGCGGCGACGAGTGCGCCTGTTGCGCAGGCCTCGGCGGCGACGAGTGCGGCGGCGGCAGCGGCATCGAGCGCGGCGGGTGCCGCGAGCGAGTCGGCGCCGGCGCAGCAGGACGAGCAGACGAGCGCGACGAGCGCGGCGTCGGCCGTCGAGCAGACGCAGGCGGCCCAGGCCGCAACGAGCTCGGCTGAGGCGACGCGCGAGACGGCCGCCGCGGCGACGACGAGCAGCACGAGCAGCATGACGGTCGAGCCGTCGTCGGCGGGGACGACCGTCACCCAGGTCGTCAGCGCGTCGTCGGCGAGCGACTCGGCCGCCTCGTCCGAGACTGCGCTCTCGAGCGGCTCGCCGAGCAGCTCGTCGTCGTCGGCCTCGTCCTCGGCGTCGCTCGCCGCCGACTCCAAGGACGACTCGTCGTCGGGCGGCATCAGCAAGGCCGTCCTGATCCCGCTCATCGTCGTCGCGAGCGTCGTCGCCCTCATCGGCGCCATCTGGACCATCGTCCGCAAGACCAAGTTCTCGCCCTCGCGCCGCTTCGAGGCCAAGCTCGCCCCGATCGACTACGCGCCCGACGCCGTCCACCGCGACGGCGACATGGACGGCGACCGCGACGCCATCCTCGCCCACGCGCGCAACGGCAGCGTCATGTCGGGCGGGCACGCCGGGTACGGTGCGGGCGCGGGCGGTGGGAGCTACGGCGCGCACTACGCGGCGAGCCTCGCGAGGAGCGACTCGGGCAAGACGAGCGTGCGCGGCGGCATGCCCATGAGCGAGTCGTGCGTCGCCCTCTCTCTCTCTCTCTCTCTCCCTTGCCGCGCATCCTCCCCTTGCGCAGCGCTGACTCATCGTCTCGCAGGATGCACAACGTCGCCGCCATTCCGTACGCCGGCCCGGCCTACGTCGCCGCTCCTTACGGCGGCCCGGCCTTCAACCCTGTCCAGCGTGCGTCCGCTCTCTCGCCTCCTCTACCTCTTCCAGCCCGACTCACGCTGACTCAAACCTCGTCACGTGCCCGCAGCCGGCTACCCGCAGGCGCACGAGCAAGCGTACGGCTACGCCGACCTCCACCGCGCCGGCTCGTACTCGCACGAGCCCAACCCCTACGCCAGCGCCGAGGTCGACATGCGCTCGGCGTCGCCCGGCCTGCACCGCATGCCGACGTCGCGCAGCGGCATGATGTCGCCCGGCCCGGCCTCGATCGCCTACAACCCGCCGCGGTACTGAACATCGTCGCCCTCGCGCTCGGAAACCCGCCTCGCCTCGCCCTCTCCCTCTCGCCGTTCCCTTGTCGCATAGCCTCCTTCGTCCTTTCCACCTCGCCTCGACCCTCACGGACACTACGCACACTCGCTCGACCCGCCTCGTCTCTCGCCTTCCGACCTCGTGCCCGTCGTCGCCCTCGTCGCGCCCTTCTTTCCCTGTACCCTTTGCCCCCTCCCAGCTTGCCTAGATACCCTTCCTTTCCCTTTTCCATCGCGCGCTCTCGCCGCCCCTCGTCGTCGAGCAGGCGCGCCCCGAGCGAGGCTCGTGCGTCACGCTGGTCGTGCGCTCGGACCCTCCTCCGCCTGCGTCTCTCTCTCTCTTCTCGACGTTCGGGCTCGTCTCGTAGAGCGCTCTGTGTCTTTGCAGTGCACGTCATGCCCTCTACATGGACTTTGAGCGAGAGAGGCTGCGGCTCGTCGCGCGGAGCTGCAGAGAGAAGCGAGCGGGTTGGCGAAGAAGCGTCGGCACCGTTGGCGCACGGTCGAGTCGGCCGCGAAGAGCGCCCGCCCGGCGGCTCGACTCGATCTCCGGTACTCTGCAGAAAGTGCGATTGCGACTCGGCGAGGGCGCGACGCAGCGCTCGAGGAGGAGCATGAGGAGGAACAGGAGCAGGAGCAGGAAGGACGCCGCCTTGGACGTTGCTCCTCGTCGGCTCTGCGAGTCCGACTGATCCTCTCGAGATACAGTCCTGCTCGCTGTCATTGGCCTTCGGTAGCGCGAAAGCGACTGACGAGCGAGACGACCTTCTCAAGTTCAAGCCGCTCGAGCGAAGGGAGGCAAGACTGCGGCGATGATACAGCAACAACGGCACTCTCGCCCTCGGCTACTTGACAATCTTCCACGACCCCTTGGCCGTCTTCGACACGAGCCCCTCTGCCGCGACCGCCTCGAGGAGCGCCGTCAGCTCGTCAGTCGTCTTGCCCTTGTAGCCCGGCGCGAGCATGTTGAGCGTCGTGTGGATGCGCGAGAGCGGGAGCGCGCCGAGATTGGTGAGCTGCAGAGGGAGAGGTAGCAAGGTGAGCGGGCGCGAGGCGGACGAGGGGGACGAGGAGGAGGGAGGACGACGCACCATGCCCTGGATGTACTGCCAGAAGACCCGCATCTGCGAGCGACGCACGACGAGGGGTCAGCATGCACTCCTCATCGACCTCGAGAGAGTGAAGGGAGAGGCAGGCGAGAGAGGGACGCACCTGCTCGACCCGCTGCGCCTCGACACTCTGCACCGCCTCCTTCTCCTCCTCGACGACTGCGCGCGCTTGACGAGTCAGCCGAGAGCGTCGAGCGCCGGGAGAGAGGAGGAACGCACCGTGTGCTGCACCCTCGGTCGCGCCGCCCGCTCGCTCGTCAACCTCCTCGACGAGCCGCCACAGGTCGTCGTCCGGGAGCGACCGCAGGACGCCGAGGTTGTTCCAGAAGTAGAGCGCGTTGCGCACCGTGCCGGCGTCGGGCACACGCAGCTCGGTGACGAGGGCGTCGGGCGACCACGTGTCTGTGCGCGAAGAAGAAGCTCGTCAGCTGCGAGCTCGAGGAGAGGGGTCCGAGCGCTGAGGAGGGAGGGGGACGGACCCTGCGACGAGAAGAGCTCGATGACGGCGGCCTGGAGCGGCGTTGCGTCGACCGTGATGGAGCGGTCGCGCAGGTCGAGCGTGAGGTTGACCGAGCCGAGCTGCGGCAGCCAGCGCAGCTTCTTGTCGCGCTTGACGGTCGAGAACGTGCGGTCGTAGGAAGCTTGAGCTCTGCGCGCAGGGTCGGATCGGATCAGAAGGTGCGCGCAGAAGCCGAGGAAGGAGAGGGGAAGAGACGCACCGGCCAATCTGCCCCGGGAGCTTGAGCGGCGCCGGCTGGAAGGACGGCCAGAACAAGCGCGACACGACCGTCGCGTGCAGCGGGACGTCCTGTGGGACGACTCGAGTCGGGATCTCCTTGCGACGGAGCGAGAGAGGTAGAAGAGGACGCACCGGGAGCTGCTGATGCACCGTCTCGTCGATGCGCCTCGAGTCCTGCAGGTCCTTGATCATGACGTCGCAGCCCTGCAGCGCCTGCTCGCCGAACCTGCCCTTGAGCGTCTCGACGTTCTTGACCTGCAGGCGAGAAGGAGATTGTGAGTGAGGGCGGCGCGCAACGAGGCGCCGGGAGGGAGAAAGGAGAAGACGCACCTCGGCCTCGAGCGCATAGTCCCGGATGGCGAGCAGACGCTGGGCGAGGAGGACCTGGAGCTCCTTGACGAAGACGTCCTTGGTGTCGTAGATGCTGACGAGGAGCTGGATGACGTCGGCGCCCTTGCCCTTGCGGAAATCTGCGCCGAGCTGGCCGAGTCAGTCTCGGCGGCAGGGGAAGGTGAGACGGAGGGAGGAGAGCGTGAGGGACGCACGGTCAGGAGCGTCGACGGGATCGGGCGTCCACTTGGGGTCGTTGAAGTTCTCGGCCTCGTCTCGGGCGTCGCTGACGAGGCGGGCGCTGCTGTTGACGAGCTCCTCGAAGAGCGGGTTGCCCGGCTCGATCAGGCTCTGCACGATGCAGCGGATCGTGTCCTTGCGCGCTCTGCGATACAGGGATCTAGCGTCAGCGAGGCATGACGAGGAGGAAGGCCGGGGAGGGAGGGAGGAAGGAGACGGACCGCAGGCACTGCCGGATCGGCTCGGCGACGCGGCTGAGGAGGACGCCTGGCGGGTCGACGACGCGCAAGCATCGGATCGTCGCGATGTAGGTCGCGATGATCGTCTCGGTGTCGGCGCCCGGGTGAAGCAGGCGGCGAGACAGCTGCTCGCGCAGGCGGGTGACGAGGAGCGTGCGCTGCTCGGTCTTGAGGAGGCAAGTCTGCGAGCGAGAGAGACGGCGTAAGCTCGACGATCAGAGAGACTTGTCGAGCGAGGTCGGGCGCACCTTGAGGTCCTCGAGCGCGGGTTGCGAAGCCGGGAAAGCCAGGATCATGTCGAACATCTCGGTCGTCCTGCGCGCAAGCGAGCTCAGCGTCAGCGAGGTTTCTCACGCAGGCAAGGGAGACGCACGCACCTCAGCTGACACAGGACCTTGTGCACGTGGTACTCGAAGCGGCTCAAGGTCGGCTTGAGGAACTTGCGCGCCTCCTCGTGCCCGACGTTGCCCTCGGCGCCAAAGTCGTACACGCCGCTGATCAAGCCCATGACGCCCGCGTCCGGGCCCGTGATCGAGAGGCCGTTGAGCCACTTGAGGAGCGGCTCGAGCTGCTTGACGGCGTACGCGCCTCGGGCGTCGCGCACGACCTTGGCCTCGATCTCCTCGTAGATGAGGCCGAACAGGATCGGGTCGTAGCGGTCGAGGAGCGTGATGAGGGTCGGAAGGGCGCGCGGGTAGTTGGGCGCGCCGGCCTCGGCGGGCGAGGGCAAGGTGAGGAGGGTGCGCAGGAACGTCTGGAGGGCCGGGGCGAAGCGAGGCGGGAGGACGAAGTGGAGCGAGGCGAGGAAGGTCTTGCGGAAGGACGAGAGGACGGTCGAGTTGCCGCTGCGAGGGTGCCTGCGTCAGCCGGAGAGCGGCAAGAGGCGAGAGGGAGAGGGGACGCACGGCCACATGACGGCGACGGGCTCTTGCAACCTCGTGATCCAGCAGCCAAACCGGTGCAGCAGCGACAGCATGATCTCGAAGCGACCTTCTGCCGGCGATGCCTGCGACGTGAAGAAGCCAGAGTCAGCGATCGCTGTGCAGGTGGGCGAGAAGGCGAGCGAGGAGGAGGACGCACCTCGAAGCGGTCGAGGTGGTCGTAGACCTCGACCCGGACGAGCTCGAACGAGTCGCGTATGTCGGCTGTGGAGAGGGCGTGAATCAGCGAGGAGCTGCTGGCAAACACGGCGTAGAGGGACGCACCGAGATAGTGGTCCAGGAGGTCGTCGGTCAACGAGTTGGCCTCGAGGAGGCGAAAGGCGGCCGGCGCGTCAGGGGGCGGGACGAAGGGTGCGCCTGGGTGCTGCTGCCAGTCTTGCCAAGGGTTGAGGAGGTCGGTAGCGATCATCCATGCCTGTGGGCGAGCGCAGTCAGCTCGAACTGATGAGGACGAGGGCGCGGGGGAAGGGAGAGGCGACGGACCTGGGCGACGGCACGGGAGTCTCCTTGCGGCGGGTCGGCGAGCGAGGTCCAGGCAGCAAGGATGTCTGCCTCCATGGCAGCATGCACCAGAGCGTGTGAGCCGTCGAGAGCGAGAGCGAGGTGCGCGTCCAGACGCGAGCCTCTCGTCCTCGTCCTCCTCGCCACCAGCCGCGACCATGCCCAGCTCGCCCCTCTTCAGGCGCGAGTCGAGCTCGCCAGAACCCCCTCCCGCCAAGCGCCAGCGCTTCTTCCCCTCGGACGGCGACGACTCGTCATCCCCCTCGACTTCCGCCGACTACCGCCCTCACGCCGCCCCAGCCACCCTCACCCTCGACTCGAGCGACGCAGAAGGCTCGCAGCCAGCTCCCGCAAGCTCTGCCGACCGTGCGCGCCGGGTCAAAGGCCGCCAGGTCGAGTGGGAGTCGCGCTACTTCGGCGGTCCGTCCCCCTCCCCCCCCTCTCGCTCGCTCTCACTGTTCCCAGCTGACCCTCCTACGCCTGCCCTGCAGAGGTCTTTGTCGAGGGCTTTGCGCTGTCCAGCTCGAACGCGTTCGTCAAGCTCAAGCCGGGCGAGCCCATCACCCTGCACCGCCTCAGCCCGCACCTCGCCAACGCCGGCTCGTCGAGCACGACCAGCGCCGCCGCCGCCGCGTCCAAGCAGCGCAAAAGCAAGAAGCTCGAGAACGACGTCGTGCGCTACCTCAACGCCAAGGGCGTCGAGGTCGGCCGCATCTCGCGCGACGACTCGGCCTGGCTCGCCAAGCTCCTCGACCATGACCTGCTCGACGTCAAGGGCTACTGCGTCGCGTGCAAGGACAACTTCCGCTCAGGTGCGTCGACTCGCCGCTGTCACGAGCCCCCTCAGCCAGCTCGTAGACTGATCCGCAAAGCCCTCGTCCGCAGGCGACGACATGCAGCTGTCGCTCACGATCTCGCTCGCCAAGTCGGCCTTCACCGACCCGAACACGGCCGCACCCGAGCCCGTCTCGCACCTCACGTCGGTCATCGGCAAGAAGGGCTTCCTCGACGACCTGCGCGAGACGGACCGCGAGAAGCTCCTCCGCGAGCGCAAGAAGGCGCTCAACACGCTCTTCGACAAGGCCGACCTGCAGCCGTACGTCGAGGACGGCAGCGCGCCGACGGGCACGCAGAGCAAGCGCGCTATGCTGAGCCGCATGGAGAAGGGCAAGGGCAAGGCCAAGGCGGGAGCGAGCGGGAGCGAGGACGAGGAGGACGAGATGAACGAGATCCAGCTCAACCTCGTCTGTGCGTCCCTCTCTCCCTGCCTCAGGACTCGAACGCCCTCCCTGACCCTCTTCGTGCGCTCGCAGACTCGAAGGCGATCAAGAACGACGCGAGCCTGCCCGAGCGCGACCCGCCCGACACCTTCTCCCTCACGCTGCGTCCCTGTACGTCCTCTTTGCCCTCTCGTCGACCTCGCAAACTTTTGCTAACGTCATCTTGTTGCTCCCTCTCGCAGATCAGAAGCAGGCGCTGCGCTGGATGGCGGCGATGGAGACCGGCGAGGAGCAGGCGCGCAAGAGCTTGTCGATGCACCCGCTGTGGGAGAAGTACCTCTTCCCGGGCAGCAAGGACCCCGACGACTGCTTCTACTACAACCCGTACAGCGGTGCGTCCCACCTCTCTGCCTCTACCGAACGTCCTGCCGAGCCCGCACTGACCTCGTCGACATCCCGCAGGCGAGCTCTCGCTCGACTTCCCCAAGGCGTCGACGCACTGCCGCGGCGGCATCCTCGCCGACGAGATGGGTCTCGGCAAGACGATCATGGTCGCCTCGCTGTGCGTCCCCCTCTCCCTCTCCTTCGCCCTGCTGATTCGGCCCGACCTGACGATGAGCGCGATCGGTCCTGCAGCATCCACACCAACACGGCCTGGAACGCCCAACCTCCTGTCGACGATGTCGATGGCGCCGGCGCTGTCGACGGCGTCGACTCGGACGACTCGGACGACCAGCACGAGGCGGTCAAGCCGTCGAGGACCCAAGCCCGCCTCGGCGCCATCTTCAGCAAGAAGCCGCCGACCTCGTCCTCCTCCGCTACCGCTACGACCGCCACCAAGGGCAAGCGCGCCAAGCTCAAGGCCGGCACGCCGCGCGCTACGCTCGTCGTCGCCCCGATGACGCTCCTGAGCCAGTGGTGCGACGAGCTCGAGCGCAGCAGCAAAGGGCGCAAGATGCGCGTCGTCATGTACTACGGCAACAAGCGCGAGAGCGGCTCTGACCTCCTGCGTGACATTGACGAGGGCGTCGACGTCGTCGTGACGAGGTGCGTGCGCCTTTCGCTTCTTCCCCCCCTCTCCTCCCTCCTCCAGCCGGATCGACCGCTGACGCACCTCTCTCGACGTCTCGCAGCTACGGTACTTTGTGCTCGGACTTCAAGCAGAGCGGGCTCGACGTGTCGGACAAGAAGGCCAAGGCGGGCGAGGGCGACGACTCCAAGTCCGGCTCGTCGAAGAGCAAGGGCAAGGACGCCAAGAGCAAGGGCGGCGACAAGAAGAAGAAGCAGAAGCTCAAGGGTCTGTACGCCGTCGAGTGGTTCCGTGTCGGTGCGTGCCTTTCCTCTCGTCGTTCGTCGTCGTCCTCGGCGACGAGCGCTGACTCCTCCACTCCCTGACGCAGTTCTCGACGAGGCGCACCTCATCAAGTCGCGCACGACGCTCAACGCCAAAGCGAGCTACGCGCTGCGCGGCGCTCGTCGCTGGGCCCTCACCGGCACGCCTATCGTCAAGTGCGTCCTGCTCGCTCTCGCTCCTTCCCCTCCTCCTCGAGTCGGCCCATCTCACGTCGGTCGCTCGCCCGCAGCCGCCTCGAGGACCTCTACTCGCTCCTGCACTACATCCAGCTCGAGCCATGGGGTCCGTCCGCTCTTGCTCCCGCCGCCGAGCGACTTCCAGCTGACGGTCCGTGCACGCGCTCGCAGGCAACTTCTCGTTCTTCAAGACGTTCGTCACCGTCCCCTTCCAGAACAAGGACCCTCGCGCCATCGAGGTCATCCAGGTCATCCTCGAGAGCATCTGTGCATCGCCGTCGTCCACCTCGCTCGGCCCCTCGTCAGACGGTCTCGCTGACGCTTGCCCTCGCCGCCGCCGACAGTGCTCCGCCGCGAGAAGAAGATGCGCGACAAGGACGGCAACCCGATCGTCACGCTCCCGGAGAAGCACCTCAACGTCGCCCGCCTCGACTTTACCGAGGACGAGCGCACCATCTACGACGCCCTGTTCCGCAACGCCAAGAGCCGCTTCCTCGGCTACGCCGCCGAGGGCTCGGTCCTGCAGTGCGTCCTACCTCTCTGCGCCGTCGTATTGCCTGCGCAGTCGGGCAACCGGCTAACCCTGCGCACTGCGTCGCTCGCAGGCACGTCACCGCCATCTTCTCGATCCTCATGCGCCTGCGCCAAGCCGTCCTGCACCCGTCGCTCGTGCTCAAGCGCCTCAAGGAGAACCTGCGCGCGCAGGGCATCAAGCGCGCCGTTGCCGACAGCGAGCTCGCCGACGAGCACGAGGACGTCGCCATCGAGCGCCTCATCGAGCGGTACATGCGCGGCGCCAAGAGCGGCAAGGAGGCCGAGAAGGCTATCGAGGAGCTGCTCGAGCCCAAGGGCGAGGTCGAGGGCGAGGGAGAGTGCATGCTGTGCATGGAGGTGCGTCCCTGTTCTCCGTCTCGGGTCGGATGTGGAGGTCCGAGCGGCCGATGCTGATGAGCTGTTGCTCCGCAGCCTATCGAGGTGCCCGTCTGGCTGCCGCACTGCGACCACTCGGGCTGTAAGGGCTGCGTCCTGCAGCACTTCGTCGATTGTCAAGACGCCGGCGAGCCCGTGCGTTCTCCTCTCCCTCCTCCTCCTCCGCCCATCCCCTCTCTCTCTTCAGCCAGCTGACGCCCTCCCGCAACAGGCTCGCTGCCCCGTCTGCTCCGCCGGTCCCCTCTCTGAGCGCGAGCTCGCCGCCCTGCAGCACGCCGACGGCTCTCGCCCGAGCGGCAGCAACGGCTCGCAGGTCAACAAGGGCAAGGGCAAGAAGGCGGCCTACACGGTCGAGACGGTCTCGACCTCGTCGCCCGGCTCGACGGCCTCTACTCGCGAGGTCCTCACCCTGCTCGACTCGGACGACGAGGAGGGCGAGAAGACGCCGAGCCCGAAGAAGAAGAAGGAGAAGGCCGTCGTCCAGATCACGCTCGACTCGAGCAGCGACGAGGGCAGCGGCGACGAGGACGGCGACGAGTACGAGCCGAGCCCGCCGCCGCGCTCGGCCCGAGTCGACGAGGATGACGACGAGGACGACGACGTCAAGATGGGCGTGCTCGACAGCGGCGACGACAGCGACGCCGACGGCCCTTCGACCCGCAGCGCGCTCGCGTCGACCGACTTCCGCTCTTCGACCAAGCTCGACGCGCTCGTCAAGTCGCTCGCGGCGGCAAAGGCCAAGGACCCGGGCCTCAAGGCGGTCGTCTTCTCGCAGGTACGCTCTGGCTCTCTGTCTACTCCTCCTCTCTCTCTCTCTTTCGCGCAGGCTCGGCTGACCCTGCGCTCACCCTGCAGTTCACCGGCTTCCTCGACCTCATCGAGCGCGTCATGAACCGCGACGGCTTCAAGTGCGTCTCGCCCGTCCACCCCCTCTGCGCACGAGCCGCTCTTTGACTCATCTCGCCCGCCCGCAGCTACCTTCGCCTCGACGGCGCCATGACGCAGGGCGTGCGCCAGAAGGTCGTGCGCAAGTTCACCAAGAGCGACAAGTCGATCATCCTCCTCGCATCGCTCAAGGCCGGCGGCGTCGGGCTCAACCTCGTGCGTCGGCACTCTCGCTCTCTCCCTCAGCCTCTTGCAGTTCCCGCTCGACGTTCGGCTGACCCCACGCTCTCTGTGCACAGATCGCGGGCGACCACGTCTACCTCATGGACACGTGGTGGAACAGCGCCGTCGAGAACCAGGCCATCGACCGCATCCACCGCTTCGGCCAGACGCGCGAGGTGCGTGTGCTCTCGCTCTCCTTCCCTGGTCGTCGACAGCCGCTGATGCCAGTTGCACCTGCAGGTCTACGTCACGCGCTTCCTCATCAAGCGCTCGATCGACGACAAGATGATCGCGGTGCGCTCCTCTCTCACCTCGCTCGCCCAGCCTTCCTCGACCGTGTGACTGACTTTGCCTCTTTCTCTGCGTCGCACAGCTGCAAGAGCGCAAGACCAAGGTGATCCAGGGCGCGCTCGGCGGCAACAAGGACAAGGACAAGAAGCAGCTCGCCGAGGACCTTGCGCTCATCTTCGAGGATGACTGAGCGGGTGAGCGAGCAGGAGTAGCGCGAGACGGGCGGACGAGTAGCTTGAGCGACGAGTGCACAGCATGTTTCCGACAGCACGAGCTCAAGCGCGAGAGGGACCCGAGCTCTCGAGGCTGCGCAAGAGAGAGAGAGTACGAGGTCGGCTCGAGGCGGCTCAACGCTGCTTCTTTGCACCCTTGGCCGACTTGGCCGGCACCTGCGTCGCTGCCCATTCCTGCCACCACGTCTCTTCCGGCGTCTGCTCCCTGTACCGCCCCTTCTCGCTCTTGGCCTTGTCGCTCCTGACGACCTCGAACCGGACCTTGCCCTGCGCGCCCTCCCCTCCCTCGCCGCCGCTCTCGGCGGGCACGTGCACGACGACGATCGGCGCCTGCTCGAGGACCTCGGCGGCGCGGCGGCGGAGCAGGCGCGCCGTGACGTGCTTGGGCCGGTGCCACTTGGTCGCCCTCGCCGACGGGCTCAAGATGCGCGGCTCGACGTCGGCCTCGCGCACCGAAGCGAGCCTCGGCGGCGGGCGAGGGTGCCACGCTGCGCGCTGCTCGGGCGTCTGGAGCCTGCGCGGCGGGAGCGGGCGCACGGGCTCTGCTGCGCCGTCGGCCGCGCCGCCGACGGCCTTGCGCTCGAGCTCGGCGAGCTTGCGCCACCCGTCGCGGAGGAGGGCCTCGCGCATGCCGCCGAGCCCGACGCGCTCGAGGACGGCGAGCGCCTCGGCGCTGTCGTCGATGTCGACGCCGGCTCGGCGGACCTTGACGGCGAGCGGGGCACGGACCTTGGCCGTCTGGAGGTTCCACCAGCGGCGCTTTACGGCGCGGATGCGCTCGTCGGGGAGCGGGCCGAGGAGGCGGGCGGCTTCGGAGCGAGGGTCGGCGCGCTCGGGGAGGGTGGGCGGCGTGAGGAGGTGCGCTGCGGTGGGCGGGCGCGAGAGGTGGGCGATGGGCGAGGTGACGAGGGCGGCGAGGGCGGGAGGGAAGGAGCGGGTGGGAAGGCCGGGGTCGAGGAAGGGCTGTATGAAGTGAAGGGTCAGCAGGTAGACAAGGCGCAGTCGCAGGGAGAGGGAGCGCACCGAAAGGGCGACGTGCTTTTGCCGGCCTCGCAGGCCGTATGCCGTCTCGAAAGCTCGAGTGAGGGCATGCAGGTAGCCGTCGTTGGCGGCTTGTAGATGGCGGAGGAGCTGCATGGCAAGGTTCGGAGGGGGTCAGCTTTGGAGCCCGGCAAGAGAGGGTCGAGGAGGAGAGGGGCGCACCTTCTGAGCGTCCTTGACTCGGCGAAGGGCGTGTGCGCTCGACTCGGGCGGGGGAGGCTGGCGGAACGAGTGGCGGATGGACTGCAGGTAGTGCTCGCTGTGTGGGTGGGCGAGGGGGAGGGGGATCAGAGGTGGGGACGGCTGGGTGATGAGGAGGAGCGAGATGGGTGCGCACCTGACGCGCGAGTCTGGTAGGTGTCTGGCCTCCTTGAGGAGCTGTCTGTAGAGGTCCTTGCCGAGCAGCATCCCGCAGCGAGGGCGGGGGCGGACTTGGGTTGAGCGAGACGGCCGGGGCGAGGCGATGACACTCTGTCGCTCTCGCTCTCGTCCCTCCACCGCTCGACCAGCACCGACAAGCCACAGCTGCACGCGGGCTCAGCATCGAGCACCGCTCCACCATGGCGCGCCCGCCGCAAGTCGCCCACTCGCCCTCGTCCTCCTCCTCCCCGCGAGTGTCGCGCGCCTTCGCCCTCCTCGTCGCCGCAAGCCTCGCAGCGTGCCTCGCCCTGTACCACGCACACACCACCACCCAGCCCTCGTACCCGCCGGGCTCGCTCCCGCCAGATGCCCGCGGCAACGGCGCAGGCTCGTGCCGCATGAGCTTCATGTCGCCCGCCTTCGCCCACCTCAGCGGCTTCGGCCGCGAGTTCACCCGCCTCGGCAACGGGCCCTGGGGCCTGTACCTCTACCGCGAGGCCGGCTGGGACGACGACCCCTTCGTCGACGGCGGCCGAGGCGGCGACCGCCTCCGCCTCTCCGGCACCCCCGTCCTCTTCGTCCCGGGCAACGCCGGCAGCTTCCGCCAGGTCCGCAGCCTCGCGAGCGCCGCGAGTCGCACCTGGCTCGAGGTCCCCGGCGTCAAGCGCAAGTCGGTCGCGTCGAGGAGCGGCGCCGCCAACCTCGACTTCTTCACGCTCGACTTCAACGACGACTTCTCCGCCTTCCACGGCCAGACCCTCCTCGAACAGGCCGAGTACACGGCCGACTGCATCCGCTACATCCTCTCGCTCTACGCCCACCACGAGGACGACCCCTCGGGTCGACACGGCCGGCCCGACCCGACCGCCGTCATCGTCGTCGGCCACTCGATGGGCGGCATCGTCGCTCGCGCAGCGTTCCTCAACCCGCACTACCAGTCGCACTCGATCTCGACCCTCATCACGTTTGCGACGCCGCACATTGTCCCGCCCGTCACGGTCGACGCCGGCGTCGACCGCGTCTACGAGGCGATCAACTCGTACTGGCGCCGCGCGTACGAGCTCTCGGCGGCGAGCTCGTCGCACGCAGCCTACGACGACGTCGCGCCGCCGTCGCCGGCCCTGCGCAGCTTCCGCGCCCCGCCGCACGACGAGCTGCGCGACCTCGTCCTCGTCTCGATCGCAGGCGGGCTCTCGGACGTGACGATCGCGTCCGAGTCCGTCTCGCTCGCATCGCTCGTCCCTTCGTCGGGTGACAACGGCTTCACCGTCTTCACGACGGCGATCCCGGGCGTCCACACGCCCGTCGACCACCTCGCCATCCTGTGGTGCCAGCAGCTCATGCACGTCGTCGCCCAGGGCCTGCTCGCCGTCGTCGACGTGCGCCGCCCAGACGGCGTCCTCCCGCGGCGCGAGCGCGTCGCCGAGCTCGGCCGGCGCTGGCTCGGCGCGCTCGACCGACCGACCCTCGGCGACGGCGGCGACGAGGCGGGCTCGCGCCAAGTCACGCTCGAGGCGCTCGAGCGCGGCGTCGCAGCGCTCGCACTCGCAGTAGGAGAGCGCCTCGTTGTGCGCCCGAGCGCGAGCGGCGTCGACTCGACGAGGCGCACGTTCCTCCTCCCCGTCCCGCCGCGGCGGACCTACGCCGGCCCGCGCAGCTTTGCGCTCCTCACGTCGGCGTCGATCGGGCGCAGGCGCGACGAGTTGGTCGAGGTGTGGGCGTGCGGCGCGCGCGACGGCGCAGAGGGCGAGGCGGGCGGCAAGGCGTGCCGTCCGCTGTACCCGCAGCACGTCGCGACGTTGCCGGCCTCGCCGCACGCTGACGTGTCGCCCGTCCTCCCTGCGCCGGTCGAGGACGGCCGCATGAGCCTTGTCGCGCTCGAGGCCGAGCAGCTCGACGGCGTCGACGACATCGCCGTCGTCGTCAAGGAGGGCGCTCGGGCCGACTGGGTCGTCGCCGACTTTGCCGACCGCGACAAGCGCGTGCACGTGGTGGAGAAGGGCCCTCTTCGTGCGTCTGATCTCTCTCGCCTTTTTCGTTCCCTGCGAAGCTCGCTGACTCGCTCTCCTCGTCGTCGCAGAGCTCCTCCTCGGCGGGCACAAGCTCGAGGCGGTCCCGGCGAGCCCGGCCATGCTCACCGAGCTGTGGCTGCCGGCGCTCGACTCGTCTCTCCTGGCCCTCAAGCTGCGCGTGTATCGGAGCGAGTGCCAAGGTGCGTCTACCTCTCGATTTCGGGCCCGCACGCTGAGAAGGCTCGCTGACCTTTCTCTCGCGCCGCCGCCCGCAGAGCACGACTCGCTCTTCGCCCCGCTCCTGCGCCAGTACTCGCCCCTCATGCACGAGACCAAGTTCTTCCCCAACGTGCGCGTCGCCTCGCTCTATACCCACGCCGCCGGCCCCTACCTCCCTCCTCCCTCGTCGCCCTTCACCTCGTCCGGCGCCCGCCTCCAATTCTTCCTCGACCCGACATGCGCGCGCGACCCGCACAAGAGCGAGACGGCCGACCTCGCCGTCGAGATCAAGGTCGACGTCTGGGCGACGCTCGGCGGCCTGGTCGTGCGGTACCGCCTCGCGCTCGTCACCGTACCGTTCGCGCTCGCCATGCTCGTCGTCGGCCTGTCGATCAAGCTCTACAATTCGGGCAGTGCGTCACCCTCCTTGCTCTCTTTGCTGTGCGGGCGAGCATGGACGTCGGCTGACCCTTTGCCTGCCGCAGGCTCGTTCCCCTCGTTCGGCTCGACCCTGTCGTCCTTCTCGCGCAGCACCCTCCCCTCGCTCCTCCTCGCCCTCCTCGCCCTCTCGTACCTCCAGGCGGCGCTCCTCAGCACGCACACGTCGTCGCACGACCGCCTCGCCGCCGTCGAGCCGGGGCACCACCACCACTCGCACCTCGCGCTCCCGCCGGCCTGGATCGCCAACGCGCTTCTCGGCAACACCGGTAGCTTCTGGGCGCCGTTGGCGCCGTTCCTCGTCTTTGCGTCGGTCGGCGTCGTCGCGTGCGAGTACTGGGCGCTGTGGGCCGTCGTCGCCGGCTCGGCCTGGGCGATCAAGACGATGCAGAGCAAGGGCCCTGAGCGAGTCAAGGCGTGGCTTCCGTGCGTCTCTTCCACCTTCCTAGACGCTCACGTGCCAGCGAGGATGTCGCTGACACCTCATCGTCGCCGCCCGCAGTGTCGCCGAGCCGCCCGAGACGCTTCCCCTCCAGCGCATCCTCACGATGGTCGTCCTCCTCCTCCTCGTCATCTTCTTCGCCCCGTACCAGTTCGCCTTCCTCGTCATCGTCATCGTGCACCTGTTCTCGACGATCCGCTGCCTCGTGCACGCGCAAGAGACGTCGTCGTCATCGACCTCGTCGGCCGCCGTCACGCCCGCCGCCGCGCGGCGCCTGTGGGACCGCTACCACTACGCCTTTGCGATCCTCGTCGTCCTCGTCACGCTCCTGCCGATCAACGCCCTCATCCTCGTCGTCTGGGTGCGCAACCTCGCCGTCGGGTGGCTCGCCCCCTTCTCGTCCGACCACAACGTCCTCATGGTCTTTGGCTTCCTCGCCAACGTCGAGGCGCTCCACAGCGGCAAGATGCTGCAGAGGAGCAGTGGCGGCCGGTGCGTCACCTCTCCCTCCTCCTTGTCGCTCTCACCATCGCACCGAGACTCTCTCGCTGACGCTCTCGCTCGCCCGCCGCAGGTTCTCTCCCCTCGGCACGGCCGCCTCGTTCGTCATCCCGGCGGCCTACTCCCTCCTGTACGGCATCCGCTCGGCGCACCGCCTCTACTCGCTCGCCAACCTGTGCTTCGTCTGGCTCGCGCTCGGCACGAGCGACGCCTTCGTCGGCGCCGACCCAAACGCTGCCGCCTCGGCGACCTCGAGCGGTGCGACGACGGTGCTGGGCGTCGGTGGTGGCAAGAGGAGGACGAGCGAGCCGCCCGAGCCGGTTCCAGAGCTCGGCGCACGAGCCGTCGCGGCGGACGAGGTGTCGACGGGCGGCGGGCGCAGGGTCGCGACCGTCCGGCGGAGCTAGATTCTCTTTCGCCGTAACCTGTTGTGCAACTCAGTGCCGTGTTGTAACTCACCGTGCACCGCGAGAACTGGTCGAATTGGCCTCGCCGAAGCGGCGATACGGGTCGCCGCTCCGCCCGAGAGGCCGGAGCCTCAGAGTCGGGGTGCGGGGCGGTGAGCTGCTCGCTCTCCTCTCCTCTCCCACATACCGCGACTGCCAGGTGCGCTCTGCTGGCTCTGTGTGCACAAGAGCGCGACCGCTGACCCTGTCCACCACCGGCGCGCGCAGTCGAGCCTCGTCCCCACTCCTCCCCGCACCTCGGCACCTCCTCGCTCATCACCTCTGCGCTCCTCTCCACCGCCATGGCGCCCAAGACCACGACTCGCAAGGCCTACATCGTCGGCGTCGGCCAGACGGCCTTCGAGAAGCCCCGCAACCGTGTCGACTGTGAGCTCCTTCCTCCTGGCCCTCCTCCTCGCCGCTTCTCCCACACGTCGAGCTCGCGGCTGATCCGCTGCGCGCTCCCTCGCAGATCCCGAGTACGTGCTCACAGAGACGCCCTGCGAGCTGCCTGGGACGAAGCTGACGTCGCTCGCTCGCTCGCAGGCTCGCAGTCGAGGCGGCGACCAAGGCGCTTCTCGACGCTGGCGTCAACTACGACGACATTGAGCAGGCCTTCGCTGGCTACGTCTATGGTGTGCGTCGATCTCGCTCTCGAGGCCTCGCTCAGTCGCTGCAGGACGATCGGCTGACCCTTCCTCGCTCGCGCGCACAGGACTCGACTTGCGGCCAGCGCGCGCTGTACGCTCTCGGCATGACCAAGATCCCGATCATGAACGTCAACAACAAGTGCGTCCTTGTTCTCGCAGCCCAAGGAGGCGATGGACGGCGACTGACGAGCGTCGTCCTCCTGCAGCTGCTCGACCGGCTCCTCGGCTCTCTGGCTCGCCCGCCAGGCCATCGAGTACAGCATCGCCGACTGCGTCATGGCGCTCGGGTTCGAGAAGATGGCGCCGGGCTCGCTCACCAACGCTTTCAACGACCGCGACCCGCCGCTCAGCAAGACCGTCGGGCTCATGGCCGACATGGACAAGATGACGACCGGCCCGTTTGCCGCCCAGATCTTTGGCAACGGCGCGCAAGAGTGCGTCTCCCTTTCGCTCTTCCACGGCGTCGTCGAGGAGCGAGGAGAGCCGAGGGCGACTCGTTTCTGCCCCGCCGAACGAGCGCTCACACCCCTTCTCCTCCTCGCCCGCAGGTACATCGAGAAGTATGGTGCGACGTGGGAGGACGTCGCCGCCATCGCCGCCAAGAGCCACACGCACTCGGTCAACAACCCCTACGCCCAGTTCCACAACGCCATGACGACCGAGGAGGTGCTCGCCGACAAGAAGGTGACGGACAAGCTCACGCGCGCCATGTGTTGCCCGACGTCGGACGGCTCGGCGTGCGCCATCGTCTGCTCCGAGGACTTCGTCAAGGCGCACAAGCTCGAGAACCAGGCCATCGAGATCGCCGCCATGGCCATGGCGACCGACTCGCCGCGCCTGTTCGAGGACCGCAGCTCGATCGAGCTCACCGGCGCCGACATGACTCGCACGTGCGCCAAGGAGGTCTACAGCAAGGCCGGCATCACCGTCGACCAGGTCCAGGTCATCGAGCTCCACGACTGCTGTGCGTCCATCCCAACCTCCGCTCAAGCCCTGCGCGCCGCGCTCGAGACCTAGCTTTCCCCGAACGTGAGCTGACGCTCCTCTCCCTCACAGTCGCCGCCAATGAGCTCCTCCTGTACGACGCGCTCGGCCTCTCCAAGCCCGGCAAGGCGCACGAGCTCGTCCGCAACAACGACAACACGTTCGGCGGCCGGTTCGTCGTCAACCCCTCGGGCGGCCTCTTGTCCAAGGGTCACCCGCTCGGCGCAACGGGTATCGCAGCAGCCTGGTTCGTCGTGCAGCAGGTACGTTCCTTTTCCTCCTCGCGCTCGTTCCCCTCTCCGACACCAGCCTTCCCAAGTCGCCAACGTCCCTCTCGCTCCACCCGCCGCCGTTGACAGTCGCAGCAGCTGACGTCTCTTCCTTCTTACAGCTGCGTGGCTGGGCCGGCCCGATGCAGGACCCGCGCGTCGTGCCCGGCGTCATGGAGAAGGACGGCAAGACGGCGTATGGGCTCGCGCACAACCTCGGCCTCGGCGGAAGCTGCGTCGTCACGCTCCTGCGCCGTCCCGACTTCTACGAGACGGACAAGAAGGGTCCTGACGGCCGGGACCGGCTCGGATACGAGCACGGGCACGAGTGCCGCCCGGTGACGATGGACGAGTGCGTCCTGTTCCTTCCTCCTTCCTGCCTCGCCGCTTCTCTCGGCCACCGCTGACTCGCTTTCGTGACGTCCGCAGCGTCGACAAGGTCAAGAGCAAGAAGGCCTTCTCCAAGTGGGCCGAGGCGAACCTGTGAGCGAACGCTCGAGCGCAGCAGCTCAGCAAGGAGGACTCAGCGGTGTCGAGGTCCGGGTCGACTGTCTCTATTTTGTTGCGCCCGTCCTACGGCAATGTACACATGTCAGTGACTGCTCGGAGAGCTCGAAAGCAACTGCGAGCTGCGAGACCGAGTCGAAGCCGCCCCCACCTCTCGTCGCTCTCGTGCTTCGACCTCGTCCACGACCCCCACGACCCGCTCGTCGCTGGAGATCGCTGCTGGCTGCTCGCACGCACTACCTCGCCTCATCAAGCTTCGACCAAGCCTCGCCCTCACCCCCCCAGCCCCGTCCTCACCTCGACGAGATGGCAGACGTGCCGAGCGACCTCAAGGCCGTGTCGCCCTACCTCGCCCGCGCGCGCGAGCTGACAAAGGCCGAGCCCGTTATTGCATACTGGTGTGCGTCCTCGCCCTCGCCTCATCGCCCAGGGTCGCCGTGGAGGGCTCCGCTGACTCGCCCTCCTCCTCCTCCCCCTCTCCCCCACTCCGCCTCGCAGGCACGTTCTACGCGCTCCAGCAGGCCATGTCACTGCGGTCGAGCGCACCCGAGAGCCAGGCGTTCCTCATCAACCTCATGGATCAGCTCGAGGAGGTGCGTCTGCCACCAGGCTGCTCTCGCCAAGTGGGGGACGCAGCTGACCCTCTCCCCTCCTGTCGCGCAGAGCAAAGCGGCCAATGCCAGCAACGAGGCCTTCACGGACGACGTCGCCGCCTCGGCCTACATCGAGAACTTCGGCCTCAAGCTCTTCTCGCAGGCCGACAACGAGGACCGCAAGGGCAAGGCGACAAGGTGCGCTCTCTTCCCCTCGATATCGTGCACCGAGCCTCGCTGACCCTGTCGTCTGCAGATTGACGGCGCGCAAGTTCCTGGCGGCGGCCAACTTCCTCGAGCTGCTCTCGATCTTTGGCGAGCCGACGAGCGAGGTGCGTTCCGCCTTCGCAACTCTCATCCCTACAGCACCTTCACTGATGCACCTCCTCCTCTTGCAGAACCGCGACAAGATCAAGTACGCCAAGTGGAAGGCGTCCGACATCGCCAAGGCCTTCCGCGAGGGCCGCACGCCAACGCCCGGACCTGTCGGCGGGCTGCAGGAGGGCGACGAGGACGCGGTCGAGACGTCTCGGGTGACGGACG
>Ga0308170_10001725_pt1 | contig 20007 bp, 18 predicted proteins | sample PhyBR2_2_FD_202136 | JGI IMG/M metagenome (GOLD analysis project Ga0308170, IMG submission 202136) | Phyllosphere microbial communities from UC Gill Tract Community Farm, Albany, California, United States - DLSLSB.R2 | ecosystem: Host-associated > Plants > Phyllosphere > Unclassified | place...
ACCGCTCGACACGCCCGTCCACCCCTTGTGCGTGACCGTTCTGCGCGCGAGGGGCACAAGTAAGCTCATCGTCGCGTCCTCGAAGCGTCTCGAGGAGCTGGAGCGCGCGAGGGAGGGCCGAGGAGGGGGGCCAAGGGGAGGAGGCGGAGAGGACGAGGACGCACCTGCTGTCCCGCCGCTACAGAGCCCCGCTCGCCCTGCACTTAGCGCGCCTTGCACCTTCTTGAGCCTCGCCGAAAGCCGTCCACGAGTCCGTGAGCCGCCGCCGGTGTCGAGAGAGGTCGGGTCGACGAGGTTCGCTGATGAGGACGCGTCGAGGTCGTTCTGGGCCGTGGGCGAGGGCGAGCGGTGGCGTAGGCGGAGCACAGAGGTGCTAGCGAGTGGTGCAGGTCGCCAGCCGAGGCCCAAGTCGAGTGCCCAGTCGTGAGGGCGAGTGGGAGAGGAGCGAGGAGGAGCATAAGCCGGACGCGCTTGACTTGCCCTAATCGGCATTACCTTTCGTCGGCCTCGCTCGCAAGTCTCTCGTAGAGGCGCAGACGAGGAAAGGCACGATGCATGGTATGGCACAGCGAGCTAAGAAGTGCAGAGATAAGTCACAGCCTCGCCTCGGCCGTTTTTGCCCCCCAACGGCCCGTGCACGTTCCCCCCATCGCGACCGCCTAGACGTCCGCCTCCTCGACCGCGACGACCTCGGTCTTCGCCTCACCCCAGCGCTTGATCATCCAGCCGTCGTACCAGAGGTTGATGTCCTGCAGACGAGAGCGTGCGGCGTCAGCGCTTGAGCGAGCGAGCGACGAAGAGAGAAAGAGAGAGAGGACGCACGTCGAGCTTCTGAAGGCCGACCGACGTGATGAGGCGCTCAGGGTGACGGTCGAAGAAGGCGCCGTAGCCGAGCGTGCTGTGTGAAGGATGAGAGCGGGTCAGCTTGACGAACGCAGAGTGCGACGAAGGGGGCGGGCGCCGAGCGAGAGGGAAAGGCGAACGCACCGCCGATCCTGCGAGCCGATTATCGCCATCGTCGCGCGCAGGTGCGGGCAGGCTCGACCGACACGGGCCATCGTCTCGTACTCGAGCTGCCTCTGCTCGCCGAGCGAGACCGGGTCGACCGGGACCGTCTTGTAGTCCCACAAGAAGACCTGGAGCTTGCGGAACTTGCGCAGGACGGCGAGGTACTCGGGCTGCGGACGAACATGAGCTCGTCAGCGTGTGCTTCGGGTCGATATGTACGTCGAGGAGGAGAACGAGAGACGCACCAAGGTGGACGGCCACTCCTGGGAAGACGAGCGGTTGCCAGCGACGAGCGTCAGGTGCTCGAGCTGCGGCGCCGCCTCGGCGATGGCGCCAACGGTGACGGCCGTGTTCATGCAGAAGTTGTCGATCGAGAGAGCGCGTAGGGCCGGCAGGTGGACGAGGGCGTTGGCGAGGAGGACGAGGTCGTTGGGGACGCACGGACCCTTGATGATGAGCTCCTCGAGCGGGAGGACGGTGCCGGCCTGCGAGCATGTCTGCACGGTGGAAGCACGGTGTCAGCTCTCGAAGAAGGAGGCGAAGTCTGAGGGAGAAGCGCACCTGAATCGCGTCGAGCAGCTTGTGGAGGGCCCAGGCGCTGATCTTGCCGCCGAACGAGAGCGTGTGCAGCTGCGGCAGCTGGTTGACGCCCGCCCGCACATGTGGGCTGAACGTCGAGTCGGGCGAGAACGCGAGCGAGCGCAGGACGCCACGCCTGCGGACGAGGTCCGACTGCGAGCAGGCAGAGAGGGGGAGCTTCAGCCGACGCCTCTCGGAGCCGACCAGAGAGAGAGAGAGAGCCGACTCACGAACATGTCGTGCGAGTTGAAGAGCTGGAGCGTCTTGATGAGCGGCGGTCGGCGCTCCTGGTACTCCTCCGACAGGGTCCAGAGCACGAGAGGCTGGCGCATCGACCGCGTGACGGGACGTCTCGGCAGCACCGTCGGTGCGGCCGATGCAGAGGTCGACGCGATACCGTTGGCGACCAAGGGGCCGGCGTTCGGTGCCGGCGTCGGGTCCTGGCGCGCCGGATGGGTGTACTGCGGGTCGGGTCGCACGTGGACGTCCTTGAGGCGCAGCGCCGAGAGCTTGGACGCGGTGCGACTTGCGCGGAGGATCGCATTGCCCTGGGCCCACTCGAGGTTGACGTCGGTGATCGAGAGGGCCTCGAGCGACTTGCGCGCGAGGTTCTCGACGATGCGGACGAGGGCACCGCCCTGGGCGGCGTACTCGTCGGCGGTCATGGGCGGCACTGCGGGACCGGTGCTCTTGCGCGCGAGGCCCGTGACGGCCAGGATCTTGACCTGGATGGGCGACCCGCGCTCCTCGTGGTGCTGGAGGATCGCCTCGAAGGCGCGCAGGTTGCGGTGCCGCTTGTGCGTCTCGTCGGGGTCAAACTTGACGACCATCCAGACGAGCGGCTTGCAGACGTGGTGGAACCACTTCGACGTGCTCGAGAGGGCGAGGAGCGTGCTCGACGGCGGCTCGGGCTCGTCGAAGGTCGGGATGCGGTGGTCGACGTTGCGGACGACGCGGATCTTGAGCTCCTCGGGCAGGCCGAGCCAGCGGAACGAGTCGGGCGGGTGGACGGTGCCGGGACGAGGGCGCGACTGGATGGCGCGAGGAGGGAGGGGGAGGAGGAAGGTGCGAGGGCGAGGCGGAGGGTCGTCGGCTGGTGCGGTCGACGCGTTGCTGACGAGGGCGACGTCCATGGCGCGTCGCGAGGAGTGGTGGGAAGGAGAGAGAGAGAGAGAGACGAAGCCTGCAGCCTCATCTCGTCAAGCGCGCGCCAACGAGCCATTTCTGGGAGCGAGCCCTCCCTCCCCGGCGCGAATGAGCGCCGCAGCTCGGGAGGGGGAGGCGAGCACTCGGCTCGAGCTCTGAGTTTCGCTGGGGCTCGGCTCAGGAGGTGCGATCGCGCTGCGCTCTGGCTCTGCGCATCGCAGGCCTGCGGCAGCGCGTTGTCGAGCGAGGAGCTGGAGGAGGAGGGAGGAGGAGGGCGGCGAGCGGCGACAGCTCGGGCGAGGGCGAGGTCGTGCGGGCGGACATGCAGGTTGGACGTGCGAGCGTAGGTGTGTGTGTGTGTGTGCTCGTGCCTGCAGCTGTGCCAGGCAGGGCCACCTGGTGGAGAGCGAGCGAGGACGAGGAGGTCCAGGAGGACGACGACGACGACGAGCTCGCTCTCCCTCCCTCACGCACCTCTCGAGCAGGCTAGAGACGACTCGAGCTGCTCTGCACTACCTCGCACGCAGCACACCAGCCATCAAGAACCTCGCGCGTGCGGTTCCTCACAGGTGAGCTCCTCCGCTCTCCTCCCTCCCTCACGCCTCCGATCAAGCCCTCGCACTACAAGGGGAAGGCAGCCGCGCACGCTGCACAGGAGTCGCTCGAGCTGACCAAACTTGGCCGTGCCACGCAGACCGCCCTCCCGACTGCCCTCGACGAGCAATGGCTCCTCCTCGATCGCTCTCCCCACCTCGCGCGCCTCTCCCGACTTGTCTCTCGGCGCCAAATCGAGTGCGCAGGCGCTACCATCGGGCCTTCGAGAGCAGCTACGAGCCGATCGTCGACTCGCACCGCCGCCTTCCCACTCGAAGGCGACCGCAGCTTGGCGTCGGCGACCGTGCAGGAAGCGGCGGTGCTCAGCAGCCGTTCCTCGCGCTTTGCTCTGTCTCTCTGTTCAGTCTTTGTCGTGCAATCCAGCTTGAAACCTCTTTGAGCTGTGCGAGCAGACCGTGAGAGCGAGAGGAGCCAGTCTCTAGCCGGATCCGACGCGTCGCGACCCTTCTACAGACCGTCCGAGCGGAGGGTGCACACCCTCGAGAGAAGCTCGCGGCTAGGGGATAGAGCCACTAGATCCTCTCGTCGAGAATGGACCGCAACAGCACGCAGTGGGCGACGATGAGCGCGCGAAAGGTGGACGAGGGAGCGGGACGATCGCGCGCGTGCGCGGTCGCAGCCACAACTTCGCCCCTTCCTCGCTTTCCTACCGCTCGAACGTGTTCTTCAAGGTGCCTCTGTGGAGAAGTGAAAGCGCCCGAGACGATGGCGAGAGCGAGAGCGTCGCGCGAGCGCTGTAGCGAGCAGGAAGCCGCGAACGAGCGTGAAAGCGCGCGCGTTCTGCGTCGCTTTGCGAAACGGCACAAACCTTGCTTCCTCTCGCTTCCACTCTCGCCTCCCCTTCAGTGCATCAGTGGAGCGAGAGCTCCACAACGTGACGGCGCGCTCAAGCGGTGCGACGGTGTCCCGAGGCTGATGTACCTCTTAAGAAGACCCCGAGTGGGCGAAGACCCCCGCGGACCGCGTCGTCACACACTCTACGGAGAAGAGTGTTCCCATCTTTTTTTTGGTGTCGCTTGCGACCGAGGTCAAGCGAGCAGGAGAGCTTCGAGTCGACCGGTCGACCTTCTCAAGTCGAAGCTTCGCCGAGGCGTCGATGCCGCCGTCCTGCTGACAGACATTTCTTGCCCGTTCGATCAGGAGCTGCCCAACTTCCGAGACAACAAGCCCCTGTCCAGGTGCGAGCGGCCGCGGAGTGTCCGTTCGGCCGACGCGAGGCTCGTTCGCGGCACCGTCCTTCTTCCTCGCGCTCTCTCTCGCCATCGACGATGGACGCTCACAGCCCGAACAGGGCAGGCTACTTCGAGCGTGGAGCTGTCGGCGAGTTCCTCTCCGGCGTCACGCGGTACAAGCACCACCGCTTCTCCAAGACGCCGCCCGAGTTTGGCCAGCCGGCGACCGACCGCCAGTGGACCGTGCACGCTCACAAGAACGTCGTCGAGTACTGTGCGTCAGGTTTCGCTGCTTTAGGTGTAAGAGAGCGCACCTGACGGCTTCCTTGTTGCAGTGTGTGCGCACGGCTACGAGCTCAAGGTCGCGCGCGAGGCGGTCGACCTCCTGTGCACTCGGATCGAGTCCTTCTTCTGGGAGGGGCACGCCAAGAGCTGGTTCCGAGCCTACCGAGTCTGGGTCGTCGACATCGAGCGCACCGACGCTCCTCAGATCCGGGCCTCGCGAGGTGCGTCGCCGCTCGTCCCTTCTGCCGGCGCGCGCACTGACCCCTTGCCTCGCCTTCGCCCGTGCAGGTCTCTTGCAGGGCCACCACCTCGTATTGACGCCTCAACTTTCGACGATGGGCGGCTCGAGCCACGTGCGCGGCTTGGGCTCGGGTCGCGAGCGTCACTTTGACGGCTCGGGCGTGCCGCAGCTCGCGCCCGATAGTCGTCTCGCCGGCACTGCGACGAGCGCGCGCTCGATCCAGAGCGACAACTTTCACCGTGTCACCTCTGCCAGTGCGTCCTCCTCCCTCCAGCCCGCCTCCTCAGCTCAGCGCTGACTCGTTCGCCCGCTGCAGACCCGGTCTTCGCGCTCCTCGACGTCCCTCCTCCCGACCCAGACCCGCGCAAGGCGCCCTTCTTCTTCTTCCTCGACTACTGGACGCTCGACTCGGCGCCGCTCGCTCCTCAACACGCGCAGTCGACGTGGCGCCTGTCGTGGAGCGCCGACCCGAGCCGGTACCCTCCCGGCGTCCAGCACGCGCTCGGCGGCCTCCCCGGCGGCTCGTTCCTCGTCCCGACGCACAAAGACGACCAGGTCGTGACGCCGGCGCGCCTCGACCGCAACGAGGTGATCCAGGGCATCGCCGTCGTCTTCGAGGCGCACGCGAACGACCCGGTCGCGAGGCCGTCGTCGGCGCATGCGGCCGAGCACATCGCGCGCGCGCACCCGGAGGGCGAAGAGACCGGCGCGAGCGGGTTCGACGTCGGGCGGAGCAAGACGTGCAGCCTCATGTAGCGCTCGTTCCTGGAGAAGCGCGCGGAGGAGGAGTGCGAGGTGCAAGTGCGCGAGAGCTGTTCAAGGCGCAGCTGCGAGCATAGAGCAGAGAGTCGAGAGCAGACTGCAATACTCTGAGCGCAAGCCTGTGAGCCGAGGAGGAAGAAGCCGAGAGAGCCGTCGGCGAGCCTGGAGGAGGAGGAGGAGGAGGAGCGAGTCGCCGCACCCAGCTCGGCACCCAGCAGAAGTTCCGCCCTAGCACTCGCCAAACTGTCCCTCGCACGCCTAGCCACCCGCACCGCCCTTCGCCGCACCGCCGCACTCGCTTCCCCGGTCCTCGCCGCTTCCCCTCGTCCGCCGACCGTCCCCACCTCGACCCACCTCGCTTACCACACGCTCCGCAAGGTCAGTCGCACGTCCACGCCGGTCTCCACACCTTGCTGGGCTGCCATGTGCAAGCTGCACAGCCTAGAGGGTGAGGGAGGGAGCGAACCATTCTCATCGCTCGTCGTCACTCGGACCGGGGACAGCGGCTTGAGGCCTGGACGGGGCGCGGTGCAGCGACCGCACGAGCACTACAGGAGCGCCAAGCTCGCCTCTGTACCGTGAGCTGACCCTCTCCCGCCCGTGCACCGCAGCTCTCGTCCTCCGTCATGGCCGCCTCCTCGCACACGGACGACAACTGCATCTTCTGCAAGATCATCAAGGGCGACATCCCCTCGTTCAAGCTCATCGAGACCGACGCAGTGTGCGTGCACTCCCTCCCCCCCTCGGAGCGACCTCGCCTCGCCCGCTCACCTGCTCCTCCCCGACCTCGCAGCTACTCGTTCCTCGACATCGGCCCCATCGCGCCCGGCCACGCTCTCGTCATCCCCAAGTGTGCGTCCTTCTCGCACTCCTCCTCCTCGTAGCCCGAGCTGACGAGCCCGCCCGCCCTCGCCCGCCCGCAGACCACGCCGCCAAGCTGCACGACCTCCCCGACGAGCACCTCGGCGAAATTCTCGCCACGCTCAAGAAGATTGCGGTCGCCCAGGGCGTCGAGAACTACAACATCCTCCAGGTGCGTCAGCGCGGTGGTTCTACTCCTGGCTGAAGCGCTCGCTGCGCCGGACGCTTCGGCCTCGTCGTAGTTGCCAACCGTAGCTGACGCGCTCTTTCCATGTCCTGCAGAACAATGGCCGCATCGCACACCAGGTTGTCGACGTGCGTGCATCTCTCTCCTCGGCCTGTCCTTCCTGCTGACGCCGTCGAGCTGACCCTTCTCGCCCAACGTCGTCCGCAGCACGTCCACTTCCACAGTCCGTCTCTCCCTCTTGCTCTCGCTCGTCCCGCCGCGCCCACTCACCCTCCGACTCGTGCTCACAGTGATCCCCAAGCCCTCGGACTCGGACGAGGCCGGCCTCGTCATCGGCTGGCCGACCAAGAAGGCCGACATGGACGACCTCAAGAAGCTCGCCGAGGAGATCAAGGGCAAGCTCTGAGCAGCTTCAGCATGTCTGTGTAGGAGAGCAAAGGTGCAAAGCAAGCTTCTGTCTGTGTATGGCGCGGCGTCTGGCTCTGCGGCGAGGCGAGAGTGTGTGTGAGCGAGACTCGGGGACGAGCGAGCGAGTTCGAGCTCTCGACGACGCTGGCTGTAGAGGATCAACAGCCGGCAGTACTTTTCAGTCCTCTAGCCAGAGAGACAGAGAGCGCATACTCTACAGCCGTCCAACCGCCCAGCAAGCACAACCTCCTCCCGCCCGGGCTCGGACCCCTTCCTCCGCCTCGAACGACCTCAAGCACCCTCGGCCGGCGCAGCGCCCGCCTCGTCCTCGACCTTGGGTTGCGTCTCGCTCACAGGAGCGGCCTCGCCCTCTCGGCCCGGCTCTGCTGCCGCCGCACCGTCGCCCGCGGGCTGTGCTGCCGGCGCCGGGTCCTGCTCCGCCGAGACAGGCGCGGCCGCAGCGGCGGGAGGCGCCGGCGCAGGAGCCGGGGGCGCAGGGACGGGCGGCGCGTTGCTCGAGGCGGGCGCGGCAGCTGCAGGCGCCGCCGGGGTCGACGCGAGGAGCGAGAAGTCGTAGCCGGCGCCGGCGCCTCCTCCTGCGCCTGCGGCGCCGCCGGGCGTGGGGCGAGCGCCGCCGGTCGGCGAGGGCGGGCGCGAGTGGAAGGGCGTGACGGAGAAGGGGTCGTGCGGGTTGCCGAGGATGGTGCCCGAGCCGCCCGAAAGGCCGAGAGAGGTGCCGCCGAAGCCGGGCTGCGAGCACGCACGAGGAGGGTCAACACGCCGCCCGAGAGCCTCGTCGAGCAAGAAAGTAGAGAGAAAGCTAGACGCACCATGAGCATGCTCGACCAGAAGCCGTTGGCCGAAAGGATGTCGTCAGCCATGAGCGAGTCGAACCCGCCGTTCGTCTCGCCGAAAGCGCCGAACTCGCCGCCCATCATGGCCCCGCCGAGCTCGGCAGGGAAGCCCATGCTCCCGACGCCGAACTCGCCGCCCATGCCGCCGCCGCCGGCGACGCCCTGCGCGTTGGCGAGTCCGGCGAACTCGGGGCCGAGCGACGGCGCGCGGCTCTTGAGGTACGACTCAACGCCGTTGCCGCCGCCGTGCGCAGGCGCGCCGCCGTTGTTGCCCGACGACGGCCCGCCGGCGCCGTTGGCCATGGCGAGGTTGTTGATGTAGATGCCGCCCTGCGCGCCCGACGGGTTGGGCGAGCCGGGTCGGGTCGGCGCGCGCGAGTTGGCGGCCGTGCGAGGGCCGTTGAGCTTGTTGTCGATGAGCGTGCGCAGGAACGAGGCGTCTGCGTGCGAGGGCAAAGAGTCAGCAAGGCTGGATCGTCGAGCGAGCGTCAGAGGGATAGAGAGAGAGAGAGGAGAGGAGGAGGACGCACAGAGCGCGGGCGTGTGCTGCTCGTCGACGGCGGCAGCCTCGAGCACGTCGGCCGTCTCGCGCACGAGGCGCATCGCCGCCTGCTCGTCGATGAAGGACGCAAAGGTCGGCGAGACGAGCTTGAGGAGGAAGGTTGCGGCGTAGCTGGCGTACACGAACGTCGAGTCCTGCGGTCACGAAGAGGGGGAGCGCTGCATAAGCTCAGGCTCAACGTGAGGATAGAGAGAGCGGGAGGAGAGCGACGCACGATCGCGTAGCGGAGGATGCCTTGAGGCCCGAGGTAGTCGCGCAGGATGACGATCATGCGCTCGGCGGCCTCGAAGCACAGGACGCAGTAGCTCGGCAGGTCGATCGACGAGGACGGGTCGTCGAGGGCGTGCTGAACGGCGAACGAGAGGAGGAAGAGGCGGTAGCTGCGGCGACGGCGGCGGCGGCGTCAGCGAGGCTCGAGCGCGACGAGGGAGAGGCAGTCAACGCACTACGAGTGGTAGAAGTCCCTCACGATCGACCTCGTGCGCAGCGACGCCTCGTCCTGGTCGGTCTCCTGAAACTTCGGGTCGCTCCACTCCTGGCGCCACTGATCGAGCTGCTGCAGGAACGCCCGGATGAGCATCGGGTAGTCGAGGTGGGCGTTCAGACCCGACACCGAGCGCGTGTCGGAGTACAGGACGTCGATCATGCGGCTCTGCGAGCAGGAGAGAAGGCTGAGTCAGTCTCGACGAGGAGAGGGCGTGCGAGAGAGGGAGGGAGGGGACGCACGACGATGCGCAGGACCTCGACCATCGCGCTCAGGCCCATGTCGGACGGCAGGGCGCCCGGCGAGCGCCACCAGTTGGTCGCGTTGCGTACGAGGAAGTCCTCCTTCGAGATGGCGTACGGCTTGCCCATCTGGGTCGAGACGCTGCGAGCGAAAGAGGGAGTCGGCGTCAGCAGGCCGTCTCGACAGCGCTCGAGAGAGAGAGAGAGGAGGGACAGGACGCACGAGCGGTCGATGATGTAGCAGTACATCCAGGTCCTCTCGCGATTGAGGAGCTCGCGCTCGTACAGGACGCGCGTCTCGTCGCTCACGTCGGGCGGCAGCTGGGCGATCGTCTTGCGGTGGAGGTTGAGGTCGGTCGCCATGCGGATGCCGAGGCCGCTGAACTGGTCTGCGAGCGTCGAATGAGAGAGCGTCAGCAGGTGAGGAGAGAAAGAGCGCGAGCGAGGAGGAGAAGGCGACGACGCACAGGTGCGCTCCTCCTCGAACCGCTCGGCCGGCTGGTTCCAGTTGCACAAGAGGATGAAGCCCTGGCAGATCTCGGTGCTCTTGTAGCCCTTGCTCATGACGTCGAACGCGACGCGCTTGGCGATGCGCAGGCACTTGCGGTACAGGTCGTCGGTGCGCTTCGTGTAGTAGCGAGCGGCGACGGTGCAGACTGCGAGGGGGCGTCACACTGAGAATCAGCCGGTCGTCCTCGCCTCGGCAACACCGTCAGGAAGAGTCGAGAAGGAGACGCACTGCAGGTGAAGAGGAAGGGCGAGCGAGAACCCGTCGCTGCCGGCGTGTGGATCTCGGGGTCGAGGAACGGGCAGTGCCGAGAGCAATGCTGTCGTCGCGCGCGGCATCAGCACAAGCGCATTCTCAAGTCCTAGGAGAGACGACGACGCACCTCGAAAAAGAGCTGGAACAACTCGACGACCTCCTCGACCGACAGGATCTTCTCCTCGAGAAGCGCCGGCGGCATGCGCTGCTCGATGACGATGCGGCGGAGCGGGAGGACTGCGAGCGCGCGCAGAGAAGTCAGCGAGCGCACGACGAGGGTCAAGAGAGAGAGAGAGGAAGGCGACGCACTGTTCATCGGGCCCGGGGCGAAGTAGTTGCGGTTGGCCATGCCGAGCTCCTTCTTGCGCTTCTTGCGCTCGGGCCCCTCCTCCCCCTCGTCCTCGCCCTCTCCCTCGCCTTCGCCCTCTTTCTCCTTGCCCTTGAGGCCCTTGCCCTTGCCCTTACCCTTCCCTTTCCCCTTGCCCTTGCCCGCACCGCCGACGCTCGGGCCGTCCATGTCGTCGGTCGTCACGTCGTACTCCTCCGTGAGGTCGACAGGGCGCTTGCGCGTGTTGCGCAGCGACGCCTCGGCGAGGAGACCAAGCCTGTGGGAGAGAAGACGAGTCAGTCGACGACCTTCGAGCAGGAGGAGGGAGGCGCAGGACGAGCGAGAGGAGGACGCACGGGTTGAGCGTGTTGTCGGGCAAGCTGTGCAGCCTCGGGCTGCCGTCTGCGGCGTTCGGGTCCTTGACGCCGCTCCACTCGAGCGGCGAGCTCTTGCTCGTGCTGCTGCCCGCCGCAGGGCTCCTCCCCGAGCCCGGCGCCGACAGGCCCGAGGGAAAGTGCACGTGCGGGTGCTGGTGCTGGTGCTGGTGCGGATGCTGATGCGCGTGCGGATGGTGCGGGTGGTGGGCGTGCGGATGCGGGTGCGCCTGGGCGTGCGGTTGTGGCGCAGAGGGGTACGAGCTGTGAGGCAGGGAGGGGAGCGAGACGCCGGTGCCGGCGCTGCCCGGCGTGAGGGCGAGGTTGGTGCCGTTGGGCGTGAGCGGGTGCGGCGCGTAGGTGTGGAGCGGGTGCCCGCCCGTGCGGCTCGGCCCGATGTCGCTGTGCGCGCCGACGCCGCCGCCGATGTCGAAGCGGACGCCGTCCGTCTGGGCGATCGAGGGGAGCACGATGGGCTCGCGGCGCGTGATGGCGCTCTCCGAGTCGTTGCGCACTTGAGGAGGACGGCCCGACGCGCTGCCGGGCCCCGAGCTGCCGGCGCCGCCGTTGCGGAAGTTCTCGAGCGCGTTGGCGACGACCGACGGGTCGACGCCGGCGTGCATGTCGCCGCGCCCTTCAGCGCCGCCGGGACCCGAGTTGAGCGGCGCCGATGGCATGGCCTGCGAGACGTCCGTGACGAGCCCGCCCGAGCCGGCGAGGAGGCCCGGGTTCGAGATGGACGCGAGGACCGACTCGAGCTTGGCCTCCATCGACTTGAGCGACTTGGCCTGCGAGCACAAGAGAAGTGGAGAGACACGTCAGCCTGAGCAGGGACGAAGAGGAGAGAGAGAAGAGAGGGAGTGAGAGCGAGACGCACCATGGCGTCTGTCTTGCGGTTGCTGCGCTTGCCGCGCTGGCTCTCCTCGAAGATGCACTGCGGGGGTGAAGATTTCGTCAGCTGCGGTCGCTCAAGTACCTCCAAGACCAGCGAAGGAGCACCGACGCTCTCCCTCGGCGGCCAAGCGAGCGAGAGTCGACGCACCTCCTTGCCGCCCTTCTTGCAGCGCGTGCACGGCGGGCCGTCCTCGCCGCCGACGCACTTCATCTTCTGCTTCCTGCAGAACAGGCAGGCCCTCGCGCCGCGCGTCGCCTTCTTCTTGTCGCCCGGCCCGCCGTCGCCGTCTGCATCGCCGTCGCCGTCGGCCTCGCCGTACCCGCCGCCGCCGCCGCGCGACGACCCTTGCTCGGGCGGCATCGACGAGTCGTCGTACGCGGGCGAGTCGGAGAAGTTGTCCTGGTCGTAGTCGTGCGCGCCGGCGGTCGAGTCGACGTAGATGCTGCCGGAGCGGTTGCGGCCCTGGGCGGCGAGGCTCGGGCCGGTCTGGTGGGCTGCGGCAGGGTCCTGGCCCCACCCTGCGGTACCTAGGGCGCTGCTCGAGGCGTACGTGGGCGGGTAGAAGGTCGGAGGCTGAGGCGGAGGAGCCGACATGGCTGGGCCGGGGCGGTCGAGGGGCGGGCGACGAGAGGAGCGGGTGGGCGGGTCGAGGGACGGCTGGTGGGGCGCCTTGTCGAGAGTGGGCGCGTAGTGCGGTGCTGCGCTGGTCGTCTCGATGTGCGAGTCGAGCTGGAGCCGAGGGCCGGGGTGGACGGGGAGGGGGAGGGCGGGAGGGCGACGAACGCCGGCTGAGTGGTGTGCGCTGCTTGAAGAACGCTCGCTGCTGTCGAGGGAGCGGGCTGCTGAGGCTGCACCGCCGCGTCCGAGAGTGTGCGAGGAGAGCGGCCGGCCGACGAAGGGTCCGGCTCGCGAGGCGACGAAGCCCGACTCCGACTCGCGGAATACAAAAAGTCAACCACTTGCAGGGGTAAGGCAAACCTAAGCCCGATCAAGCGGGCCCAGGTCCGACGACCGGCCGGCTCGCGGCTCTCCTCCTCCTTCCTCGCCGCAGCCTCGCGCTCGTCTCGGCCGGTCTGGCTCGGGGCCTGCGCTGCCATGCGCGTCCGTCGCGAGGCGCAGCGACCCGCTCGCCGCCTTGCACCGCCTTGCCGGCCCTTTTGCCGGTCCGCCTGACGTCGGCAAACTCTCGCCGAAGCTCCTGTCCGCCCCTCGCGCAGCGCTCGGTGTGTGTGCGGCCGCAGACAGGAGCTCAGCTTCGCGAGCGCGTCAAGGAGCGAGCGTCTGCTGTCCTTGCGCGTGCCTCGCGCAGCACCGCCTCGACGCAATCTTCTGCGGCTGCCTCTCGCTCGTTCGCTCGCGTCAACGAGGCGGTCGCTCTGCGTCTGAGTGCACTCTTTGCTCTCGCTCTACACCTCGCTCCTCGGCAAAGCGCCCCTCCCGCCGTCCAGCCGACCCAGCCTCAAAAGCTTCCCCTCCTCCTCCCCCTCGCCCACTCGCTCCGATGTCCCTCGCCGCGCAAGAACCCGCCTTCATGCGCTCCGTGCGCGAGCAAGCTCGCAAGCTCGCCAGCCTACGCCTGCACCCGACCCCGACCCGCGTCAACCTCAAGCCCGCCGAGGTCAAGCGTCCGGCACCCATTCCCGCCGTGCCTCCTCGCCGCGCCGGGGCGCCCGCGCTCCCGGGCTCGACCCGCACATTCTCGACGACGAGCCCGACGAGTAAGGCCCTCGCGCACGTCGTCTCGGCGGGCGACGAGCAAGCGCACCGTCCTCCGCCGACGGCGAGCCGGTTCTCGCCCGAGGGCGCGACGGCGGCGCGCGCGCACGAGCCGAGGAGCGCGGGCGCGCAGGCCGTCGTACAGGGACGGCGCAAGGGTAGGACGCTCAAGTCACTCAGCCTCGACAACAAGGTGCGTCTCTCGCTCGCGCCGCCTCCCCTTCCCTCGGCTCGAACCTGACTTTGATCCCTTGCTCGCAGCTCTGCGTCGTCTTCCACCCGGACAACTCGATCGCCCTCACCCTCGCCGCCACGTTCCTCGAGGCGGGCGCCAACGACATCGTCCTCGCCGTGCGCGAGCCCGCCGCGCCCGCCGTCGGCCCGAGCGCCCCGCTCGACCCTCTCGCCGCCTCGCCCGTCGGCCAGCTCCGCAAGCTCGCCGCCGAGCGCGGCTACCCTTGCGACCGCCTCGTCGAGGTCACGATCGCGCACGACGTGAGCGAGCACGATGCGGCGAGCACGGTGCTCGAGGCCGTCGGGCGCACGTTCGGCCCGTCCCGCCAGGTCGACGTCCTGTGCTGCGGCCCGCCGCACAACGACGACGACGCGACCGCCTCGGTGCCGCTACTGCGCACGTTTGCCGAGGCCATGTCGACGGCGTCGCCCTCGGGCGCGTTCGACAGCCCCGAGCGCAGCGCGAGCGTCATCCTCCTCAGCGCGCCGTACGGCCCGCGCGTCGACCTGCCGCAGCCGCAGCCGCTCGGCGAGCCGATCGGCGCAGGCGACGACTCGCTGCGCAGGGCGGGCGCGGCGGAAATGAGCCGGCTCAGCAAGGTGCTCGGCGCCGAGTTTGCCGCCCGCCACGTCCGCTTCAACACGATCTCGCCCGGGTTCATGATGGTGCGTCCCACCTTTCTCTCTTCTCCTCTCTCGTCCTCTCGACCCTGAAACTGACTCGAGCTCCTTGCAGACGCCCGAGGTCGCCAACCTGCTCGAGCGCGAGCCGTCGCTCGCACGGACCTGGCAGCAGGCGACACCTCTCGGCCGTGTTGGTGGCGTCGAGGAGCTCAAGGGCGCGGCTGTCCTGTTTGCGAGCGACGCGAGCCGCTTCACAAGTGCGTCCTATCTCTCCTCGGTCCCGCTCATCGACGCAGAGCGCGCCGAGGCTGACGTCGGCTCTCTCTCGCTCTGCAGCTGGTACGACGGTCGTCGTCGACGGCGGCTTCTCCCTCGTCTGAGCTCTCGGCGCTCTCCTCGCGCTCGAGCGGTCGAGCTCGCTCAGCCTTACGAGCGTCGTCGCGCTCGTCGAGGAAGTGGCTCGGACCGTCGTGGCCCATGTTCCGCTCTCTCCGCGCGCTCGACCTAGATTTTTTGTACCTAGATCGTCGTGCTCTGTACATCCTCTGCAACCTGGTATTGCGCTCGACATACCTGCAGAGGGCGTTGCGAGAGACGCGATCGGGGCTGCGCCTCGCCGGAGAGTGGAGCGGCCGAGGAGATGAGGCCGGACCGCGTGCTCGTCCTCTCGCTCCCACCACGCACAGGCTCGCTCCTGCTAGAGCTCCGCCAGCTCGCCAGCCATGCCCTCGAACGGCCACGCCAACGGCACGGCCACGCCGTCGTCGCCCGTCGACGAGCGGTCCCCTCTCCTCCACAGCCCTCCGCCCGGCTCGACCCAGACCCTCTCGCCCGCCCGACCCTCGTACCGCCAGCGCGCCCTCTCTCGAGCATCCGGCAACCCGATCCCGCTCGCCGCCGAGGCCCAGGCCGCCCTCCTCGAGCGCGCCCCCGAGGGCGACGACGCGGCCGCCCTCGAAGCCGAGCGCACCTTGTACCGCGCCAGGCGGGCACGCCGGGTTCGCCAGGCCTTGCTCGCCTGCCTCGGGCTCCTTCTCGTGGCCGGCATCGTCCTCGCCATCGTCCTCCCGCTCACGATCGGCCGGCGAGGAGGCGGCGGAGGAGGGAGTGGGGACGGCGGCGGCAAGAAGCGCGACACGCCCGACATGACGCACCTCCCGCCGCCGGGCAAGGGCACGCGCAACCCGAGCTACCTCGTCACGGGCTGGAACGGCGCCGTCGCGAGCGAGGAGCAGCGGTGCAGCCAGATTGGTGTCGACGGTGCGTCTCGCTCTCCCTCTCTCACTCTCCCTCGCTCGTGCAGCGCTATTATTCGAGCTGACGTCGATCCTCCCCCTCGCAGTGCTGCGCGAGAACGGCACGGCCGTCGATGCCGCCATCGCGACCGCCCTCTGCGTCGGCGTCGTCAACTCGTTCTCGTCCGGCATCGGCGGCGGCGGCTTCATGGTCATCCGCCCTCCCTCCCTCAACTCGTCCACCTCGTCGTCGTCCCACCTCGTCTTCCCCTCGGCCTACTCGTCCAACCCTCGCTGCACCCACCCGATCTCGATCGACTTCCGCGAAGCCGCACCGGCTCTCGCCCGCGCCGACATGTTCACGCGCGACGCTCGCCCCGACGACCCCGAGTGGAACCCGGCGCGCGCGAGCAAGGTCGGCGGCCTCGCCGTCGGCGTCCCGGGCGAGCTGCGCGGCTTCGAGGCGGCGTACCACGCCTGCGGCGGCGGCGTCTCGTGGGCGAGGCTGTTCGCGCCCGCCGCCGAGCTCGCGCGCGAGTTCGCCGTCGGCAAGGAGCTCTCGCGCCGGCTCAACACGCGCATCAGCCAGTGGACGGGCGGCAAGGGCGGGCCGACGCTCAACGAGTGGATCCGGGACGAGGACGACTGGGCCGAGGTCTTCATGCGCGAGGGCAAGGGCAAGGACGGCCGGCGCGACGTCTTCCTCCAGGAGGGCGACACGGTGCGCCGTCGGGCGTACGGCGACACGCTCGAGCGCCTCGGGCGCGACGGCGCGAGCGCTTTCTACGAAGGCGAGATCGCCGACGCGCTCGTCGAGACGACCCGGGCCGCCGGCGGCATCCTGACCCGGGACGACATGCGCTCGTACCGCGCCGTCGTGCGTCGGGCCGAGGAGGGCACGTACCGCGGCAGGCGGTACTACACGGGCAGCTACCCGAGCGGCGGCCCGATCCTCCGCCACCTCCTCAACGTCCTCGACGGGTTCGACGACTTTGCCGAGGCGGGCCAGACGCCCCTCACCGAGCACCGCTTCATCGAGGCCCTCAAGTGTGCGTCGCTCGCTCTCCTCCCTCGGCTCGATCGTGCTCGTCGAACGGAGCTGACCTTGCTCCCGACCTTTGTGCGCTCGCAGTCGCCTTTGCCGCCCGCACCAGCGTCGGCGACCCGCCCTTCATCCACAACGACAAGCGCCTCGCCGAGATCCCGACCCGCAAGTTTGCCGCCGCCGTGCGTGCCAACATCACCGACGTGCGTTGCGCTCGAGCCTCTCTCCCTGCGGCCGCGCGCGACGCGTCCCTGCGGGCGTGCACCGTGCTGCGGGCGCTCCATATGGCCTGAGCGTGTACTGATGTCGTCTATCCTCCCCCCGCAGGACCGCACGCACCACCTCGCCTACTACAACCCGCAGTTCGACGTCCTCGAGGACCACGGCACGACGCACATGTCGACCATGGACCAGTGGGGCGGCGCCGTCGCGCTCACGTCGACCGTCAACCTCATCTTCGGCTCGCGCGTGCTCGACGCCAAGACGGGCATCATCCTCAACGACGAGATGGACGACTTTGCGACGCCGGGCATCCCCGACGCGTTCGGCCTCAGGCGTGAGTCGACCGTCTGCCTCGGTCTCTCGCTCTCGAGCAGCATCTCATGCAGCCTCGAGCGATGCGCACCACCTGCAAACCGGCTGACGGTCTCACTCGCTCGCAGCCTCGCCCTACAACTACCCCGAGGGCGGCAAGCGTCCCCTCTCGTCGACCTCGCCCTTCATCATGGATCACGCCTCGTCCGACGCCGTCTGGCTCACGATGGGCGGCTCGGGCGGCTCGCGCATCTTCGGTGCCGTCGCGCAGACGCTCCTCAACCTCGACTGGGGCCACGACTTGGCGAGCGCCGTCGAGCTGCCGAGGGTCCACCACCAGCTTCTGCCCGAGTATGTGAGTCGGCCGAGCTTCCCTCTCTTTCTACATGTGTCTTCGTCGCCGTCGTTGATCGTCGGGCGCGAACCCGAGGAAGAAGCACTGCCTGACCTTCTCGTCGCCCTTGCAGGTCTCGGTCGAGTCGACCTTCCGCACCGACATCCTCGACAGCCTGCGCAGCCGAGGGCACAACGTCACGTACGTCTCATCTCGGCGCCCCTTCTCGTCGAAGTCGAGCAGGAGGACCGGCGGCGTGTCGAGCTGAGTGAAGGCTGACGCTCTGGTTGCTCGCCCGCAGCCTCTTCGACATCAACGTCGGCATCGCCGAAGTCCAGGCCGTCCTACGAGACGAGCAGGGCAAGTTTTTCGGTGCGTCGCAGCTTGTCTCGCTCGTCCTTCGTCGCCGCAGAGCGCCTCACTGACCTCCTCTCCGTCGCCCTCTCTCCCGCCCGCCTTCCTCCCCGCTCCTCTCACCTCCTCCACCGAGCAGCAACGTCCGACTCGCGCAAGAACGGGTGCGTCTCTTCCTCCATTGCACGAGCGCGACGGTGACACTGACCTCTCGACCCTCGCCCGCCCGCAGCATCCCGGCGGCGTTCTAGATCAAGCCAGGAGCCGTGTAGATGCTCGTAATTGCAGCCAAATATCGCTTCTCGGTAGCGAGGTGCGAGAGCTGCGCGAGGAGGAGCGAAAGCGCGCGCGCGAGGGAGAGGGAGGAAGAGGTCCGTGCGCCGGTCTCCCTCGAGCTCTTCCGAGCGGTCTGCCTGGCTACCGCGGTGTGAGCGGGTCATCGAGAGCGACGAGTCTGTCGGGTACTACAGAAGGAGGCCCTCTTTGGGCCGCGCTGGAAAGCTTCGCCGTGCGACATTGAGTTGAGGAGACAGGGGAGGAGGAGCAGGTCGGTTGCGAGCTCGCAGCAATGCTCCCCGATAACCCGAGATGCTCTCGTTCGACGCTTCGCGACGTTTGAGACTCCATCTGGCGTGATTCTCAGCAAACGCCCCGATGACCTGGCGCTGGCGAAAAGGAGGAGGAGGAGGAGAAGGAGGAGGAGGGGGAGGGACGCGTCTTCTCGCCAAGCTACATCGCTATGCGTCGGGCCTGCACTTCTCGCTTGACCTGTTGAGACGAGTCCTTGACGTCGAGCTCGTTTCCGCGCAAACCTCGAGCGTGACGCCGCACGAGCCTGCATACGCCCGAGCGAGAGGAGGAGGCGCGAGAAGGCGCTTTGACCCTCTTGCTTGCGCTTCTTTCAATTCAAGCTCCTGCAAATCGACGTCCTGAGCTGAGTACTCGGCGTCGAGCTCGCTCCCTCAAGCACTCGGAAAATGACGCCGCACGAGCCTCTCTGCTCGAGCGAGAGGAGGACGACGGCCTCGAGCGCTTTGACGCTCTCGATTCTGCTTCTTCTCAGCTCGAGCTTGTCCAGATCGACGCTATGAGACGAGAACTCGATGCTGGAATCGTCCCCTCGAGTGCTCGGAGGAGCACGGCGCACGAGCCTCTGCTCGAGCGACAGGAGGAGGAGGACGACGACCTCGAGCGCTTTGACGCTCTCGGTTCTGCTTCTCTCCGCTTGAGCTTCTCTCGATCGACGCTACGAGACGGTTCCTCGACGAGCAGGTCGTCCCCTGAAGTGCTAGAAGGAGCACGGCGCACGGGCCTCTGCTCGAGCGACACGAGGAGGAGGACGACGACCTCGAGCGCTTTGACGCTCTCGGTTCTGCTTCTCTCCGCTTGAGCTTCTCTCGATCGTCGCTACGAGACGGTTCCTCGACGAGGAGGTCGTCCCCTCGAGTGCTAGAAGGAGCACGGCGCACGAGCCTGTGCCCAAGCGACCAGGAGGAGGAGGACGACCTCGAGCGCTTTGACGCTTTCACTTCCGCTTCTTCTCAGCTCGAGCTTGTCCAGGTCGACGCTACGAGACGAGTACTCGACGTGGAAGTCGTCCCCTCGAGTGCTGGGAGGATCACGCCACACGAGCCTCTCTGCTCGAGCGACAGGAGGAGGAGGACGACGGCCTCGAGCGCTTTGACGCTCTCGGTTCTGCTTCTTCTCAGCTCGAGCTTGTCCAGATCGACGCTATGAGACGAGAACTCGACGGTGGAATCGTCCCCTCGAGTGCAAAGAGGACGACGCCGCACGAGCCTTTGCTCGAGCGACAGGAGGAGGAGAAGGCCTCCTCGTTGCTCCGCCGTGCTGGCGCTCTCGATCGACGGACCTGCACGGACGCAGCAGAAACGAAAAAGAAAAAGAACGGTGGGGAAGGAGGGATGGTGGCACTGGTCAGACCTCCGCTGTTGACCGCGACTCTGCTCACCGGTAGACAGGATTCCTCGCGGAATTGGGATTTTCTTCACGAGGGGGGCCTTACCGTGAGAGCAATCACAGTCCGTGCCGGCAACAGCGATGCCACCACCCGTCGCTTCCGGAAGGGAAGGGGAAGACGGGAAGAGCGAGGTAGTCTGACAGCCGGCCCCCACATCTCGGCAACGCTGCCGACCAAGGAAGTGCCC